>ERZ1066122.2506-NODE-2506-length-11972-cov-6.549803_pt1 | contig 11972 bp, 10 predicted proteins | sample MGYA00382769_ERZ1066122 | MGnify/ENA primary metagenome ERZ1066122 (study PRJEB33369, sample SAMEA5778352) | biofilm metagenome | biome: Industrial cooling water; feature: Water cooling tower basin; material: Biofilm | place: United Arab Emirates | collected...
ATACCTTCGAGGGCGAGGCCAATCTGGGCGCTTATGAAGGCGGCGAATATCGCGGTCGCCTGACCATCGCGGGGCCGCTGGCCGAAAATCTGACCGCGCGCGTCACGGGCTTTTACGGCAGCTTCAAGGGCCATATCACCAACGTCTTCACCGGTGAGGACGTCAATGGCTATGAACGCTATGGCGCGCGTGCGATTGTCGACTGGGAAGGCGAGGGCGCCAAGCTGCGGCTGATCGCCGATGGCTTCCGCGCCAATGATGATTGCTGCGCCGAAATCACCGGCGTGACGCGCGGCGCGGTGCTGAACCGCGAACTCAATCTGCCCGGCCTTAACCTCGCCAGCGGCATTTTCCGCGGCGAGAATGAGCGTTTCGTCAACCACAACCTGACCACGCGCACGCAGGATCGCCAGTGGAGCCTGACCGCGCAGGGTGATTTCGACGTGTTCGAAAGCCACACCTTCACGCTGATCGGCGGCTATCGCAACTGGCGTAACGTCGAATTCCGCGAAGGCGACTTCCTGCCGCGCGCGATTGTCGGCACGGCGCAGCTGCACGACCATGGCTCGGTCGAGACCGACCAATATAGCGTCGAGGCGCGGTTGGCCTCCGATCAGGCTCTGCCCTTCCGTTATCAGGTCGGCGCTTTCTATTGGCGTTCGGACAATAACCAGAAGTTCCGGCGCGACGACATCACCTGCGCCACATCGACGCTTCCCGTCGATCCGGTCACCGGGGCAACGCCGTGCAACCTGAACGACACGGTCAACACCCTGTTCCCGACCGCGATTTCGAACAGCGATGTCGAAGTGCGCAACTTTGCGCTGTTCGGCCAGTTCACGCTCGACATCACCGAGCGGCTGAGCGTGACGGGCGGGCTGCGCTGGACCAAGGACGAGCTGGATTATGTCCACACCCGCGCGCCCGGGTTCAACCGCGTGACCGGCGCTCCGGCCACCGGCCCCGGCATTTCGGGCATGGGCGCGGGCGGCACCATTGCCAGCGGCGGCAACGGCACCAATGTATCGGCGGGCAGCTCGAGCAACGACAATTTCTCGGGCAAGGCTGTGGTGCAATATGAGGTTGCCGACGACATCAACACCTATGTCAGCTATACCCGCGGCTATAAGGGCCCGGCGTTCAACGTCTTCTTCAACCACACCGCACCCAACAATGCGGTGCCGATCGATGAGGAAACCTCGGACGCCTATGAATTCGGCATCAAATCGCGGCTGGCCGACAACCGGGTTCAGCTGAACCTCGCGGTCTTCCGCGCCGATTATAAGGGGTTCCAGGCGAACAATTTTGTCCTGCTGAACGGTGCGGTGATCACCAACCTGACCAATGCAGGCACGGTGCGGACCGAGGGTTTTGAACTCGACGGTCTGTTCAATGCCGCCGACGGGCTGGATTTCAACGCCAGCATCGCCTTCGCCGACGCCAAGGTGCGGCGCTTCAACCCCAATCCGCTGACCAATGCGCCCAGCGCCATCAACGGCACGCGCTTGCCGCTCGCGCCGAAGTGGAGCCTGACCATGGGCGCCAATTATGAAGCGAGCCTCGCAGGGCTGGGCATCGGCGCGATGGTCTATGCCAATACCAGCTTCAACTATACCGGCGATCAATTCTCCGATCTGGGCAATGCCGGGCCGATTGACAGCTATGGCATCTGGAACGCCTCGCTCGGCTTTTCCGATCCCGACGACAAATATCGCCTGACGTTCCACCTGCGCAACATCACCGACAACAGCTATGTCCTGTTGAATACGACGGCAGGCCAGCGGCTGCACATTCCGCGCGATGCCGACCGCTATGCCGGCGTCACGCTGCGCGTCGGCTTTGGCGGAAACTAACCCCCGCGGGGTCGCATCGGGGCCGTCGGAGCAATCCGGCGGCCCTTTGCTTGCCCGCTGCCTTGCGGCGATGATAGGAGGTTGAGGCCGTGAAGATTCTCACCCCGCAACTGCGCTGGACGTTGTTCGGCATCCTGTGCGTCGCGGGAATTTTCAATGCGATGGACCGGCCCATCATCGCGATTTTGAAGCCTGACATGTCAGCCTCCTTCGGCTGGGATGACAAGGATTTTGGTGACCTGGCCTTTTACACGCAGGTTGCGGCCGCAGTGTCCTTCCTGTTCACCGGTTGGCTTGTGGATCGGCTCGGTGTGCGGCGGTCGATGGTTGCCGGGGTGACGGCATGGAGCTTCGCGGCGATGGCGCATGGCTGGGCGACCACGATGGCGCATGTCATCACCGCGCGCGTTGGCCTTGGTGCCACCGAGGCCGTGCAAACGCCGCTGACCATCAAGACGGTCGCAACCTTGTTTGACCCAGACAAGCGCAGCTTTGCTTTTGGGGTCGGCACAGCGATTGCCAGTATCGGCACGATTGCGCTGCCTTTTTTCATTCCGCCGCTCGCCGACGCCTTTGGCTGGCGCGGTGCGCTGATTTTCGGTGGGGTCGGCGGTTTGCTGGCGTTGGTGGCGTGGCTGCTGCTGGCGCGCGGGATCAAATTCAACGATGCCGCCGAAGATGAAACGCTCGACTATAACGACGATGCCGCGCCCTATGGTCCGGTGCTGCGCGAGCGCCGGACATGGGCCATCTGCATCGCCAAAGCGATTTCCGACGCCACCTGGTGGTTCATCAACTTCTGGCTCGCCGATTATTACCGCAAAGCTTATGGGCTGACGACGGAACAATTGGCGGTTCCGCTGGCAATTGCTTTTGCCGGGTCGGCGCTGGGTGCGCTGGCAGCGGGATGGGTGTCAACCCGGTTGCTCGAGCGTGGGTGGTCGGTGAACCGCGTCCGCAAAACGGTGATGTTGATTTCTGCGCTGCTGGTACTGCCGCTGCCACTGGTGCTCCAGATCAACGCCTTCTGGCCCGTTGCGATCATGATGGGCGTGGTGATGGCGGGGCATCAGGGTTTCTCGCTGTCGATATTCTCGACCATCACCGACGTCGTTCCGCGCGCCAAGGTGGGCCGGGTGACGGCGTTTGGGGCCTTTTGCGGCAACATGGGCGGCGCGGGCATCGTCAAGCTGACCGGAATACTGGTTGCGGGCGGATACGGATTCATGCCCCTGTTTCTGTTTGCGGCGGTATCTTACCTGCTCGCGCTGGGATGGCTGCATTTGTTGCTGCCCGAAATCCGTCGCAATCGCGGCGCACAGCCAGCATCCTGACCCATGGCCAAATTGCCCCCGCCCGCCATCCCGCCGGTTGCCGATCTGTATGGCGACCTATTGCTCGCCGAAACGGGGCCGCAGCCGCTCCGGCTTGCCGATTATTGGCCGGGGGTAGCGGTGGTCGCGGCGGCGGCGCTGGCGGCGGCGTGGCTGGCCGATCACTATGCCGTGCCGCTGGTGCTGATGGGCCTGCTTATCGGCCTGGCGCTCAGTTTCGTGTCGCAGGACCGGCGCACGCATGCCGGGCTCGACCTGATGTCGCAGACGGCGCTGCGCTGGGGCATTGTGCTGCTCGGCGCGCGCATCACGCTCGACCAGTTTGCCGCGCTTGGCTTTGCCCCCTTTGCCGCGCTCGCCGGTATCATGCTGCTGGTCATCATCGTGACCATCGCCAGCGCGTCGCTGTTTGGGCAAAGCAAGCCTGCTGCGCTGCTGGCGGGCGGCGCGACGGCGATTTGCGGGGCTTCTGCGGCGCTCGCCCTCTATGGCCTGATCGGGAAACAGGCGGTCGACCAGTCGCGTTTCACGCTGACGCTGGTGGGCATCACCGTCGCAAGCGCGCTTGCCATGTCGCTTTATCCGGTGCTGGCGGTGCAGCTGGGGCTGACCGATGCGCAGGCGGGCTTCCTGATTGGTGCGTCGATCCACGATGTGGCACAGGCCATTGGCGGCGGTTTTTCGGTATCGGCGCAGGCAGGGGAGACGGCGACCATCGTCAAGCTGACGCGCGTCGCCTTGCTTGCGCCCATGCTGATGCTCGCGGCACTGTGGCTGGCGCGGCAGGGCGAAGGCGTGGCCTCACGGGGCCGTGTGTCGCTGAAACTGCCGTGGTTCATTCTCGCCTTTCTGGGCGTGGTGGTGGCGGGCAGCTTTGTGGAAATCCCCCCGCCAGTGCGCGACAGCGCGGCAACAGGGGCGCAGGCACTGTTGCTGCTGGCCATTGTCGCGACGGCCATGAAGGCGCAGCTGCAACTGCTGCTGGGTCAGGGCTGGCGTCCCTTTGCGCCAGTGGCGGTGGCGACGCTGACCAGCTTTGCTGCGGCGCTTGGCGCGGCTTTGGCGCTCTGACATGGTGGAGCACTATGATCTGGCCGTCATCGGCGGCGGCATCAACGGCGCGGGGATTGCGCGCGACGCCGCCGGGCGCGGCGTATCGGTCGCGCTGATCGAGCGCGGCGATCTGGCGCAAGGCACGTCATCGGCCTCGACCAAACTGATCCACGGCGGGCTGCGCTATCTGGAGCATTATGAATTTGCGCTGGTGCGCGAATCGCTGGTCGAGCGCGAGCGGCTGTGGGCGATTGCGCCGCATATCATCTGGCCGCTGCGCTTTGTGCTACCGCATGTGCCGGGCATAAGGCCGCGCTGGCTGGTCCGCCTGGGGCTGTTCCTTTACGATCATATCGGCGGGCGCAAACGGTTGCCGGCCGCGCGCAGCCTCGATCTGACGCGCGATCCCGCCGGTGCACCGCTGAAGCCCGGCTTTGCGCGCGGCTTTGAATATAGCGACTGTTGGGTCGATGACGCGCGGCTAGTGGTGCTGAATGCACGCGATGCCGCGGCGCGCGGGGCGAAAGTGCTCACGCGTCACGACGTCACCGCGCTGGCGCGGGTTGATGGGAAATGGCGCGTCACGATGCAGCGACCCGACGGCGCGACGGCCATTTTGACGGCAAAGGCGCTCGTCAACGCTGCCGGACCCGCCGTCGCCATGCTGCTCGATGCGCAGGGCGTGGCGCACAAAACCGGCGCGCGGCTGGTGCGCGGCTCGCACATCGTCGTGCCGCGCAAATATGCGCACGACCGGGCCTATTTTTGCCAGAATCGTGACGGGCGTATCTTCTTTGCCATCCCCTATGAACGCGATTTCACGCTGATCGGCACGACCGATGCCGATCATCATGGGCCCATCACCGACGCGCGCGCCAGCGCCGAGGAGATCGCCTATCTGTGCGAAAGCGCCAGCGAATATTTCAGCGAGCCCGTGACGCCCGACCAGATTGTGTGGAGCTATGCGGGCATTCGGCCGCTGATCGACGATGGTTCGGGGCGGCCCGAAGCCGCAACGCGCGGCTATCGGTTCGAAATCGACCAAGGAGAGGGCGCGGGCGCGCCGATCCTGTCCATATTCGGCGGCAAGATTACCACCTACCGCCACTTGGCGGAAAGCGCGGTGGCCGAACTGGCGGCCTTTCTGCCAACGCTCGGCGGGCCGGGCTGGACCGGTGATGCGCCATTGCCCGGCGGCGAATGCGGCATCGACGGCGTGGCGTCAGCGAAAGCGGCGCTGGCGGCACGCTATCCCTGGCTGGCGGCAGGAGAAGTCGAGCGGTTGTTTCACAGCTATGGTGTTGATGCCGAGCTATGGCTCGCGGGCGCGGCCACGCCTGCCGATCTGGGCGTCGATTTTGGTCATGGCCTCAGCGAGGCTGAGGTGCGCTATATGGTCGCCCACGAATGGGCGCAAAGTGCCGACGATATCCTTTGGCGACGCAGCAAACTGGGTTTGCGCTTTTCCGCCGCCGAAAAAGCTGTGCTCGAGCGCTTTATGGCCGGGCTGGTCAGTCCGAACCCGTCGCCCAACTGACCGTCAACTGGGTGGATCGGCGCGGGATGTCGAGCTTGGCTTCGCTGAATGTTGCCTTTTCATTCGGCGGCAGGGTGCGCACCGGCGGCTTGATCGTCCAGCTATAGACAATGGTGCCCTGCGCATCGCGCAGCTCGGCCAATATGGGCGGCACGCGCTGTTCACGGTCGGTGGGGTTGATGATGGTCCCGCTGGCCGCGAAATAGATGGTCCCGTCGGCAAGCTCGCGATAATCCTGCGCCTCGGGTAGCTCGATGACCAGATCGGGTTCGCTCGCCAGCCCCGGCACCAGTCCCTGCGCCCAACCGGGCAAACCGAACCAATAAAGCGCCGCTGTAGCCGCGATCATCAGTGCCGCCGCCACGCCGGCAATGATCGTCAGGCGGCGTGCGGGGTTGCGGCGCGGACGGCGAAAGGGCAGCGGATCGGGCTCGATCGGCGGATCCGTCGGCGGCGCCGCACTTGCCGCAGCGGCGGCAAAGGCCCCCGGCGGCGGCACATCAGCCTTGCCGTCATCGCCAGCCGCTTCGGTAACGGGTTCGGGCGGCATGGCCGGAATGGTCCAGCCGGATACAGGCTTGGCCGGTGGAGGTTCGACCGGTTGGGGAGCGCCCGGCGCCGTTTCCGGTTCAGGCGATGGCGCGGGCGGCGGCGGGAGTGGTTCGGTCGTTGCAACGCTTTCTGGCGCTGTTGCTGCGGCGGGTGGCTGGAACCAGCTGTGACGGCAATTGGCGCAGCGCACCGTGCGCCCCGCCGCGCCGATTGCCGTATCGGGGACTACATAGCGGGTGTGACAGGACGGGCAGGCAAGGATCATGTCCGGTCTCTAAGCCGTTCGCGGCGAATCTGGCAAGCGGCGCGGAAGTTTGGCAGTGGATTGTTCGATGCTCGGCGCTTTACCTTGCCCCCGTTGCTGTGCAACAGCCGCTGCGATGCTGACCTTATGGCCATCTTTTGCCGACGTTGCCACTTGCAGCGTCGGAGCGGACCGATGAACGCCCCGCCGCGCATCCGCGGCGGCGGTGCCATGGTCGAATTTGACCATGTTGGCCTGCGCTATGGCCCCGATGCCGAAGTGCTGGCCGATGTCAGCTTCGTGCTGCAACCGGGCAGCTTCTATTTCCTGACCGGGGCATCGGGCGCAGGCAAGACCAGCTTGCTCAAGCTGCTCTATCTGGCGCAGCGGCCCAGCCGCGGTATCGTCCGGCTGATGGGCGAAGATGTGGTGGCGCTGCCGCGCGACCGGCTGCCCGGCTTTCGCCGACGGATTGGCGTGGTGTTTCAGGACTTTCGCCTGTTGCCGCACCTGTCGGCGCGCGACAATATTGCTTTGCCGCTGCGCATCGCGGGGGTGGAGGAAGAGGATCTGGCCGGACCGGTCGGGGAAATGTTGCGCTGGATTGGCCTCAGCGAGCGGGCGCATGCCCTGCCTGCAACCCTGTCGGGCGGTGAGCAGCAGCGCGTCGCCATTGCGCGTGCGGTCATCGCGCGCCCACAGCTGTTGATTGCCGACGAACCGACCGGTAACGTCGACCCCGAAATGGCGATGCGGCTGCTCGGCCTGTTCGAAGCCTTGAACCGGCTGGGCACGACGGTGGTGGTGGCGACCCACGACATCCATCTGATCAGCAAGATCGACAATGCCCAGATGATGCGGCTGGAAAAGGGTCGGTTATCCGACCCCACCGGCGCGCTGCGCTATCCACCGGCCAACCGGGCGTGAGGGGGCGGGCGGCATGATCATCCCGCGCGTCCCGCCGCAGCACCGCGCCATGCTGGCGCAAAGCCGGATGAGCGGGCCAACCCCGTGGGTGCTGGCCTTGCTGATGTTGCTGACTTTGCTTGCCGCCGCGGCCGGGCTGTCGTTGGCGCGTGCGGCCAATGGCATCGGCGGCGCAATTGCCGGGCGGGTGACCGTGCAGGTCGTCACCGCCAACCCCGAGCAGCGCAGCATCGAAGCCGGACGAATCCGCCGCGCGGCGGCTGCCGAACCCTATGTCAGCGCTGTTCGCGCCGTGCCGCGCGATGAAGTGATTGCCAGCATGGGCCGCTGGTTGGGGAGCGCCGGCGGCGAAGATGATCCGGTTATCGCTTCGCTGCCGCTTCCGGAGCTGATTGACATCGATCTGGTGGCGGGCAGCGGGGCGACGCAGCAAGCGCGGCTTGCGGCCTTGGTGGCGCGCGCATCCCCCGGTGCACGGGTTACGCCGCACGCCGACTGGCTGGGCCCGGTGGCGGGAACGATCCGCACATTGGCCTGGCTGGCCGGAGCGCTGGTCGTGCTGATGGCACTGGCCAGCGCGGCGGTGGTTATCATGACCGCGCGGGCGGCGTTGGGCAGTCATTTAGCCACCATCGAGATACTGCATCTGATTGGCGCGACCGACCCGCAGATTTGCCGCCTGTTCCAGCGGCGGATCGCAATCGACTGCGCGCAAGGCATTGTGCTGGGCGCGCTGGTTGCGGTGCTGCTGATCGGGCTGTTCAGCTGGCAGTTTGCCGGGGTGACCGCAGGGCTGGGCGCCAGCGCCGCCATCGGGGCGGGCGGGTGGATTTTCTTGGCAATGCTGCCACTCCTCGCTATCGCGCTGGCGGCGCTGACGGCGCGGGTAACCCTGCTGCGCGCGCTGACAATGATGCTATGATCCAGCGGCTGCTCTCTCTCCTCATTCTCGGCTGGGTGCTGGGCTTTGCCTGGTTCGCCCTGTTGATGCCCATGCCGGCAGGCCCGCAAAAAACCGACGCGATCGTCGTGCTGACCGGCGGGCCCGGACGGATCGACCGGGCGCTGGAACGGCTGGAGGCGGGCGACGCCAAGCGGCTGCTGATCAGCGGGGTCGACCGCAATGTCAAACCGCACGAACTGGCGCTGCAATATGGACGGCCGCGCCGCCTGTTCGATTGCTGCGTGGCGCTGGGGTTCGAGGCGACCGATACGCGCACCAACGCCGCCGAGGTCGCGGGCTGGGTTGCGCGGCGCAACTATACCAGCATCCGCCTGATCACCACCGACTGGCATATGCGCCGCGCCCATTATGAAATTGGCCGCCTGCTGGATGCCAGAACCACCGTGGTGACCGACGCCGTGCGCAGCCAGCCCGATTTGTGGACGCTGGTGCGCGAATATCATAAATATTTGCTGGGCTTGGCCGGCGGGCTGATCGGCGTATGAGCTATGCCATCGCGGTGCTGCGTTCGGCCCTTTTCTGGCTGGGCTTTGTGCTGTGCAGCAGCATCAATTCGATTGTCGCGGTGATCGCCATGCCCTTTTCGCGCCGCGCGGTGGTCGCCTGTGTGCGCGGCTGGTCACGCTGGCACCGCTGGCTGTGCCAATTTGTGCTGGGTCAGCGGATCACTGTCGAAGGCGACATGCCCGATGGCCCCTATCTTTATGTCTTCAAGCATGAATCGGCGTTCGAGACGATCGAGCAGCCGATCCTGTTCCGGCATCCGGCGGTGTTTGCCAAGGAACAGTTGCTGAATGTCCCGGTGTGGGGTCAGGCGGCGGCCTTTTATGGCCTGATACCGGTTGATCGCGACGGCGGGTCGAAAGCGATGCGCGCCATTTTGGCAGCGGCGCGCGCCGCGCTCGACGAAGGTCGCCCGCTGGTGCTGTTTGCCGAAGGCACCCGGGTGCCGCGCGGCACCGCGCCGCCGCTGCGCGCCGGTTTTGCGGGGATTTACCGGATGCTCGGGGTGCCGGTCATCCCGGTCGCGGTTGACAGCGGTGACGCCAATCCGCCGCGCCAATGGGTCAAATATCCCAAAACCATCACCTATAGGGTTGGCGACATGATCGAACCTGGCCTGCCGCGCGAGGAGGCCGAGGAGCGGGTGCGCGCGGCGATCAATGCCTTGAACCCGCCCGAGGCGCTGGTGAACTAAAGCAGCAAGCGCCAACGCGGCATCACTCACATTCTCGTCATCCCGGACTTGATCCGGGATAACACGCGGCCTTGGCTTGTTATCCCGGATCAAGTCCGGGATGACGAAGGTGATAGCAAGGCCGGCTCGTGCCAACCGCACTGCTCAATGCTTCCGCCCGAAATCGGGCGCAGGATCATCCTGGCCTTCGGCGATGATCGAGCGGCGGATGGCCCGGGTGCGGGTGAACCAATCCTCCAGCAGCGCACCGTCGCCGCGCCGGATTGCCGCCTGCAGCGCGGTCAGATCCTCGTTGAAGCGTTGCAGCATGGTTAGCACCGCGTCGCGGTTGGCGAGGAACACATCGCGCCACATCACCGGATTGCTCGCGGCGATGCGGGTGAAATCGCGAAAGCCGCCCGCGCTATATTTGATGACCTCGCTCTCGGTTACTTCCTCCAGCTCGCTCGCCGTGCCGACGATGGTATAGGCGATAAGGTGCGGCAAATGGCTGGTCACGGCGAGCACCAGGTCATGGTGCGCGGCGTCCATCACCTCGACGCGCGCGCCAAGCGCGGTCCATAGCGCATCGACGCGCGCGATCGCTTCGGCAGGCGTGCCGTCGGCCGGGGTCAATATGCACCAGCGCCCGGCGAACAGCGTGGCAAAGCCCGATTCTGGCCCGCTATTTTCGGTCCCTGCCACCGGGTGCGCAGGGACAATGGCGTGGTGCGGCAGCGCGGCGGCGAGCGCGGTGGTGACATCGGCTTTGGAGGAACCGGCATCGCTGATGACGCAGTCCGGGGCCAGCGCGGGGGCGATCACGGCAGCAACATCGGCGGTGCGTCCAACCGGCACGGCCAAGATGACCAGATCGGCCCCCGCCACGGCTGCCGCCGCATCGTCCATGACGTCATGGCAAAATCCCAGCGCGCGGGCCGCTTCATTGCTGGCGGGATCGGCGTCAAAGCCGGTAACGCGCACCTGCGGCAGGCAGGCGCGCAGCGCACGCGCGATCGACGAACCGATCAGCCCCAGCCCGATGATGGCGACATGGCTGAACGGCGCACTCATGCGGCGTTCAGTCGCCCGCGACGATGCGGCGCAAGGCTGCGGCGACGCCGCGTGTTTCTGCCTCGGTGCCGATGGTGATGCGCAAGGCCTGCGGCAATCCCTGGCCGGGCAGCCAGCGGACGATATAGCCCGCCTCCATCAATCCCTTATAGGCCGCCTCGGCGCTGACCGCGCCTTCGAACAGCACCAGCAGGAAATTGCACGCCGACGGGACCGCGCGCAGCCCGTGATTGCCCAGCGCTGCCACTTCATCGGCCAGCCAGTCGCGCCAGATGCGGTTGTGGCGACGGCTGAGGTTCACAAAATCATCGTCGTTGATTGCCGCAATCGCTGCCTGCTGGCCGCAGGTGGTGACGTTGAAAGGCGCACGGATGCGGTGCAGCGCGGCGATGACGTCGGCACTGGCATAGCCCCAGCCGATGCGCTCGGCGGCGAGGCCGTGGATTTTGGAAAATGTGCGCGTGATGAAGACATTGGGCGCGGACATGGCGAGCTCCAGCCCGCCATCATCCTCATCTTCTTCCAGATATTCGGCATAGGCCTGGTCGAGGACAAACAGCACGTCGGCGGGCAGGCCCGCGTGCAGCCGTGCGATATCGGCGCGGCTGGCCAGCGTGCCCGTGGGGTTGTTGGGATTGGCGAGGAAGACGACGCGCGTCCTTGGCGTCACGGCGGCGAGCAGCGCATCGACATCGGTCGCATAATCCCGGTCGGGCGCAATCACCGGCGCCGCGCCGACACGCCGCGCGGCAATGTCGTACACGGCGAACCCATAGCGCACATAGACCACCTCGTCTCCCGGCCCCGCAAAAGCGCTCGCGGCGAGGTGGAGCAGCTCGTCCGAGCCGGTGCCATAGATGATGCGCGCGGGATCAAGGCCGTATTTGGCGGCAATCGCTTCGCGCAGTGCGGCCGCGCCGGGATCGGGATAGCGCGAGAGGTCTTCAGCGGCCGCCGCAAAGGCCGCACGCGCCGCCGCGCCGGTACCGAGCGGGTTTTCATTGGCGCTGAGCTTGGCGAGCGGGCGGCCATCGTCGCCCTTGGCCTTGCCGGGGACATAGGGGGCGATGCCCATGATCCAGGGCTTGGGGGCGGGGGCGAGTATGGTATCGGTCATGGGGTGGGCGTTAGAGCAAGCGCTGCGCTGCTGTCCAGCGGCGCATTGACACCCCCGCCTTCCCCACCTAGCCCCGCCGCCTATGGCGGCGACCATCCGAGAACTTGATCATCAGCATCTTGTGCTCCCCCAGCCATTGC
>ERZ1066122.2507-NODE-2507-length-11970-cov-8.540243_pt1 | contig 11970 bp, 10 predicted proteins | sample MGYA00382769_ERZ1066122 | MGnify/ENA primary metagenome ERZ1066122 (study PRJEB33369, sample SAMEA5778352) | biofilm metagenome | biome: Industrial cooling water; feature: Water cooling tower basin; material: Biofilm | place: United Arab Emirates | collected...
AGGCCGCCGCCTGGTTGGGCGGACCCGGCCCCGCCAGGGCCTGATCCCGTCTTACCCAGGAACCAACCGCTCAAGTATGGTGAGTCATCATCTTGGATGAGTTTCTGACCGCCAGTAACGCCAGTGTTGCCGTTTCCACCGATTCGGATCGATCCGGACGCAGTAACACGGAAACGCTCCGACAATGCCGTCCCGTTGTCTGCCTTAGTCAGGAAGGCGAGGTATCCACCCAGGCCATTGTTCGCGGCGGTTCCGATCGTTCCTTCCGTCGCACCAACGATATCTGCGATAAATCGGTGGGCGCTTGTAGAGCCGTTGGTGGCCGACGTAAACAGTATATCGCCGCAGATATCTCCTGCCGTCGCCGTGGCACGACGGTTAATCATATTCAGAAGACCGCGCGAACTAGCCGAGTTTGTCAACGTGCCCGCGATGCCGACTGCAACACTATTTGCCGGAAGCGTGGCACCCCCTGTGGGGTCAGTGGTGCCCACCCCTAAGTGACCAAAAGGAGTTAGACGCATGCGCTCAGCGAACGTATTCGACGTATCGTTCGTAAACCACGCGTGCCGTCCGGCAATCGTGGCACCCGCGACCGAATCAACAACAGCGTCGTAGCGCGCCATCGCCGCCCACGAAGGCGTCGTTGCTTCATATGCGCGGGCCGTAATCGAAAACACCCGGTCATCCACTGCAACGACATTAGGTGCGACGGTCGTGTTCCGAGCCTTATAGAATTCAAAAAGAGGGGGAACGGTGTCGGACGAAGCTCGCACCGCCGCGTAGGTAACTCCCGTTCCCTCACCGATCGAGACGAAACCCGATGATGGGACGGTATATCCCGTCTGCGTCGGGATTGTGTAGTTGTTACCTGCGTAGACGGCCCCGGTCGTATCGATCCGTAGCCGCTCGATGAGCGCGGCACTCCCGTCCACCTTCGTGGCGAACTCGATCCTACCGCCGAAACCGCTGGCACCTCCACTGCCGACGTGACGACCAATGATGTTCGCTACGAGTGGAGCCGTTCCGTTGTTCTGACCAGCGAATGCGTAAACGCCCGCAATGTCGTTGGCTGCAAGCGTCGTGCGGTTATTGCCGGCGATGAAGATCCCATACGAGGTTGCGGAGGATGCGTTTCCGCCACCCACACCAATCGACCGGGTATCAGCATTCGTAGCCACACCCAACGTCGGGTTTGTGGTCGAAACCCCAAGGCTACCAACCGCAGTGAGACGCATTCTCTCGCCGAACCCAGCCGTGCTTCGAGTAAACCAGCGGAATTGGCCGGTCGTGTAAGTCGTTTGGTTCGACTCCACGTACATCCCGCATCGGGTAGTCAGGTTGTACGTCGTGTTTCCGGCGGTGTAACCGTACCCCTCGTCTATCGCAATTTCATCGTCAGCATTCACACCAAGAAGGGACGCAAAGCTTCCACGAGCTTTATAGTAGTAGCTCGTCACCCCCGTAGCGGTGCCATGGGCAATGGCGTTGGTGTACCTGGCCGTGGCCGGAGATTCACCAAGCATCATAAACTTACTGGTGAAGTACCCGGTCGCGACAGGATCGTCCATCGCCCCAAGACGCACATAGTTATCGACCGTAAACCGAATGGTTTCTGCGCCGTTGTTCGCAATCGCTACGGCGTTAGACCCTGGCGAGAAAATACCAAGCCCACCAACGCCAAACCGGAGCGACGCGTTGTTCGCAGCACCGTTCGGAAGGCCCAGCGCTCCCGTCATCGTGTCGCCAGCCTTGAGAAGGCGAGCGTTCAGCTGCGTTTGGACAGAGCTAGTTGCATCAAGGAAAGCGAGCGTAGCAGCGGTTACGCCCGAGGACGTGATAGCACCCGATCCATCCGAAACGAGCACGCGGTTCGCGGTCAGTGCAGCCTGCGCGGACAACGCACCAGCCCCAAAGCCGAAGACGTAGATGTCGTCCTCGGTAATGTTTTCCAAGTTCCCGGATCCGTCCTTCCGAAGGATCACGTAACCAAGGGGGTGTGCGTTGCTCAGATACGTGGGCACGCCCGCTGCGGCGTCGGATGCGCCAGCCGTACCATAGACAACGTACGTCAGACCGTCCTGGCGAAGCTCGAAACCTGCCTTGATGGACTGGCCCGCAGTAATCAGGCCGCCAACGGCAGTTCCCGATTGCACACCGCCAGTTCCGGTTCCGGTAGTGAAGTTATAGGAACCGCCGTTAGGGACGGAGGTACCGAAGTCAGTCGTCCCCAGCGGCCGGAAAACCTTTTTCCGAGTAGATGCGGAGGTACTCACGATGAAGGAACCGACCGTTACGGTCGTGTTCGTTCCCGTGACCGTGAGCATGCCCGGAGGCGTTGCGAACGTATCCGTGGCCTCGAGCACGCCACTCACCGAAGCGTTGGCGGCAGTGCCAAGCGCCACGAGTGCCACGCCATGCTTCATCTGATCAGTGTGCATCTGCGAGACCACTAGAACCTCCGAAAACTAATCAGATCTCTTAGACAACCCGGAACGTCAGCTTCGATCCCGGATAGATTTCATAAGTGAAGTTCACGGTCACATTATCATTGTCGACCGTATAGTCTTCAGTCTCAGCCAGAAGCTGACCGTTCCTGAAAACCTGCAGCCGATCTCGGTTCAGCGGAACCGAGATCGCCGTAAGAGTGTGTGAGGAGATCGGCACCGTAGTGTCGAAGATCTCCAGCTTCGGCTCCGACGCGTCCGGGGCATAAGCGTCCGCAACCTTGATCAGGTTGCTTGCCGTGATCGGCTGCAACACCCCGCCAACCGAGTGAAGCTCGACGATATAAAGACCAACGTAGTCGGCACTGCCGGCGGGGATGTTGGCAGCAGCCAAAGAGGCTGCCGGCGTTCCGTACTTGACGTTCAGGCTGCTCGAACTGGCGTCGAACTCAATCCGCGCTTTTACATAATTCGACCCAGTCGGGATGACTGGGGTGAAGGTGGTTCGACCTCCGGAACTAATCGTTCCGGCTTGGAAGTTGATAGTCCCGGCTGCGATATTGGGAAGTACCACCCCTTCCAGAGCAGCCAATCGCACGCCATTCGGCAGTACATAGACACCGGCCTCGTAGGTCAGCGACACAGAGGCCGGAACCGTTGGCAGGAACTCGAGCGGAAGGCCGAGACCCTGGATTACGCGGGAAAGCGTGTCGTCGAGATACGCATTGCCGGAATTACCCAGCCGAGCGTGCGCCGTCTCTACCTGGATGTCTGTGAGGCGAATCGCGGTATTTGGTTGCTGAGACATTTACTTCCCCTCAGGAAAACACCCGCACTCGAATCCACGACCCAGGATACACCGGCGAAGAGAACTCCACCCTATTGAGCGAAGTGTTGCGAACGAAGTCGTGACTCACACCCTCTCGCAACATTTGCCCATTCCGGTAGACATCGATCTTTGTGGACGAGGTCAAAGTCGCGCCAACAGTGATGTTGCTGACTGATCCGACCGTATCCGTATCGTAGTCCGTCCATGAGCCTGAGGGATAAGGTAGCGCCACTCTCTCATTCTGGTCGTTTATTCCCAGAACAGCGTAGGGCATGCCCAATCCCCTTAGTACAGCTTAATGAACTCGAAACAAGGATCGTACTTGACCGTGGTCGCGTCCACAGCACGGCCGACAGAGTACACCATATCCCCAGAAACGAATGCACCATAGTTCTCGGTGATATTACCAGGCGTTGCTCTGGAAACGTACTGTTTGGCACCCGGAGTGCGGCCGGTGTACCCGCTCACAAATGCTCCGTTGCGAACGATGATGGCTCCGACCTCTCCCGAAGCGATGGAAGCATCGGCCACAACGCCGATTTCGGTCGCAGAGAGAGTGGCGTCCGTGGCGACCGCAAGATCCACTCCACCCGCCGTCAGACGAACAATCTGACCTGCCGTAATCGCTCCGGCGTTTTGGTTCAGATAGTTGCGGGTGAACAGGGCCGAGACCGCACCACCGATGATGTCGATGCCCTCACCGGCCTGAACGGCGAGAGGAGTCCCGCCGCCGCCGGTAAGACCCGCCCCAACCGCAGAGGCCGCGATCTTGGAGGCCGTCACGGAGTCGTTGGCGAGGTGGATTTCCTGGACGGCCGCGTCGGCAAGCTGGTCCGATCCAACAGCGTCGTCTGCGATTTTGCTCATCGTGACAGCGTCGTCGGCAAGTTGCAGAGTGCCAACCGCATTATCCGCGAGCTTATCCTGGGTGACAGCGTCATCGGCGATGTGATTGGTGGCGACGGCGTTGTCGGCGATCTTCGCCCCAGTGACCGCGTCGTCCACAATATGGGCTGAAGTTACCGAGTCTTCGTCAAGCTCGTCTGGACCCACCGCACCGTCTGCAAGGGATCCACGAGTCACCGCATTGGGAGCGATCTTCGCGTTGGTGACCGCGTTGTTTGCGATCTTGTTTTCGGTGACGGCGTTTCCGGCAATCTTGTTTTCGGTAACCGCCGCGCTTTGGATCTTAGCTTCGGTCACCGCATCGGTGGCGAGCTTTGCCTCGGTGATGCCAGCGTCGCTAACTTCAAGACTACCGCCGCCGGTGTATCCGAGGGACGCGCCGTCGACCTTGGCGAAAATGACGCCAGTTCCGTCAATGTCGAGGCCACGATCAGTGTCTGCCGTCACGACGCCGAGCGTGCCACCACCGGCTCCGGCTGTAGCCGCGTCCGCGCCGAGGCTGTCGGCGTACGCCTTGTTGACAAGGTCACTACCGGAGACGGGAACCGCAGCGGACCGAATCAGAACGGTACCGACGTCCAGTCGGCCGCCGGTGTTCTTGATGTTAAGCCCGCCAACGTTCACTTCAAGGAAATCAAAAACCGAAGCGTTGGAGGCAATCGTCGCCCGCTCACCCGTACTCGTGATGTACTGAATATTAAAGTTAGCCATGAAAGCCCCAACGGTTTGATTCGGTCGGTTAGGTCTGGTTAATCGAAAGTCACTTGTGCGGTGACCGTAGCTTTGAGTCCCCAGCGTGCAGCCAGCTTTCGGACTTCCGCCTGAAACTTAGGAAGCAGTTCCTCTCCAAACTCTTCAAAGAAGAGTCCTTTGACCTCAGCTTGGTTCCATCTGGCGTCCGATTCAGAATACACGTTTTCTGCTTTAGGGAACTTATCTCCATACTTGTCGTCTGACACCTCAACCTCCGGTCACAATGTCGGGACAGACGAAGAGGTCGTCACACGGGGTCTGGGTATTAGAAGCCGGTTCGGCTGTGCCGACGATAATGATTGCAGTCCCGGGCTGGGGCATCGGAGCGGTGAGGCTAAGCTGACCCGGGATCTCGCTAAGATAGACGCGGGCCCCAGGAGGAGCGGAAAACCCCGCGAGCACCCCAGGCACATTTCCAACCCGAACGACCATTCCGTAAGCATCCAATCCGATCGTATTGGGGCACACCCCAGCAATGTCGCTCAGCGAGGCAACGTTCGCGTCTGCCAATTCGACGGAACCATCGTTGGCGAAAGCCAAAACACTGCCAGCAGGGATAGAAGTTCCGGTGTTGTTGTAGAGCATTTTGCCAATCGGAGCGGTCGACCCGCCACCGTTGGCCGCGAACGTGATGTAGTCATCGTCCTGAACGATATCGATGCCTAGTCCAGACCGAAGTCTCTTGAAAAATAGCTTATCGAGGTTGGTGCTAGCGTAGACTTCCGCTTTTCCTGAGCCGGCCGTACCGAGATTGAGGCCCGAGGAGTAGCCGCCCCCTCCTCCACCGCCGCCGCCCGCAACCTGCCCGTCGGACGAGAACTGAATCTCGCGTCCGAGATTGTCCTTATAGAAAAGCTCGACCACCGAACCGACGAGCTTCGTAAACATGACGCCTGTGCTTCCTGAGGTGTCCGGCGCGACCGTGACCGCTTCCAGTGCCCTGGCAATAGGCGCGAGTTGGTTCGGCTTGATCACGTTGCCCTCACCCTAAGTAGATCATGGAGAAGATATCGGAAGCTTCTGCAGCCAGTTCAAGGACGGCACCCGTAGGTCCCGACATTTGATACCGGTCGGCCGGAATACCCAGGTCCGTGCTGTTGAACATCAAGACACCATTCCGAAACAGCAGAAGCTTGGACGGATCGTTGACAGGGCTAGGAAACAGCAGCGTGCTCCCAGATTCACCTGTTACGTCCTCACGCCATTGGATGTCTGGTATGTGCTCGAAAGCAATCCACTCTCCAGATAGAGCGATCTGACCCAGTGTGACCTGGATGGACGAGCTTTCCGTATAGCGGTCGATGGCATCCCCGAACTGCGTGTTCAGGAGGAGGCCGTTACGCCATACAAGAAGATGACCGCTTCCAGGCATATAGGTCGGAACTGAGATGGCCGTTACCGGGCCTTGATTGAACTGGCGATAACTGCCAGACGGACGCGATTCGAAGTTCAAGACTTCCACAACATCGTCGTTGTCGAGCAAGGTCTCCGTCGTAATGAACCTCGGCGAGGTTTCCGCAAAGCGGAAGACCGCGTCCATGGCCGTTTCCGATCGGTAGAGATACAGGCCGTTTCGGAACGCGAGCAGATGACCGTCGCCTACCTGATACCGCTTGCCCTCCGGAATCAAAACCGCCTTACCAGGCGTTCCCGTAACGTAGTGCCGGAAATTAGGCTGCGGAGTAGAGGCGAGGATCTGCCGCTCCATCCGAAGCCGAATCCTGTCCCCATCGGTCAAGTTGAACTGAAAGTCGATCTCGTTGGTGCTGGTCTTGGCGTAATCGCCACCGCTGACACCAACCGCTGCGTTGGAAAGATAGATCCCGTTCCGGAAAACCTTCAGATCGGGGACTTCGTTCAGTGGGGACCACCGCATCGTCGGGGACTGAAACGTGATTTGCAGCGCCTCGGCGACGAACTCCTCCTCGACGGGAGTGTCCGAAATCAACTCCATCAGATCCTGCGCCATAAGCTGCTGGATCCGGTAGTTCGCGGCCTCATTGGCCTGAATCTCGGCGATCGCAAGGCTCGAACTATTCTGATAGAGCAAAAACGCGTTATTGACCGAGTCGATCGCGCCGCTAACGTAAGCAAGACCCGATTCGGATCCGCCCGAAACGGTATCGATCATCTCGGTAAGGCTATCGACTTCCGCCTGAAGCTGAACCTGTCGGACGGTCGTCGACCCATCAAACAGATTGCCACCCATCAGGATGCCGCTTACGCCGACGACGTCGGTATCGGGGTCTACCGGGCGAGTGGTCGCTCTGTCGGTGAGATACTTAACTAAGTATTCCATCAGACCACCACCCTCTTGTCGATCACGAGGTCAGAAGGCGTACTCGACGCCGATCCGTCCTGGCAGTCCACAAATCCTACTTGAATGACTTGGGATGTAAGCGCCGGAGGCTGCACATTCGTCAACGAACCAGACCCGTCATCTGCAACATACACGTAGTCGCCTACGGCAAAACCAGACCCGAGCATAGCTCCTAGGACAACCCCGACTAGCTGAACCTCTCCGTAATCGCCGGGCGCGATGGGACCTGTCGTGATCCCGAAGAGGCGATGCCCAGGGTCGGTCGGGTTACAAGGAATAATGGACCCGTCAGTATCGAGATGGACGGCCGTCACCGCGACGATGGCGGAACCTGAGTTGTTCAGCTTTTGTCTGGTAAGGGAAGCTCCGCCTCCGCCGCCACCAACAATGACGTCGACCTGACCCGCTCCGACGGGAACCACGTTAACGCCTGAACCTCTAAAGTTCATTCGCGTAACGTTCGAGCTTACCTGAGCGCCTTCATCGAATACGAACAGAGTGTTGGTGAGACTCGCACCGAATTTCTGGCCACGAAAGTCGATCCTGTCGCCCGTCTTCAGCTGGCCAATCCACTGTATTTCTTCACCGAACCCGTCGCCACGGTTTACTTCGGTGTAGTCCCGACCGCGCTTCATCTTCGTGCCGTTCTTGAACACGAATAGGTCGATACCGCCCACTGCGTAGGTATAAGGGGCAGGCACGGTGATAGTCTGAGGTCCGTCGGAAGGGGCGATGACTTCCGCTTCAAACGCAGGGGATGAGTTGCCGAACCCTATGAGTTCAAGGGCCTCCGCCTGCTGCTTCGACATGTACCCGCGCTTGTACGGGTTCGCATCAGGAAGGATACGCGGGTACTGAGAGTCGTTGTAGAAGATATTCCCCGCCTGGATTGAACCAGACATCGGAACATTGATGCGCCCAAGGCACACGAGCGCGGGGTCGAGGTCCAACGCGGCGTCGTCGACGATCCGCACGAAACCGGTGGTCTCGACACCGTGGATGTACTTCACATCAATAGCGGCGAAGACGCTCGTGCCTTTGTATGCCGTCAGGTCAAAAACAAAATCCGACCCGGGCGCTTCTTGAATGGCAACGGTCGTACTGAAACCGTTAATGCCCTCGTAAATTGCAATCGACCATCCGTCGGCAGCGTCGAAGTTTCCCGACATATAGCCGGACACGTTCGTTTCTGCCTGATGGGTGATAGAAACCTGGAAAGCCGCCGGTCCCGGGACAATCTCAAATCCAGCGTAGACGCCGCGTGGCGATGCCTTGAACTTCGAACGGTTCAAGGCTTCTGAGGTGTACTGCTCACCCCAGCGCGTCTTGATGTACTGCTTATCAATTGGCAGCGACTGCAAAGTCGTCATTTTAGCTCCTAAAAGACGACCTGGACCGAGTTATCGAGCACCTTGGTCGAGTTTTTCGTCTGCTCGTCAAAGGTCGCATAGCAGATCAAAACGTCATTGTTGTCGAAGATTCCAAGCTCATAAAACTTGGGCGCTGCTCCAGTTCCGTCATCGTTCGCTTCGTCCGCAGTAAGACGACACCGAAACTGACGCCGGCCCTCACCAACCTTCTGGATATCGCCGGGCAGGAAGTCCTTTCGGAACCACATATTCCCGGGGGTACCCGTCGCCTCGATGTCGAGTTTCGCTGGATCGGGGGGTTTAGGGACGTTGCCCGCAGGGGTTTCCTGGTACCCGCCCTCTCCAATCTTGAAATAGACAGCATAGGAGAGCGGTTCCCCGCCCACGTGCGCGAAGCTACCCGCGAGAGTATCGCGGCCCTTATTCGTGAGCACGCCCTGCAGAAATTCCGCCATCCTAGGTCCTCACACGCTTACTGTGCCGGTGATGTAGCCGTGCGCATCGCAAGGTACCGCATCGGCAGGAATACTATCAAAGTGATAGAACAAGCTGCAGGGGTGAACCTGCGTTTCCGTAGTTTGCATCTGAAACTTCAAGCCAGATCTTACATCAATCTCAATGATCAGCCGTAGCTCGTACAGAACGTCGCGGACGTGAATAGGAATAACGTCCGTTCGAAGCTTCGATATGAGGCGGTCAAAGAAGTTTTCACTTCCGATCGCCGGAGGAAGCGACTTTACAACGAGAAACTCAATTTTGATGAAACTCGTAAAGCAGTAGCCGCAGCCCGCATCCATAGGCACACCCGAGACAGATCCCGGAGCCACATCCGTGTATAGGCGACCACTCCCCGACGGGATCTCGAAAATGTCCTCTACGGAGAGATACGGCGCGTAGACCGGATCGAATTTGTAAAGGTTGTAGACCGTGACATCGAAACCCGAAATTTTGCCGCGTACTCGATAGGAATCCCGAGTGCCCTTGATCTGGTAAAGCAGGATTGCGTTATTGACGAGCGAACGAGCAAACTCGATCGGCTCCGCATCATCGATTTCCTGCCCGTAGTTCCGGCCCAGATAACGAAGAATGTCATCTCGGATGGCGTTGGGATCGACCAAGGTGCCGACGTTTTCAACGTTCTTGTAGAGGAAGTTGAGTCTCTCACGACCGAGTTCAAGGAAGTGTCTAAGGCGATCGCCGTGCTCAGCATCGTCCTCGAGATACGTATCGGGAACCGACCGCTCCAGGTTGTTGCGGCCGAAATCGGAACGACCGAATGGAAATTTTCCAAACGGTTGGAAACCGAAGCCAGTCCCGTCCTTGATGGTCATCGTTCAGTCCTTAGGTCTATGAGATCTTAGGTCGAGATCCACTGAGAAACGAACTGTCCGTTTTTGACGTACCCGACTACCCAGTCTCCAGCCGGCAAATTCGACGCCGTTGAGGTCACGCTGAAGTTTTCGATTCGATTCTCCACGAGCGCCGGGGCAAGCGGAGCAACAAGGTAGTCACCCTCACTCATGTTTGCCACCCGCTGCGTGCCGTTCGGTCCGTACCGGAGGTAATGACGGAACCCCAATACCGGAGAGTCGACCTCGAAGTCGCTGGTCCAGGCCAACTGCGTTCCATTCCACGTAACAGTTCCGCCCCCGGCGACAGAGAGACTCTGCTGGATGCGAAGAGAGCGCAAACGCAGGTCGACTTCCTGAACAAACGCCCGAAAGGCGTCCATGAACAAGTTGTTGTCCACGCCAGGATAGGGAATTTTCTCGAACGTTGAGGTCTCAAAATCAGCCATTACACCGCCCTCACTACGACGTTGCCTGCCTGAATCACGTACCCAGGCGGTGCAATCAGATTCCCACGTGCGTCAAGGAACTCCTTAGGCCCCAGGATGACGACGTTGATGTGAGTCACCTCGTAATCCTCAACCTGGTCTCGAGCCGTTGTATAAACCTCATCCAGGAAGAGCGACTTGTTGAATTCACGCTCGACGAGGATCCCATAAGGTGCCACGTCCGATCGCTTAAGCGAGTTCTCGATACGGAGCAGCACGTCTTCTTTATTCGCCAGCTGCGTCACGCCGACTTCAACAAGGACATCTGCCTCGATCACTCGCAGCATTCCGGAAATCACCGAGACCGTTTGAACGGCGTCTTTCCTCGCTTCGAGGTAAGACTTAAGGTCCGCGATGGTCGTTGCGGATGGTGCCACGTACTTGCGCGAGAGATCCTTGGCAAGGACCGACACCTGCACCGTATTAGCGTTACACCCGTCGGTGAACTGCTCGTTTAAGTAAGCATATTGCGTGTCCACGATCCCAGAGACATCTGCGGTATATAGCGGAATCAAATTCACAACCGAGATGTCGTTTGCGAGCGAGGCGATATCGAGAACCCCGATCTGAGACAGTCCGATTGTTCCAGACACAGAAGCGTTAATCACCGGGACCGATGCTATTCCGCTCACTGCGCTCATGCTTTCGATAAGAAGAGCATTCTGATCGATGAGCGAAGGAACATATCCGGAAACCGTCTCGATAACACCGTAGATAGCGTCACCCGGGACAGCCCCGCTTGCCGACGCGATGCTCGTCAAAAGCATCATTTGATTCCCGATGCCAGTCGCTAGCACGTCAATCGCCGCTACTGCCGCATCAACTCGAACCCGGGCTGCCTCTGCGTTCAAATTCGACGTGTCTAGCTGCGTTGGCACCGTATTCAGATAGCCAGACACGGTCGCGACGCGGTCAACGACGTAGTTGTACCCGCTCACCGACGCCACTACCGAATCTATGAGGGCCAAATCAGTCGCGATCTCGCGACGGACGAGCGTGAGGAAGATATCGTCCGCAATCCCCCGGATAATCTGGGCATCCGCTTTTGCAACGTTAGGGAACTGGTTCGACAGAAAGTCGTAGTCCCCCTTAGTTACAGCCCGGTTCTGGGTCTTTTGGAAGATCGGCGCGTTGGCTGCAATCGAGGCAACGCTCTCTGGATCGTCACCACCGGCAGAGGCGGACGGCTGCGTGATGAGCAGCGGGATCGTAACCGCGTTTGAAACAAGGGGAGCGACAACCGAGGTGATGCCTCCCCGTGCCACACGGCCATTGAATCCGCTCGTCACCGAATAAGACAGGTCGATCGACTCCCCTTCAGGCGGAACCAATCCCTGAACCCCGTCCCCAAACTTGATGAATGGAGGATTAGCCAGAAGGTTGGCCTCAAAACCTGCCACAGGAGAAAATGGAAGGATCGGGTACTCGACCCAGTCCTGGTTCTTGATGCGTACCCGGATCGTACCGTCGTCGATGTACTTCCCGGTAGGAACGCCAAGGATTTGGAA
>ERZ1066122.2508-NODE-2508-length-11970-cov-7.149475_pt1 | contig 11970 bp, 9 predicted proteins | sample MGYA00382769_ERZ1066122 | MGnify/ENA primary metagenome ERZ1066122 (study PRJEB33369, sample SAMEA5778352) | biofilm metagenome | biome: Industrial cooling water; feature: Water cooling tower basin; material: Biofilm | place: United Arab Emirates | collected...
AGGGCGCCGGCGAGCGCCGCGCCGCCACCGCCCGCGCCCTGGCCCAGGTGGTGGTCAAGCTCACCGGCGAGCCGCTGGCGGCCTCTAACCCCGTGGTGCGCCGCGCCCTGCCCAACGCCGCCAGCTTCGTGCTGGCCGAGCAGACCGGCAGCGAGCCCGTGGACCAGCAGGGCAATACCGCCATCGGCGGCGTGCCCGTGTACAAGACCTCGCTGCAGGTGCAATTCGAACCCAGCAAGGTCGATGCCCTGGTCGCCGGCGCCGGCCTGCCGATGTGGGGCCCCGACCGCCCGCGGCCGCTGCTGTGGCTCGCCATCGACGACGGCCGCGGCGCGCGCCTGGTGAGCAGCCAGCAGATCAACGTGGTCAAGCCGCTGGCCAGCCGCGGCACCGAGCGCGGCCTGTCGTTCGGGCTGCCGGCGGGCAGTTCGGTGGAGCAGGCGGCGGTGCAGACCATCTGGTCGCGCAACCCCGCGCCCATGCAGGCCCTGACCGAGCGCTACGGCGCCAGCGTGCAGTTGCTGGGCCGCCTGTTCCGCGAGGGCCAGGGCTGGACCGCCGACTGGGTGCTCAGCCGCGGCGGCGAGGAGCTGTCGCGCTGGTCGTTCTCCGACCCCAGCCCGCAGCGCGCCCTGGCCTCGGGCGCCGACGGCGCCGCCGACGCCATTGCCCGCCGCGACGCGGTGCGCGCCGAGGTGGGCGAGCCCGAGTCGATCGAAGTGCGCATCGCCGGCCTGGCCAGCGCCGACGACTACGCCCGCGCCGTGGGCTACCTGCAGACCCTGCCGGTGGTGGCCAACCTCGAGGTGAAGGAAGCCACGCCCGACAGCCTGCGCCTGGCCCTGCGCCTGGCCGTGGGCCGCGCCACCTTCGACGCCTTCCTGGCCGCCGGCGACGTGCTGGTGGCCGACCCGGGCGCCAGCGACGAGGCCACGGCGGGCTACCGCCTGCGGCCATGAACCTGCGCCACCTGCCCAATCTCCTCACCGGGCTGCGCCTGGTGCTGGCGCCCGTGCTGCCGCTGCTGCTGTGGCTGGGCCAGCCCCTGGCCGCGCTGTGGCTGGCGCTGGGCGCGGGCCTGACCGACGCGCTCGACGGCCTGCTGGCCAAGCGCTTCGGCTGGCAGAGCCGCCTGGGCAGCCTGCTCGACCCGGTGGCCGACAAGCTCATGCTCGGCTGCGCCTTCTTCGGCCTGTGGCTGGTGCAGGCCCTGCCCACCTGGCTGCTCGGCCTGGTGCTGGTGCGCGACATCGTGATCCTGGCCGGCGCCAGCGTCTGGTGGAAGCTGGCCGGCCCCTACGACGGCCGCCCGAGCTGGCTGGGCAAGGCCACCACGGTGGCGCAGATCGCCCTGGTGCTGGTGTGCCTGGTGGACCTGGCCTGGTCGGAAGTGCCGCTGAAGTGGCGCCAGGAAGGCATCCTGATGGTGGCGCTGCTGACGTTCCTCAGTGGCGTGGATTACGTAGTCCGTTATGGTGTGAAGGCCTGGCAGCACACGAGGAAGCCCCCCGCATGACGCCCACCGCCGCCCCGGATCCCTTCAGCGACCAGCGCCGCTGGCAGTGGCTGGCCCTGGCCGCCGGCGTCGGCGTGCTGGTGTGGTTGCTCGGGCCCATCCTCACGCCCTTCGTGGTCTCGGCCCTGCTGGCCTGGCTGGGCGAGCCGCTGGTTCGCCGCATCGAGGGCCGCGGCCGCACGCGCACCGCCGCGGTGCTGATCGTCTTCACCCTGATGAGCCTGGTGCTGGTGCTGGCGGTGCTGCTGCTGATCCCGCTGGTGGAGAACCAGGTGGGCAAGTTCATCGACTGGCTGCCGCGCTTCGGCCTGTGGCTCACCGGCACCGCGGTGCCCTGGGCCGAGCAGCGCTTCAAGCTCGAGCTCGCCGGCTACGTGGACCCGAGCCAGCTGATCGCGTTGCTGCGCGAGCACTGGCAGGAGGCCGGCGGCATCGCCGCCACGGTGGTGGGCGAGGTGGGCAAGTCGGGCCTGGCCATCCTGGGCTGGTTCGCCAACCTGGCGCTGATCCCGGTGGTGACTTTCTATTTCATGCGCGACGGCGCCGCCATGCTGGGCATGGCCCGCGACCTGCTGCCGCGCCCGGTGGAGCCGCTGGTCACCAAGCTCGCCTGCGAATCCGACCAGGTGCTGGGCGGCTTCATCCGCGGCCAGCTGAGCGTGATGATCGCGCTGGGCACCATCTACGCCGTGGGCCTGACGGCCGTGGGCGTGGACCTGGGCATCCTGATCGGCCTGGTGGCCGGCCTGGTCAGCTTCGTGCCTTACCTCGGCGCCATCGTTGGTTTGGGCGCGGCGGTGATCGCCACGCTCGTGCAGCATGGCGATTTGATGCACCTGGCGCTGGTGCTGGGCGTGTTTGGCCTGGGCCAGTTGCTCGAGAGTTTCTGGCTCACGCCCTGGCTGGTGGGCGACAAGATAGGCCTGCATCCGGTGGCGGTGATCTTCGCGATCATGGCTGGCGGCCAGTTGTTCGGTTTCCTCGGCGTGCTGCTGGCGCTGCCGGTGGCGGCCGTGGCCGTCGTGGTGGGCCGCTACCTGCATGAGCGCTACACGCGCAGCAAGCTCTATGGCGCCGAGGCGCCGCATGGCGGCCTGATCGTACCCGCCGCCGACACCCACCACCCCAAGTCCAGCTCTCCCGTAGGAGCGCCTTCAGGCGCGAATCGTTCTGCGGGAGGGCCTTCAGGCCCGACCTCCCCGGAGCCGCCGGACGCCCCATGAGCACCCCGCAGTTGCCGCTGGGCCTGCGCGCGCCGCCGGACCAGCGTCTCGAGGCCTTCCTGGGCAATGACGTCGCGCGTGCCGCGGTCGGCGCGGCCGCGCGCGGCGAAACCGGCGACTGGCTGTTCCTGGCCGGCCCGCCGGGCAGCGGCAAGAGCCACCTGCTGCTGGCCGCCTGCGCCGAGGCCGTGGCCGCCGGCCGTCGCGCCGCCTACCTGCCGATGGCGGCCTTCGCCGGGCGCCTGGCCACGGGGCTCGCGCAGCAGGAGGGCGCCGACCTGGTGTGCCTCGACGGCCTGGAGGCCATCGCCGGCGATGCCGCCGACGAAGAAGCGCTGTTCCACTTCCACAACCGCGCCCGCGCCGCCGATTCTGCCGTGCTCTACGCCGCGCGCGGCAACCCCGGCGACATCGGCCTGCAGCTGCGCGACCTGGTGACGCGCCTGGGCCAGTGCGCGCGCTTCACCCTCGAACTGCTCGACGAAGACGGCCGCCGCGCCGTGCTGCGCCAGCGCGCCGCGCGCCGCGGCCTCGAACTCGACGAGGCCGTGCTCGACTACCTGCTGCGCCGCGTCGACCGCGACCTGGCCAGCCTGACCCGGCTGCTCGACCAGCTCGATCGCGCCAGCCTCGCCGCGCAGCGGCGCATCACCATCCCCTTCCTGCGCCAGCAGCTGGGCTAGGGGGCGGTTCGTCCCCCGCTCAGCGGGCCCCGTTCAGCGCGGCAAGGCGCTCGGGGGTACCCACATCCGTCCACGCCCCGCGATGGTGCTCGCCGGTGACGGCACCCGCGCGCATCGCCGCACGCAGCAGCGGCGCGAGGCGGAAGCGCGGCGGGTCGAGTTCGGCACCGGCCGCGGCGCCGATGCTGGTACGCCAGTTGGCGAACAGCGCCGGGCGGTAGAGCCCGATGCCCGAGAAGGTCAGCCGCGACTCGCCGGCCGCCAGCACCTGGCCGTCGGGCTGCAGCGCGAAATCGCCTTCGGGGTGGTGCGCCGGGTTGTCCACCAGCACCAGGTGCGCCAGGCCCGCGGGTTCCTCGGGCAGGCGCGCGAAGTCGTAATCGCACCAGATGTCGCCGTTGATGGCGATGAAAGGCTCCTCGCCCAGCAGCGGCAGCGCGTGCAGCATGCCGCCGCCGGTTTCCAGCGGCTCCGGGCCTTCGCAGGAATAGCGCAGGCGCAGGCCCCAGCGGCTGCCGTCGCCCAGCGCCGGTTCGAAGCACTGCGCCAGCCACGAGGTGTTGAGCACCACCTCGCGCACGCCGCGCGCGGCCAGGCGCTCGAGGTGCCAGGCCACCAGCGGCTTGCCGCGCACTTCCAGCAGCGGCTTGGGCGTGGTGTCGGTCAGCGGGCGCATGCGCTCGCCCTTGCCCGCGGCAAAAACCAGCGCCTTCATGGCGCGGGCAGGGTGAGGTCGCGGCCGGCGATGGCCGATTCGAGCAGGGCCACCAGCGGCGCCGTCTCGGCGTGGCGGGCGCCGACCTCGCGCACGTACTTCCACACCAGCGGCAGGTCCATCAGGTAGCCGGCCTTGCCATCGCGGTACCAGAGCCGGCAGAAGATGCCGAGCACCTTGATGTGGCGCTGCAGGCCCATCAGGTCGAAGGCGCGCAGGAAGGCCGCCTCGCCCGGCACGGCGAAGCCGGCGGTGGCGAGCTTTTCGCGGTAATCGAGCGCCCAGCCCTGCACGCGGTCGGCGGGCCATTCGATGTAGCAGTCGCGCAGCAGCGAGACCAGGTCGTAGGTGACCGGGCCGCGCACGGCGTCCTGGAAATCGATCACGCCGGGGCTGGCCACCCCGGTGACCAGCAGGTTGCGCGAGTGGTAGTCGCGGTGCACGAACACCTGCGGCTGCGACTGCGCGCTGGTGACCAGGGCGCGGAAGGCCGACTCCACCACGTCCCACTGCTCGCACCCGGGCACGAAGCCCAGATGGCGCTTGAGGAACCACTCGGGCATCAGCTCCATTTCGGCCACCAGCCGCGCCTCGTCGTAGTCGGGCAGGCCGCTGGCGTCGGCGCGCAGCTGCATTGCCAACAGCGCGTCCATGGCCTCGCCGTAGAGGCGGTCGGCGCTGGTGGCGGAGAGCTCGGGCAGCAGGGTGCGGTTGCCCAGGTCTTCCATCAGCACGAAGCCGCGCTCCGGGTCGGCGGCCTGGATGTCGGGCACGTGCAGGCCGGCCTGCGCGAGCCGGCCGGCGACCTCGAGCCAGGGGCGGATGTCTTCCTTGTCCGGCGGCGCGTCCATCACGATCCAGTCGCGGCCGGCCGAGCGGGCGCGCCAGTAGCTGCGGAAGCTCGCGTCGTTGGACGCGCGCTCCAGCGGCGCCTCGGGGTCCCCCAGGGCCTGGCGGGTCCACTGCAGGCGGAGTTCGGCGCGGTCGGGCAGGGGGGTGCGGGCGGTGGTCAAGGTGGCGGCGTGAAAGGCGAGGGGACGGGACACATTTCCCGGAGAGGTTCGCGGCGTCAAGCGGAAAAGCCGGGGACGGGACACATTTCCCGGAGATCGCTGCGGCATCAAGCTGAAAATCTCCCCGGGAAATGTGTCCCGTCCCCGGTCAGGCCCGACAGCCCCGGGGCCCATGGCATCATCACGCCAAGACCAGCCAGGCCCGCATCGAATGACCACCCTCGTTCCCGTCCTGCTCTCCGGCGGCTCCGGCACGCGCCTGTGGCCGCTTTCGCGCGAGATGCACCCCAAGCAGTTCCAGCCGCTGGTGGGCGAGAAGTCGCTGCTGCAAGCCACCTGGGAGCGGCTGCAGGGGCTGCCGGGCATGGCCGCGCCGATCGTGGTGGCCAACGAGGAGCACCGCTTCATGGTGGCCGAGCAGCTGCGCCAGCTGGGCGCCAGCGCCTCGGCCATCGTGCTCGAGCCGGTGGGCCGCAACACCGCCCCGGCCATCGCCGTGGCCGCGCTGCAGGCCATGGCCGGCGGCGAGGACCCGCTGCTGCTGGTGCTGCCGTCCGACCACGTCATCGCCGACCCGGCTGGTTTCCGCGCTGCCGTGCAGGAAGCGCGGCGGGGCGCGGCGGAGGAAGGCAGCCTCGTCACCTTCGGCATCGTGCCGACGGCGGCGGAAACCGGCTACGGCTACATCAAGGCCGCCGCTCCCACAGGGGGCATGCGGGCCGTGGAGCGGTTCGTGGAGAAGCCGGACCTGGCCACGGCCGAGGCCTATGTCGCCAGCGGCGACTATTTCTGGAACTCGGGCATGTTCCTGTTCCGCGCCTCGCGCTACCTGGCCGAGCTCGGGGCCCAGGCCCCGGCCATCCTGGCCGCCGCCCGGGCCGCGCTGGCCGGCGCCGTGCGCGACGTGGACTTCCTGCGCCTGGACCGCGCCGCCTTCGAGGCCTGCCCGAGCGATTCGATCGACTACGCGGTGATGGAGAAGACCACCACCGCCGCCGTCCTGCCCATCAACGTGGGCTGGAACGACGTGGGCAGCTGGAGCGCACTGTGGGAAATCGCCGACCAGGACCCCGACGGCAACGCCCACCACGGCGACGTGCTGGCCCTGGGCTGCAAGAACACCCTGGCCTGGGGCGGGCGCCGGCTGGTGAGCCTGCTGGGCCTGACGGACGTGATCGTGGTGGACACCGACGATGCCCTGCTCGTGGCCGCCCGCGACCAGGTGCAGCAGGTTAAGGACATCGTGGCCCGCCTGAAAGCCGAGGGCCGCCCCCAGGCCAGCATCCACCGCAAGGTGTACCGGCCCTGGGGCAGCTACGACGGCATCGACAGCGGCGAGCGCTTCCAGGTCAAGCGCATCGTGGTCAAGCCTGGCGCCGCCCTGAGCCTGCAGATGCACCACCACCGCGCCGAGCACTGGATCGTGGTGAAGGGCACCGCCCGCATCACCTGCGAGGACAAGGTGTTCATGCTCAGCGAGAACCAGAGCACCTACATCCCGCTGGGCAGCAAGCACCGACTTGAGAACCCCGGCAAGGTCCCGGTGGAACTGATCGAAGTACAGTCGGGTAGCTACCTGGGCGAGGACGACATCGTGCGCTTCGAGGACGTTTACGGGCGGGGCGCCCGCTGAGGAACTCAAGCCGGGAAAGAAATTTGCCCGCCGTCAATCCCTGACATGTTTACAAGGTGTTCGGACTGGTAGCCTGTGGGGGGTGTCCCCTGGGTCCCGCGAGTCCGTTGAAGCCTGCATGGAACTGACCGAACTTTGGCAACAGCTCGAGCCCAGCGCCTGGGTACGGGCGATTTCGACCTTCGCACTGGTGGCCCTGCTGATCCCGGTCAGCCTGCCGCTGGCCCGCCGCTGGGGCCTGATGGACAATCCCGGCGGCCGCAAGCAGCACGACTGCGCCATTCCCGTCACCGGCGGCGCGGTGATCCTTCTGGGCCTGCTGGCCAGCCATGCCGTGTTCGAAGCCAGCTGGACCGTGCGCACCGCCGCCTTCATCGGCGGCGCGATCGTGCTGGTCGTGGTGGGCCAGCTGGACGACAAATACGACCTGCGCTGGACCTGGCGCATCAGCATGCAGGCCCTGGCCGCCCTGGCCATGGCGCTGGTCTCCGGCGTCACCGCCCACAACCTGCAGGACGTGTTCGGCTTCGCGGCCGCCAACATCGGCCTGCTGTCGATTCCGTTCACGGTGTTCGTGGTGGTGGGCATCATCAACGCCCTGAACATGGCCGACGGCGTGGATGGCCTGGCGGGCTCGCTGGCGCTGGTTTCACTCTTGCTGTTCACGTGCTTTGCGCTCTACGCCGGCGACCAATACCTCGCCGAGCGCCTGCTGGCCCTGGGCGGCGCGGTGCTGGGCTTCCTGCTGTGGAACAAACGCTCGCCCTGGCTGCCGCGGGCCAAGGTGTTCCTGGGCAACGGCGGCAGCATGCTGCTGGGCTTCATCCTGGCCTGGGCGGCGCTGCGGCTCACCCAGAACCCGGCCCACCCGGTTTCGCCGGTGCTGGGCCCGTGGACCCTGGCCCTGCCGCTGATCGATTGCGTGGTGCTGATGCTGCGCCGCTGGCGCAGCGGGGTGTCGCCCTTCAAGGCCGACCGCAACCACATGCACCACCTGCTGCTCGATGCCGGCTACACCCCGGGCAAGGTGACGGTGATCATGGCCGGCGGCTCTCTGGCCCTGGGCATCGCCGCCGCCGTGGCCGTGAAGCTGGGCGTGTACCGCCCGGCGCTGGTGGTGGTCTTCCTGGTGCTGCTGCTGGGCTGGTACATCTTCACGCGCCGCCGCGACGTGGCCGTGGCGCGCCTGCGCCGCCTGCGCGGCGGGGCCCCGGTGCCGCTCGCGGCGCTGGAGGCAGCGCAGGAGACGGGCGAGCGTTGAGGCGCCTGGCCGCCGGTCCGCCTTTGCGGGTTTTGGTCTAGGCTGTCGGCAAGCCCATAATCCCTTCCCCCCGGATGAACGGACTGAAGATGAACCAGTGGTTGAACCGATTCGCCCTGCTGCTGGCCCTGGCTGTCCTGGCCGGCTGCGCCACGTCCACCAGCGACTCGGTGCGCAGCGGCACGGCCCGGGCGGTCACCGCCACCAGCGAGCTGGGCGTGCCCGACAGCACCAGTGCCAGCGGCGCCTACACGGGCGCTTCGGAATACCGCGTGGGCGCCCAGGACCTGCTCGAGATCAGCGTGTTCCAGGTGGCCGAGCTCAACCGCACCGTGCGCGTGAACAGCAACGGCCAGATCTCGCTCCCGCTGGTGGGCATGGTGCAGGCCGGCGGCAAGACCGTGCAGGAACTGGAGGCCGAGATCGCCGGCAAGCTCAACGAAACCTACCTGCAGGATCCGCAGGTGAGCGTATTCGTGAAGGAATTCACCAGCCAGCGCGTGACCCTCGAAGGCGCGGTGCGCAAGCCGGGCATTTACCCGGTGACCGGCCGCACGAGCCTGCTGCAGGCCATCGCCCAGGCCGAGGGCGTGACCGAGCTGGCCAACCTCGACGGCGTGGTGGTGTTCCGCACCGTCGAGGGCCAGAAGATGGCCGCGGTGTTCAGCCTCAACCAGATCCGCGCCGGCGATGCCGAAGACCCGCAGATCTTCGGCGACGACATCATCGTGGTCGACCAGTCGGGCGCCAAGACCGGCCTGCGCAACATCCTGCAGACCGTGCCCATCTTCAATCTGTTCCGTGTGTATTGACGGCCCCAGCAGGAACCCACTGAATGTCTGAGAACAAGGACCCCGGCGCGGCCGGCGAGGGCGGCCAGCTGCCCGCCACGCAACCGGCCATCGAACGCCAGCAGGCCCTGGTGGCCGCGCGCCAGCAGGCGCTGAGCCTGGACGTGCGCGGCCAGGACGCCGCCGACAGCGACGAGATCGACCTGCTGGCCTACTGGCGCATCCTGGTCAAGCGCCGCTGGACGGTGCTGGGCGCCGCCGGCATCGTGCTGGTGACGGCGCTGGTTGGCACGCTGCTGATGACGCCGATCTACCGTGCGTCCACCTCGCTGCAGATCGACCGCGACACCATCCGCGTGGTGGACGTGGAGGGCGTGACGCCGATGGAAGGCAACGCCAACGACTTCTTCCAGACGCAGTACGAACTGCTAAAGAGCCGCGCACTGGCGCAGCGCGTGGCTTCGCAGTTGGGGCTGGCGGAGGGCGACCTGCTCGAAAGAATCAACCCGCCTTCGGCGTGGCAGGCGCTCAAGGGTCTTTTGAGTGCTGGGAATGGCACTTTGACCGAGGCTGAGGTCTCGGCCCGCGAGGCAGAGGCTGTCGAGTACGTCATGCGCGGGCTTACCATCGAGCCGGTGCGGAACTCCCGTGTCGTGCGCGTGCATTTCGACAGCCCGGACCCGGAGTTCTCGCAGCGCGCGGCCAACGCCATCGCCGAGGCCTTCATCGCCAGCAACCTCGAGCGGCGCTTCGACTCGAGCTCCTATGCCAAGACCTACCTCGAGGACCGCCTGCAGGAGCTCAAGCTCAAGCTCGAGGATTCCGAGCGGCAGCTGGTGGAGTTCGCGCAGAAGGAGCAGATCGTCTCCAGCGGCGAGGGCAGCGCCAACCTGAGCGAGCAGAACCTGGGCAGCCTCAACGCCGCCCTGGCCGAGGCCAGCCGCGAGCGCATCCGCGCCGAGGCGCGCTGGCGCCAGGCGCAGGCCTCCAGCGGCACGGTGCTGCTGGGCGAGATCGGCGAGAACTCGATCATCAAGTCGCTGCAGGAGCGGCGCGCCACCCTGCAGGCCGAGTACCAGGACAAGCTGCGCCTGTACAAGCCGGCGTTCCCGGCGATGGTGCAGCTCAAGGGCCAGATCGACGAGGTCGAGCGCCAGATCGGCGTGGAAGTGGCCAACATCAAGTCGGCCATCCAGGCCGAGTTCCTGGCCGCGCAGGAGCAGGAGCGCCTGCTCAACGAGCAGATGTCGGGCCTGAAGAACGAAGTGCTGGACCTGCAGAGCCGATCGATCCAGTACAACATCTTCAAGCGCGAGGTGGACACCAACCGCCAGCTCTACGACGGCCTGCTGCAGCGCTACAAGGAAGTGGGCGTGGCCGGCGGCGTGAGCACGAACAACATCGCCGTGGTGGACCGCGCCCAGCGCGGCTACAAGTTCAAGCCCAGCATCAGCCGCAACCTGGCGCTGGGCCTGCTGGCCGGCCTGATGCTGGGCGTGCTGCTGGCGCTGGCCTTCGAGTACCTGGACGACACGCTCAAGTCGCCGGAAGACCTGGAGAAGCAGCTGGGCCTGAGCGTGCTGGGCGTGATCCCGCTGCTGAAGGCACCACAGACCCCGGCCAAGGCGCTGGAAGACCCACGCTCGGCGTTCTCGGAAGCTTATCGTTCGGTGCGCACCGCGCTGCAGTTCGCCACCGACAGCGGCGTGCCGCGCTGCCTGCTGGTGACCAGCGCCACGCCGGCCGAGGGCAAGAGCACCACTGCGCTGACCCTGGCCAAGAACTTCGCGCAGCTTGGCAAGCGCGTACTGATCATCGACGGCGACCTGCGTAATCCGTCGCTGCACCGCGCCTTGAGCAAGCCCAACGAGGCGGGCCTGAGCAACTACCTGGCCGGTGCGGCCAAGGCCACCGAAGTGATCCTGGCCACCGACATCCCGGGCCTGATGTACATGCCCACCGGCCCGCTGCCGCCCAACCCGGCCGAACTGCTGATGGGCCCGAAGATGGTGAGCCTGGTGTCGATCGCCAGCGAGAAGTTCGACCAGGTGATCATCGACGGCCCGCCGGTGATGGGCCTGGCCGATGCGCCCATCCTGGCCAACCTGGCCCACGGCACGCTGTTGGTGGTGGAAGCCGGCGAAACCCGCATCGGCGTGGGCAAGAACGCGCTAAAGCGCCTGTTTGCCGCCCGCGCCCGCGTGATCGGCGCGCTGCTGACCAAGTTCAGCAGCAGGCATGCCGGCTACGGCTATGGCTATGGCTACGGCTACAACTACTACAGCTACGGCCAGCAGGCCGAGCCCAAGAAGCTGGCGCGCAACCGGTGACGGCAGGGGTCGGCCAGGCGCTGGAGCAGGCCCTGGCCTACTGGCGGGCCCCGGCCCTGCTGGCCGCCGCCCGGCAGCGCCCGCTGCCCGAGGACGTGCTGGAAGTTGTGCGCATCGCCGCCGGCGACCGCACCACCGCGGAGTTCGCCGCGGCCGCGCTGGGCACCACCGCCGACGAGCTGTGCGAAGCTGCGCCGTTCTACCTGCAACAGCTGCTGTTCGCCCCCGGCGCCAGCAGCTACCGCGTGCTGGGCGTGAACCCCGATGCGCCCGACGCCCGCATCAAGGAACACTACCGCTGGCTGGTGCGCTGGCTGCACCCCGACCGCAACCCCGACGAGTGGGAAGCGCTATACGCCGACCGAGTGAACCGCGCCTGGCAGGACCTTCGCCAGCCCGAGAAGCGCGCTGCTTACGACGCCAGCCTGGCGGCGGGCGAGGAGTGGGGCGTTTCCGCCGCCCAGGCCCCCAGGCCGGAAAGCGCGCCCGTTTCCCCTGCGCGCACATCGGGCCCCCAGCCGCGTCTGGTGCCGGTGGAAGCCCCGCTGCTTTCGGGCCGCACCACGCAGCGCCTGCCCATCATCGTGCTGGGGAGCTTCGGCCTGTTCGCGGGCGCGATGCTGGCGCTGATGTGGTACGCCCAGAACCCGCGCACGCCCCGCACCGCGCCGCCACCCGTCGCCATCGCTGCCGGGCCCGCCGCTGAACCAATTCCCGTCGAGACCCTCGAGACCGAAGAGGCCGCCGAGCCCGCAAAGACCGTCGCGGTGAGCGACGCACCCAAAGCGCGCGAGATCGTCGTGGC
>ERZ1066122.2511-NODE-2511-length-11955-cov-5.768824_pt1 | contig 11955 bp, 8 predicted proteins | sample MGYA00382769_ERZ1066122 | MGnify/ENA primary metagenome ERZ1066122 (study PRJEB33369, sample SAMEA5778352) | biofilm metagenome | biome: Industrial cooling water; feature: Water cooling tower basin; material: Biofilm | place: United Arab Emirates | collected...
CGCGTTCCCGCAACCGGCTGCCGAGCGGCATCGGGTGGTAATCGTGCACCCAGACCAGATCGCCCGGTTCGATCAGCGCCGAGACGCTCTCGGCGAAGCGTTCATTGACCCGCTCGTAGCCCATCGCGGTATCGCGTTCGTATTCGGTCAGGTCGAGCCGATAGTGGAACAGTGGCCACAGGGTCGAGTTGGCGTAGCCGTTGTAATAATCCTCTACGTCGCGCTTCGACAGGTCGATCGTCGCGGTAGTTACCCCGCCCGCGCGCTGCATGTTGATGCCGCTCGTCTCCTGCTCGCTCTCCTGCCCGGACCAGCCGAACCAGATCCCGCCCCGCTCTTTCAACGCCGAAGTGAGCGCGCCCGCCAGCCCGCCCTGCGCGCCAGCGGCGCCGCGCGCCTTGGGAACCGCGACGCGGTTCGAGATGACGACCAGGCGGGCTATCGCACGTCACTCCACGGTTTGGACAAGAGGCCGGCGCAGTTGATCACACCAACCAGCGAATAGGTCTGCGGATAGTTCCCCCACAGCTCCCCGGTCCGGTAGTCGAGATCCTCGCTCAGCAACCCCATGTCCGTGGTATGGCTCAGCATGGTCATGAACAGCGCCCGCGCTTCGTCACTGCGGCCGGTGAGGTGAAGCGCTTCGATCAGCCAGAACGTGCACACGTTGAACGCGGTTTCGGGCAGCCCGAAATCATCCTCGGCGGCGTAGCGGAGCATGAAGTCGCCCTTGCGCAGCTGCCGCTCGACCGCCGCGAAGGTCGCCTTGAACCGCGCGTTTTGTGGAGACAGGAACCGCAACTCGACCATTTGCAGCAGGCTGGCGTCGAGATAGTCGCTTTCGAAGCTGGCTCCGTAATGCCCCCCGCCAGCATCGTCATCGACCCAGGCGTCCTGCTCGATCCGGGCGCGGATAGCATCCGCCCGCGTGCGCCACAGGTGGGCGCGGGCGGCCTTGCCGAGCCAGTCAGCCACCATCGCCAGCCGGTCGCAGGCGGCCCAGCTCATCACCGCGGAATAAGTGTGCACCTCCAGCCGGGTGCGAAACTCCCACAGGCCCGCGTCGGGCTGGTCGTGCATGGCCCAGGCCATCTCACCGACCTGTTCTAGGCTTTCGAAATCGCCTGCGTCAGCCATGCGCATCAACCGCCGATCAATGAAACCCTGCACGGTCGGCAGCACGATCTGGCCGTAACAATCGTGCTGGACCTGCTTGTAGGCCGCATTGCCGCGCCGGACCGGCCCCATGCCGCGATATCCCGACAGGGAGCGAGCAGTGGTTTCCTCTAGTTCGCCCTCGCCCATGACCGAATAGAGCGGCTGGATCTGCCCGCCTTTCGCCGCATCGACGATGTCGCGCAGATAGCGGAGGTATTTCTCCAGCACGTCGAGGGCGCCCAGCCGGTTGAGCGCCTGCACGGTGTAGTACGAATCCCTGATCCAGCAGTAGCGGTAGTCCCAGTTCCGCTCCGACCCGGGGGCCTCGGGGATCGAGGTGGTGAGCGCAGCGACGATCGCGCCGGTTTCCTCGTGCTGGCACAATTTCAGCGTGATCGCGCAGCGGATCACCTCGTCCTGCCATTCGAACGGGGTCGCCAGCCCGCGCACCCAATGTTGCCAGTAACGGCGCGTCGCTTCCTCCATCCGGCGCAGTTCCACCCGCAGGCTGCCTTCGAACGGTTCGTCGGGACCGAGGAAGAAGTGCGTGTCGTCCTCCAGCCGGAACGTGCACTGTTCCATCAGATAACCGACCGGCGCGTCGGTGCTCAGCCGCAGCGGGTGCGCAGCGACGGCGAAGCGGATGTGGTTGCTGCCCGCGGTCGCCTGCGGCTCGTGCGCGCCGTAATTCTCCAGCGGCCGCAACACGCAGCGGATGCGCGGATTGCCCGCCACCGGCCGCACGATCCGGCAGATCGCGACCGGGCGGTACATCCGGCCCCGGTCTTCGAACCGGGGGCAGAAATCGAGCACTTCGGCCGCGCTGCCGTCTTCGGCTTCGAGCCGGGTGACGAGGATCGGGGTGTTGCGGACGTAATGCTGGGTCGAACGGACTTGGCCTTGCAGCTCGAACCGCCACACCCCCCGGTCACGCTCGTCACCATTGACCAGTGCACAGAACACCGGATCGCCGTCGACCCGGGGAACGCATCCCCACACCAAAGCGCCGGACTGGTCGACCAGACCGCTGACCTGACAATTGCCTATGGGGGCGAGTTCGAGGTTCGCGGGCAGAGGGTCAGCCATTCGTATACATGGTCCACGCTTGCCAGACGGTACTGCGCCGCAGTTTCGCGGCGATTCCCTACGACAATGCCGAACCCCCCCATTTGGTTGCAGGCAAGGAAACCGTCTTCGTCGGTCAGGTCGTCGCCGATGAAGATCGGCAGGGCACCGGCAAAGGGCGTGCGGGCGTGGAGCAGGTGGACCGCCGCGCCCTTGCTGGCCCCGGGGCGGACCAGTTCGGTGACGCATTTCCCGTGCTTGATCTGCAGCGTATGGCGCTGCGCAAGATCGTGCGCGAAGGCTCTGGCGGCCTGTTCGCGCTCCGGGCGGGTCCGGTAATGCAGCGCGGCGCCATGGGGCTTGGGCTCGTAGAGCAGGCCATGGTTGCACGCGAAGGCCTGCAGGTCGGTGGTGACTTCATGGGGGAGCGGCTGGTGCTCCAGCAGGACCGTGCCATCCGGCGCGACGACGTGCGCGCCGTGCGAGCCGGCAAGATGGATCGGCAGGGTGCCGAGGTGGTGAAGCAGTTCCCGTACCGCCCGCCCGCTGACCAGCGCCAGCGCCTGACCCAGCCGGTCTGCAAGCGCCTCAAGGCGCGCGCCGAGATCGGGTGGCACGGCAATGCCCCCCGGGCTGGACGCAATCTCGACCAGCGTGCCGTCGAAATCCACATAGAGGGCGACGCGCTGCCCGGCCAGCAGTGAAGCAAGCGGCGGCGGAGGGCTTGCAGGGGCTTGCACAAAAGCCATGGCGACAGCCATAGCGAAGGCGCGGGCACGGTCAAATTCGGTACGTCGCAAGGCCTGCGGGCCAGCCGGGAGGGAGAAAGGCGGGAATGAGCGCCAGGGATGCACAATCGCCGGTTTCGATCGTCATCGTCGGCGGCGGCACCGCTGGCTGGTTGACGGCGGCATTCCTGCACAACCAGCTTCCGCACACGCTGAACCGCACGGTGGCGATTACCGTGATCGAGGCCGAGGACATCCCGACAGTCGGGGTCGGCGAGGCGACCATCCCATCGATCCGGCAGACGCTGGCGGCATGCGGCATCGAGGAGCATGTGTTCCTCAAGAGCTGCAACGCGACCTCCAAGCAGGGTATCGAATTCATCAACTGGCGCGATCATCCGCAGATTGCCGGCGACAACAGCTACTTCCACCCGTTCGGCGACCAGATCACCGTCGCCGGCAAGGATGCGACCTGGCAATGGCTGCAACTGCCGCCCGAGACACGCGAAGCTTATGCCGAACAGTTCTCTGTCCAGGCCGAGATCGCGCGCAGTGGTCAGGCACCGAAGAACTTTGCCGACAAGCCCTACGACGGCGCGCTCGCCTATGCCTACCATCTCGACGCGGGCAAGCTGGCCCAGTTCCTCAAGCAGATGTGCAAGCAGCGCGGCGTTCGCCATGTCGTCCAGAAAGTAGTCGAGGTCGAACGCAGCGGGGAAGATTGCGCGGCCATCCGGCTCGACAGCGGCGAACGGGTGACGGCGGACGTGTTCGTCGACTGCACCGGGTTTGCCGCGCGGCTGATCAATTCGGACAAGGCGAACCGCTTCAACAGCCTGTCCGACACTCTTTTTGTCGACCGCGCGGTGGTGACCCGCGTCGGGATCGACCGCCTCGACGATGTTCTTGGCTACACCAAGTCGACCGCACAGACGGCGGGCTGGATCTGGGATATCGCGCTGCAGGACCGCCGGGGCGTGGGCCATGTCTACAGCTCGCGCTACATCGACGATGATACCGCCAGGGCGCAACTGGCCGCCTATGTCCAGCAGCCGGTGGAAACGCTGGAATCGCGGCGGCTCGATATGCGGATCGGCTATCACGCCCAGCAATGGCGCGGGAACACCGTGGCGATCGGGCTCGCCAGCGGTTTCCTGGAGCCGCTCGAATCAACCGGAATCTACCTGATCGAGATGGCCAACTGGGCGATGCTGGAATTCATCCCGCGCTATCTCGCCGGGGCGCCCGTGCGGGGCCACTACGACCGCATCATGCACAACCACTATGCCAACATCGCCGACTTCCTGAAATTGCACTATTGCCTGTCGAACCGGCGCGACAGCGCATTCTGGCGCGACAATTGCGATCCCGCGACGATCCCCCAAACGCTGCTCGCCAATCTGGAGACGTGGCGGGCGGCCGTGCCGGGCATCTACGATTTCGACCGCACCACGCAGTGCTTCTCGGCAACCAACTACAAGTTCGTGCTCTACGGCATGGGGTGGAACGCAGCGGGCGCGGGCGCGACGGGTGCGGGCGCGCCGGGTGCGAGCGATTATGTCGCCGGGACGATGGCCGAACTGGCGCAACGACGCGCGAAACTGCGCGATTTCGTGCTGCGCGATACCGTGCCCACGGTCACTTATCTGGGTGCGGTCCAGCGGCTCTGAGCCAAAACGATAGGGGCGCCCGCATCAAGCGGACGCCCCCCTCATTTTCAGCGCTAGCGCGGTCAGAATTCGAACCGCACCCCTGCCGCAATGGTGCGGCCCTGGATCGACCGGCCGATCGTGACCGTGTTCGGCGCGGCGGCATAGAGCGACTCGCGCCCGTCGTTGGCGGATTCGGTGATCCCCGCCTTGTCGAACAGGTTGTTGACGCTGAGCGACAGCTCCAGAGCGTCGGTCAGGTTGAACGCACCGCTCAGATGCACCACCGAGTAGCCCTTCTGGGTCAGGGTGTTGGCATCGTTGGCAAAGCTGCTGCTGGTGCCGATCCAGCTAGCCGACACGCGGAACTGGTCAAAGTCGAGGCTCGGGGTGACCGCCCAGATCAGCTTGGCCTGCCGCTGGGGCCGGTTGCCGACCAGCGCAGCGTTGACCACACCGGCCGAGTTGCGGGCATCCTTGATGTCCGCATCGGTATAGGTCGCGGTCGCATAGAGGTTGAATGCGCCGTTGCGGTAGTAGGTTTCGAGCTCGAGCCCCTTGGCTTCGTAGCGGCGGATCTGGCCGGTCGGTGGGGTGATGGTGATGTTCGATTCTTCGGTCTTCGACAGGAACGCCGTGCCGTAGAAATCGAGCGATCCGCCGCCCATGTCCAGCCCCTGCGCCTTGAAGCCGAGTTCGTACTGCTTGACCTTGTCGACGTAAGCCCCTTCGGCCCCGGGGAGCAGCGCGCCGCTGGCATCGCGGACCCCGAAGTCGAGCGCGCGGTCAAAGTTGAACGAGGCACCGCTCGATGCCCGACCGAAAACCGAGAAGCTGTCGCCGATCAGGTAGTTCGCGCCAAGCGACCAGGCGAAGTTGTCCGCGCTCAGATCCGCCCGGGCGTCGACCACGCCAGTGTTCTGCGACACGGTAGCCTCAGTGCCGGTAATCACGCCATCGCCGTTGACGTCGAACGGCGCGCCCGCTCCCGCGGTGCGGATGCCATTCTGGCGCATCTTGTCATAGCGGACGCTCGCATCGACGCTCAGGTCGCCGCTCTTGAACGCCAGCGCCGCGAACGGCGAGCTGGTTTCCGCTTCCAGGTCGTAGTTGCGGTTGGACCCGTCCCAGCCGAACGCCTGATTGACCCCGGCAATCCCGTTGACCGAGCCTGGAGTGGCGATCAGCGCCGCATCGTTTTCGGTGGTGGTGACGATCCGGGTCCAGTGCCAGTCCTGCACGAAATTCTGGTGCATGAAGAAATGGCCGACGGCCAGATCGAGCGTCGCATCACCGCCCATTTCGAAAGACTTGGACAGGCGCACATCGTTGGCGAAGTTGCTCATGTCGTCGATGTTGACATCGAACACCGCAACATCGGAGGCAAAGCCATTGGGCAGGTTGGCGGCGGTGACCGCCTGCCCCGCGTTGGGGCCGTTGAAGTAGCGCGACCCGGCGAGCGACGCTGCATCGAGCGCGCCATAGGTGAAGAAGCCCAGGAATTCGCCGGAGATATCCTGATAGCGCGACTTGGTCGAAAGGCTGACCCCGCCCCCAACATCGAAGCTGGTTTCGACGCCGATCGACTTGACCTTGTTGTTGAGGCCGTCGGCCACGTCATAGGGTTCAAGCTGATTGCGGCCGTTCACCGCCAGACCGTTGCGGGTGAGGTTGCTGTACAGGCTGTGGTTGGCCGCATTGAACCCACCGAGGCTGGTGCCGACCACGCCGCTGTTGGCATCGCCCGTGCGCGAGACCAGTTGCGGGAAATAGGCCTGGTCCTTCTTGTCGATCAGCTTGCCGGTGACCCGGACATAGCCGGCATCGAATTCCTTGGTCAGGCTCAGGCGAACCTGGCCGCCCGAGATCGGGTCGTAGCCAGAGTCGCGATAGTCACCGCCCTGCTGGAAATGGCCGCCGATGTGGAAATAGAGATCATCGGCCAGCGACGCGCCGTATTCCGCATCGACCCGGTAATCGCGGTGATCCACGCCGATCCCGAACCCGACCGATCCGCCGCCTTCGCGCCCGGTCTTGCCGATCAGGTTGATGATCCCGCCCGGACCGTTGGTGGTCAGCGTCGAGGCGGTGCCGCCGCGCACTGATTCCACCCGCGCCAGGGTCGTGTCGGCCTTGAAGAAGCCATCCGCCGGGGCGAACAGGTGATCCCCGAACAGGACGATCGGAAGGCCGTCTTCCTGCATCGACAGGAACTTCGCCCCGCCGGTCGAAATGGGGATGCCGCGCACGTTGATGTTGGAGTTGCCACCGCCCGACGAGCTTTCCGAGCGGATGCCCGGGAGCTGGCGGAACACTTCGGCCAGGTTGGCCGGGTTGGCGTCGCTGATTGCCTGCGTGTCGAGCGAGGAGACCGAGATCGAAGTGTCGATCTTGTTCTTGCCGGCGGGAGAGATCACACCCGTGACCACGATCACACTGTCATCGGCAGCACTGTCGTCGGCCGCGCCCGCATCCTGGGCAAAGGCCGTGCCTGACACCGGCGCGAGGGCCAGAGCCGCAACCGACGCGCAGCCCCTCAGAGTCGATTTCTTCATGCTTCCTCTTCCTTGAACCAACTGTTGTCGTCAGGCGAGCTTCGCCGCCTCGATCCTGCGCATACCACCGCTTCAATCGATTGCAACGAAAAATTGCAATCGATTGCAATCTGGCGGCCGATAAACTGCTGCGGGGCAATTTCTGTTGCACTTGTGCCGCATCTTGGCGAAGCAGGCCGGGATGAGCGGCGAGCCTAAAGTCAGGAACATAAGCGATCTGGCGCGCCTTGCGGGCGTTTCGCCCGGCACGGTGTCGCGCGCCCTGACCGGCAGCGATCTGGTCAATGAAAAGACCCGCCTCAGAATCGAGGCGCTGGCACGCGAACACGACTTCCGGCCGAACGTGATGGCCCGCAACCTGCGCATCCAGAAGACCGGGGCCATCGGCGTGGTCATTCCGCTTGGCCACGATACCGACCAGCACATTTCCGATCCGTTCTTCATGACTATGCTGGGCCTGCTGGCCGATACGCTGACCGAACGGGGCTATGACCTGATGCTGTCGCGGGTGATCCCGACCGACGCGGGCTGGCTCGACCGGTTCACCGATTCCGGACGGGTCGACGGCGTGATCGTGATCGGCCAGTCGGACCAGGCCGAAACGCTCGACCGGGTGGCGACGCGCTATCGCCCGCTGGTGGTCTGGGGCGGGCACCAGCAGGGCCAGGTCCACTGTTCGGTCGGGACCGACAACGTCGCGGGGGGGGACCTTGCCGCAACCCACCTGATCGAACGCGGATGCAGGAAAATCGCATTCTTCGGCGATCCGACCGCACGCGAATTGCAACAGCGCCTTGCGGGGTGCCGCGCGGCGCTGGCCCGGGTCGGCCTGCACGACGAACCGCGCGTATTCCCGGTCCATCTCGCCGCGGGCATCGACGACGCCAATATCAGCCAGTTCCTCGCCGACGAGACCCAGCGGCCCGACGGGATCGTCGCCGCGTCCGACGTGATCGCGATGACCACCCTGCGCGCGCTGTCGGAGCTCGGCATTACCGTGCCAGCCGACATCAAGGTGATCGGTTACGACAACCTGCCGATGGCCGAGCACACCGTTCCGCGCCTGTCGACCATCAAGCAGGACCTGACCACCGGGGCGCACAATCTGGTCGATTTGCTGACGCGCCGGATTGCCGGGCAGGACACCGGATCGGTGGTCATGCCGCCAGAACTGGTCGTCAGGATGTCGACCTAGGGCCAGCCCGCATCGCCAGTGCCAGCGCGCCCAGCAGGCCGGATTTGTCGCCAAGGCTGGGCAAACTTACGATCGCCTCGGCATTGCTCCTGAAATAGTCGCCACCCAGCCTTGTCGCTTCGGTGCGCACGCGCTCGATCAGTCCTAGGGTCGAGGTGACCCCGCCGCCCAGCACAATCTTCCCGGGCTCGAAGATCGCCTGCATCGAGGTGACCAGCTGCGCCAAATAATGCGCGATGATGGCATGGCCCGGATGGTCGACCGGAAGGTCCGACAATGACTTGCCCCATCGGGCCATGATCGCCGGGCCGCTCGCCAGCCCTTCCAGACAATCGCCATGGAACGGGCAGATACCGGCAAAGTCGAGATCATCCGGATGGCGCGACACGCGCACGTGCCCCATTTCCGGATGGCTCAGCCCGCGGATCGGCTGGCCGTCGATCACCGCCCCGCCCCCGATCCCGGTTCCGATGGTGAAATAGAGCGCGATGCGCTGTCCCTGCGCCGCGCCCCACAGATATTCGGCCAGCGCCGCGCCGTTGACGTCGGTATCGATCCCAACCGGGCAGTCGAGGGCCGCGCGCAGCGGCCCAACCAGATCGGCATTGGACCAATGCGGCTTGGGAGTCCGGGTAATCGAGCCGAACGACGGCGAACCGGGGTCGAGGTCGAGCGGGCCGAAACTGGCGACGCCCAAGCCCACCAGCGGCCCGCGCGCCGCGAACCAGTCGACCATGGCGCCGATCGTCTCCGCCGGGGTGGTGGTCGGGATCCGCACCGTCTCGCAGATATCGTCCTTGCCGGTGGCAATGCCGAGCATGAACTTGGTCCCGCCCGCCTCGACCAACCCGTAGAGCGGACCGGTCATGCCGGTACAATCATGCTTGTGTCACCCTCGATGCGGAGCCGGAAGCGCGGGGCCGGTGTGCCGCCGAACTGGCTGATGACCAGTTCCGGCTGTTCCTGCGGGCAGCGCCCCTCCAGCCCCCACAGGTCGACAAACCCGGCGACCTGCAAGTCGCTCGTCACCCACCAGCTGTAGGTCTGGAATGGTTCCGAGTCTGGATTGGCGGCGACAAGGCCGGTGCCGTTGAGCGGGCGATAAGGTCCGAACAGGGCGTCGGCGACCATGCCGTAGAGGCCGTTCGGGCCGGTCGGGCCATCAGGAGCGAAGGTCTTGCGCTGGGTCGACCAGAACACATAGTAACGCCCGTCGACACAGCGCATGACCGGGCGCTCAAGCTCGGTGTTCACGCCGTCAGCCGAAATCATCGGCGCGAGCAATTCCCACGACGATAGCTCGCTGTCCCTCGCCCGGGCAATCCCGATGGCCCCGTTGAATTGGCTCACCGACTGCTTGAGCGAGGCGGTGAACACCAGGTAGGACCGCCCATCCGCCGGATCGCGGAAATGCGCCGGATCGCGGAACGCGCTGATGAAACCGGGGACGCCCTCGGCATCGCGGGCGACGACGTAGTTCAGATCGTCGCTGACCACATTCTCGAACGGCAGCTGCCAGTCGCCGGTCCGGACCGTGCCACCTTCGACGATCAGGCGGCCCTCGACCTGAAACAGGCGCTGTTCGTATGTCGGCCTGGCCTCTCCCTTGCGGCCAGCGGCGGTGTAGAACAGCACCAGCCGGCCGCTGGCGGGGTCACACACGGTAGAGCCAGCCCATTCCCGCCCGCCCGCGTTCAGGCCCTCTGGCAACAGGTCGCCAAGGTCGCGCCATCCCCCCTCGCCAAAGCTGGCGAGCCGCAACCGCGCGACGTGGTGGCGAGCATCGGGATGCAGCGACCGGGGCGCGGACATGATTACCCAGAGCTCCTCGCCATCGACGCGCACGATATGGCCATCGAGCTGCTCGACCGGCCACAGATCCCACAGGTGCAGGTCGACAAATGCGGGCTTGGCCCCGGCAGGACCGACCAGCGGAATGAAGGGCAAGGGCGAAGCAGCGATGGCTGCGACTTGCTCTGCCGTCCATCGACCCGGGGCGCAGTCCCAGCCGGTGGGATGTGGCGCGCGAAACTGACTGTTCATGGAGCTTTCAACTCGATTCTGGATGGTGTGTGGGCGCGAATGGCACGCTACGGCGCACGGTCAGGTCACTACTGGCTGCTCGGGCATGGTCACCCTGCCCTCCTTGATGCGATAGACGGCGAGCGCTGCGAGGATCAGGCACACCCCTGACATGGTGATGATGTTGCGCGCATCGCCGCCCAGCAGCGGCTCGTAGAAAAAGCCCAAGGTGAAGGCGAAAAGCAGCATCGGGGCGGTAATGAACATGTTGAAGATGCCCATGTAGACCCCGGTGCGTTCGGGCGGGATCGCATCGGCCAGGATGATGTAGGGGTTGCCCATGATGCTGCCCCAAGCGAGGCCGACGCCGACGGCGGCGACGAACAGCCAACCCTTGTCGCCAATGTGCGGAATGGCGAGCATGGCGAGCCCGCCTACTACCAGCGCCCCGGCATGGAGCCGGCCGGCGCCGACCTTGCGGGCGTAACGCGCCATGATGAACGCCGCGAAGAAGGCGATAATGTTGTAGAACGCGCCGATCTGGCCATTGGTCAGTACCGCAGCATTGTATGCCGCCGTATTGGCATCCGCCGTGCCATAGACCGAGCGGCTGATCGAGTTGGTGATGTAGTTCCAGTATCCCCACATCCCGTACCACTGGAACAGGCTCATCAGCATCAGCCCGCGCATCGCCGACGGCATGTCGCGCATGGCGGAGAAGATCTCGGCAAAGGTCGCGCGCACGGTCTTGGGTTGGGCGGCGATGTGCGCCTTTTCCACCTCGGTCAACGGCAGTTCGGGCACGCGCGCAATCGACCACAGGATCGTCACGATCGACAGGAAGGCCCCGATCCAGAAAGAGACGATCGTAAAAGTCGGGATCTGCCCCTCCCCCGCCGCCGCCCGGCTGAGCCCGAACAGCATCACCAGAATGGTCGGGCTGAGATAGGCGAGAAACTGGGCGAGGCCAGTAAAGGCGCTCTGGCTCAGGAAACCGAAACTGCGCTGCTCGGAATTGAGCCGGTCATTCACGTAGGCGCGATAAGGCTCCATCGTCACGTTGTTGCCGACGTCGAGGATCAGCAGCAGCGAAAAGGCCATCAGGATGCTGGCCGACAGCGGCAGGAAGAACAGCCCGATGCAGCAGAGCACGGCCCCGGCCAGGAAGTAGGGCGTCCGCCGCCCCCAGCGCGAATGGGTGCGGTCGCTCATCGATCCGATGATCGGCTGGATCAGGAACCCGGTCAGCGGCCCGGCGATGCTGAGGAAGGCGAAGTTCTTTTCCTCCGCGCCGAGGTAGGCCCAGATCGGCGCCATGTTCGCCTGTTGCAGCCCGAAGCTGAACTGGAGACCGAGAAACCCCAGGTTCATCTGCAAGATTTGCGCGACCGAAAGGCGCGGTTTGCCAGCTGTCATGATCGGCCATCTCCCAATCCGAAGACGCTTAGCGCAAATTGCAATCGATTGCAATGCCGCAATCGGAGGCTTTGCTCGACTAGATTCGGCGATCAAACACCGCGTAGTCGCGGGCCAGACGATAAAGGACCGATGGCCGGTTCGCGCCCGGCATACGCCGCTTCTCG
>ERZ1066122.2513-NODE-2513-length-11947-cov-6.509839_pt1 | contig 11947 bp, 11 predicted proteins | sample MGYA00382769_ERZ1066122 | MGnify/ENA primary metagenome ERZ1066122 (study PRJEB33369, sample SAMEA5778352) | biofilm metagenome | biome: Industrial cooling water; feature: Water cooling tower basin; material: Biofilm | place: United Arab Emirates | collected...
CCGCTGGCCCCGCGCCCGTCACCGGTTCTCGGTGGCGGGCGCGCGGCGCGTTCCTGGCAGCGCCGCAAGCCATCCGAGCCTTCGGGCCGGGCAGGCCCACCCCCTCGCGCTACGCTGCAGCGGGACCGGCAGCCGCCGGTGCCCACGGACATCTCCGGGGGCAACGAATCCTCCGAACGAGGTTCCCCAGCATGTTGCTCCGCGCGACCTCCTTCCAGATCACCCACCTCCCGACGTCCCCCGGCGGGACGGCCTCGGTCCGCCTCACGGCGCACTTCGATCTCCCGGCCGCGGCCGTGGCGGCGCTGCGCCTCGACACGCTGCTCGAGACCGCCCTCTCGTGCGACGCCGATCCGGCCAAGACCGCGCCGGCGTCGGCGTCCGTCAAGCCGCAGCGTCGGCGGGCCGCGGCCCGCAGCGCCGGCGAGTGGGGCGCACCCCAGTTCGCGGCCGCCGCGGGCCTGTCCCGTGACGCCGTGATGGCCGAGGTGCGCCGCCAGATCGCGGAGGGCGCCGGGCCGCTGGCTACCGCGCGGCTCAAGGGGCGCGGGTTCCGCCTCGCGGAGGCGGCGGCCCGGACGTGGCTGGCGGCGCGACAGGCCGCGGCCCCGGCGCCCGAGTCGCAGGACGGCTCGCCCTCGAGCACGCCCTTGTCGACCCAGGTCGCCGAGCCGACCGCGCTGACGGCGCGCACGCAGACGGTGGGCGCGCGCCGCAGGAAGGCCAGCGCCCAGCGGTCGCGGCGGTCCCGCTGAGGCGCCACTGGCGCTCGCGCCCGCGCCCGTTCCGGTTCGTCCGGAACGGGCGCGCGGCGCGTCAGGGATGACTCCTATCGGCGCCAATCAGACGTCGGCCGAAGGGACGCGGGGTGGCAGTGCGCTCGGTGACGCGGTTCTTGTGCAGCACCGACACGGCGCCCCACGGCTCGGGGTCGGAAGGCAAGATTTGTCCTGACAACGAGTTACGCCATGAGCGCGCGTCTAGCTACGTATCGTTGTGCGGGTTCCTGCCCACCATTACGACGACGATGAGGGGCTGAGAGCCGCACAAGAGCGCCACGTATGCCGATGTGTGCGGACCTGTGCGCATCTGGCGATCACCCGTTCGCACAACGGCGCCACGTCCTCGGCACATCCCCGTGCGATGGCTCGGACATTCGGGAGGGCGTCGCGCGACCAGGCCCCGCCCTCGCGCCCGCACCCACTCCGGCGCGCGACGCGCGCCCCCGCGGGCGCCCCGCAGGCTCCGGTAGGCTCGCCCTACCCACCCCCTAGCCTGCCGAGGAGATGCTCGTGTCCGAGTCCGAGTCCGTGCCCCCGTCGCCCTGCGTCCTACCTGCCATCACGCTGCCCCGCCTGCTCGACGACATCGGTGCCCTGGGCGAGGCGGGCCAACTCCCGCTCACGCTCGTCGCCCCGACCCAGAGCGACCTGACGCACGCGCTGGCGTGGCAGCTCGCCCAGCGCCCGGCCGTGGGGTCGATCCGGCAGGCGCTCACCCTGCTCGACCCGCCGGCCGCGAGCGGCGTCGCCCCGGTCGACGTCCGCGGCCTCCTGCACGGCACCGTCGACGCGGCGCGCGCCCGTGCCGTGGCGGCCGGGCACCGGCGCCCCGGAAACGCGGCGCGCCGGGTCGCACGGGCGCTCGGTTACCTCGCGCCGTGGGCCGTCACGGCGCCCCGGCTCTCGACGTCCGCCCCGTCGGCGGGCACGCTCTTCCACGACCTCGCGTCCCTGGTCCTCGCGGGTGCCCCCCGCAACGCCGATGCGGGCGAGCTGCAGCGGCGGCGACAGGTCGCGTGGAACCTCCGGGCGCTGGGACGCCGCGCCGCCACGTGCGGGGTCACGCGACTCGAGGACCTGCCCGGCGACTACATGGGGCTCACGGCCGCCCTCATCGCGTGGGGCGTCCCGCTGGCAAAGCGCGCCCACGCCGTCCACACCCTGCGCGCGGCGGGGCGGCTCCTCGACGGCGTTTCCGGCGCGCCGACGCTGCCCACGTGGCCCACTCCGTCCCGCGGGACCGACCTCGACGCCCTGCTCCAGACCCGCCTCCCGCGGCTCGCCCGCGAGGCGGCGATCTGGGAGCGCGTCTGGGCGACCCGGGTCGGCACGCGCGACCCGCGGGTGAAGGGCCGGAGCGCCCACAGCCCCTGCGCGCGACCACGGCGGCGCAGATTCGCGCCGGGCTCCGGCAGTGGGCCGAGGCCCTCGTCACCCTCGTCGACCGCGGGGTGTTCGCCTGCCCCGTCGCGCTCGAAGACGTCGGCTTCGAGGCGCTCTGGACACTCCGCGTGGCCGTGCCCACGCGAGCCGTCGCCACCCCCGATGACCCCTTCGCCGCGGAGCGGATCCGGACCTTGGGGAGCGCCACGCCGCTGGTCACCGAAGCCCGGCTCTTGGCACTCGCGGTCATCGACGGGGCGCTGGATCACCAGCTGTGGCCCAAGGCGAGGCGTGACCCCATCACGGGCCGGTGGCCCAAGAGCTCGGCGCAGCTCGGATTCAAGCTCTGGTCGATGGCCGAGCGGTTCGCCCTCGGGCTCTACGTCGCCGAGGACGCGGCGCCGCTCGTGGCCATGCAGGCCGCGTGGCGGGGCGTCCGGCCGGGACTCAAGGAGGTCCTGCTCCAGCCGTGCATGCACCGCGACGCCCCGCGGATCGTCGAGCGACTGACGCTCCCGCAGCTCGTCTGCTGCGTCCTGCCGTGGTGGACCCAGCACGAGCTGCCGCGCCTGCGGGCGGCCGCGAAGACGGCCGAGCGGCGGGCGCACACGAGCGCCGCCGCCGCGATCCGGGCGCGCCGGGCCCGGGCGCGGTACCGCGAAGGGTTGTTCGGATATCGGATCCTGGTGTCCTTCGCGGCCGACCCGTGGCGGATCCGCAACGCGCAGCACGCCCGGGTCGGAGAGGAGCTGCACCTCGAAGTGACGTGGGGGGCGGACGGGACGCTGACGGCCGTCACCGGCATCGTGTCGCGATACCCGGGTGATGCCGACTGCGACCTGCCGGAGGTGACGACCAAGACCGGGTCGAGCCGCGGGCACTGGCGCTGGAGCACGGTGGTCGCGGACCCCGCGTGGCTGGCCGAGGCGCTCACCGAGGAGTGGTTGCCGGCGCTCGTCGAGAGCGGGGTGGTGCCGCCGGAGACGACCCTCGCCGAGGCGTTGGCGGCGGGCGAGTACGCCTGGTTCGCCAACAAGACGCCGCGCACATGCGCACGGGCGGTCGTGCTTGGCGCCTTTCGCGACGAGCAGGGCATCGCGACCCGGTTCGGTGATTCGCTCCTTGCCGCGCTCCGGGCCATGGGCGTCGGGCCGCTGCCCGCGAGCGCCGCCACGGCCGCGCAGGAGGGGTTCGCCTACCAGTTCACCCCCCACACCCTCCGCACTCTGTGGGCGACCTACTGGCTGGGCGTCCGGGGGGAGGCGGGGCCCGTCCGGCCGGGGACGGGAGACCGGTACACGGGCGTCGCGGTCGCGTGCGCCGCCACCGGCGACACGGAGCGGACACTCCGGAAGCACTACGCCGTCGTGGCGGACGTGGTCCGCGAGCAGATGCGACGCCCCGTGCACTCGTGGGAGCACCCGCGGGCCTTCGACGCCGTCATGGACAAGACGTGGCTCGAGGACCCCAAGTTCAACTGGCGCCGGACGTGGCGCGACCCGGCCTTCCGGGCGCTCCTGCCCCCCGCGCTCCGGGCGCTCGACCCCGACGCGCCGCTCCAGCGTCCGAAGCGGTCCCTCCGGCGCCGGGGACGCGATCCGCGGACCGCGCCGGCTCGCTGACCATCGGCGCTGGCGGGTCCTCGCCGCGGAGCTCGGCGAGCCTGGCGTGGACCCGCTCGGCGCAGGCGTGCAGCAGGCCGTATCGGCCGTGCTCTCGGAGCCGGAGGTCGAGTGCCTCCTGCCAGTAGCGGCGGGCCGCGACATCGCCGGTCGGTCGCAGCGTCCGGTGGAGGGTGGTCGTCGAGAGACCGGTGAGGTCGGCGATCTGGGCGAGCGTCAGCCGGCCGCGGCCAGCGTGCGCACGTCGACGGCGGCGAGGAGCGGGAGGGAGTGTCGCGGTCATGGATCCTGTGTCGCGGGGTCGGCCCGGAGGCGGCAAGGGGCAGGCGGGCAGGCCACCTGGGGGCGCCTAGGCTCGCGGTTCGTGGTCACCCACCCGGCCGAGCACAGAGGCTCGGCGGGACAGGGGGCCCGAGCAGACAGGAGCTGCTATGCCCGAGTATTCGCCGTTGCAGTCGCCCCCCTTCGCCACCCCGCCCGCGGTCCTGAGCGACCCCGGCAGCCAGACGGCCGCGGAGCTCCTCGCCGAGGCGGCGCACCACTTCGACGCGCCCACCAGCGCCGCCTTCGCCCGGCTCGCGACCTCGCCTCTGGCCCACATCGCCGTGCGCCTCGGCCTCGCGGCGGGCCCGGTCTCGCCGGGCCTGAGCGCGTGGGACTACGCCGTCGTCGGCCACGCCGACGTGGTCGCGGTGCGTGCTGCCCTCGACGCCCTCACCGCGCACCCGGAGCCCGCCTGCCGGGCGCTCACCCTCGTCGTCGGCGACGTCACCTCCCCGCGCTGCCTCGCGGCCCTGCTCGGCCGCGAGACCGATTTCCAGGTGCTGCGTCACGCGGCCACGTTGCCCGACATCACGCTCGCCTTCGTCCTTTCCGAGCGGTTCCCTTCGCTCCGCACGAACGCGGCGCTCCTCGGCGCCCTGCAGCGCAACCTGGGCACGGCCCTCGCCGCGAGCGACGGGGCGGCGCCCGCGCAGCGGGGGATCGTCCTCGGTACGGTGCTGACGGCGAAAATCACCGACGACACTCAGGCGGCGGTGATCACGGCCGCGCGGCAGGGCGTGGCCGGGCTCGAGGCCCGCGTGCGCACCTTGATCGAGGCGCGCTCCGCCGACGCCCCGGAAGTGGCGGCGCTGCTGGTCTGCTGGCGCGCCTTCGCCGACTCGCTCCGCACGGCCAGCCACTACTGGGGCCTGACGGCCGCGGGAGAGGCGGCGCGTGCCGCTTGGATCAAGTTCGTGCGCCAGCACGTCGCCGTGCGGTAGTCGACGACCGGGGATCGGGGCGCACCGCGCCCCGCCCCTGTCATCGCCGTCTGTCGGGACGAGGGGCCGGTGCGCCAAGGGCGCGCCGGCCCCTCGCGCGTCGGGCGCGCGCCCCCGCCGGCGCCGCGGCTGCTGCGGTCCGCCCGCCCCCATCCGGGGGCGGGCGCCACCGCAGCCGGAGGTCCCGTGGCGCCACGCCCCCCCGCTCCACTCGTCGTCCCCTCGCCCACGGCCGAGGCACCGGCCACCACGCCCGCCTCGCCCCTCCTCGCGGCACTCACCGCTGCCGTGACCGCCGAGCCGGACTCGCCCGCCTGGCACCGCGGCTGGTCCGAGGTCGCGGCACAGATGCTCCCGACACTCGAGGCCCGCTGCGCCACGGTCCTCGCGCGCGAGGCGAGTCCGCCGGAGACGGCCGCGGACCTCGCGGCCTCGGTGGTGAGCGACTGTTTCGTCGCGTGGACGGCCATGGCCCGCCGCGCGCCGCTCCCCTTCGTCCACGACGGCGGGGTGCTCGCCTACGCGACCACCGTCGCCGCGCGCCACCTCGCTGCCCGGGCCCGTCGCCCCGCGGCGGAGGCCCGCGCGGTCCCGCTGGACGAGGGGCTGGCCGCGACGCTGGCCGTCCCGGACGCCACGGTCGACGACGCCGAGGCACGGCGTGTCGGGCACCGCGACGCCGCCATTCGCAACGCCTACACGGCGTGCCTCCGTACCCTCTCGCCGCGCGATGCCGCGGTGGCCGAGCAGGTGTGTGTCCATGGTGCGTCGCTCCGGGACGTCGCGTCGGCGTGGGGACGCGCGAGCCGCACGGGCGCGGCACGAGCACGGACGCGGGCCATGGCCGCGCTCCGGGCCCATCTCGCCCCCTTCCGACCCCGCCCCGAGAAGCCCCCGGTCCAGCCGCGGCTCGGGCCCGTGCGTGCCGAGCGTGTGGTGCCGCGGGCCCTCGCCTCCCTGCACCCGCCCCGGCCGCCGCTCCTCCTCCCGCCGCTGCCCGGGGAGCGCGGACCGGCCAAGCCGGCGCCGACGCGCTGACGGCGCCTTCGGCGTGGCGGAGCGCCCCCAGCCGCGGGGGGTGTGCACACGCCGCCTCCTCTCCGGTGCCAGCCCATGGCCGGGGCGGCCGTGGACGTCGCCGTCCACGGCCGACCCGCCCCGGCCGCGGCTGCGCCGCTGGTGCCACCACCGTGGCCGGCGACGCCACCTCCCAATGCAGGAGCCGTCCATGTGCCCCCTCCCGCACACCACCGCCCCGCCGCAGCCGCGTTCTGTGCCGTCCATGCCGCGAAGGCGAACGCGGGTCGACCGCACCGCCGGCGGCGGACTCGTGCCCACGACGGGCCGGCGGCCGCTCCCCCCGTGCCGCGGGCGCGGCGGGCAGGTCTGGCAGCGGCCGCACGGCCTCGACCGACACGCCGCGTGACCCGGCCGGCCACACCGCCCGCCCCGTCGACCCGGCGCGGCGCTCCCGGACCGGCGACGGAGCCCACGCCCCCCGCCGGCCCGATCCAGCCGGGTCCCGCCCTCGAGGCGCTGTGCCGCGTCGCGCTCGCCCTCCGGGACCGTCGCCTCGCCGGCCGCAGCGCGGCGCGCGAGCGGGCCACCCCGCCGGCCCGCGCCCCGCCAGCGGCGGCGCCGCCTTCACGGCGGTCGCCCCCCCCTGCACGGCGGCTGCGTGCCGCCACCACCGCTTCCGTCCTTCTCGGAGATCCCATGCGTCTGCCCGCCCACCACCCCGACGACTCGGGCCCCACCTCGCTGCCGTCCCTCCAGGCCATCGACCCGGCCACGGGCGTCATCGAGGGCCGTGGCCCCGACACCATTTGCGCTACCGACACGCCCACGCGGCTCTGGCGCGACGAGGCCGACGACGCCCCCCGCTTCCCGCTGCACCGTCGCCCCACCCACGAGGGGGAGCTCGCCAGCGGCCTCGCCGTCGTGGTCGCGACCGAGACCCGCCCCACCAAGACCGGCGGCAAGTACCTGCTGGCGAAGCTCAGGAACTCGGGCGGCGCCTTCGACGCCCGGATCTGGGAGGACGCCCTCCCGCGGTGGCGGGGCATCACGGCGGGGACGGCCGTCCACCTGACCGCCAAGGGGCAGAAGGGCTACAAGACCGCGCTCCTCGAGTGGGCCGTGACCGACGTGGCCGCGGTGGACCGCCGCAACCATCCGGTGACCCGGGAGACGCTGCCCCCCTGCCCCGGGCCCACGTACGACGCCCTGCTCCAGCGCTTCGAGCGCCTCAGGCGGCTCTACCTCGAGCTGGACGCGGGCGAGCTGCTCGACGTGCTCGTCGAGACCCCGGTGCGGTGGGCCGACGGCGTCATGGAGCCGGCGCTCGCCCGCCTGCGCCGCTGGCCCGCCGCCCTGCAGATGCACCACGCCCACCGGCACGGCCTGCTCTGGCATTCGGTGCAGGTGGCCGAAGGGGCGCTGGCCCTGGCTGGGGCCTACGGCAAGGACGAGGTCCTCCTCGACCTCGATGCCATCGTCCTCGGCGCCCTGCTGCACGACATCGGCAAGGGGGACGAGCAGAGCGAGGGGGCGAGCGACGGCTACCCGGCCCCGGGGCGCCTCGTGACGCACATGGGGTGGGGCCTCGTGCGACTCACCGAGGCGCTGACGCGGGCCGAGGCCGCGGGGTGGACGCCCACGGCCCGGCAGCGGGCGCTCTTCGACCATCTGCTCCATGTGGTCGCCTCCCACCACGGGCAAGTCGACTGGGGCGCCCTGTGCCCGCCGGTGAGCCGTGAGGCGTGGCTCGTCCACTTCGCCGACAACGTCTCGGCCAAGCTCGAGGGGGTGGGCGAGGCGCTCCGCAGCGGCACGGTGCTCGAGGACGGGTGGGTCAAGCCCGGCGGGTGGCGGCGGGACGTGTACTTCGTGCCCCCGGCGGCGGCGATCCCGAACCTGCTCGTCTACCCGGACGCCTACGACCGGACCAAGGCCGCGGCCCGTGCCGCCGCCGCGCCGGCGATGCCCGACAACGCCGTGCCCGACGTCGCAGCGGCGCCTACCGGCGCGTCGAGCGCGGCCCCGGCGCCCGTGCCCACGCTGCCGACTGGTGCGCCCGCGGAGTCGCCGCGGGTGCTCGCCCTCCGCCTGCCCCCCGTGCCGGCGGCCACCCCCCAGCGCGCCCCGGAGGACGACGATGACTGGTGCCCGTTCTGACGCCCTGCTCGGGCACGACACGGTCGTGCCCGAGCCGGCGACCGTGACCCTGACCGTCCCCGCGGCGGCGTGGCTCTACGGGGCCCTGCTCGAGCGGCACTGCCTCCGCGGGCAGCCGCGCGACCCGGAGCTTCGGCGGCAGGTGGAGGCACTCCGACGGGCGCTCGTCACCGTGCTGCCCGAAGAGGCCGTCGACATGGAGGCCGACGCGGTGCACGCGCTCGCCCGCGGGGACCGACGCGTGGCGTGACGCTCGGCTCACGCGCCGACCGCAGTCCCCGACTTCCCCGGCGACGAACGCTGGGCATGGGGTCGGCGCCCGCGGGGGCGGACGAGCCGCGGAGGTCGTAGAGAGGCGGGCAAGCGGTCAGGAGCCGCCCAGGCTGGGCGGTGTGGCCCCCACCTCCTGCCCCCGCCCCCGAGCAATCGAAGCTCTCGCCGCGATCCGGCACGTGCTCGAACGCCTGTCCGAGGTTGATCGGATCAGGGTCCTGCTGATGCTGGCCCCAGAGGTCGAGGGGGTCCTGCAGGGTGATCTGGACCTTCGGGGGCGCGATGGCGACCGGGAACCAAGCGGAAGTGAACGACGGGAGGAGCAGCCCGGAGCGAACTCCGCCCCTGAAAGCGACCACAAAGGCAGCGAGCTCTTCAATACGCCAGGCCCGCTAGCGGGTGTGTCGTCCGGAACGGCGATCACGGAGATCCAGGACGCCGCGGACGGCGCCGGACCAGCGGACTCCGCGGAACCGGACGCCGCCGATGCGCGCGAGTTGGCGTGGGCTCCGCAGCCGGCTCGCAGCGCGAAGCAGCGCGCATTCCTGAGCCATACTCGGATCCAGCCCATGGCAGTGCGAAAGAAGGCGAACACCAAACGCCACGATGAGCGGAGCTTCGTCGTGTCCGCGCACGGTTACACGGTGCTGGTTGTCCGGAAACCGAACGGTACCTATCACCGGCGCCACCAGCTGCACGAGCAGGACGCACGGACCGGCGAACTCCGCAAGGTGAGCCGGCAGCGCACCCTCGGGACCACCGATCCTTCCGTGGCGCGACGCCGGGCGGAAGCCTTCCTGGAGGCGGTCCACCGGGAGGCCCGCGGGCGGCAGGCTGCGACTCGACCGGCGGAAGCACTCATGATCACCTCCACCCCGACCGACGGCGGACGAATCACGGTCGGGGAGGCCGTCGTGCGCTACGTGCAGTCGAAGTCCTTCGCAGCGCTGGGGGAGAAGACCCGGAGTTCGTATCGAAGCGCGCTGGCGGCACTGGCCGCTTCGCTGGGGCACGACACGATCCTCGAGACCGTCTCGACAGAGGACCTGGAGCGCCACGCAGCCGCTCGTCTCGCGACCGGATTCCGGTACCGGAGCGTCGACTCGCATGGCCATTGGGCCCGGACGGACACGGTGAAGGACGTGCCGGTGAAGCCCGAGACCGTCAACGCGGATTTCACGACGCTCTCCATCCTGTGGAACTGGTGTGCACGGACCTCCGATGGCGCCGGTCAGATGCTCGTTCGGTTCACGGCCGGGCCGACCGCCCCGCGACAGATCGCCGACCGGCAGCGCCGTCGTCCTGTCGGCGGCGAGGAACGTCTGCTCGCGCTGATGCAGCACGTGCGAGGGGAACTCGACAAGGTTCGGGCGTCCATCATCCGAGCCGAGGCGGCGGGCCTCGAAGTTCACCGGGGGCTGCGATTCTCACTGCGGAGGAACCTGTTCCTCCAGATTGCGCTGCTTCTTGCGGGGCTGTGCGGCCAGCGGATTGGAGACATCGCGCGGCTCGCATGGGCGGACGTCGACCTTGATGGCGTGCTGAGCGACGAGGGGCCGTCGCTCACGTTCCGGATCAAGAACACCAAGGGCGGCAAGCCTTTGCTCCACAGGGTGCACATCCCCGAAGCCGTGATGCAGGCCGTACGCGAAGCACTCGAGAGCATTGGGTCGCACGGCTTCTCGCCGTGGGTCCTGCCCGCGCACTCGGATAGCAACCGGCACGTCAATCCCGACGAACTCGGCAAGTGGCTTGACGAAGCGACGCGACGCGCCGGACTGCGGAAGCTGTCCGGCGGCATCTGGCATCCTCTCCGGCGAGGCTGGACGATGATGCTTCTGGACCGAGGCTGGGACGCGCAGCGTGTCGCCACGCTCGGTGGATGGCGCGACTTCGCGACCTTCCATAAGTGCTACGCACTGCAGACCCCGAAGTCGCAGCGCAGCATGCTCGAGACGACGCCGATGGCGAACATGATCGCCGCACGCACGAGCAATGAAGAGGGCCCGGCGTTACGCCTGCACCGAGAGGAAAAGCGTCTTCACGGCTACCGTCCGAGCAAGCGTGCATCCGGCTGAGGCGCACATCCAGCTCTCCGTCCGACCGGCAAGCAACCGCTCGAGATGACGCACTCGTTGACGCGACCCTGTCAACAGTCGGGATGCTCCATCTCTTATCTCCGACTAGCGTTGGGCGTCCTACGGGACCTCCCCTCGCGTGGCACCCGGCAGACCGGCGAGAATCTCCGCCACAAGCGTGATCGACTCCCTTGCATCGTGTGCCCGAGCCTCGAGCCCGCGGTGCACCACATCGTTCCGGACTCCGATCAGACGTCCGGCGGTAATGGCCTGCCCGTCAGTGAGCCAGCCCGCCGATGAGGCGTCATTCACCAGTGGTCCCACGAAGGCCTTTGAATCATTGCCGAGTGCGTTCGCAAGCCCCTGCTCGAGGGCACTGATGGCGAACGTCAAGGCACCAGCATAGAAGCCCGCCAGATACATCTGCGCGGCGCGCGAGAACACGCTTGCGGTCAACGGTGGCAGGTTCGAGGCGTTCAGTCGGATGGCGAGAGCGAACATCTCCAGCAGTCGCCCTTCGTAACCGCGATACTGGGCGATAAGGGGCCGAGCGACCTCAGTGGCGAGCTCTCCGTCGAACAGAGGGACTGCCGCAGCATGGATCTCGAGCAATCGAGGCTCGAGTTTGTCGTCGGCCAACTCGGCTAGCTGCCTCCGGATGTGCGGGGGCAGTTGGCCGGTAGTGATCAACTCGAGCAGGTATGGTCGAACGATTGCCGCAGCAGTCGGTCCGATCATCGTGAGATGATCCTCGGCATCGAACGATTCCCACGGCTGGCGTTTCGGCACGACGTCCGCATCGACCTCGCTGGCATCGGGCTCATCCTCGAACAGATCGTCGAGCTCGTCCTCGTGTTCGCGATTCAGCCCTGCCTCGAGCGCCTTGAACGTTGCGTCGGTGAAGCGCGCGTCTTCTTCCATGGCCGTCCCCTCCGCGGATGGCTCGCAGCTCGGCGGATGCGCCTCGACGAAGGAATGCCACCCCCGAGCGCCCGCCGCCCGCCAAGGTGGCTCAGGGACCCGCACCCGCAAGGTTGCCGCGAACGGGACGGATGTCCGCTCGTCGAGGGCGGTTCGGCCCGGGGTTAGGCGCCTCGCCTCTCCACGACATGCGTCCGGGCCCACCGATGAGCACGAGATCGCAGTAGCCGTGTGCGGTCGCCGAGCGTCGGTTGGGGGGGGTGGCCCACGCGCCCGGCGGGCCGTCGGCCACGGTGTGGCGCCAGGTGACCGCGGTCACACGGGAAGTGACCGTCAGGTGACCGGGTCACGAAAACAGACCGCCGGCAGCGCCCAAGTCGCGGCGCCACCGGCGGTTTGCTTATTGCCCCTCCTGGGCTCGAACCAGGACTCTTCTGATCCAGAGT
>ERZ1066122.2514-NODE-2514-length-11942-cov-35.006141_pt1 | contig 11942 bp, 12 predicted proteins | sample MGYA00382769_ERZ1066122 | MGnify/ENA primary metagenome ERZ1066122 (study PRJEB33369, sample SAMEA5778352) | biofilm metagenome | biome: Industrial cooling water; feature: Water cooling tower basin; material: Biofilm | place: United Arab Emirates | collected...
GGATCGCCTCATCCTGATGCGCCTGCAGGTCGCGCGCGCCGAAAGCACGGGCATCCGCGTCGGCGATACCGAGCTAAACCAGGCCATCCAGGGCATCGCCCAGCGCTCGAACGTCACCGTCGAGCAGATGCGTGCGCAGCTCGAGGCGCAGGGGCTTTCGTTCGACGAGTACCGGCGCAGCGTCCGCGAGGAGCTGCAGATGCGCCAGCTGCAACAGCGCGTGGTGCAGACCCGCGTGGTGGTCAGCGAGACCGAGATCGACCAACTGCTCGCGCAGCGCAACCTCGACAGCGTCGAGTTCCGCCTCGCGAATATCCTCGTCGCCCTGCCCGACGGCGCCACGCCCGAGCAGGTCGCGACGGCCGAGCAGAAGATCGAGGGCATCCGCTCGCTGCTCGACCGCGGCGAGATGGACTTCCGCGCCGCGGCGATCCGCTATTCCGACGACCGCAACGCGCTGGAAGGCGGCGACCTCGGCTGGCGCGAAGCCAATGCCATTCCGCCGCGCTTCGCGCAGCTCATCCAGGGTCTTCAGCCCGGCCAGTACACGGCGCCGATCCGCGGCCCGAGCGGCTTCCAGATGGTGCAGCTCGTCGAAACCCGGCAGTCCGGCCCGCAGACGGTCACCGAGTTCCAGGCCGATCACCTGCTGATCGCCGTCAACGATGTGGTCGGCGAGGAAGCCGCGCGCCGCGAAATCGATGAGCTGCGCGCGCGCATCGAAGGCGGCGAGGATTTCGCGAAGATCGCGCAGGAGCATTCGGACGATACCTTCAGCCGCAACCGCGGTGGGCGTCTCGACTGGTTCACCGCCGACAGCTTCGGGCCGGCGGTGGCCGAGCAGGTGCAGTCGCTCTCCGATGGCCAGCTCTCGGCGGTGTTCCGCACCGGCGCCGGCTGGCACGTGATCCGCCGCGTCGCCTCGCGCGAGCAGGACGTCACCGACGAGTCGCGCCGCCAGCGCGCACGGCAGATCATCGGCGAGCGCAAGGCGCAGGACGAGTTCGAACGCTTCCTGCGCCAGCTGCGCTCCGACGCCTTCGTCGAGTCGCGCCTCGGCGCCTGAGCCGGCGAGCGAGCGCGGGCGCGTCAATGACCGAAGCACCGCGGCTCGCGCTGGTCCCCGGCGAGCCCGGCGGCGTCGGGCCTGAGCTCTGCGTCCGCATCGCGCAGGATGCATGGCCGGCGCGCCTCGTGGCGTACGCCGACGGCGACACCCTGCTGGCCGCTGCGCGTTCGCTTGATCTGCCGCTGCGCCTCGTCGGCGCCGATGACGAATCCGACCCCGGCGCGCTGCCGCTCGTCGAGCATCGCAACGCCGTCCCCGCGCGCTTTGGCCATGCCGACCCGGCCAACGGCCTTTCCGTTGTCGGCGCACTGCGCGCGGCCGCAACAGATGCGAACGCGGGCGCCGTTGATGGTCTCGTGACCGGCCCGGTGCACAAGGCCGCGATCATCCGCGGCGGTGTGCCCTTCGTCGGAGTAACCGAGCTGCTCGCGGATGTCGCGCGCTGCGAGGTGGTGATGATGCTGGCCAACCCGCGGCTGCGCGTGGCGCTCGCGACTACGCATCTGCCGCTGCGTGCTGTGCCTGATGCAATCACCGCCGAGGGGCTCGAGCGCACGCTGCGCATCACCGAGCGCGCGCTGCGCGAGGATTTCGGCATCGCCAAGCCGCGCCTGCGCGTGCTGGGGCTCAACCCGCACGCCGGCGAATCCGGCGAGATGGGCCGCGAGGAGATCGACGTGATCATCCCGCTGCTTGAGCGCCTGCGTGCCGAAGGCTTGGCCCTCGAAGGCCCGCTGCCCGCCGACACGGCCTTCCTGCCACAGCAGCGCGAGGTCTTCGATGCGGTCGTCGCGATGTACCACGACCAGGGCCTGCCGGTGCTGAAGGCGACCGGCTTCGAGGACGCGGTGAACATCACGCTCGGCCTGCCCTTCCCGCGCGTGGCCGTCGACCACGGCACCGCGCTCGATCTCGCCGGTCGCGGCATCGCCGACCCGTCGAGCCTGCAGCACGCCCTGGCGCTGTGCGCCGACCTCGCCCGCCGCCGCACCGCCGCGCGCGCTTCGCATTGACACGAGCCCCCATGAGCCTCGACGCCCACCGCCACAAGAAGCAGCTCGGCCAGCATTTCCTCTCGAGCCCCGGCGTGGTCGAAAAGATCATCCGCGCGGTGAACCCGAAGCCCGGCGAGTTCATCGTCGAGATCGGCCCCGGCGGCGGCGCGCTGACCTTTCCGCTGCTGCGCGCGCACGGCGAGCTCACCGTCATCGAGTTCGACCGAGACCTCATCGAGGGGCTGACCATCGAAGGTGCGCAGCACGGCAAGCTCACCATCGTCCATCGCGACGTGCTGAAGGTCGATTTCGGCAAGCTCGGCCACGGCCACGACGTCGAAGGCCCGCTGCGCCTGGTCGGCAACCTGCCCTACAACATCTCGACGCCCATCCTGTTTCACGTGATGGAGCACGCCGAGGCCGTGCGCGACATGCACTTCATGCTGCAGAAGGAGGTCGTCGACCGCATGGCCGCTGCGCCCGGCAGCAAGACCTACGGCCGGCTCTCGGTGATGCTGCAGGCGGTGTGCCGGGTGACGCCGCTGTTCGACGTGCCGCCCGGCGCATTCACGCCGCCGCCCAAGGTCGATTCGGCCGTCGTTCGCCTCGTTCCGCGGCCCGCTGGCGAGGCTGGCGTGAAGGACGCCACGCATTTCGCGCGCACCGTGGCCGCGGCGTTTTCGCAGCGCCGCAAGACGCTCCGCAACTCGCTCTCCACCGTCTGCGATTCCGACGCCATCCGCGCCGCCGGCATCGACCCGGGCGCGCGCGCCGAAGCGGTGCCGGTCGAGGCTTACGTCACGCTGTCCAACCAGCTCATCGACGCCGGCATCCAACCCCCGGAAGCCGATGCGCCTTTGTAAAATCGGCGCCATGCCGAACCCCCGCTACGCGATCTCCGTGGCCGTCGCCACCCGCTTCCTCGACGAACAGAGCGCACCCGACGAGGGCCGCTTCGTGTTCGCGTACACCATCCGCATCGCGAATACCGGGGATATCCCGGCGCGATTGCTGTCGCGGCGCTGGCTCATCACCGACGCCAACGGCAAGGTGCAGGAAGTGACCGGCGAAGGCGTCGTCGGGCAACAGCCGTGGCTGAAACCCGGCGGCGAGTTCGAGTACACCTCGGGGGCCGTGCTGGAGACCTTCTGCGGACAGATGCGCGGCAGCTACCAGATGCTCGCCGACGACGGCACCGAGTTCGACGCCGAGATCGCGCCCTTCCCGCTGACGATCCCGCGGACGCTGCACTGATGGCGACCTACGCGATCGGCGACCTGCAGGGCTGCCACGACGTGCTGCTGCGCCTGCTCGACGCGATCCGCTTCGATCCGGCCAACGACCGCCTGTGGTTCTGCGGCGACCTCGTCAACCGCGGCGGGCAGTCGCTGGAAACGCTGAAGTTCCTGCACTCGATCCGCGAGCGCATCGTCGTCACGCTCGGCAACCACGACCTGTCGCTGCTCGCGATCTCGGGCCGTCGCCCGGACGAGCAGCGCCGCGTGAACCCCGACCTGCAGCGCGTGCTGTTCGACGACGACGCGCCGCTGCTGATGGACTGGCTGCGCGCGCAGAAGCTGATGCACGTCGACCGCGAGCTGGGCTTCGCGATGGTGCACGCCGGCCTTGCGCCGAAGTGGACGATCAGGATCGCCGAAGCGCGCGCGCTCGAAGTGGAGCAGCGCCTGCAGGGCGAGAACGGCGCGCGCCTGCTGAAGAACATGTACGGCGACAAGCCGAACTGGTCGCCGAAGCTCGAGGGCGTCGATCGCTGGCGCGCGATCATCAACGTCTTCACCCGGATGCGCTACTGCACCACGGCCGGCCGCATCGCCTTCGAGGAGAAGGGCCGCCCGGGTTCGCAGAAGGCCGGGCTCTATCCGTGGTTTTCGGTGCCCGGCATCGTCGAGCGCGAACTGCCCGTGGTGTTCGGCCACTGGAGCACGCTGGGCCTGATGCAGGGCCTGGGCGTGCACGGCCTCGACACCGGGGCGGTATGGGGCGGGAAGCTCACCGCGCTTGAGCTTGGCCCCGAACCTCGCGTGCACCAGGTGCCCGGGCGGAGCGTCGCAAGCGGAGCCAAGGGCGAGGACTGAACGACCCGGCGGCGATCCGCAAGGCTTGGCGCGCGGTTCCGCGCCCCGCTCAGCGCCGCACGTAGTCCGCGAAGCGGAACGCCACCGCGTGGCGCGCATCGGCGGCGTGCGCCTCGCTGTCGGTCATCGTCCACTCGCCCGCGTCGAAGCGGGGGAACCACGCATCGGCGCCATCGACGCAGGTGTCCACCCAGGTCAGGTGCAGGCGCGTCGCCAGGGGCAGCGCCTGCGCATAGACCTCGCCGCCGCCGATGACCATCAGCGTGCGCGTGCCTCCCTCGACGGGCGATGGATCGGCATCGCGAGGCGCGACGATCGCCGCCAAGGCCTCGTCGAGGGAGCCCACCGCCGCCATGCCCTCGAAAGGCACGCGACCGCTTCGCGTGAGCACGAGGTTGCGGCGTCCGGGCAGCGCGCGGCCCAGCGATTCGGCGGTCTTCCGACCCATCAGGATCGGATGGCCCAAGGTGAGCGCCTTGAAGCGCTTCAGGTCGTCGGGCAGCGACCATGGCAGCGCGTTGCCACGGCCGATGGCGAAGTCGCGATCCAGCGCCGCGACCAGCGCGATCTCGATGCCGCTCACACCGCCACCGGCGCCTTGATAGCGGGATGCGGGTCGTAGCCGACCAGCTCGATGTCCTCGTAGCGGAAGGCCAGCACGTCGCGCACCTCGGGGTTGAGGCGCACCGTGGGCAGCGCTCGGTGATCCCGCGCGAGCTGCTCGTTCACCTGGTCGACGTGGTTCGAGTAGATGTGGCAGTCGCCGCCGGTCCAGACGAAGTCGCCGAGGCCGAGGTCGCAGCTGTGCGCGATCATCTGCGTCAGCAGCGCGTAGCTTGCGATGTTGAACGGCACGCCGAGGAAGAGGTCGGCCGAGCGCTGGTAGAGCTGGCAGCTCAGCTTGCCGTCGGCCACGTAGAACTGGAACAGCGCGTGGCAGGGCATCAGCGCCATCCGCGGCAGGTCCGCCACGTTCCACGCGCTGACGATCAGCCGGCGCGAATCGGGGTTGCTGCGGATCTGCGCGATCACGTCGCTGATCTGGTCGATCACCTTACCGTCGGGGGCGGCCCAGCTCCGCCACTGCTTGCCGTACACCGGGCCGAGGTCGCCGTCGGGGTCGGCCCATTCGTCCCAGATGCGCACCTTGTTCGCTTTCAGGTAGGCGATGTTGGTCTCGCCCTTCAGGAACCACAGCAGCTCGTGCACGACGGACTTCCAGTGCACGGTCTTCGTCGTGACCAGCGGGAAGCCGGCCGACAGGTCGAAGCGCATCTGCGCGCCGAACACGCTGCGGGTCCCGGTGCCGGTGCGGTCGGTCTTGATGGCGCCGTTGGCCATCACGTGCGACAGAAGATCGTGGTAGGGCTGCATCATGCGCCCCCCTTCGCCAGCGTCGGCGCGCGATGTGAGCGCCACAGGAACGCGAGGCCGATCGCCACGAGCGGCAGGCTCAGGATCATGCCCATCGTCAGCCAAGGACCAATGAGGCCCTCGAGGAAGTAGCCGTACTGCGCATCCGGCTGGCGGAAGAACTCGGCGACGATGCGGAACACGCCGTACAGCAGGGCGAACATCCCGGCCACGGCGTAGCGCGGCCGCGGGCGGCGGCTGAACCACCACAGCACCGCGAACATCACCAGCCCTTCGAGCAGGGCCTGGAGCAGCTGCGAGGGGTAGCGCGCGAACGGATCGAGGACGCCCTGCGCGTGCAGCACGCGCAGCTGCTCGACGGGCAGATGGGCGTAGTCGGCGGGCAGCGCGCGCGGGAACACCACGCCGAGCGGCGAGTCGGTCACGCGCCCCCACAGCTCGCCGCCGATCCAGTTGCCCAGCCGTCCGAAGCCGAGGCCGAGCGGGACGAGAGGCGCGACGAAATCCATCACATCGACCCAGTGGAGCGCGTGCTTGCGGCACCACCACAGTCCGGCGGCCATCACCCCGAGCAGCCCGCCGTGGAAGCTCATGCCGCCGCCGCGCACGTTGAACAGCAGCAGCGGGTCGTCCAGGAAGTTCGCGAGGTCGTAGAACAGCACGTAGCCGATGCGCCCGCCGAGCAGCACGCCGAGCATCCCGTAGAACAGCAGGTCGCCGTAGGCGTTCTCGTCGATGCCCGGGAGGCGGCCGCCGCGCAGGCGGCGCAGGCCGAGCCACCACGCAGCGGCGAAGGCCAGCACGTACATCAGGCCATACCAGTGGATGCCGTGCGGCCAGAACGGCAGCGAGACGGCGATGGGGTCGATATCGTGGAGGAAGCTCATCGAAGGTCCGTTACCCCGCGAGCCAGCGGCGCGCGAAGGGTTCAAGGTCGAGCGCCCGGTCGAACAGGTAGCCCTGTGCCACCGTGGCCCCGAGGGAGAGAAGAAGGGCGCGCTGGGCTTCGGTCTCGACGCCCTCGGCGACGACGTCCAGCCGCAGATGCGACGCGAGGCCCAGCAGGCCGGCCACGACCGCGCGCGCCTTGGCGTCTTCCGAGCAGCGCAGGCAGAAGCTGCGGTCGATCTTCAGCCCGTGCAGCGGCAGGTCGATCAGGTGAGTCAGCGAGGCGAAGCCGGTGCCGAAGTCGTCCAAGGACACCGGGATGCCCATCTCGGCGAGGTAGCGCAGCGTCGACACGGCGTCCTCGCCGCTCGCGAACAGCGTGTTCTCGGTGATCTCGCAGACGAGCAGCCCTTCGACGCCGTAGGCCCGCGCGGTGTCGCGGAGCTCGGCGACGAAGCTCGGCGACTGCAACTGCACGGGCGAGAAGTTGACGTGCAGCTGGAATCCCGGCCGCCGCGCCAGCAGCGCCGTTTCGCGCGCCCACGCGAACAGGTCGCGCAGCAGCGCCATGTGCACCTGGGCGATCAATCCGCTGTCCTCGAGAAGCGGGACGAAATCGGAGGGCGGCACGTCGCCGCCGGGCCGCGGCCAGCGCATCAGCGCCTCGGCCCCCACCGCCTTGCCCGTCACGAGATCGACGATGGGCTGCAGGCGGAAAGTGAACTCGCGGGCGTCCGCGGCGCGTCGCACGTCCCGCTCCAGCTCCAGCGAGCTCTGCAGCTCGTTCCGCACCTCGGGCCAGACCACCTCCACCCGCCCGCGCCCTTTTCGCGCGGCGCTGAAGGCGGCCGTCAGGGCATCGCGAAGCAGGCGGTCCGCATCGGGCTCGGCCCGCGCGCCGGGGACGATGCCCACGGCCGTGCTGAACTCCAGACTGTCGCCATCGGGCGCGGCCATCGGCAGCGCCAGCGCACGCTGGAGCCGGTTCGCCAGCCTCGTCGCCAGGCCCTGCGCGCGATCCCCCGTGACCCACAGCGCGAACGTGTCGTCCGCGATCCGCCCGGTGCGGGCCGACGGAACGAGCTGGCCGATGCGGGCCGCCGATTCCGCCATGACGCTGTTGGCGAAGTCGCCGCCGTAGCGATGCGCGAGGCTGCGCAGGCGCTCGAGATCGAGCGCCAGCACGGCGAGGTCGTGGCCCTCGGGCAGCTCGGAGACCGCGTGGGCGAGGCGATCGACGAAAAGGCTCCGGCCGGCAAGCCCCGTCGCCGCATCGAACAGGAGCTGGTGCCGCCGCTCGTCCTCCGCCGCGGCCATCCGGAGGCGGTCGTGCCGCTGCGAGAGGATGCCGGACAGCGAGGCGACGAAGAGGCGCTCGGCGCTGGTCCACCGGCGCACCGACCCGACGTGTTCGAGGCACAGCACGCCGACGATCTCGCCGAATTCGCAGACCGGCACGTCGAGGATGGCGCCGATGCCCAGGGGCTCGAGGTAGCTCGCGGCGAGCTCGATCGTGCGCGGGTCGCGCTGCGCGTCTTCCGCCGCCAGCACCAGCAGCCCCTCGATGGCGTGGAAGTAGGCCGGCGCGGCGTCGCAAGGCAGCTCGAGGTCCGGATCGTGCATGCCGCTCGTCCGCTCGAACATCCGCCGGCAGCGGATCGCCCGGCGCCCCGGCGTCAGGGACCACAGGCTGGCACGCGCGACGTCGAGGGTCGTCGCCGTCATCTCGAGGATGCGGCCGGGCACGTCGTCCTCGTCGCGCTGCGCGAGCCGGTGCAGCGCCTTCAGCGCCGCCTGGAACTCCGGCGGCGGGAGGTCGAACGACGGCGGTGGGTCGGGGGCATTCATCGGGCGGCCAGTATCGCCATTCCGCGAGTCGAATGCCCGCCGGGCGGACGGGGGCCCGGCGCCACGCCGGACTCCGCGGGCCTCAGGCGGGCAGGACGCGGAATAGCGCGCCCTTGAGGTACTCGGTTTCCGCGATGGCGGGGTGCACCGGATGGTCGGGGCCCTGCGCGAGGAACTCGAGCAGCTGCGCCTGCCGGTCGAGATGGCGCGCGCCGGACTGCACCGCCTCGATGAGCGCGCCGCGCGGAAAGTGGTGGCTGCACGAGCAGGCCACGAGCAGCCCGTCTTTCGACAGCACCTGCATCGCTGCTTCGAAGATGCGCCGGTAGGCCAGCGCCCCTTCCTTGAAGTCCTTCTTGCGCTTCACGAAGGCGGGCGGGTCGACGATGACGACATCCCAGCGGCGGCGCTCGGCGCGCGCGGCCTTGAGGAAATCGAACGCGTCCATGGCCTGGGCCGTCACGCGGTCGGCCAGGCCGTTGCGCGCTGCGTTGGCCTGCACGGCCTGAACCGCGCTACCGGACACGTCCACGCAGTCGGCGGTCGCCGCGCCGTCGGCGACGGCGCGCACGCCCCAGCCCCCGGCGAAGCTGAAAAGGTCGAGCACCGACGCGCCCTTGAGCCACGGCGCGAGTCGATCACGGTTGCTGCGCTGGTCGAAGAACCAGCCGGTCTTCTGGCCGTCGATGACGTCGGCGGCGAAGCGCAGCGCGCCCTCGCGCACCTCCACGGGGCCGTCGACGGACATGCCGACCACGCGCACGTCGCTGCCGAGCCCCTCGATCGCCCGAGCGCTGCTGTCGTTCTTCCAGACGATGCTGCGGGCCTTGAGCACCTTGTCGAGCGCGTCGGTGATCTCGTCCTGCAGGCGGTCCATGCCCGCCGTCGTCGCCTGCGCCACCAGCACGTCGCCGAAGCGGTCGACGGTGAGGCCCGGGAGGCCATCGCCTTCGCCGAACACCAGCCGGTAGTACGGCGCGTCGTAGAAGCGCTCGCGCAGCGCCAGCGCCACGTTCAGCCGGTGCACGAACAGCGAGCGGTCGAGGGCGTGGCCGCCGCGGTCCACCAGCCGCGCGGCGATCAGCGTGTTCGGATGGGCATAGCCGCTCCCGAGCGTCTTGCCGGCGCTGTCGAGCAGCATCACGGGCTGCCCCGGCTGCAGGGCCGTCAGCGGCGTGCGCGCCACGTCGACTTCGTTGCTGAACACCCACAGGTGCCCGGCGCGCAGCCGACGCTCCTCGCCCTTCTTCAGCACCAGCGGCGCGATATCGGTCATGCGGAACCCTTTCTGGCGGCGGCCTTCTGGGCCGCCCGGCGACGCGCCAGCATGTTCAGGACCTCGACCAGGCCCGAGAAGGCCATGGCGAAGTACAGGAAGCCGCGCGGGATGTGGTACCCGAACCCGTCCGCGACCAACGCCGCACCGACAAGGATCAGGAAGGTCAGGGCGAGCATCTTGACGGTCGGGTGCCGGTCGATGAAGTCACCGATGGTGTTGGACGCGAGGATCATCACGCCGACAGCGATCACGATCGCCGCGACCATGATCCCGGTCTGGTCCGCCGGCACCATGCCCACCGCGGTGATGACCGAGTCGAGCGAGAACACGATGTCGATGACCGCGATCTGGGCGATCACCCAGCCGAACACCGCCGAGGGCTTGGTGTCGATGCTCTCGTCGTCGCTGCCGCCCTCGACCGAATCGTGGATCTCCATCGTGCCCTTGACCAGCAGGAACAGCCCGCCACCGATCAGCACGAGGTCGCGGATCGAAAACGCGTGGCCGAACAGCGAGAACAGCGTCGTCTTCATGCCGGCGATCCAGGCCAGCGTGAGCAACAGCGCGATCCGGGTCACGCAGGCGAGCGCGAGGCCGAACTTGCGCGCTTTCGGGCGCTGCTCGGGCGGCAGCTTGCTCACCGCGATCGAGATGAAGACGAGGTTGTCGACGCCGAGGACGATCTCGAGGGTCGCCAGCGTGAGCAGGGCGATCCACAGCTCGGGGCTGGTCAGGAATTCGATCATCGGATTCGGTCAGGACGAGGGGCGGCGCCGCGGATCACAGCCAGCGAGGCAGCAGGATCAGGCCCCAGCACAGGAGCACGTTGAGGTCGCACAGGAACACGGCCGCCGATCCCATGTCCTTCGCGCGCTTGGCGAGCTCATGCCACTCGCTGCCGAAGCGGTCGACGACGGCCTCCACCGCCGAGTTCACCACTTCGACGATCAGGACCAGCATCAGGCAGCCGACCAGCAGGGCGCGCTCGACGCCGGTCTCGCCCAGCCACAGCCCCAGCGGCGCAAGCACCACGAACAAGTACACCTCGAGCCGGAACGAGCTCTCGAGGCGCCATGCCGCGGCAAGGCCCTGCAGGGACCACTGGGTGGCGCTCCAGACGCGGAACGGGGTGCGCGGGGCGTGGCTGTCGATGCTGTCGGCCATGGCGCGCGGGGTCCGGGAGAAGTCGGGAAGGCAGCGCGCGAGTGTGCCACACCCATTCGTTCCGCCGGTCCCAAGACGCGCTTGCCCGCCGGCAGGACCTCCGGCACTGACGGTGGATTAACCCGGCTTTGGCATGATGCCGACCGCCCTCCCGCGTGAAGAAGGACTACCCGTGTTCGACCCCGAGAAACTCCTGAAGCAGGTCATGAACCAGGCCCTCAGCGGCCAGCTGGGCGGCAAGCAGCGTCGCCACAAGGCCGGCGACGGCAGCAGCGGCCTCGGTGGCCTCGGCGGTTTGCTCGGCGGCTCATCGAGCGGCGGCGGCGGGCTCGGCGGCCTGCTGGGCGGCGTCCTCGGCAACGGCGGCCGCGGGAGCCGCGGCATGTCGACCGCCACCAAGGCAAAGATCGGGATGGGCGCGCTCGGGCTCGCGATTGCCGCCTACGAACACTACAAGTCGTCGAACGCCACCCCGCCGGCGGGGAACGCGCCGGCCCCTCCGCCGCCGCCGGCCCACGGCCACGCCGCGCCCCCTCCTCCGCCCGCTGCCAGCGCGCCCTTGCCGGCCCCCGCCGCGGCCAGCGATGCCGAGCGCGCGGTCGAAGCGATGCACCTGCTGCGCGCGATGATTTGTGCCGCGAACGCGGACGGCCTGATCGACGTCGACGAGCGCGAGCGCATCCTGGGCAGCGCGCGCGAGGCCGGCCTCGACGCCGAGGACCTCGAGGCGCTGGAAGGCGAGCTCGCCGCGCCGCTCACCGTCGCGCAGCTCGTGGCACGCACGCGACCCGCGCAGCGTGAGCAGGTCTACGTCGCGTCGGTGATCGCGATCGGCCGCGATACCGACCTCGAGGTGCGCTACCTCGACGACCTCGGCGCGCGCCTCGACCTCGACGCCGCGGCGCGCGAGGCGCTGCACGCCGAACTCGGCCTCTGATACCCCCCAAGGAGTCGTCCATGCACCAGTGGTACCTCAGCTACAACGGCCAGCAGATGGGCCCGCTCGATACCGCGAGCGCGCAGGCACAGGCCGCGAAGAACCCGAACGGCCACTGCTGGCGCAGCGGATTCGCGGAGTGGGTCCCGATCGCGGCGTGCGCCGAGCTGCGCAGCGAGTCGGTGGCCGGCAACGTCACGTCGCCGCCGCCGCCGTCATTCGCCGGTGGCCAGCGCGCCGACGTCATCGACTACAAGATCTACGGCGAGGACATGCAGTTCGTCGAGATCGA
>ERZ1066122.2515-NODE-2515-length-11942-cov-28.762850_pt1 | contig 11942 bp, 7 predicted proteins | sample MGYA00382769_ERZ1066122 | MGnify/ENA primary metagenome ERZ1066122 (study PRJEB33369, sample SAMEA5778352) | biofilm metagenome | biome: Industrial cooling water; feature: Water cooling tower basin; material: Biofilm | place: United Arab Emirates | collected...
ACGACGACGCGCGCGCGCTGCTCGCCGCCCTCGCCGCCGCCCCCGCGCACGCGCTGGCGCTGCCGGCCGTCGCGGGCGAGGCGGTCGCCGGCGCGGCCGCGGCGCTCGCCGACGTCACCGACGCCGACGCGCGCGCACGCGCCGACGTCCTCCTCACCGCCGCCTTCGTCGCCCACGGCCGCACGCTCCTCGTCGGCCGGCTCTCGCCGCGCCGCGTCGTCGAGGCGTGGCACATCGACCCGCGGGCCGAGGACGTCGACAGCGCGCTCGCGCGGGCCTTCCGCGCGGCCGACGTGCGCGCCGGCATCGACGCGCTCGCGCCGCGGCACGCGGGCTACGCGGCGCTGCGCGCGGCGCTCGCCCGCTACCGCACGATCGTCGCGCGCGGCGGCTGGCCGACCATCGGCGTCGCGCGCACGCTGCGCCCGGGCGACCCGCTCCCGACGGGCGCGCGCCTCGCCACACGGCTCGCGGCCGAGGGGCTGCTCGACACCTCGGCCGCGGTCGCGGCGCGCGCCGACAGCGTGCGCATGCGCGCACCGGCCCCGCGCTACGACGGCGCGCTCGCCGGCGCCGTCGCGCGCTTCCAGGCCGCGCACGGCATCGCCCCCGACAGCGTCCTCGGCCCCGCGACGCGCGTCGCACTCGACGTCCCCGCGACGCGCCGTCTCGCCGAGATCGCCGCGAACCTCGAGCGCTACCGCTGGCTCCCCTCGGCGTTCGGCCGGCGCTACGTGCTCGTCGACATCCCCGCCTTCCGCCTCACGGCGTACGACGCGGGGCGTCGCGTGCTCGACATGCCCGTCGTCGTCGGCGACGAGGTCGACGAGCGCCGCACGCCGATCCTCGCCGACACCATGACGCGCGTCGAGTTCGGGCCGTACTGGAACGTCCCGCCGGGGATCGCCGCCGACGAGGTCGTGCCGAAAGGGCGACGCGACCGCGGCTGGTTCGAGCGCGAGGGGTACGAGGCGGTGCGCGGCTGGGGCGACGATCCGCCGGTGGTCGACCTCTCGCAGGCGACGCCGGCGGCGCTCGCGAGCGAGCGGGTGCGCATCCGCCAGCGACCGGGGCCGACGAATGCGCTCGGGCGGGTGAAGTTCCTCTTCCCGAACGCGCATCACGTCTACCTGCACGACACCCCCGCCAAGTCGCTCTTCGATGCCCGCGTGCGCGCCGCGAGCCACGGCTGCGTGCGCGTCGGCGACCCGGCGGCGCTCGCGCGCTTCGTGCTCGCCGCCGAGGACGGGTGGACGCCCGCGCGCATCGACGCGGCGCTCGCGCGCGGGGAGCCCGAGGGCGTCGATCTCGCGCGCCGGCTGCCGGTCTACCTCGTCTACCTCACCGTCGACGCCCCCGACGGCGCGCTCGTCTTCCGTCCCGACCGCTACCGGCGCGACGATCCGCTGATCGAGGCGCTGGGGGCGCTCCCCGACGGGGCGGAGGCGCGCGCGGCGCTCGACGCGCTCGCGGCGCGGCTCGCGCCGGGGGGCTGATTGTCCTCGCTGGCGCCGGCACGCCCCGCGCATCGCTCGCGCGCGAGGCGCAGCGACCAGGTCGACGCCGTGTCCACCACCAGCCGCCGCGACGCGGCCATCGGCATCGCGGCGAGCGTCGCCCGCGTCGCCGCGTCGCGACGGCGCTCGGCGGGCGCGCGCGCGAGCGGTGGCGTGCCGAGGCAGGCGACGAGCCCGGGGACCGCCTCCGCGCTCCGCAACCGCGCGCGCGCGCTGTCGAGCCACGCGCGCGTGCGCGACACCGACGCCCCCGCCGGGAGGCGCAGCACCCCGCCCGGCAGCGCCACCGGGACGAGCCGGAGCGGCGCACCGGCCGCGGTCGCGAGCACGCCCGCGAGCACCGAGTCGGCGGCGGCGCCGGTCGGTGTGCCGAGATGGTGTACCGTGAGCGCGATCGCCTCTCCGGCGCCGATCGTCGCCTCCCACGACACCACGGGACCGGCGACGGCGGCGGGCCAGTGTCGCGCGAGCGCGGTGTCGAGGCGGGCACGAAGCGTGGGCGCCGGCGGCGCCGAGTCGCGCGCCGCGTCGGGGATCGTCCCGGACGTCGCGGCGGCGAAGGCGGCGGCGTCGGGGACCGCGATCACGTCCACGTCGGGGTCGGCGACCCCCGTCTCCTCGACGATCCGGCGCACGAGCGTCCGCTCGAGCGTCGCCGCGCGCTCCAGCGAGCCGAGCACCACGAGTCGCAGCGCGACCGCACGCGACTCGGCGGTGACGCTGACCTGCACGGAGCGCGGCGCCTCCTCCGCGAGCACGCGCCGGATCGCGGTGCGCGCGCGGACCTGCCATGCCACCTCGTCGAGGGCGCGCCCCAGCGGGACGTAGACGGCCACGAGGAAGAGCGCGGGGGCGAGGAGGCGCATGGCGAGTCCGTACCGCGCGCCGAACGCGCCCCCGAGCCGCGCGTGCAGCCGCGCGGCGAGGCCGTCGACGTGATGCAGCGCGTCGGCGCAGTGCTCGCGCTCGAGCCGGGCGGCGTCGACCACGCCGTAGCCGAGCAGGAGGAAGGCGAGGGTCGAGAAGACGACGATGGCCGAGAAGTTGGCGGTGAACAGGAGCGCGGCGCCGCCGGCGACGGTGGCCGAGCCGGTGCCGAGGCCGTAGCCGACGACGCACAGCGGCGGGACGAGCGCGATGCCGATGGCGGTCCCGGCCGCGGCCGACGTCGTGTCGGAGGTCGCGCGCACGACGGTGTACGCGGCGGTGAGGGCGCAGAGGACGGCGACGAGCAGGTCGAGGGCGGTCGGGACGGTGCGCGCCGCGATCTCGGCGGTGACCTCGTGGAACGGGAGGAGGAGCGTGATCGCCGCGCTCCCCGCGATCACGGTGGCGACGCTCGCGAGGACGCGCAGCGTGGCGCGGATGACGAGGAGCGACGAGCCGACGGCGAAGCCCATGCCGAGTTCGACGATCGGCCCCATCAGCGGCGAGACGAGCATCGCGCCGATGACGACGGCGGTGCTCCCGAGCACGAGGCCGAGCGTGGCGATCCCCATCGCCAGCGCGAGCTGGATCCAGTAGCCCGGGGCGCGTCGCGCGTTGTTGCGGAGCATCGCGACCACCGTCCCGGTGCGCCCGCGCATCGAGATGCCGAGCGCGGCGGCGACGCGGCGCTGGAGCGAGAGGAGGGCGGCGCGCCCGCGGCGCAGGGAGCGGCGATCGGGTGACGCGTCGTCGTCGGGAGGAATCGGCGGCACGGGACGGGCGGGATCGGAGGCGGGCGGCGCGCCGGCGCCGCCACGCCGGGAGGATAGCGCCCTCGGGGCGCCACGCCGCGTGCGGCGCACGTCCTGCGAGAGGTGGGCGCGTCCGCGCGGGCATCCGGTGGCGCGCGAACCGCCTCCCGCGTCGCCAGCGTCGTCCGGGACGACGCCAGGTCCCCGCCCGCGATCGTGACCGTTCGCGGCGATCCGGTGCGCACCCATCGCGGTACGACTCCCGTCGCGACCGTCCGCTCGCCCGCATCACCCCGCACCCGCACGCCGATCGTGGCCACCCTCGCCGCCATGCCCGCCCCGGCGCGCGTCGTCCGACGCGTGCTCGACACCTTCGGCCAGTTCACGCAGGCCGCGTCCGGCGGCGGCATCGCGCTGCTCGCCGCCACCGCGATCGCGCTCGCGTGGGCGAACTCGCCGTGGGCGGCGAGCTATCACCATCTCTGGGAGACGCCGGTCACGATCGGCGCGCCGGGGTTCGGGCTCACCGAGTCGCTCCACCACTGGATCAACGACGGCCTGATGGCCGTCTTCTTCTTCCTCGTCGGGCTCGAGATCAAGCGCGAGCTGCTCGTCGGCGAGCTCTCGTCGGCGCGGCAGGCGGCGCTCCCGATCGCCGCCGCGGTGGGCGGGATGGTCGTCCCGGCGGCGATCTACGCCGCCATCAACGCCGGCGGGCCGGGGGCGGCGGGGTGGGGGATCCCCATGGCGACCGACATCGCCTTCGCCCTCGGCGTCCTCGCGCTCCTCGGCGATCGCGTCCCGCTCGGCCTCAAGGTCTTCCTCGCCGCGCTGGCGATCGTCGACGACCTCGGCGCGGTGCTCGTCATCGCGCTCTTCTACACGGCCTCCATCTCGTGGGCCGCGCTCGGCGTCGCCGCCCTCGTCCTCGCCGCGCTGCTGACGATCAACCGGGCCGAGGTGCGCCACCCGGCGCCGTACGTCGTGCTCGGGCTCGTGCTGTGGGTGGCGTTCCTGAAGAGCGGCGTGCACGCGACGATCGCCGGCGTCCTGCTCGCCATGACGATCCCCGCGCGCACGCGCCTCGACCGCGCCGAGTTCGGCGCGCGCCTCCGCGCGCAGCTCGACGCCTTCGAGCACGCCTGCGGCGACGGCGACGGCGACGCCGCCTACGGCGTGCAGCAGGAAGTGCTCGAGGAGCTCGAGGACGCGTGCGAGGGGGCGCAGACGCCGCTGATGCGGATCGAGCATGCGCTGCACGGCGTGGTCTCGTACGGCATCATGCCGCTCTTCGCACTCGCCAACGCCGGCGTGCCGCTCGGTGGCGCGCCGCCGGGGGGCGGCGCGATCGCGCTCGGCGTCCTCCTCGGGCTCGTCGTCGGCAAGCCGCTCGGGATCGGCCTCGCCGCCTGGCTCGCGGTGCGGAGCGGTCGCGCGCTGCTCCCGACCGGCGTGACGTGGCGCCACGTGCACGGGGCGGCGTGGCTCGGCGGGATCGGCTTCACGATGTCGCTCTTCATCGGTGGCCTCGCCTTCGCCGACGAGGCGCAGCTCGGCGCCGCCAAGCTCGGCATCCTCGGGGCGTCGGCGCTCGCGGGGCTCGGCGGGTGGCTCCTGCTGCGCGGCGCGGGCGCCACCGCCCCGCTCCCCGTGCACGACGAGGCCGCCCCCGCGCGGCGCGCCGCGCTCGGCACGCCCGGATCGTGAGCCGCGCACGTACCATTCACGCCTCATCCACAGACCACACGTCATGCCGACCCTCACCCTCGCCATCGGCGCCCTCCTCGTCGCCCTCGGCGCCTACGCCTACACCGGCAGCGTCTCGCGCAGCCCGATGACGCTCATCCCCGCCATGCTCGGCGCCGTGCTCGTCGTGCTCGGCCTGCTCGCGCGCCGCGAGGCGATACGCAAGCACGCAATGCACGGGGCCGCGGCGCTCGCCCTCCTCGGCGTCGTCGCCGGCATCGGCCCGCTCGCCATGGGGGGCACGGACCGCTTCCCGCCGCTCATGATCCAGGCGACGACGGGGATGATGGTGCTCTGCGCCGTCCTGCTCGCGCTCGCGGTGCGGTCGTTCGTCCAGGCACGCCGGGCGCGCCGGGTGGCCTGACCGGCATCCCTGACGGGCACGGCCTGGCCCGCCGCGTCGGCGGGCGTCGCCGCCGGCTCGGGAACGCGCCGATGGTCCGGTCGGGGAGGCGCCGCATAGCTTGTGCGCCGCCGCGATCCCGGAGCCGCCGCTGACGACGATCGACCCGACCGAGCGCCCGCTGCACGTCGAGGAGGCGGCGCTCCGCGCCCGCGAGGCGCGGCACGCCTTCCTCGTGCGCCTGGGCGACGCCCTGCGGCCGCTGCGCGACCCGCACGAGATCCAGACCGCCGCCTGCCGGCTCGTCGGGGAGACGCTGGCGTGCGACCGCGCGTATCACGTCGAGCTCGACTGGGCGCGCGAGGTGGCCGTCGTCGCGCGCGACCACGTGCGCGCCGCCAGCGGCGCCGCCCCGCCGAGCCTCGCCGGCACGCACCCCATGGTGGCCTTCGGCGCGACGCTCGACGCGCTGCGCGCCGGGCGCGTCTTCGTCGGCGACGACGCCGCCACCGACCCGCGCCTCGCCGACGCCGACCGTCCCGCGTACCTCGATCGCGCGATCCGGGCGTGGATCGCGATGCCCCTCATGGAGGACGGGCGCGTCGTCGCCGCGCTCTGCGTCACGGAGGGCACCCCGCGCGCGTGGCGCGATGACGAGGTCGCGTTGCTCGAGGAGGTCGCGACGCGCACCTGGGAGGCGGTCGCGCGCGCCCGCGCCGAGGCGGAGCTGCGCGCGAGCGAGGCCCGCTACCGCGCGCTCTTCGACACGATGGAGGAGGGGTTCGGCATCGCCGAGATCCTCGTCGATGACGCGGGGCGCCCGGTCGACTACCGGATGCTCGACATGAACGCGCAGTTCGAGCGGCTGACGGGGCAGCCGCGCGCGCCCTTCCTCTCGGGGCGCACGGTGCGCGAGGTGGCGCCGGAGCTCGAGGAGCACTGGTACGCGTTCTACGGGAACGTCGGGATCACGGGGACGCCGGCGCACGCCGAGATCCACGAGGCGGCGTGGGAGCGGTGGTTCCGCGTCTCGGCCTACCGCATCGGCGAGCCGGCCGAGCGGCGCGTGGCGATCCTCTTCGACGAGATCACCGCGCGACGGAAGGCGGAGCTCGAGCAGGCACGCCTCGCGGCCGAGGTGACCGCCGAGCGCGAGCGGCTGCGCACGGTGATGCTGCGCACGCCGACGCCGCTCTGCCTCGTCGAGGGGCCGGAGCTCCGCTTCACCTTCGTGAACGAGGCGTACAAGCGCATCAGCGCGGGCGGGCGCGACGTCACCGGGCTCACGCCGCGCACCGCGTTCCCCGAGCTCGCGGGGACGGGGATCCACGAGCTCTTCGACCAGGTGTACGCCACCGGCGAGCCGTGGATCGGGCACGAGGTCCCGGTGACCTTCGACCGCGACGGCACCGGGCCGGTCGACACCGTCTTCGACCTGCGCTTCGAGCCGGTGCGCGACGCGGCGGGGCGGATCGTCGGCGTCTTCAACTTCGCCTTCGACGTCACCGAGCAGGTGCGCGCGCGGCGCGAGGTCGAGCGGCTCCTCGCCGACGCGGAGCGCGCGCGCGCCGAGGCCGAAGCGGCCAACCTCGCCAAGGGCGAGTTCCTCGCCGTCATGAGCCACGAGCTGCGCACGCCGCTCAACGCGATCGGGGGCTACGTCGAGCTGCTCGCGCTCGGCGTCCGCGGCCCGGTGAGCGAGGCGCAGCAGGCCGACCTCGCGCGGATCCGGCAGAGCCAGCGCCACCTGCTCGGCCTCATCAACCAGGTGCTCAACTACACGCGCATCGACGCGCACGCGCTCCCCTACGACCTCGCCGACGTCCCCGCGAGCGAGGCGCTGGCGGCGGCCGAGGCGCTCGTCGTCCCGCAGGCGCGGGCGCGCGGGCTGGCGCTCGTGCGCGACTGCGACCCGGGCGACCTCGCGGTGCGCGCCGATCGCGAGAAGCTGCAGCAGGTCCTGCTCAACCTCCTCGGCAACGCGATCAAGTTCACCGACGCCCCCGGCGAGGTGCACATGTGCTGCGCCTCCGCGGGCGACGGGCGCGTCGCGATCACGGTGCGCGACACCGGCGTCGGGATCGCCCCCGAGAAGCTGGCGTCGATCTTCGAGCCGTTCGTGCAGGTCGACCAGCGGCTGACGCGCCCGCACGAGGGGGTCGGGCTCGGGCTCGCGATCAGCCGCGAGCTCGCGCGCGGGATGGGCGGCGACCTGTTGGCCGAGAGCGCGCCGGGGAAGGGGAGCACCTTCACGCTGCTGCTCCCCGCGGCGTGACCGGGGCCGACGGGGCCCGGCGCGCTCGGCGCCCGCCCCGTCGGCTCCTGCTCGCGCGCGGTCAGGCGTCGTCGGCCGACTTGCGCTTCGCCTTCGCCTTCGGCGCCATCGCGTCCTTGCCGAACAGCCGGTTCGCCGCCCACGCGAACATGTCGGGGTCGATGTCGGGCCCCATCGGCGCGGTGAGCTGCGGCTCCTCGTCGAGGTCGGGCGGGTCGAACCCCTCGGGTGGCCCCTGCTCCACCCGGAGCGGCGAGCCGTCCTCGGGGTGCGCGCCGGTCCAGATCTCGCCGATGCGCGAGTAGTCGTCGGGGCTGAAGCGGTAGAGGATCTGGTGCAGCCCGCTCTCCTCGTGCCGCCGCGCGTGCGGGAAGCGCCTGTTGCTCAGCTCGGGCACCGGGAGGAGCTTGCCGACGTCGACGCCGGTGAGCTTCTCGAGCGCCTTGGCGTAGGCGACGACGTGCACGCCGCCGCGCACCAGCAGGTAGCCGACGCAGGCGCGCGCCGTCTCCTCCTCGACCATCTCGTAGACGCGGATCTTGTTGGCGCGCGCGCCGCACTCGAGGAAGAAGTTGTGCAGCAGGTCGAGCCGCAGGTTGCCGCTCGAGAAGACGTTCTCGCCGCTCCAGAACTTCCCCATCGAGTCCATCGGCAGCGCCTGCTGACCGCTGGCGATGAAGTGGTAGGTGTTGCGCGCGTCGGCGGTGCCGCCGAGCGGCGCGGCGGCCGGGTCGCCGTCGCGCGGCGTGGTGCCGGTGAGGAGGAGGTTGATCGAGTAGCTGACGACCTCGATGTGCCCGAACTCCTCGGCGGCGATGTTGGCGACGAGGTCGTAGAACGGCCGCAGCTTCTGGCGGCCGCGGAAGTTGAAGCTCTGGAACGTGTAGTTCATGATCGTCGACATCTCGCCGAACTTGCCGCCGAGCAGCTCCTGCACGGCGGCGGCATCGTTGGCGGACGGCTGCTTGGGGTACGGCAGGTCGACGGCGATCTTGTCGAAGCGCTGGATCACGTGCGGGGGCCTCTGGGGTCGGGGGACGCGGGCGAGGCTGCGCGAAGCGCGCCACGTGCGCCCCGACGGCGCCGGCACCACGCGCGCGTGGTGCGTTCTCCCGTTGCGCGGCGCGCGCCTCCCGACATGGGGAACGGCGCGCGTCCGCATGTCGGTCGCGGCGCCGTGCGCCGGATGCGGCGCCGACGCGCGGGGCGGGCGCGGTGGGTCGTGGTGGCGCGACGCGGTGGCGCGACGCGGGCGACGGCGCGCGACCGCGCCGTCGTCGTGCTCGTCAGTCGGCAGGCCGCGGCGCGCGCCGCAGCGCCAGCGTGAAGCACGTCCCCTCGTCGGGGCGGCTGCGGAGCCGCAGCTCGCCCCCCATGCCGCGCGCCAGGTCGCGCGAGATCGCGAGCCCGAGCCCCGTCCCCTCGCCGGCCACCACCGCCCGCGTCTCGGCCGCGGTGTGCGCCTGCACGAACGGCTCGAAGATCGTCGCCTGCCGCTCCGCGGCGATGCCGATCCCGTTGTCCTCGACGCGCACGAAGAGCTGCGTCGCCGCGCCCGCGTCGCCCGCGTCGTCGCCCGCGTCGTCCGCCGCGCGCTCGGCGAGCCCGACGGCCACGTGCCCGCGACGCCCGTCGGGGCGCAGCGGCGGCGTGAACTTGATCGCGTTCGACAGCAGGTTCACGAGCACCTGCCCGAGCTTCTCGCGGTCGGCGAGCGCCAGGCACGGCGACGACGGGAGCTCGACGGCGAGCTCGAGCCCCTTGGCCGCGCACTGCGGCTCGACGAGCGGGACGACCTCGCGCACGACGGCGACGACGTCGACGGGGCGGACGTCGTACTCGACGCGTCCGCTCTCGAGGCGGGCGAGCTCGAGGATCGCGTTCACGAGCGAGAGCAGCCGCCCCTGCGCCACCCCCACGCGGCCGAGCGCCTCGCGCTGCGCGGGGGTCACCGGGCCGTGCAGCCCCTGCTCGATCAGCTGCACGTAGCCGCCGATCGCGTTGAGCGGCGTGCGGAGCTCGTGGCTCATCACCGCCAGGGACTCGCCCTTGGCACGGCTCGTCGCCTCGGCGGCGGCGCGGGCGACCTCCGCTTCGCGCTTCGCGTCGTCGGCGGCGGCGCGCGCACGCAGCGCCTCGCCGTGCAGCGTGGCGTTGTCGAGCGCCATCGCCGCACGGGCCGCGATGTCCTCGGCCAGCGCCACGTCGAGGTCGCCGAAGCGGCGCCCGTTCTCCGTCGTGATGAAGGTCATCGCCCCGAGCACGCGCCCGCGCGCGACCATCGGCGCCGTCACCCACGCGCCGAGACCCAGGGCGCGCAGCAGCCGCAGGTGCTCGCCGTCGCGCGCGGTCGCCACGAGCGCGGCGTCGTCGGTCGCGCTGACGAGCTCGGGACGCCGGGTGCGGATGACGTGCGCGGCGCCGATGGCGTCGTCGACCCGGGGCGGGTAGCGCTCGTGCAGCTCGCGCGCGATCGCCTGCCGCGCGGGGTCGGGGTGCAGGACGGCGATGCGCCGGATCGTCCCGTCGTCGGCGCAGACGTCGACGATGCACCACGCGCCGAGGTACGGGAGCGCCAGCCCCGCGGCGGTGACGAGCGTCGTCTCGTAGTCGAGCGAGTTCGCGAGGCAGCGACTGGCCTCGGCGAGATACGCGAAGCGATCGCGGCTCGCGGCCGCGACGTCGCGCTCGCGCTCGACGCCGGCGAGCGATGGCGCATGCACAGGCGTGGAGACCGAGTCGTCGGACGACGGTGACATGCGACGATGCAGGCTGCCGACGAGCGGCGACGAGGCGAGCGGCCGGAGGTGACGGTGCGGCCCACGGTCGCAGGCGGCCGGCGACCGGCCCCGGCGCGAAGGCGATTCGGACGACGCATACGATGTGCGCGCGCAGCGACCTGCGCCACGCCACGCATCGGGGCGCACGCTCCGGGCCGCGACAACGCTGCGCATGGCGCGCACGCGCCCGGCCACCGAACGTGCGCCCGCTCCGCACGCCTCGTCGCGTCCCCCTCCGGAGGTCTCCGTGCCCCGCCGCCCGGCATCACCGCTTCCCGCCCTCGCCCTCGTCGGCACGCTCGCCGCCTGCGACGGGCGCCCCACCGCCGTCGTCGAGCGCGAGCCGGCCGCACGCGGGCGCGACGCGCGCGCCGCCGCGAGCGTCACCGTCGTCATGTCGGCGCTCGAGAACCCGCGCCAGCTCGAGTTCGGCCCCGACGGCGCGCTCTACGTCGCCGAAGCCGGTCGCCCGACCAGCAGCGGTGCCTGCGTCCCCGGCGTGCCGGCGGGCTCGACCTGCTGGAGCGGCACCGGCGCCGTCTCGCGCCTCGACCGCGGGACGCAGGCGCGCATCCTCGACGGGCTCCCGTCGGTCTACAACGCCACGACGCTCGACGTCACCGGCCCGCACGACATCGGCTTCCGCGACGGCGTGGGCATCATCAGCATCGGCTTCGGCACCGCCCCGGCGCTGCGCGCCGGCCTCGGGCCCGCGGCGACGGGGCTCGCCGCGCTGCACACCTTCACCGTCGGTGGCGAGGTGCGACGCGTGCTCGATCTCGTGCCGCTCGAACTGGCCAATCCCGACGGGCAGGACGCCAACACCAACCCGTACGGCCTGCTCGCCGAGCCGGCGCGCCTCCTCGTCACCGACGCGGGGGGCAACTTCATCGCGTCGTTCGAGTCGCAGCGCTCGGGGACGGTCGCCGCCGTCCTCCCGCCGCTGCCGAACCCGCCGGGGACGGTGCCGCCCATTCCCGTGTCGCAGGCCGTCCCGACCGAGATCGAGCGCGGCCCCGACGGCGCGCTCTACGCCAGCCAGCTCGGCGGCTTCCCGTTCGCCACCGGCGTCACGTCGATCGTGCGCATCGTGCCGGGGAGCGCGCCGCAGCCGTTCCGCACCGGCTTCACCGCCGTCACCGATTTCGACTTCGCCCCCGACGGCACGCTCTACGTGCTGCAGTACGCCTCGGGCTTCTCGCCCCCGCCGGGCGGGCCCGGCTTCCTGCCGAACACCGGCTCGGTGGTGCGCGTCGCGACCGACGGCACGCGCACCACGCTCACGACGGGGCTCGACCGGCCGACGGGGCTCGTCGTCGGGCCGGACGGGGCGGTGTACGTGGCGAACAAGGGGGTCACCGCGGGCGGCGGCGAGGTGCTGCGGATCGTCCCGTGATCGCGACGCGGGGGCGCACGCGCGCGGGGGACGGCGGCGCGGGCGCCTCCCGCGGCGCGCCGGCGTCGCCGTCCCGGTCGCCCGGCGAAACCCTCGCGGCGTCACGTGCGTACCCCGCGCGATGAGCCCCCTCGCCGCCACCCAGTCCGCCGCGCAGGCGCCGCCGCCCGCCGCGCAGGCTCCCGCCGCGCCCGAAGCGCCCGTGC
>ERZ1066122.2516-NODE-2516-length-11941-cov-9.215632_pt1 | contig 11941 bp, 9 predicted proteins | sample MGYA00382769_ERZ1066122 | MGnify/ENA primary metagenome ERZ1066122 (study PRJEB33369, sample SAMEA5778352) | biofilm metagenome | biome: Industrial cooling water; feature: Water cooling tower basin; material: Biofilm | place: United Arab Emirates | collected...
GTATGGTCGCGCTTGAGGAGTACGACAGTGGCTCTATCCGGGTTATGAATAACGAAATTAAGTCGTTGAACCGCGAAGAGCTCGACCGGCTTCGGACGGAAATCGGATTTCTTTTTCAGGGTAGCGCACTATACGATTCGATGTCGGTACGTCAAAATCTCGAATTTCCTCTCCGAAGACATGTGGAGAAATTTGGAGAAGTTTCCGACACGACGCCGCTGGTAATGGAAGCGCTGGAAAGTGTCGGACTTGCTCATGCGTTAAATCTGATGCCGGATGAACTATCCGGTGGAATGAAGCGGCGCATTGCCCTAGCCAGAACTCTCATCCTGAAACCAAAAATTATTCTGTACGACGAACCTACCACCGGGCTGGATCCGATAACGTCAAAAGAAATTATAGCTTTGATACAGGAAGTACAACAGCAATATCATACTTCATCAATTATTATTACACATGATGTCGACTGTGCCCGCGTGATCGCCAATCGGATGATACTTCTTATCGATGGAAAAAACTATGCGGAGGGCACTTTTGCCGAACTACAAACATCAGACGATCCGAAAATAATGGCATTTTTTAAGTAAACATGAAAGAGTCAACTTCTCAAAAATTTCGCCTCGGCGTATTTGTGGTACTGGGCACAATCGTCTTCGTACTTGCCATTTATTTCATCGGCAACAAGCAAAATCTGTTTGGCAGTACTATTGAAATTCATTCGGTGTTTAATAATGTAAACGGACTCCAACCGGGGAATAATGTGCGGTATTCCGGAATCGACATCGGAACTGTTCGCCAGCTTGAAATGATTAACGATACCATGATCCGTGTTTACATGGACATTGATAGCAAAATTAGTGCGCACCTTCGCACCGACGCAGTAGCGACCATCAGTTCCGACGGCCTCGTAGGAAGTATGGTTCTTAACATCATTCCGGGCAAAGGTGTGGGCAAACCGGTAAAGGATGGCGATCAAATCCTTTCCTATAGTCGGGTTCGCACCGAAGATATGTTGAAAACATTAACCGTCACCAACGAAAATGCTGCGCTGCTGACGGCGGATCTACTCAAAATCACGCACCAAATAAATGAAGGAAAAGGCAGCGTCGGTATGTTGTTAAAGGATGAAAATGTGGCTGCAGACATCCGCGCTACTATGGAGAATCTCCGCGTGAGCAGCATGGAAACGGCAGCTTCAATGAAAAAAATAAATGCATTGGTAAGCGATTTGGAGCGGCGCGATAATGCCATTGGGGTTTTGCGCGACACAACCGTGGCCAGACAACTAAGGCGTACCATTACGCAGTTGGAAGCGTCCGGCGATCAGCTTTCAAAAACCATCGCCAACCTGGATTCCGTGATTGGTAAAGTGAAAAACGGCAAAGGCGCATTTCAATACCTCACTACCGATCCTGCGTCGGCAAAAAAAATAGATTCCGTGCTGACGCAAGTCGGCGAAGCCACCAAGATTCTTAAGCAGGATCTTGAAGCGTTAAAACATAGCTTTCTCCTTCGCAGCGCCATCAAAAGGCAGGAAAAACAAAAAAATAAAAAGTAGTAATGAACGTTTGAAAAAATAAACATAACCATGACAACGGAAGATAGAATTTCACTACAAGTCGAAAACATTAAATGCGGCGGCTGTCGGAATACAATTGAAGGCGCACTTCGCAAAATCAAAGGTGTCACCGATTGCTCCATCGATGTTGAAACCGGCCATATATCAGTTGACGGACACGCAGAACGCAGTCAGGTTATTGCTACACTGGCATCTCTGGGTTACCCGGAGAGCGGTACCGATAATAATCTGATCATGAAAGCCAAATCGTTTGTAAGTTGTGCGGTTGGCCGGGTGCGCAATCACGGCCATGAATAAGTTTATCGCGGTTGCATTAATAAACTGTCGAGCATTTCATCCCGATCGTAAATGTCGTGGTAAAATGAAACGGTGCCTGTGGCATCCGCCAGCGCTGTAAAATAGGCAATGTACACCGGGATTTTCCGCTTTAAACGATACGCTTTTTCAACGCCGGCCTGCATCGCTGCATCCACCTGCGGGGAAGTCCATTGATAATCCTTTTGCATGATTTCGACAGCGAGTTCGCGGGCTTTTTCTACCCTGATGCAACCGTGACTAAAAGCGCGTTCTGATCGCTTAAAAAGATCTTTCTGCGGTGTATCGTGCAGGTAAATGTTATTTGAGTTTGGAAACATAAACTTTACCAGACCGAGTGAATTATTTTTTCCGGGCCTCTGCCGAACTCGTCCCTGATGCCATTCCATGTTATGCCGCTTAAAGTAGCCGGGCGACTTTTTTACTGCCGGCAAAATCTCTTTTTGGAGAATGCTGTTCGGCACATTCCAATACGGTGAAAAAACAATCTCATCGATCTGACCGTTAAATACGACGGTTTTTGTGATCACTTTTCCCACTACAACTTTTGATTGTAAGACCGGCTGTGACTTTCGTATGTAGTACAATTCGTAAGCCGGAATATTAACAGCAATGAATTCATCCGAGCGCTGCGGAGCAACCCAACGACAACGCTCCATATTTAATGCTATACTACGAATGCGCTGCTCCACGGGGATGGAAAGCGATTTCAAAAGTGCAGGACCAATAGTGCTGTCCGGCACCCGGTTGTGTGTCATTTGATATCGGGAAACCGCGCTCAATAGCGAAGCATTAAATGAAGTGCCGGTCGTATCCACTTGATATCCTTCACGATACAACCGCCGGCTAATTTTTGGAATGAGCAAATGCGTATCGCCAAAACGGATTGTCTCGCCGGCGGGCAGACTTAAAGCGTCCCATCCTCCACGCTTACCCATCTCTCGATACTGTTTCAGTGCCGACCGGAGCTGATAGTACTGCGGAATAAGTAATGTATCGGTCTCCAAAAACGCAGCATTTGTACTAAAATCTTCCGCCAACTTTATAAAATTCCGCTCTGCACGTGTTATAAACCAACCGGTAGAACTAATATCCTCGGTAGGCAAACCCTTGAACACCCGGTCACAATAGTAGAAAAATATAGCAGTAAGTAAAAATTCCTGCTCATCGCTGTACGTTTTGCTGTTTAATAATGAAAAGTGCTTTTCGGAAAGACAGGAGTTAAAAATTCCTTCGTCGGCCATGGCAGCGCAATGAGATAGTAATTTTAATGCAGAATCTGTCGGCTGTCGGTTTTTGTCGAACCAAAAAGATCGCAACTGTTTTTGATACAGTTGGAGTACCTGGGATTGGTATGACCTCAAGCAAGCATCCGCAGCCAGATATCGGCTAATCAATGTAGTATCCGGTATAATTTCAACCGCTACTTGCAGTGTTTCAGGTCGGACATTCCGGTCGCGATTGCCGCAGCACGTTAAACACACTAAAGTGAACAGCGATGCTAATAATCCGAATTTCAGGGCAACGTATTTCATGCAGCATCAAAGTTCGTGCGGGGATGCATCACCGGCAGACCATGCCCTTAAATTGGCAAGAGTAGTTTCCGCAATATTATCCAGTGCTTCATGGGTAGCGAATCCCTGATGAGGCGTGACAACAACGTTCGGAAAGGCCATTAATTCGGCAAGTAACTCGTCGCGTGTCATATCCTGCGAATGATCGTAGAAAAAAAGGCCCTTCTCATTTTCATAAACATCCAGCCCCAGGTAACCAATTCTACCGCTGCGAACTCCTTCCAGTGCATCCTTCGTATTCAGAATCCCGCCCCGGGCTGTGTTGACCAACATCACGCCGGGTTTCATCAAATCAATCATCTTTTTGTCTATCAGATAGCGTGTTTTTTCTGATAGTGGAATGTGCAGCGAGATGATATCGGACTCGCGACAAAGTGTTTCCAAAGAGGTATATTCTAATTGGTATCGGGAGGTTAATTGCGGGTCCGAATACTGATCATATCCCAACAGACGACAGCCAAAGCCATGCATAATTTTTGCGACAACGGCTCCGATTCTGCCCGTGGCGACTAAACCCACCGTCTTGTTTTTAAAATCAAAACCGATGAGTGAATTTACGGTAAAATTAAAATCAAGTGCCTGTTCACGCGCCAGAAACAGTTTGCGATTAAGCGCGAGCATCAGGGCAACTGCATGCTCCGCAACCGCGTTCGGGGAATAGGCAGGAACATTCGCTACGCGCATTCCAAGATCGCGAGCACGCATAACATCCACATTGTCATAACCGGCTGCACGAATAGCAACGAAACGTACACCTGCACGATGCAATCCAACCACAACCTGCGCGGATACGTCGTCTCCGGTAAAAACCGAAACAGCATCATAGCCTCTCGCCAGTGAAACCGTATCACAATGCAGCGATTCTTCTGTAAATGTAACGGATAATTTCCTCGCCCATTTTTCGAGCAGCGGACGCTCAAACGATTTGGTACTAAAGAATATAACTTTCATAGGTCAGCACTTGGAAACCAAATGTAAAGAGATCCGGAAAACAATTTTGTGATTTTCCTCACGCGTACGGCAAAACGTCAAATATTTAGTTCCCGTCGCTGTTCTGCTGAAAAGTAAAAATTGTGTGATTGCGGCTGAAAGGTAGCCCAATCAGTATTGACGAGATAATTTATAATCCTGCTTAAACCGGAATAGGTATCGGGCTTACGCACATACATGGTCGCGCCCGCAGTGCGACATCGCACAATGCTGTGATTGTCATTCGCGGTAGAATGTACGATAACCGGAAGGCTGTTCCACTCAGGATTTGCGCGAATACGCTCGATAATTTCGATTCCATCCACCGACGGCATATTGAGATCAACCAAAACAATATCTGCCTTGGGTGGCGGATATTTTAAACTTTTAAACAGCGCATCGGCTGCAGATGTAGCAACGGTGCGGTGTCCGAGCCGGGTGGCACAATCGCAGAAAATCCCGATATCGTCCTGATCATCATCAATATAAAATATGCAGGCATTTTCCACAATCTTTGTTTTTGAAATGTAAAAGTACTGAAAACGAAAGGCTTAATAGCACTAAATTACGTTAAATCTTTAACACTCGTTTAATTTTTACGTTAAGTAATTAAATCGAAGGAGAGCAAAAATCGCGTGCCGAGATTCAACTCACTTTTTACCGCAATAGTTCCTCCGTGATTCTCAACAATCTTCTTACACAATGCCAGTCCGATTCCTGTGCCCTTTTTCTCCGTGTTGGCCCGCTGGAACCTTTTAAAAATTTTTTCTTCGTAAACCGGATCTAACCCAATTCCATTGTCTTCGACGGTAATCGTCACTTTACCTGTTGCATCGTTTTCAGCATAGACCCGAATAAGGGGCGGCTTATCCGAAAATTTTAACGCGTTACTGATTAAATTGGAAAACAACTGGTGCATCTGAATCGGAATGGCGTGCAGCACCGGCAATTCATCGACCTCAAGAACTGCTTCTTTCTGTGCAAGTAATAGGTCGAAATCCTTGCGAACATTTTGAAGCACCAGGTTTAAATCCACCTGCTCGAAAAAATCTTCATCATCCGTCGCCTGAGCATAGTTAAGCACATCATTGATGAGCATCGACATCCGTTCTGACGCAGAGACAATTCGATCAATATTGCGCATCACCTCTTCCTTATTGTCGGGCGATTCTTTCAGCAGGTAGCTAAACATCTGAATCTTCCGCAGCGGCTCCTGCAAGTCATGCGAGGCCACGTAGGCGTACTCTTCCAATTGCTGATTCTGCAGCTGGATTTGCTCATCCGCTTTCTTCTTAGTTGTTAAGTCGCGCGTAACTTTTGAGAATCCGATAATAGCCTTGCTTTCGTCGTGTAATGATGTAATTACAACACTTGCCCAAAACAACGTCCCGTCTTTGCGAATGCGCCAGCCTTCATGAGTTGATTTGCCGCTTGTTCGCGCAATATCAAGAAGATGCTGCGGCAATCCTGCGCGCTGATCCTCGTATGTGTAAAAAATGCCGAAATGCTGTCCGAGTACCTCGCTTTCCGCATATCCTTTGATTTTTTCTGCACCGCGGTTCCAATTAAGAATTCGACCCTGTGTATCCATCATGATGATGGCGTAATCTTCCACCTCCGCAATCATGCGGTGATACCGCTCTTCGCTGCGGCGCAGTTGCGCGTTTTTATACTGAAGTTCAAGCGCGTACCGGTGCTGGCGCTCTTCAGCCATTTTGCGCTCTGTAAGATCGCGGGTCACTTTTGAAAAGCCGATGATTTCATTCTCGGTGCCATGTAAAGCTGTAATCACCACCGAACCCCAAAAAGTGCTTCCGTTTTTCTTTAATCGCCAACCTTCATGAGAGGCCTTGCCCTTTTGGCGGGCAACGTCAAGAAGCGAGTCGGGAATGTTTTTCCTAATGTCTGCTTCGAGGTAAAAACGACTAAAATGATGTCCGATTATCTCGTTTGCTGTATATCCTTTTATGGATTCGGCACCCTTATTCCAGTTCTGAACAATGCCATTAGCATCCAAAAGTATGATGGCATAATCTTCCACCTCGGAAATCATCTTGTGATAACGCTCCTCACTTCGCCGCAACTCCTCGTTTTTATGTTCCAGTTCCAGGTTGTAGCGGCGCTGCCGTTCTTCGGCTGCTTTCGACTCAGACAAATCGATACTAACCAACGAGAAACCGATTATTGCATCCTCATCATTTCGCAGCGCAGACAACAATACGGAACCCCAAAATTTACCGCCATCATTTTTAACCCGCCAACCGTCAAATTTACAATTGCCGTTTTCGCGGGCAGATTTCAAATACGATTCCGGCAAACCTTCAGAACGATCTTCCATCGTAAAAAATACGCGGAAATCCGACCCTACAATCTCTTTTTCTTCGAAGCCAATCAGTAACTGTGCGCCTGTGTTCCACGTCAATATCGTTCCTTCGGCATCCAGTAAAACGAGGGCATATTCCTCGAGATCGCGAACCATTTTCTGAAAAAGATGATTATGCCATCCCGCGCTGCCAAAAGTATCATTGAAAATGCGAGTCGAACTTAACAGTTGTGGAGTTAAATGTATCGGAGATTGTTTGCGATCACATCCGGAATCACCGGTCGTAACTGCTGAAAAAATAGAATCACTCATGCGTAGTAGATAAAAAACACCAGAGATTTAAAATCTGTGCCTCTCTCAAATTTAATCCTATATCATTAAACAATTATCAAAATTTATAGTATTAAGACAAATTTGGGAGCTTTTATAAGCTAATTTATTTTGGTTGATGTGCGATGCGATTACCAAAACACCTAAAATGTGATAGAATAGATAAACCTAAATTTGCCGATAACCCTTCAGAATAAAAGTTTTGTTAATCAAAAGCTAAAAATAATTTTTACAGAGTATTCGGAATAAAACTCAATACGATAATTTTGCAGGTAAAATCTCAAATCTGAGCATGAAAAAATTGCTGCTGACCCTACTCGGTTTGTTGTTTTATGCAAACCCTGCAACTTCTCAGAATTTATTGACCAATGGCGATTTTGAATCCGGAGGAAACGGCGTGGGATTCAATGTCAATGGCGCCGGTTACAACCAGATAAATCCGCCTTTCTCCGGTGTTACCAATGCCGGCGACTATGCTTTTGTTACCTCGCCACAACCGATGAATACCAATTTCTTTTACAACTTCGGCGATCACACCACGGGAAGCGGTAAAATGATGGTTATTGACGGCACCACAACCGGAGGACAGCAGCGCTTCTGGCGAGCCGGTAATACGGGTGGCGGCGTGTGTGGACTCACACCCGGAAATGCGTATCTGTTCGGCTACTGGATTCGTACTGCCGCCACGAGCGTCACCAATAACGCCACCCTGCCAAACATCGGTGTGCAGTTTTCAAATGCAAGTAATGTGCAGATTGTTGGCGGAAACCCGATTGCTCCGCTGCCGCTCGTCGGCTGGCGTCAGGTATCCTACTATTTTGTTGCGAACAGTCCGTGCGTAAACATCGAATTATACAACGACAATACTAATCCGGTCGGAAATGATTTTGCCCTCGATGATCTGTTTGTCATCCCCCAAAATGGCTGCACACCGCCTAACGCTCTTCCGGTACTGTTTTTTGATCCGGCTCTTTCAGATGCAGACTCGGTAGGTTTCGATTTCAATAATGTAGGACAAACAAATTTTACGTACAGCTACACCATAGGTAATGGCGCACCCGTTACAGGGATACATGTGGCACCCTCCAATTTCGTGATTAACAATGTGCCGCCGGGCCAACCGATTGCGTTTACCCTCACCTGGAACGGAATCTGTGCTCCAAGTCAGACCGCTTACTATTGTCCCGGAGTTACATCGCCCGGTTTTGTTGCGCCCGGTCCTATTTGCGCCAGCGCACCGGCACCTGTGCTACCGACGGTTTCGCCCAGCGGAATAACAGGGCAATGGGTTCCGGCAACGGTAAGTACTACCGCAAACGGAACGTATCATTTCCTTCCGGACCCCAATCAATGTTCGAGTGTACAGGTAATTTCAATTACGGTGCTGCCCGCTCCTGCTGCTACATTTAACGCGCTTCCCACGCAGCTTTGTCAGAATACAGCCGCACCGACACTGCCTTCCGTATCTGCCAACGGCATCAATGGTACCTGGAGCCCCGCAATTTCTACGGCCACACCCGGAACTACAGTTTATACCTTTACACCCGCTGCGGGACAGTGCGCTGCCGGTCCGGTGACGCATAGCATTACCGTGAATCCGTTAATAACCCCAGCCTTCGCGCTGCCAAACCAACTTTGTGCAGGTGCTGCTGCTCCAACGCTGCCCTCCGTTTCTACCAACGGTATTAACGGAACATGGTCTCCGGCAACAGTTAGCAATACCGCTACCGGAACTTACTCATTTACGCCTGCTGCTGGCCAGTGCGCGACGCCAATTTCGATAACAATTGTGGTTAACCCGGTAGTTACTCCGGTTTTCACGCCTGTTGCGCCGATTTGCACCGGACAACCGGCACCGGTGCTTCCTGCTATTTCAAATAACGGCATTTCCGGAACATGGAGCCCCGCTGTAGTAAGTAACTCCTCAACTGCGACTTATACATTTACACCTTCCGGTGCGCAATGTGCATCGACGCAGACCTTAACCGTCGTGGTGAATCCGCAGATTACTGCTTCTTTTAGCGGACTCCCGTCAACGCTGTGCCAAAACGCAACCGCAACTGCATTTCCGCTATTGTCTGATAATGGCATCAGCGGAACATGGTCGCCCGCACTTTCCACGGCAACGTTGGGCACAACCGTTTACACCTTTACGCCAAATGCCGGTCAGTGCGCTTCCGCCACGCCGGTTACCCATACTGTTACCGTATTGGCAAATACGACATCCGACTTCGCTCCAATCGGACCACTATGCCAGGGCGCTGCAGCGCCTAACTTACCGCTGATATCTACCAATGGCATCACCGGAATATGGTCGCCTGCCGTGATATCTACCAATGCGACAGCGAATTATACCTTCACTCCAAACCCCGGTCAATGTGCCGCACCGAGAACAATTACGGTTGTAATAACTCCTGCTGTCGTGCCCGCATTTACTCAAATTCCCGCGTTTTGCGCCGGAGGTACAGCACCGACACTGCCGACCGTTTCGATTAACGGAGTCACCGGAACATGGTCGCCGCCATTAGTAGATAATTCCGCTTCGGGAACTTATGTGTTTACGCCAAATGCAGGACAGTGCGCCTCATTAACCACCATGAACATCACGGTATTTCCTTCCGTTTCGATCGGATTTCAAAACAACTGGTTTGTTTGTCAGGGAAGCACTCCACCGGCACTTCCGTCGCTTTCGCCCAATGGCATTACCGGAGCGTGGTCGCCCAACGCAATTCAAACAGGAACAACCGGAAATTTTACATACACGTTTACGGCTGATCCGGGGCAGTGCACATCCGCCAACACACAGACCATTACCGTCACCGTCGATCCTCTGCTGGCACCGGATTTCCTTCCTGTGGCTCCACTTTGCGCCGGCGATCCGGCTCCTGCATTGCTGAACGCATCACCGAACGGAATTACGGGGTCGTGGAACCCGCCCGTTATCAATACTTTTAATTCGGGTTCGTATACCTTCACGCCTGATGCCGGACAATGCGCGACCCCGCAAACACTCTTTGTAGTGGTAAATCCCCGGCCGCTGCCGATTTTTCCTCCGGTAGCACCGTTCTGCGCGGGAGAAACCGCACCCACCTTACCCACAGTATCCGACAATGGCTTTACCGGAACGTGGTCTCCGGCGATTGTCGACAACACGCTTAGCGGTACGTACGTTTTCACGCCCGATCCGGGTCAGTGCGTGAGCAATTTCATGCTGAATGTAACCGTAAATCAACCCGTAGTTCCTGACTTCCCGGATGTCGCATTCTGCTTCGGAACAACGCCACCTGCTTTGCCTAATATTTCGCCAAACGGAATTGTGGGAACCTGGAATCCTCCGGTCTTAGGCAACACCACTTCGGGAAGTTATACTTTCATACCTTCCGCCGGGCAATGTGCCACTTCACAAACCATTCAATCCACCGTATTTCCGGACCAGCTTACCAGTGTAGAATACACCATCACCAATTATTTTGCAGATTCCCATACCCTGACCGTCAATGCGCAGTCGCCCGGGAATTACCTTTATCAGCTCGACTACGGCCCGCTTCAGGAAAGCAATGTATTTACAAACGTAGCCAATGGCGAACACTTCCTCACCGTGATCGATCCCAACGGATGCTCCGAACCGATTGTGGTGAACGATTTGATTTTCGTAGGTTATCCGCCTTACTTCACGCCCAACGGAGATGGTTATCACGATTTTTGGAACGTGTTCGGACTCGACAATTCTGCGCGGATATTCATTTTTAACCGTCACGGCAAACTTCTAAAACAACTTAGCCCGCTGAGCGAAGGCTGGAACGGCACCTACAATGGAAATCCGCTTCCGTCTGACGATTACTGGTTCGTAGTAGATTATTTTGAAAGCGGCGTCGCCAAAACGTTCCGATCGCATTTTACGTTGAAAAGATAGAATTTGGGCAGCCCCCGTTGGGTCCCGCTTTCCGCTGTAGCCCGCCAAGGCGGGGCTGCCGCTCCAATCGGTGCTGCACTTCGCGCAAGCCCGAACTACCTGTTCCCGAAGAACCTGTAAGCATTCCCCAAAATGCTGTAAATACCTGTGCAGGAAGGTTTGCTACCTTGCCGGTTTAAATACCGAGCTATGAAACGTTTATCAAAGATCAGTGCGGGCCTTGCAGCTTTGGCCTTCGCAGGATTGATGTCCTGCAAAAATGCTGCTACAGACCATAATGACGGTAGCGAGGCAGCTGCCGATACTTCTTCCATGACCACGAGCGGCGATGCTGAAGTTAATACGAGTCCGGGTTCAAATACCGACGCAACACTAAATAATGGTCCTTCTGGTTCCAGCATGCCCGGAGATACAACCTCCGATACCGGCGACGGAACCACAGGTACTACCTCCGGCGAAGGGCAATAATGCGATTTCTACCGACACGAATCCACGGCATTATCGATTATGTTGTGGGTGTACTGCTGATTGCCGGACCGTTTATTTTGGACTGGAATCCAAACGCAGCGGAAAGCCTTGTTCCTATTGCACTGGGCGCTGCAGCGATACTATACAGCGCGATAACCCGGTACGAAGCAGGGATTTTTAAAGTGCTCCGGATGCCGGTGCACCTTACTCTCGATTTTGCATCGGGAGTTTTGTTTGCACTTTCACCATGGATATTCGGCTTTGCAGAAACGGTCTGGATTCCGCATGTGGTAGCCGGTCTGTTTGAAATCATGGCGAGTTTAATTACCCGAAAGGAAACATCCGATTTGCAGATGTAAAGGTGGTATTACCTAACGCATAGCCATTCAACACAACGGTGCAGATCCAGATTGCAATTTACTCCTTAATAACCCGGATGGTAAATGTTCCTGCTGCGCCGGATGCTTTTA
>ERZ1066122.2517-NODE-2517-length-11938-cov-10.303627_pt1 | contig 11938 bp, 10 predicted proteins | sample MGYA00382769_ERZ1066122 | MGnify/ENA primary metagenome ERZ1066122 (study PRJEB33369, sample SAMEA5778352) | biofilm metagenome | biome: Industrial cooling water; feature: Water cooling tower basin; material: Biofilm | place: United Arab Emirates | collected...
GCGACGTCGATGTCGGCGATCACGCCGTCGCGCAGCGGGCGGATCGCCTCGATCGAGCCGGGCGTCTTGCCCATCATCAGCTTGGCGTCGTCGCCGACTGCCTTCACTTTGCGGACGCCGTTGATGGTTTCGATCGCGACCACCGAGGGCTCGTTCAGCACGATGCCGCGGCCGCGGAGATAGACGACCGTGTTCGCGGTCCCCAGATCGATCGCCATATCATGCGACATGAATTTGAAAAAACGCGAAAAGAACATGCTGTTGCCCGTCCGATAGGTCCCGCTGCCAAGCCCGGCTTATAGCCCGCCGGGCCGGCCTTCGGCACGGAATCTTTTTTGCTGCTGCACAGGCGCCGGCTCGCGGGTTGGCGCCGCTTGGGCTAGAGCGGGGGCCATGTCAATACGCCGGCTGCCCTCGCACCTCGTCAACCGGATCGCCGCCGGCGAAGTGGTCGAACGGCCGGCGAGCGCGCTCAAGGAACTGGTCGAAAACGCGATCGACGCCGGCGCGTCGCGGATCGCCATCCGGCTCCAGGCCGGCGGCACCGAGCTGATCGACGTTGCCGACGACGGCTGCGGCATGGCCCCGGCGGAAATGGCGCTTGCGATCGAGCGCCACGCGACCTCGAAGCTGCCCGACGACGCGATCGACGCAGTGACAACCCTCGGCTTTCGCGGCGAAGCCCTGCCCTCGATCGCAAGCGTTGCCCGGCTGACGATCGACAGCCGGGTGCGGGGCGCCGATGGCTGGCGCCTGGTCGTCGACAATGGCGTGCCCGAGCCGCCGGTCCCCGCCGCCCTGCCGCCCGGCACCCGCGTCCGCGTCGAGGCGCTGTTCGCGCGCGTCCCCGCCCGCCGCAAATTCCTCCGCTCGGTCCGCGCCGAATATGCGGCGTGCCTGGATGCAACGAAGCGCCTCGCCATGGCCCGGCCGGACATCGGCGTGACGCTGGAGCATGACGGCCGGCTGAGCCTGTCCGTTCCGCCCGGCCAGAGCGGCCCCGAGCGAGTCGCCGCGCTGACCGACCGCGCGCTGCCCGCCAACAGCGTCGCCGTCGATCTGGTCCGCGACGCGCTGGTGCTGGGCGGAGTCGCCGGCCTGCCGACCTTCAGCCGCGGGGTCGCCGACCATCAATATCTGTTCGTGAACCGCCGGCCGGTCCGCGACCGGCTGCTCGCCGGTGCGGTGCGCGGCGCCTATGCCGATCTGCTCGCCCGCGACCGGCACCCGCTGGTCGCCTTGTTCCTCGATGTGCCGATCGACCAGGTCGACGTGAACGTGCATCCGGCCAAGACCGAAGTGCGCTTCCGCGACCCGGCCATGGTCCGCGGCCTGATCGTCTCGGGCCTCCGCCGGGCACTCGACGCGGCGGGGCATGGCGTCGCGCAGCGCCCGGCGGCCGACGCGCTGGCGATGTGGCGGCCGGGCGCGCCCATGGCCGGACCGGGCGAGGGGGAGGGGCCGGCGGAGCCATCGCGCCTGGCCTATCCCGCCGCTGCCGGCCCGGCCGAAAGCGGCCGTCTCCACGAGCCGCGGCGCGGCTTCTTCGCGCCGCCGCCGCTCGCCCGGGCCGAAGCGGCATCGGCGCCGGTGCCGGATTCCGGCCGCTATCCGCTCGGCGTCGCGCGCGGCCAGGTCGCCAGCACCTATATCGTGGCGGAAGCGGAGGACGGGCTGGTGCTGGTCGACCAGCACGCCGCCCACGAACGGCTGGTGCTCGAACGGATGCGCCGCGCGGCCGCCAATGGCGGCGTCGCGGCCCAGGCGCTGCTGCTGCCCGAAGTGGTCGAGCTGGACGAGCCGGCCTGCGACCGGCTGGAGGCGCGCGCAGCCGAACTGGCCGGCCTGGGGCTGGAGCTGGAGCGGTTCGGGCCGGCGGCGATGCTCGTGCGGGCAACGCCCGCGCTGCTCGGCGCCGGCGACGTCCAGGGTCTGGTGCGCGACCTGGCCGACGAGCTCGCTGCGTTCGACCAGGCGCTGAGCCTCAAGGAGCGGCTCGACGAGATCGCCGCCACCATGGCCTGCCATGGCAGCGTCCGCGCCGGCCGCACGCTCTCCGTCGCCGAGATGAACGCCCTGCTCCGCGAGATGGAAGCGACGCCCCATAGCGGCCAGTGCAACCATGGCCGCCCGACCTGGGTGAAGCTCGCCCACGCCGACATCGAAAAACTGTTCGGCCGGCGCTGACCGGCGGCGCAGTCAGCGCTGCGGGGCTGCGCCGGGACCGGCGGCGCGGCTCGCGGCGCTCAGCACCGCGCGGACGCTCGCTGTCGCGACGTCGGCGTCGATGCCGACGCCGAACAGGGCATCGCCCTCCGGCGTGCGGCATTCGACATAGGCGGCGGCCTGGGCGTCGGCGCCGTGACCGATCGCATGTTCGACATAGTCGGCGACATCGAGCATCACGCCGCATTCGTCGCGGAGCGCCCCCAGCACCGAGGAGATCAAGCCGTTGCCGGTGCCGCTGATCGACCGTTCCTGGCCGTCCAGGCGGATCCGGCCGACGAAGCGGCGCGCCGCCTTGTCCTGCATCTCCTGATAGTCGACGAGCGCGAAGCGGCCGTCATCGTCGAGATGATAGGTGCGGCGGAACAGGCCCCAGATGTCGGCCGCGTCGAGCTCGCGGCTGGTTTCGTCCGCGAGCGCCTGGACATGCCGGCTGAACTCCGCCTGCATCCGCTTCGGCAGCTTCAGCCCCTTGTCCTGTTCCAGCACCCAGGCGACGCCGCCCTTGCCGGACTGGGAGTTGACCCGGATCACCGCTTCGTAGGAGCGGCCGAGATCGGCCGGATCGATCGGCAGATAAGGCACGTCCCACAGCTCGTCGTTGCGCTGGGCCTGGGCAGCGAAGCCCTTCTTGATCGCATCCTGGTGGCTGCCCGAGAAAGCCGTGAACACCAGCTCGCCGGCATAGGGATGGCGGGGATGGACGGGCAGGGCGTTGCAATATTCGACGGTCCGGATGACGTCATCGATGTTCGAAAAATCGAGTTCCGGATCAATGCCCTGGGTGTAGAGATTGAGAGCGAGCGTGACCAGATCGACATTGCCGGTGCGCTCGCCATTGCCGAACAGGCAGCCTTCGATCCGGTCGGCGCCGGCAAGCAGCCCGAGTTCGGCGGCGGCGATGCCGGTGCCGCGATCATTGTGGGGATGGAGGCTGATCACCACGGCGTCGCGCCGGCTGATGTGGCGGCACATCCATTCCACCTGATCGGCATAGACATTGGGCGTCGCCGCCTCGACCGTGGCCGGCAGGTTCAGGATCAGCGGTTTCTCCGGCGTCGGCTGCAGCACGTCCATCACCGCCTCGCAGACCTCGAGCGAGAAATCGAGCTCGGCGGTCGAGAAGGTTTCCGGCGAATATTCGAACCGCCAGTCGGTCTCCGGCCGCCGCGCCGCTTCATCCCGCAGGATCGACGCGCCTTCGACGGCGATCGCCTTCACGCCCGCCCGGTCCAGCCCGAACACGATCCGGCGCCAGGCGGGCGACACGGCGTTGTAGAGATGGACGATCGCGGTGCGCGCGCCGGCCAGGCTCTCGAAGCTTTTCTCGATCAGGTCCCGCCGCGACTGGGTGAGCACCTGCACGGTCACGTCGTCGGGGATCCGGCCGGATCGCACGAGGCCGGAGATGAAATCGAACTCGGTCGCGCCGGCGGACGGGAAGCCCACTTCGATTTCCTTGGCGCCGATCCTCACCAGGAGGTCGAAGAAGCGGCGCTTTTTCTCGCCGTCCATCGGATCGGCAAGCGCCTGGTTGCCGTCCCGCAGGTCGGTCGACAGCCAGCGCGGCGCGCGGGTGATGGTGCGGCCGGGCCAGCGGCGATCGGGCAGATCGACGGGCGGGAAGGGACGGTATTTGACGGACGGATCACGCAGCATGGGCAGTCTCGGCTGGACGGAGGGAAACGAAGGAAGCCCCTAGGCGCGCAGTGCGGCAGCTGCCGCGGCGGAACGAGCGCGCCTAAGGGCGCGTAAGTCGAATCCGGAAAGGCCGAAACGCCGTCATGCGCGCCCTTTTAGATGCCGCAGACACCCGCGTGCAATGCCTGCCGCGCCGTTCATCATCAACTCTTTGTCAATCGGTTGGCGCGAAACGGAAAAGCGAGGCGGGGGGCCTGACCGGAGTTGAGCATGATCCAGCTATGCTACATCAGCACGGCGCGTCCATTCGTCACCGCGCGCGAGATCGAGACGATTCTCGAAATCTCCCGGGTCAACAACCGCCGCGCCGGCGTGACCGGCATCCTCCTCTTCAACGGCAAGCGTTTCCTCCAGCTGCTCGAGGGTGACGCGGACGCCGTCGAGACGGTCTATCGGCGCATTGCCCGCGATCCGCGCCACTTCGCGATGGTCCGACTGTCCGAGCGCGCGATCGACGCGCGCGAGTTCGACCATTGGGACATGGCCTATCGGCGCTTTCCCGGCGAAACGGCGGCGGACCGGGTGAACGCGCAGGTCGCGTCGCTCACCCGGCTCGCGTCGCCGAACGTCAAGGCGCTCTTCACCAGCTACGCCGCGATGTGACCGAGCAGCGCAGCGGGGCCGGGCGATCGCGCCCTAGGCGGCTTTTTCGAAGGCGGCGCTGATGTCCAGCTCCACTTCGTCGCTGACCAGGCCGAGGCCGTAGCTCACGCCGAAGTCGCTGCGCTTGATTTCCGTTTCCGCCTCGAAGCCGACGGTCAGCCGCTTGTTCATCGGATTGATCCCGGCGCCGGTGAACTCGGCGTCCAGCACCACCGGCTTGGTCACGCCGCGAATGGTGAGATTGCCGTGAATCTTGGCTTTGGTGCGGTCCCGCGGATCAACCTCCACCCGAGTCGAGACGAAGCGGGCAGACGGGTGGTTCGCGGCATCGAAAAAGTCCGCCGACTTCAGATGCTCGGTCAGCTTGGCGCTGGCATTGGTGATGCCGGACATCGGGATGGTGATATCGACCCTCGCCGCTTCCGGCCGGGCGGGATCGAGCTCGAGAGTTCCCGTCGCATCTCCGAACAGGCCGAAATAGTCGTTAAAGCCGAAGTGGTTGACTTCATACTCGACGAGCGTGTGCGAAGGATCGACCTGATAGGTGCCCGCCGTGATGCGCGCCGGATCGACCTTGCCCGGGGGCGTCGGCGCCTGGGCGACCAGCGGTGCGGCGACGAGAATGAGCGCGAGCGGCGCGAGAGCGTTGCGCATGGGTGATCATGCCTCCTTGATCGGATGGGACCCGCCCGCCTTCTATCCGGGCGGGCGGGGGAGGCATAGCACGGGCGTTGCTCAGTTGCGGCTTTTGTCGACCAGCTTGCCGGCGCCGATCCACGGCATCATCGCCCGCAGCTCCGCGCCGACCTTCTCGATCGGATGGGCGGCGGCGCGCTTGCGGGCGGCCTTGAGCTCGGGCTGGCCGGCGCGGTTCTCGGTCACGAAACGGCTGACGAAGCGGCCGGCCTGAATGTCCTCCAGCACGCGCTTCATTTCGCGCTTGGTCTCGTCGGTGATTATCCGCGGCCCGGTGGTGATGTCGCCATATTCGGCGGTGTTCGAGATCGAGTAGCGCATGTTGGCGATGCCGCCTTCATACATCAGGTCGACGATCAGCTTCACTTCGTGCAGGCACTCGAAATAGGCCATTTCGGGGGCGTAGCCGGCCTCGACCAAGGTCTCGAACCCGGCGGTGATCAGGTGCGAGAGGCCGCCGCAGAGCACCGCCTGCTCGCCGAACAGGTCGGTCTCGCACTCTTCGCGGAAATTGGTCTCGATGATGCCGGAGCGGCCGCCGCCGATCGCCGCCGCATAGGAAAGTGCGAGATCATGGGCGTTGCCGGACGCGTCCCGATCGATCGCGATCAGGCAGGGCACGCCGCCGCCGCGGACATATTCCGAGCGGACAGTGTGACCGGGCCCCTTCGGCGCGATCATGATCACGTCGAGGTCGGCGCGCGGCTCGATGAGGCCGAAATGGATGTTCAGCCCATGGGCGAAGGCGAGGGCGGCCCCCTGCTTCATGTTGGGGGCGAGATCCTCGGCATAGATCGCCGCCTGATGCTCGTCGGGCGCGAGGACCATGATCAGATCGGCCCAGGCCGCGGCCTCGGCATTGGCCATGACGGTGAAGCCCGCCGCCTGCGCCTTGGCGGCCGTCGCGGAGCCGGGGCGGAGTGCCACCGCCACTTCGGCCACGCCTGCATCGCGCAGATTCTGGGCATGGGCATGGCCCTGGCTGCCATAGCCGAGCACAGCCACTTTCCGGCCGCGGATCAGGCCCAGATCCGCATCCCGGTCGTAATAAACGCGCATTCCTTGGGTCCCCCTTGTTGGGTTGCTGCTCAAACCGCGTCGCGGCCGCGGGCGATGGCGACCACGCCGGTGCGGGCGACCTCGACCAGCCCGACTTCCCGCATCAGGCTGATGAAGGTGTCGATCTTGTCCGACCCGCCGGTCACTTCGAAGACGAAGCTGCTGGTGGTCGCATCGACCACCCGGGCCCGGTAGACATCGGCGAGGCGCAGGGCCTCGATCCGATGATCCCCGGTGCCGGCCACTTTCACCAGCGCAAGCTCCCGCTCGACATGGGGGCCGAGTTCGGTGAGGTCGGTGACCGCATGGACCGGCACCAGCCGGTCGAGCTGGGCGATGATCTGCTCGATCGTGTGGGCGGCACCCGATGTCACGATGGTGATGCGGCTGATGCTCTCGTCCGCCGTCACGTCGGCGACGGTCAGGCTTTCGATGTTGTAGCCGCGCGCCGAGAACAGGCCGGCGATGCGGGCAAGAATGCCCGCTTCGTTGTCGACCGTGACGGACAGGGTGTGGCGCTCCCGCGCTTCCTCCTTCAGCCGCATCAGACGAGCGCCTTCGCTTCGTCGTCCATCTCGCCCGACACTTCGTTTGCCTGCAGGAGCATGTCGGTGTGGGCCGCGCCGGACGGAATCATCGGGAAGCAATTGGCGAGCTTGGCGACCCGGCAGTCCACGAGCACCGGCCCGGGCGCCGACAGCATCGCGGCGATGCCGTCCTCAAGCTCGGCGGGCCGCTCAATGCGCAGGCCCGTCCAGCCATAGGCCTCGGCGAGCCTCACGAAATCGGGAAGGGATTCGCTGTAGCTCTCGGCATAGCGGCCGCCATAGGTCAGGTCCTGCCACTGGCGGACCATGCCCATATACTCGTTGTTGAGGATGAAGACCTTGACCGGCAGCCGATACTGGGTGGCGGTTGCCAGCTCCTGGATGTTCATCTGGATCGAGGCTTCGCCGGCAATGTCGATGACGAGCGCATTGGGGTTGCCGATCTGCGCGCCGATCGCGGCGGGCAGGCCATAGCCCATCGTGCCGAGACCGCCCGAGGTCAGCCACTTGTTCGGCGCCTCGAAGCCGAAATGCTGCGCCGCCCACATCTGGTGCTGGCCGACTTCGGTGGTGATGATCGGGTTCAGCCGGTGCGTGGCGGCGTGGAGCGCGCGGATCGCCCGCTGCGGCATGATCTCCGGCCCGTCTTCCGGGAAGGCGAGGCACTGGCGTGCCCGCCATTGCTCGATCTCCGCCCACCAGCGGCCGAGCTCCGGCCGGCCGTGCTGCCGCGCCTTCCAGATGCGGACCATGTCTTCGAGCACATGGCCGACATCGCCGACGATCGGCAGATCGACGCGGACATTCTTGTTGATCGACGAGCGGTCGATATCGACATGGATCTTGCGGGATTTGGGGCTGAACGCGTCGAGCCGGCCGGTCACGCGATCGTCGAAGCGGGCGCCGAGGCACAGGATCAGATCGGCCCGGTTCATCGCCAGATTGGCTTCGTAGGTCCCGTGCATGCCGAGCATGCCGAGGAACTGGCCGTCGCTTGCCGGAAAGGCGCCGAGGCCCATCAGCGTCGAGGTGACCGGCGCGCCCGTGATGCGGGCGAGCTCGCGCAGCAGCTGGCTCGCCGCCGGACCGGAGTTGATGATGCCGCCACCGGTGTAGAGGATCGGCCGCTCGGCCGCCGCCAGCATGTCGACCGCCGTCTCGACCAGGCTCTGCTCCGCCTTCACCCGCGGCCGATAGGTGCGGTGCTGGATCGGGCCGGGGCGGACATAGGGCGCGGTCGCCACCTGCACGTCCTTCGGAATGTCGATCACCACCGGGCCGGGGCGGCCGGAGGTCGCGATATGGAACGCCTCATGGACGGTCGCCGCCAGCCGCTCGGGCTGCTTCACCAGATAATTGTGCTTGGTGCAGTGGCGGGTGATGCCGACCGTGTCCGCTTCCTGGAACGCATCGGTGCCGATCAGCGTCGTCGGCACCTGGCCGGTGATGACGACCATCGGGATCGAATCCATCAGCGCGTCGGTGATGCCGGTGACGGCGTTGGTCGCGCCGGGGCCGGAGGTGACCAGCACCACGCCGGGCTTGCCGGTCGAGCGGGCATAGCCTTCGGCCGCATGGGTCGCCGCCTGTTCGTGGCGGACGAGGATGTGGCGAATCTTCGACTGCTGGAACAACGCGTCGTAAATCGGCAGCACTGCCCCGCCCGGATAGCCGAAAATGACCTCGACGCCGAGATCCTGAAGCGATTGCACCAGGATGTCCGCGCCGGACCGTTCGCGAGGCATTGTTCGTCCTTTCCTGCAGCTACGGGGGAGGGGGTCAGCTATCGGCAAGATTCGAAGGCGTCAACGCCCGCCGATATAACTTTATTGCTTCATCTTCGATCGCCCCGCCGAGCGGCAGCTCGTGGCGCGGCCAATCGGGCGGGGGCTGATTGCGGAACCAGGTATATTGGCGCTTCGCATATTGCCGGGTGGCGAGCCGGCCGCGCTCGACCATCCGCGCGCGAGACGAGATGCCGTGCAGCCAATCGGCGATCTCGCGCACGCCGATCGCCCGCATCACCGGCAGCTCGGGGTCGAGATTGCGGGCGATCAGCCGCTCGACTTCGCCCGCGGCGCCGCCTTCGATCATGCCAAGGAAGCGCGAATCGCTGCGCGCCACCAGCCATTCCCGGGGCGGCAGCAGGATCAGCGCGGCCAGAGCGACGCGATCCCCGATCCCGCCTTCGCGCGCTTCATGCCAGAATGCGAGCGGCCGCCCGGTCGAGCGCACCACTTCGAGCGCGCGGGCGATCCGCGCCGCATCCCCGGGATGGAGACGCGCCGCCGCGGCCGGATCCTCGCGCAGCAGCGCCGCATGCGCTTCTGCAACCGGCAGTGCGCGCACCGCGTCCCTGACCGCGGGATCGATGTCCGGCACCGGCGCCAGCCCCTCGAGCAGCGCCCGCAGATAGAGTCCCGTGCCGCCCACCAGCACCGGCAGCCGGCCGGCGGCATGCGCGGCCGCGATCTCGCGCGTTGCCTCCGCTGCCCACCGGGCAGCCGAGCAGGCTTCGGCGCCGTCGACATGGCCGAACAGCCGGTGCGGCGCCGTCGCCATGTCCACTTCGTCCGGGCGCGCGGTCAGGATGCGCAGATCCGCATAGACCTGGGCGCTGTCCGCGTTGATGATGGTGATCGGCCCGCACGCGGCCATGGCGAGGGCAAGCGCGCTCTTGCCGCTTGCCGTCGGGCCTGCGATGAGCGCCAGCGGGTTTTCGATGTTCATCGTCACGCTCCTCACAACGACGGCTTCGGCCGAAGATCAAGCGCGCGATGCCGAAGCGCGGCTGGCTGCTGCCGGCTGCGACGTGCGGGAGCGCCATGCCCGCGACGGCGCAACGGACCTGCTCTGCGCGGGCGCGCCGGCCCTTGCCCGCGCCGCCGCGGACACGCTGCCGTTCGACGCGTTCGTGCTGCCGTGGCCGCGCCCGGAGGTGCGGCTGATGATCGCCGACATGGACTCGACGATGATCACGGTCGAATGCATCGACGAGCTGGCCGACTATGCCGGCGTGAAGCCGGCCGTCGCCGAGATCACCGAGCGGGCGATGCGCGGCGAGCTCGATTTCGAAGGAGCGTTGCGGGCGCGGGTGGCGCTGCTTGCCGGTCTCCCGGAAACGGTGCTCGCGCGCTGCCAGGCGGAGCGGGTGCGGCTGACCCCGGGCGCGGTCACCCTTGTCCGGACGCTGGCGGCGCGCGGCGTCCGCACGCTGCTGGTATCGGGCGGCTTCACGGCCTTTGCGGAGCCGGTGGCGGCGGCGATCGGCTTTGACGGGGTGCGCGCGAACCGCCTCGGCATCGCAGACGGCGTGCTTGACGGCCGGGTGGAAGAGCCGATCCTCGGCGCCGCGGCGAAGCGGACGGCGCTGATCGAGACCGCCGCCGCGATGCGGATCGATCTCCGCGAGACCGTCGCGATCGGCGACGGCGCGAACGACATTCCGATGCTGGAGACGGCAGGGATCGGCATTGCCTATCATGCAAAGCCGCGCGCGGCGGCCGCGGCCGACCTGGCGGTGCGGTTCGGCGACCTGACCGCCGTGCTGCATGCGCTTGGGATCGACCGTCGGGAATGGCACGTCGGCTGAGCCGGGCCGCGGTCAGCCGCTCATGTCGGGTGGGCCGCCGCGAAAGGCGTCGATCGACTCGAAGAGCGCCGTCAGCGCCGCCCGCTCTTCGGCAGCGATTTCCGGGCGCCAGATCTCGAACAGCAGGATCACCCGGAAGGATTGGCCGTCGTTCCAGGCCTCGTGCTCGATCGAATCGTCGAAGACCATCAGCCGGCCTTCTTCCCAGGCGCGGGTTTCGTTGCCGACGCGCAAGCGGCAGCCGGGCGGCACCACCAGCGGCAAATGGCAGATCAGCCGGGTGTTGAGCATGCCGTGATGCGGGAAGATGTGGGCGCCGGGCTTCAGCAGCGAAAACAGCGCCATCGGCGAGCGGCCGCGGATGACCGGCTGGCCGGCATGGGCGAGGGCGGCAAGCGTCTTCGGGCAGCGATCGGCCTGGCCGGGGACGGGATCGCCGCGCAGCAGGTGATAGGCGCCCCAGGCCGGATTGTCGGCCAGCCGGTGGGTCCGGTGCGGCACGGTCGGATCATGTTCGATGTACGGCGGCAGTTCGGGCGTGTCGGCGAGCACGGCCATCAGTTCGTCCCGCACATCGGCGGTCGCTGCCTCGACCGCTTCCGCCCAGGCGAAGTCCGTCCGCTCGTAGAACTGGATCTGCGGCAGCCCCGGGAAATAGAAGCTGGTCGGCTGCTGCAGATAGATCTGCCGTTCGCCATTCACGATCGCGAGCGCTTCCTGCAGCCGTGGGCCGAGGCGTTCGGCGGGAAAGCCCCGCGCGGCCATCGCGTCCCGCAAATGGGCCGCATAGAGAGCGGCGCCGTCAGCCAGGGCGGCGCGGCAGCGGGCGATCTCGCCCGCCAGCTGGGGCGGCAGCGGATCGCCGGCATCGGCGATCTCCACCGCCCGGCGCCAGAAGCTGTGGGCGCTGCGCAGCTCGCCCGCGCGGGCGAGCAGATCGCCTTTCATCACGAGGCCGCGGACATGCCGGGGATAGAGATCGAGCAGCCGTTCGAGCGCGTCCCGTTCCGCTGCCTCGTCGCCTTCCATTCGGCAGGCCTGGGCGACGAGCAGCCAGGGCGGCGCGATGTCGCCGCCGGCCGCAACCACCTGCTCGAACGCGCGTCGCGCCTCGCGCGGGGCGCCCCGCTGCAGCGCGGCGACGCCGTTCCGGATCAGCGCATCCGCTTCGGCGGCGGTCAGGCCTGCGCCCGCGATCGGACCGCCCGTCACGGCTTGATCGGGAAGCAGGGCAGGGCCTGCGCCGCCGCGGCGGCGCAGACGCGCTCCGCCGCCGGCCGATTCGGCAGCGGGCCGGCGCGCAGCCGGGTAAGCGCGCCGGCCGGCTGGTAGGACGGACGCAGCGCGGCGAGTTCCGCGATGCGGGACGACGCGCGCTTCCACAGCGCCTCGGCCTTGGCCGGGCTGCCGAACGCGCCGAGCTGGACCTGCCAGGAGCCGGTTGCGGCCGCGGCCGCCGGTGGCGTCGGGCGAGGGGGCGCGGGCGCGGGCAGCGCAGTGGCCGGTGCCGCAT
>ERZ1066122.2523-NODE-2523-length-11917-cov-39.176446_pt1 | contig 11917 bp, 10 predicted proteins | sample MGYA00382769_ERZ1066122 | MGnify/ENA primary metagenome ERZ1066122 (study PRJEB33369, sample SAMEA5778352) | biofilm metagenome | biome: Industrial cooling water; feature: Water cooling tower basin; material: Biofilm | place: United Arab Emirates | collected...
GCGCGGCGCATGCGGTCGAGCTCGTAGGCGGTCTTGTAGCCGCGCTGGTAGTGCAGCGCGTCGATCAGCGGCCGCGGATTGTTCGGGATCACGTTGCCCTGCGCCGAGCCCTCCAGCGCGGCGTCGGGCTCGCCGATGATCGCCGCCTTGCCCTTCGGCAGGTGCGCGGCGGCCTCGTGCGGCTCACGAATGATGCGGATGTCGAAGTGCTCGACCCAGAAGCCCTCGGGCGGCGCCGGCGGCACGTGCCAGTAGTCGTCGGGCTGGTGGTAAACGAGCACCGGCCGCGAACCCGGCGTGTAGGCGATCCAGCTGTGCGGGTGCTGCTGCAGCGGCACCCAGTGCTTGAAGTGCGGGTTCGCCTTGAACGGGTAGGGCCGGTCGTCGAGGAAGTGGTACTTCTCGACGCCCGCGGCAATGACGAGATGGTCGAAGCCCGCATGGGCGAGCGCGACATCGGCGCGCTGCTTCAAGATGGCGAGGTGCTCGGCGTAGAGAAGCGACATGGCGGCGGGTTCGGGGCAGGCGGCGATTCAAGTGGCTGGATTGTGCCGCAGCCGTCGCGGCGCGGCGTCGACGTGGCGCAGCACACGCCGCGCCCGCCCGACGCCTCACCGCGTGCCGCAGGATCCGCCCGAGTCGATGCGTTTCGCCTCTGGCAGCTCGCGCTGCCACTGGAACCGCGCCGCCATGCCGCGCGTCACCCACACCCGCCCGTCGGCGTCGACCAGCAGGGCGCAGCCCAGCGCCATGCCGCGCACCGTCTGCTCGAAGGCGTCCGGCCCGCCCGCCAGCAGCGCGGTGGCCGCGGCGTCGGCGCGAACCGGATCCGGGTGCAGCACGGCGCTCAGTCGCGCGCCCGTCGCGGGACGCCCGCTGCGCGGATCGAGCACGTGCGGCCAGCGCTCGCCGTCCGGCGCCTCGCGGAACTTCGCGTAGCGTCCCGAGCTCATGAAGGCCTCGCCGTCGCGCAGCTCGACGCCGCCGAGCACGCCGCCTTCGCCGTCATCAAGCCCCACCCGCCACGGCGCATCGCCGTTGGACCCCAGCGCCAGCACGTCGCCGCCGAGATTCAGCAGCGCGGCGGGGACGCCCAATCCCTGCAGCAGCATCGCGCCTTCCTCCAGCGCCAGCCCTTCGGCCACGGCGTTGAAGTCGAGCTGGATCGCGCCGCGGGCGCTCTTGCAGCGCCACGCGTCGTCGCAGTGCAGGTCGCGGAGCGAGTCCGGTCGAGCCGCCCAGCCGTCCAGCACGGCGGGATCGGGCGCGGGCGCGCGGATCGGGAAATCGCTGGTGTGGAATCCCCAGGCCGCCACCAGCCGACCGGCCCCCGGGTCGAAGGCGCCGCCGCTCTGCTCCACGAGCGGGCGCGACCGCGCGATCAGCGCCCGCAGCGCGACCGGCGCCGTGGCCGCACCGCCGCGCGACAGCGCCGTGTTGAAGCCGGTCAGTTCGGACGGACGCCAGGCGTGCCATTCGGCCTCGCGCCGCGACCAGTGTGCCGCCAGCGCGCGCGAGGCGTCCGCTTGGCGGCGAGCGTCGCTGGTGGTGGGGATCTGCAGCTCCGCGGTGGTCCCGAACGCGGGCCAGCGCTCGCGGGCCGGCGGTGCGGGCCCGCAGCCGACGAGCGCGGCGAGGGCGGCAAGCGCGAGGAGGGCGACGCGGATGGCGGTCAGACGTAGTCGCTGCCGGGCTGCTCGACCCAGCGCCGGATATGCTCGAGCGAGTTGGCCGCCACATCGATGAAGCGGAATCCCGCCCACACCTGGCCGGGCGCGGCCGCATCGTCCTGCCACAGCTCGTGCGCGCCCACCTCGACCTCCAGCGGCCGCGGTCCGGCGACGGGGAGGTCGAAGCGGAACTGGTACAGCGCGTCGGCGCACGGCGGTCCGCCGAGGATCAGCAGCACGCCCGACTCCGAGAGGTTGCCGATCTTGCCGACGACCTGGTCGGTCATCGTGTCGATCACCGCGATGTCGTGGTTCGCCCGACGGCGCTTGGCGCGGCGGTACTCGTTGTGCGGGCTATTCATGCCACCGCCTCCTTGGCGCGACCGCCGAAGCTCGCCAGCGAGCGCATCACCGCGCCCCACGCGCGGTCGAGCAGGCTCTGGCGGGCCTCCTCTTCGACGAGCTTGGCCTGCCCGTTGGCCATCTGGATGGCGAGATGCTCGATGCTCGTGTCGCCGATCTTCTGGCCGCGGTGGTTGACGAACATCGCGGTGCCGCTGATCGGCGAGTACCACGACAGGCGTCGCCGCACGCGGTCGCCCTGCGCGTTGATGACGAACTCGAACCAGCTGCCGAATGCCAGCGTCTTGATCTGCGCCACGCGCGCCATGACCTCCGGCGTGAGCTGCTCGGGCTTCGGCTTGGCCGGCCGCTCGGCGCTGCCGAGGCGACTGGCCGACTTCATCCGCATCAGCAGCTCGGTTCGGCTGGCGGCATCGTCGGCCGACGCTTCGGCCGTGGGCGCGATCAGCCGCTTGGCGATGGCCTCGGATTCGGCCTCGTGGTAGCCGACCTGCCGGAGCGACTCGGCGACGTCCTTCTGCAGCGCCGGAACCTCGGCTTCGTTGGCCGCCGCCGCGCCGGGCTTGGCGAGCCCGGTGAGCCGGCGCGCGGTCTCGAGCTGCTGCGACCACGCGGGCGACTGCTCGCCGTGCCGGAGCGACGTCAGGGCCATCACGTCGGTCCACGCCTGGTGGAGCAGGGTGCGGGTGAACACCGGCAGCTCGCTGCCTTCGGTGATCTGCTTCACCGCCTCGGCGGCGCGCTCGCGAGCGAGCGCCAGCCGCTCCTTGCCGCGCGCGGCCTCCACGTGCCGACGCTCGGCCACCTCAGCCTTGCGCGCGATCATCTGCAGGTGCGACGAGAGGTCCTTCAGCAGCGACTCGAACAGCGACATGTCGCCGTCGAAATCGCGCAGGGTCCGGTCGACCAGGCCCTGCATCTTGCCCACCAGCGCGCCGTCGGCGTCGTCGTCGCCGAGCCAGTAGGCGCCGGTCTCGGCCACCGCGTTGAGCATCTGCCGCGCCGGATGCTGGCTGTCGTTGAAGAAGCGCTTGTCGGACAGCGCCACGCGCAGCAGCGGGACCTGCAGCTTGGTGAGCAGGGTCGACGCCTGGCTGTTCGGGCGAACGTCCTTGACGAGCTCGTCGAAAAGCATGCCGACGAGGTCGAAGGTGTCGTTGTCTTCCTCGGGCAGCACCGGGGTCTCGCCGGCCGGTGCGCCGCGCCGCAGCTGCGCGAGCAGGTCCTGCTTCAGGTGCGCGACAGTGCGCGGCACGATCCGCCCGCCCATGTTGACCGACGTGGCCGTGCTGGGCTGCAGCAGGCTCAGCGCGTGCTGCACTTCCTGCGGGGCCGGGCGATGGACAGGGCCGCCGGAGGCCGCCGTCGCGCTGTCGCCGGCTGCCGATCCCGACGCGGGCGCGCTCCCGGAGAGCCGCGACAGCGTGGTGCGCCGCGAGGCGAGGAGATCGCGGATCTGTTCGAAGGCGGGGAGCGCGGCACCGCCGCCGGCCGGTCCGGCGGCCGCCCCGGCGCCCACCCCGCCCGGTGCCCCCCCGAAGGTCCCTGCCGCCGCCGTACCGCTCGAGCCCGCGCCGGCGGCGGCCGGCAGAAGTCCGCCGGCATTGGCGCCCGCAGGCCCCGATGCCGTGGCGCTGCCCGACGCACTCGGCCACAGCGGCGCTTCGCCCGGCAGCAGCCAGGGCAGCGGCGCATCGCCGTCGAGCGGCGGCGTCCGGGTCGGCGCGCCGTAGGCGGGCACCTGCGCGGTCGTCCGCCCGTAGGCGGGCATCTGGCCGGTGGTCCGGGGCGCTGGATCATCGCGGCCCGCCGCCGGTCGCTGGCCGGTGGTGCGGCCGGCTTCGACGTCCGGTGCCGGCCGCGGGGGCGGTGCGGGGCTGCGGAAGGGCATGTACTGCAGCCCGGGCAGCACGCCGTTCTTGATCAGGTGGTTGTTCAGCACTTCGAGCAGCCGGCCGTACTCGGAGAGCATCTGGCGCTCGAACAGCCGATACAGCAGCACCCGGTGCTCGGTCGAGATCTCGAGCGTCGCCGCGGCGGCGCGCAGCTGCCGGCACAGCATCTGCGGCCCGACGGGCAGGGCCTCGGCGTCGAACGCCGGCCGGCCGGCGAGCACGCCGAAGCGCTGGCCAAGCAGGTAGATGGGCAGGCTGTGGCGCATCTCGATCCGGCTGCCGATCTCCGACAGCGTGGTCGATTCGTCCATCTCCGAAGCGTCGATCAGCGACAGCTCGCCCGAAAGCCGCCGGCTGCCCGCATCGGACTCGGTCGAGCGGTCCGCGTCGCGGATGACCGCCAGCTGCGCCTCGATGCCCTGCAGGATGCGCGGCACCACGTCGCCGCGCGTGCGGCGCACCGTGCGCAGGGTCTCGAGCCAGCGGACCTGGATGCTGTTGCTGCGCGCCTGCTCGGCGTTCTGGAAGGCCTGCGCCTCGAACTCGTTCAGCGTCGCCGTCAGCTCGCGCTCGAAGGCGTCGCTGGCCAGCTCATGGAACCCCTGCAGGATGTGCCTCACCCGTCGCGGCAGGCCGCTCCGGGCGAGGCTGGCGGTGGACGACGGACTGGACGCAGCCGGGCCGGTCATTCGCAAGGTCCATTGCAATAAAAGTCACGCGAGGATACCAGCTGCCCCGGCGCCGTGACGGCCGTCACGGCGAACCGGGGGCGGGTCGGCTAGCGCTCCGGGCGCCAGGCCAGCTCGAGCAGCAGCCCGCGGCCCGGCGTGGTGAACCCGCTCGCCAGCGTGTAGTCGCGGTCGAGCAGGTTCTCCACGCGGGCGCGCAGCGTCCAGCCCGGCGCCAGCGCCTGCTCCAGCCGAACATCCAGCCGCGTGTAGCCCCCGAGCGGCCCGTCGAAGTCCTGCCGCCGCGAGGCCGCCGTCGCGTCGATACCGATCCGCCGCGTCTCGCCCGCGGGGATATCGAGCCCCAGCGCGGCCTTCCGCGGCGCACGGCGCAGCAGCGGGGCACCGCTGGCGGCGTTCTCGGCCCGCTGCCACCCCGCGTTGGCCGAAAGCCGGGCCGGACCCAGCGTCCAGCGGCCGTCCAGCTCGACGCCGTCGAGTCGCGCGGCGCTGATGTTGGTGGCGCGGAACTGGGGGCCAGCGAAGGCCACGAGGTCGGCCACCCGGGTCCGGTAGAGCGAGAGTGCCACGCTCGCCTCGCCTTCCGTCCACGCGAGTCCCGCCTCGATGCTGCGCGAGCGCTCTGGATCGAGCCCCGGATTACCGGCGAAGCGACCGCCGAAGCCCGGTGAGTACAGCTCGTTGGTGTTGGGGGCACGGAAGCCTTGTCCCCAGCTCGTCCGGACGCGCCAGCCGCCGCCCAGAGCGACGCCCCAAGCGGCCTGCGCCGTCGTCGTCCGTCCGAACTGGCTGCTGTCGTCGATGCGGGCCGCGAGCTCCCACTGCTGTGCGCCGGACTCCGCGCGCCAAGCCGACAGCGCGCCGGTATGGCGACGGCTGCGGTCGTAGACCACGGCGCCATTGGCGCCGCGGGAGCGCGCCTGCTCGTCGACGTGGTTGAGTCCGAACAGCAGCGATTGGCGGGGCGAAAGCGCCACGTCGTGCAGCCAGTCGAGCGACCGTCGCCGGCTCTCGAACCGGCTGCCGAAACTCGAGATCGTCAGCAGGTCCTCGTGTGCGTCGCCGAGCGCGAGGCTCTGCGTCCAGCGCGCCCCGAGCGGACCGGCAAGCGTCGCGCCGCCGCTGGTCGATCGCGCTCGGGTCACGCCGCGGTCGAACGCGATGTCACCGCGCGTGGCCAGCACGGTCGCGCCGAGCGCGTGGGTGCCGATGCTCGTCCGGCCCGACGCGCTGAGGTGCCGGTTGGTGAAGCCGTCGCGGTCCGGGTCGAACCCGAAGCTCCCCGGCCGACTGGCGTTGTCGCCGCCCAGGCGCTGCCTGCCGCCGCCGATACCAAGGCTGCCGCGATCTCCGGCAGCGCCCCACTGCGCCGCGATGTCGAGGCGGTCTGCGCGACCCGCCCGCAGCTGCGCGCCCGGCCGTCCCGGATCGCGGGTGAAGATCTGGATGACGCCACCGATCGCATCCGAGCCCCACAGCGCCGCGCGCGGGCCGCGCACGATCTCGATGCGCTCGATGCGGTCGAGCGGCAGCTGGCCGAAGTCGTACTGCCCCTGCTGGACCGAGTTCACGCGCACGCCGTCGATGAGGACCAGCGTGTGGTTGGAGTTGCCGCCGCGCAGGAACAGCGTCGACAGCGCGCCCGGACCCCCGGTGCGCGAGACGTCGACGCCGGCCTGGCGCGCCAGCAGGTCGATCAGGTCGGGCGCCTGCGCCCGCTCGATGTCGGTGCGGTCGAGCACGGTTGTCGAAGCGAGGTCGGTGGCGATCGGGATCGTCGAGCGCGTGGCGGTGACGACAACCGCGTCGAGCGTGGCGGCGTCGTCGCGCTTCTGCGCATGGGCGGCGTCGGCCGCGGCGAGGGACAGCGAGAGCAGCGCCAGCGCGAGGCCGGCGGCGAGGGGAGAACGGTTCATGGTGGTCCTTGGTTCTACAGCGCACACCCGCGGGTGGCGCGAACGACGAACGCAAGGACGAAGGCCGGCCGCGGCGATGCGCGTCCGACTCCACGCCTCGCCGCCCACCGCAGCGCGCCATGACCGGCCGGCGCGCGCGGGATGACGCGGGCCGTCGGTCTGAAGGCCGGTCTCCGGACTCGACGCGCGCAAGGGCGGGGCCCTTGCAGCGCCACCGCCTTCCCAGGCGATGAGCCCAGTGGCGTGTGGTGGCGCGTGACGCGACTTACCGTTGCGGGGGCAGTGCCGGATTTCCACCGGCTTCCCGAACACCTTCAGCGCGGCGGAGTGTAGCGGGTTTGTGAAGGCTTGCGGGGCCGTGGGCCGCGCCGCTCGGTCACTCGTCGTCGCGGAACACCCGCAGCCGTCCGCCGCGGCTGCCCGGCCGCAGTTCGAACTCGATGGGCCGGCAGCAGACCTGGCAATCCTCGATGTAGCGCTGCGGCTCGTCGGCGGCTTCGACCTCCACCTCGATGGGCTCGCCGCAGTAAGGGCAGTCGATGGAACGCGAACGCAGCATGGGAAAAACCTCCGGGCGCGACCATACTTCGCGCCCGCCTGTTCGCCTCGTGAAGCGCGTGACGTCCCAACCTTCCTCCCCGCACGCCGTCGCGATCGCCACGGCCCTCGACTTGCCGGCGCTGCCGCGCCTCGGTGCGGAGGGCGAACTCGCGCACCGCGTGCGCGCGGCGTGGGACAGCAAGACCAAGCCGCCGGGCTCGCTGGGCCGGCTCGAAGCGCTCGCGCTGCAGCTGGCGCTGGTGCAGGACTGCGCGCGGCCGCGCATCGAGCGGGCCGAAGTGCGGGTGTTCGCCGGCGACCACGGCGTCGCCGCCGAGGGCGTGTCGCCGTACCCGCAGGCCGTGACCGCGCAGATGGTCGCGAACTTCCTCGCCGGCGGGGCCGCCATCAGCGTGCTGGCGAAGCAGTTCGACGCCGCGCTCGCGGTGGTCGATGCGGGCGTGGCCTCGCCGCTCGCGGCGCATCCGCAGCTGCTTGACCGGAAGATCGCCTCCAGTACGGCGAACTTCGCGCACGGCCCGGCGATGACGGACGCGCAGCGGGACGCGGCGCTGGCGGCGGGTGTGGCCATCGGTCGCGGTCTCGCGCCGCACACCGCACTGGTGCTCGGCGAAATGGGCATCGGCAACACGACCAGCGCCGCCGCGATCATGGCCGCGCTGACTGGCTTCGCCGCCGCTGACTGCGTGGGCCGCGGCACCGGGCTCGACGACGCCGGCGTGGCGCGCAAGGCCGCGGTGGTCGAGCGCGCGCTGCGGGCGAATGGGCTGCTCTCCGACGGCGGCGGTACGGGGGACGCCCCGGAGGGCGTCACGATGGCGCACGGCGTCGTTCGCCGCGACCGCGACATGGCCCTGCGCGTGCTGTCGACGGTCGGCGGCTTCGAGATCGCGATGATGGCGGGCGCGATGCTGGGTGCGGCGTCGGTGCGCGCCCTCGTCATCGTCGACGGATTCATCGCGACGTCCGCGGCGGCCGTCGCGCTGGCCGTCGATCCGGCGCTGAAGCCCTTCCTCGTCTTCGCCCACGCCTCGGCCGAAGCCCCGCATGCGCGCTGGCTGCAGCAGCTCGGCGTCGAGCCGCTTTTGTCGCTGGGCATGCGCCTCGGCGAGGGCAGCGGCGCAGCGCTCGCGCTGCCGCTGCTGCGCGCGGCCTGCGCGCTGCTGGCGGACATGGCCACCTTCGACAGCGCCGGCGTGTCGGACCGCGCGTGAGCGAGCCGGGCGCGCCCCCGCACGCCGACGCGGCCGAGCGCATCGGCGCGCTGCGTCGCGAGTGGCGCGCGTTCTGGCTGGCCCTGCAGTTCTTCACCCGCCTCCCCACCCCGCAGTTCGAAGGCTTCCGTTCGGCGTGGCTGAACGACGCGGCGAAGTGGTTTCCCGCCGTCGGCCTCATCGTTGGCGCCATCAGCGCGGCGGTGCTCTGGGCCGCGGCGCAGGTCTGGCCGATGCCGATCGCCGCGGGCCTCGCGCTAGCGGCCGGCGCCATCGTCACCGGCGCGTTCCACGAGGACGGGCTTGCCGACACCTTCGACGCGCTGGGCGGCCACGTCGACCGCGCCAAGGCGCTGGCGATCATGAAGGACTCGCGCATCGGCAGCTACGGCGCACTGGCGCTGATCGTCGTGACCGGCCTGCGCTGGGCCGCGCTCGCGTCGCTGCCGCTCGCGGTCGCGGTGCCCGCGCTCGTCCTTGCACATACGCTTGCGCGCGGTGGAGCGACGGCGCTGATGGCGCGGCTCGACTACGTGCGCGACGAGGACGGCAAGAGCAAGCCGCTGGCCGTGGCGCTGGGCGCGGGGAGCTTGGCCGTGGCCCTGTGCATCGCGCTGCTGCCGATCGCGGCGCTGCTCGCGTGGCGACCGTCGACGTGGCCGCTGTGGGCCGCGGCGGTCGTCGCGGCGCTCGCGGTGCACGCCTACTGCGTGCGCTGGTACCGGCGTCGGCTCGGCGGCTTCACCGGCGACACGCTGGGCTGCGCGGAACAGCTCGGTGAAGCGGCCGTGCTGCTGGCGATCGTCGCGGCGCTGCCATGAAGCGCATCCCGCTGATCGCCATCCGCCACACGCCGGTGATCGGCGGCCAAGGCCTGTGCTACGGGCGCAGCGATCTCGAGGTGCATCCGCGCGATGTCAGCGAGGCGGCGCGCAAGCTGCGCGCGGCGCTGCCGGACTGGCCGATCGTCAGCAGCCCGCTCACGCGCGCCCGCCAGCTCGCCGAGGCCACCGCGCGCGCCTTCCGCATCGCGGTCGAACCGGCGCGCGGCGTGCCGCCCTCGCCGTGGCCGCTGGCGAAGCCCAGGGCGCAGACGCGCGACGTCCGCATGGACGCGAGGATCGCCGAGCTGCACTTCGGCGACTGGGAGTCGCGGCCGTGGAGCGACATCGACCGCGCCGCGCTCGACGCGTGGGCGGCAGACCCGGCGGGCTTCCGCATGCCCGAGGGCGAGCGCTACCTCGATCTCGAGGCCCGCGTGGCGGACGCGCTGTCGGAGCTCCGCGAGCCCACGCTGTGGTTCACGCACGCCGGCGTCATCCGCGCGTTGCACCACCTCGTCAGCGGGATCGAGCGCGACGAGGCGCTGCGCCTCGCCGTGCCTTACGCGACGCCGGTGCGGTTCTGAGCCGCGCGCGGCGAGCGCCCGCCGGCGCTGCCCTCAGTCCTTCAGGAACAGGCTGACGAGGTCGTTGTTGAAGTTGCGGCCTTCCGCGGTGAGCGCGTAGACCTCGCCGTTGCCTTCGAGCCAGCCGCGCGCTTCCGCTTCGGCCAATTCCGCCGCGATCGATGCGCGCGGCACGCCCGTGCACTGCTCGAAATCCGCCAGCGCGAACGGCGCATGCAGGCGCAGGCGATTGAGCATGTAGTCGAAGGGCCGCGCCGGCAGCAGCACGTCCTCGTCGCCGCCGATGTGGCCGCCGTCCGGAGCGCCCTGCGCCAGCGCCGCGAGGTACTCGCGCGGATTCTTCTTCTTCCAGCGCCGCAGGATGCGGCCGTCGTGCCCGAAGCTGATCTTGCCGTGCGCGCCGGCGCCGATGCCGAGGTAGTCGGCATACGTCCAATAAGCCAGGTTGTGCTGGCACTGCCGGCCCGGCTTCGCGTAGGCCGAGATCTCGTAGTGGCCGAAGCCGGCCTCGGCGATGCGCCGCTGGCAGGCCTCCTGCATCGCCCAGGCGTCGTCCTCGTCGGGCAGCCCTTGCGGCGGCCGTGCGGCGAAGACCGTGTTCGGCTCCATCGTCAGGTGGTAGTGCGACAGGTGCGCCGGCTGCAGCGCGATCGCGCGCTCCACGTCGTGCAGCGCCATCGCCATCGTCTGGTGCGGCAGCGCGTACATCAGGTCGATGTTGAGGTTGTCGAGGCCGGCGTCCTGCGCCAGCTTCACCGCGCGCTCGGCCTCGCCGCTGTCGTGGATGCGCCCGAGCGCCTTCAGGCAGCCGTCGTCGAAGCTCTGCACGCCGAAGCTCAGCCGGTTCACGCCGGCGGCCTTGTAGCCCTCGAAGCGGTCGAACTCGGCCGTGCCGGGATTGCACTCCAGCGTCACCTCGGCGCCGGGCGCGAAGCGCAGGCGCGCGCTGCAGGCCGAAAGGATGTCGTTGATGGCCGCGGCCGGGAACAGGCTGGGCGTGCCGCCGCCGAAGAACACGCTGTGCACCGTGCGGCCCCAGACGCTGGGCAGGTCGAACTCGAGGTCGCGAACCAGCGCCGCCACGTAATCGGCGACGGGCAACTCCTGCGGCCGCTGGTGCGAGTTGAAGTCGCAGTACGGGCACTTCCGCACGCACCACGGGATGTGGATGTAGAGCGCCAGCGGGCCGGGCACGAGGGTCACGCGCGCGCGATCCAGTCCGCCAGCCGCGCCTTCAGCGCGGCCAGCGCGCGGCCGCGGTGGCTGATCCGGTTCTTCTGTTCGGGCAGCATCTCGCTAGCGCCCAGGCCCGTCGCCGGATCGAAGAACACCGGGTCGTAGCCGAAGCCGCCGTCGCCGCGCGGCGCATCGAGAATCAGGCCCGGCCACTCGCCTTCGGCGATCAGCGGCTGCGGGTCTTCGGCGTGGCGCAGCAGCACCAGACAGCAATAGAAGCGCGCGGTGCGGCGCTCGGGAGGCACGTTGCGCAGTTCGCCGAGCAGCTTCGCGATGTTGCCCGCCGCATCGCCGTGCACGCCGGCGTAGTGCGCGCTGATCAGGCCCGGCGCACCGCCCAGCGCGTCGACGATCAGGCCGGAATCGTCGGCGAGCGCGGGCAGGCCCGAACGCCGCGCGGCATTCCGCGCCTTGATCAGCGCGTTCTCGACGAAGGTGTGGCCGTCTTCGACCGGATCAGCGATGCCGAGTGCGCCCTGCGGAAGCAGTTCGAGGCCTGCATCGGCCAGCAGCTCACCCAGCTCGGCGAGTTTCCCCTTGTTGCCGCTGGCGAGCACGACCTTCATGCGCGCGGCTCTGCCGTCGAGGGCGTCGTCGTCGGCTGGATCAGATCCCATCGATTCCCGTAGCGATCAATGAAAACGACGACCCTGCCGTAGGGTTCGTCGCGCGGCGCCTCGGCGAAGCGCACGCCGCGCGCGCTCATCGCCCCGAAGTCGCGGTCGAAGTCGTCGGTGTGCAGGAAGAAGCCGACGCGGCCGCCGGTCTGGTCGCCGATGCGGGCGCGCTGCGCTTCCGTCGCGGCCTGCGCGAGCAGCACGCGGCACTGCGAGGCGGGGGAGGGCGCCACTTCCACCCAGCGCTTGCCGCCGCCGCGGTCCTCGTCGCACATCAGCGTGAAGCCGAGGTCCTCGACGTAGTGGCGGATCGCCGCGTCGTAGTCGTCGACGACCAGCGAGAACAGC
>ERZ1066122.2524-NODE-2524-length-11917-cov-10.543922_pt1 | contig 11917 bp, 16 predicted proteins | sample MGYA00382769_ERZ1066122 | MGnify/ENA primary metagenome ERZ1066122 (study PRJEB33369, sample SAMEA5778352) | biofilm metagenome | biome: Industrial cooling water; feature: Water cooling tower basin; material: Biofilm | place: United Arab Emirates | collected...
GGTCAGCCTTGCCCAAACGACCGGAGCTCATGAGTACCTCACGACTGGTTGTGGAAGAAGCGCCGCGCGCGGTTCGCACGCTGCAGGGCGGCGATCTGCTGCTGCACGTAGGTCTGCGTCGCGAGCACGACCGACGGGTCGATGCTGAGAGCGATGGCGGCCGTGCTGGCCACCTCGAAAGTGGTGCGCACGATGAGCTCCTTGCCCGAGCCCTCGGCAAGGATCGGCTTGTAGCTCGGCGGGAAGTTGCCGTAGGCGATCAGCGTGCCTGCGGTGTCGAAGAGGCCGACCTCGCGCACCGTCCAGCCGCCGACGGCAGGCCCGATGATGCGTTGCGCGGTGATCCAATTCGGGTTCGTCGGATGCGGGGTCAGGCTCTCCACCGGCCCCCGATTCACTTCGTTCACCAGGGCGGAACGGTTCTCGACCGGCGTCACGGGTGCGCCGCCGCCGTCGCCGAGCGCCATGGTGGCGATTGCAACCGGCGTGTTGCTGGCGATCGCGGCGGCGACTGCCACTTCACCCGCTGCAGTAAGCACAACGTAGTAGGTCATCAGGACACCTGGGGAGTGAGCGAGACGGTCTCGTGCACCATCAGTGCGCCGGCCACACCGACCTTGCCGGTCGTCTCGATCTGGCTGATCTGGTAAGGGAGGACGTCGACGATCTCGGCAGACGTGATGGCCCCGCCCACGAAGATGGTGCAGGGCAGCCGGCTGAGCAGGCTGATGCGCGTGAGGTGGCTGCGGACGTTCTTGGCCGCGAGTGCGAGCCGCTCGATCTCTTCGTACAGGCCCGGCGCGATGCCGCGCGCGTCGAGTTCGGCTTCGACGCGGAACGTGTAGGGCGCGGCGGCGGGGGCGTCCTCGAACCACTCGACGACGTCGGTGGCCCAGCCAAGCGACGCGAGGCTGGCGAGCACGGCACCGACGGTGCCCTTGCGCTGGTGCACCGCGAAGCTGGAGCGCACGGCGGCACGCTTCTGCGCGTCGGTCCAGTCGGCGTCCCAGACGTCGACGCTGAGCGCCCAGGCGAGCCACGGCAGCTGCGCGGCCGGGCACGTGTCGGGGTTCCACAGCGCACGCACCGGCACCGGCACGGCGCCAACGCGCGCGGTCGCGGCTTCGAGCGCGCGTTCCTGCGGCGTCGCGTTCCAGGGCAGCAGGCTGGCCGGCGCCGCGGTCATTCGCCGGTTCCCGTGACGGTGACGGTGCGAGCCGTGCAGAAGGCCGCCTGTGCGGGCGTCACCACCACATCCGTTGCGGGCTGCGTCAGAACGACGTTCTGCACGCCTTCCGAGTGAAGCGCCGCGAACACGCCGGAGCGCGTCACGTCGCGGCCGAGGCGACGCGAACGGGCGAGGTAGTCCGTCAGGCGGGCGTTGGCCTCGGCCAGCACCACCGCCGAGTCCGGCCCGGGGTATAGCGTGAGGCTGGCCACGACCGTGAAGTTCACGATCGCGGCAGCGACGACGTTCACCTGGTCGGTGAGCGGGCGAACGTCGTCGTCGGCCAAGGTGGCGGCAACGGCGGCGAGCAAGGGCGCGTCCGGGGCGCCGCTGCCGACACGCGAGAGCACCGATACGGTCACTACGCCGGGCGTCGGGCTGGTCGCGCTGGCGTCGAGCACATCGGGGTGGGCGCTGAGCGCGTGGAACACGTACGCGCCCTCGGGGCCAGCGGTGCTCAGCCCTTCGAAGGCGAGCTGCACGCGGCGGCGCAGGTCGTCGTCAGGCTCGAGCACGGCCGGCGTCGGCGGTACCGTGTTCGGGTTGGCTGCGGCGAGAACCAGACGCTGGACGTTGAAGTTCGCCGCGACGTGGTCGAGATCGCTGCCGGCGGCGTAGGCCAGCAGCACCGCCTTCGTGGCCTCGTTGACGCGCTGGCGGAGCAGCAGCTCGCGGTAGGCGCAGGCCTCGAGGATCTTGTACGCCGGGTCGGATTCGACGAGCGCGCTGAACTCAGGAGCGCGGTCGCGAAGGTCGGCCAGCATGGCGGCGACAATCGTCTCGACGTCGAGCGGCTCGACGACCGCCGGGAACGGCAGGCGGGACAGATCGACGGCGGTGAACGCGCTGGTCATGGGCGCATGGTGTCGCCCCGCGTGCGCGCGTGCCCGATCTTCTGGCTGTCGCGCGATGGGTTACAGCATCAGCGCGGTAGCAGCGCTTCGATCAGCGTCTTCTGCAGCCACGCGAGGTCGGCGTCGCTGAACCCGAGCAGCTCGCGCACCGGGTAGCGCACGCGCGGCCCGCCGCGGAAGATCTCCGCGAACTCGCCTTCCTGGTGAATGCGCGCCACGTAGGCGTCCTTGCCGGTGAACCCGACGCTGACGGCGTCATTCGTCGCGCGCACCTTCATCAACGATGGCGTGCGGAGCTTCTTGAACATGGCCTGGCGGCGGATGCGACCGCGCTTCGACCGACCCGACACGTCGGCCGGAGGCTTGCGCCGAGGCTCGAATGGCGTGCCGTCCGGGTTGTTCTGCGCCGCAATTCGTGCGCGCTGGCGCGCACGCAGCTCGATGCCGATGCGGCGCGCGAGCTTCATTCGCTGTGGCCCGGTCACGCCTTCAAGAAGCGACTCCGCCCAGCCTTCGATGCTCTGCAGCTTCGCCATCTCAGGGGATCGGGCGATGCTTCAGCACGAACAGCCCGCCCTGCAGCGTGACGGCACTGCTCGCGATCTCCGAGCGCAGCATCAGGTTGACGTTCCCGCCCGTTGCTCCGATCGCGATCAGCCACCGTGCGGACACGGGCGTATTGCTGTTCGCCGTGGCGACGCCTGCGGTCGCAGCCGTCGTCGTCGCATCCGCGATCTGCTGCGCGCTGCCTGGGGCGGTTGCCGAGGCGGCGACGAGATTCAGGCCGATGACCTGGCCGGAAGGAATATCCAAGGCCAGCGCCATGCCCGTGGTGTTCGCTGCCGCCTGGTACGCGCCGAAGGCCTCGACTTCGTAGACCGTGTTCGGCGCGGCAACGAAGGTCATGCCGGCGACCGCGGCGAACGCCGTGGTGTTGACCGCCGCGTTGGCCGGAAGGCGAATGTAGCTCCAAGGATCGCCGCCGTCCGGGTTCAGCGCGTAGGCGACGACTGTGCCGGAGTTGTTCGTCACATGGATGCTGAAGCCCGCGCCGACGCGCACGAAGTACACGGTGTTCGCTGCGAGCTGCGAGGGCAGCGCGGCGACGACCTTCGCGAGGCGGAGCTCAGCCACAGCGCGTCACCAGTCGGTGGCCTGCCAGCCGGCGCCCACCGGTTGTCCGGCGTACGTGAGGCCACCGGCCGAGTCGCCCAGGGCGTCGAGGACAGCGGCATTCGAATGCGCGTGCCGCTTGGTCACCGCGTCATCGATGGTCGACGGGGAGCTCGCCGGTCGGCCGCTGATGTTGCCCCACACGAGGGCGACGTCCATCGCCTCGTACTCGCTGAGCTTGATGAAGCTCGCGTCCGACTCGCGCCAAGCGTACAGGGCGGCGCCGCTGGCGACGGTGGCATCGCCCGTAGCGTTGAGCACCAGCAGCATCAGGTTGCGCTGCTTTCCTGCGACGAACGCGTTGCGCGCGGCGATGTCGGCGACGATCTCGACGAGGTTGTAGTCGGCGAGCGCGGCCGTCGTGGCGGAGCCGGCCAGGGCGTTGATCATCGCGCTGTTGCCGATGCTGCGCGCCGTGCCCGCGCTATCGGTGAGGTACGCCTCAGCGAAAGTCGCGTTCAGTACGAAGTAGAACGCATTGGCCTCAAGGGTAGGTGGGAGGGTGGAAACCTTGTGGAACTTCAGCACGGCCATGGATCACCAGTCGGTGGTCGTGAAGGTGGAGCCGCCGCCCAGGCCGGCCAGTTCGGTCAGGTTCGCCCAGTCGTTCGCGCCAATCGGCCGCCACTGCAGGTGCGTCGACGTGGTGCGCAGCTCAACGCCCGCGCCCGGGTCGCCGGCGACGTCGGCCAGCGCGTAGAGCGGCGCCCACTGCGAGGTGTCCGCGTAACGCCACAGCACGTGCGTGCCGTTGGCGCCGAACACGATCTGGCGGCCCTGCGAGGGAAGCGTGGTGGCAACGACGGTGACGACGCCGGCGCCCGAATCGGCAACCGGTGCAGCCAGGCTGGGCGACACGACGCCGGCCCACTCGGCGAGCAGCTGGTCGCGGAGGAAGAGCTGCCACGTCTCCGCGTAGAGATAGCCTTCGCGCTCCGGCTCTGGGAAGTGCGTCGCGGTGTAGCCGCCCTCTGGCCGAGGAACCACGCCGACGCGCTCCGTGAGCGGGAGGGTGATGCTCAGGTCGACGCGATCGTTGGCCAGCACCTCGACGTCGAACCGGACCTCCGGGCGGCGCTGCGGGTTATCCAGCAGCTCAGGTTGATGCCTGGACAGCCACGCCAGCAGCGGGATCATCACGCTGTCCGGGTGGCCGCCGAACTCGATCAGCACGAGGTTCAGGCTGTACCGGTACTCGAAACTCAGCGAGCCGGTACCCGTGCAGTGCAGGGTGCCGTTCTCGATGAAAACCAGCATCCGGTCGGGGTGCGCGGCCAGCTCGGGAATGGCCGCTGCCAGGTGCTCGCGTAGCGACTCCGGCTTGATCACTGCGCCGCCTCAGCCGAATACATCCCCTGCGCGCGCACCCAGGTCTGCAAGCCGGTCAGCTGCTCCCGGATTTCGTGGCAGGTGACGTAGTTGCTGGTGACGGTTCGGGCGACGGCAGAGAGCGTAACGCCGGGGGCGGCCGCATCAGCAGCTCCGGTGCCTGGGGCAGGGGCGTCGTTTCGCGCGGCAGCGTCGTGCAGCCAGACGAAACCGCGATTGATGCGGCAAGCAGCATCAGCTTCCACCGGGACATAGACGGGCACCTCCTTGACGATGGTTTCGCCGCGCTCGCGAACGATGCGCACGCGGTCGACGTACTGCGTGACCACGCGTTCCGTGGTCTTGTGCTGGGCGATGGTGGCGTTCGCAGTGGCCAGCTGGACCGTGAGGCTGGTGACCTTCGCCTCAGCATCGGCGGCCGCCTGCTGAAGCCCGTCGATCCACCACCAGGCGCGAAAACCGGCCACAGCGAGCACCACCAAGGCGCCGACGAGGATGTATCCGCGGACGGTCACGCGAGCACCTGGAGAGCGCGCTGGTAGCGGGCGAGGCGGTCGGGCTGGCCGTGGAGCCCGCCGTTGACGCGGCGCGTGATCGCTTCGAATTGCCCAGCGTCGGCGAAGGCGTTGAGGCCGCGGGTGTGCCAGAAGGCCGCGGCGCTGAGCGCGGCGGCCACCGGCTGGGCCAGCAGCTCAGGCTGGGCCAGCAGGGGCACGCCGAGCTGAACCTGCATCTCGGCGTAGTTCGCCCGGCCGGTGACTTGGATCAGCCCGCGGCCACGGAAGCGCCAGCCGTCGCCGGTGTCCTCCGGGCCGTTGCCGATGCGGTTCGCGTACACGCGGTTCGCGATGCGCTCCGGCTTGCGTTCGAAGGCCTTGGCGGTATCCGCGGTGAAGTGGCGCGGGAAGATCTCGAGCAGCCGCTTCGCCGTGTAGTTCAGGTTCTCTTCCACGCGCGCGAGGCTTCCGCTCTCGTGGCCGATCTGCGCGAGGAACGCGGCCTGTCGGCGCGCGGTGTTGATGCCGTAGCGTCGCATCGCGGCGGCGAGCGGCGACGCGAAGAGGGCGGCCCGCTCGGGCGTGGCGCCCACGGCGCGGCCGAGAGTTTCAGCGGTCAGCATGACGTCGATCCTTCAGAGGCTCCGCGCTCGACCATCCGAAGGTGTCGGGCGGCACGTTGATGGCGTTGCTCTTGAGCAGTTCCTCGAGCTGCATCACCCGGAAGCGCATGCGCGTGACGTCCTCCTGCGCCTTGAGCCGTAGGTCGATTTCTGCCGTCAGTCGTTCCTCGAGGTGCGCCTGACGCTGCTCGAGCGCCGTGATGCGCTCCTGGAGCGCTTGCATCAGCGCCGTGTTCGCCTCGCTGCTCGCGATCTGGGCGCCCTCGTGGGCTTTCTGCACGTCGCGGTTGAGGAACCACCGCACGACCATCAGCGTCACGGCGCCGGAAATGGCGCCAAGCCCGAGGTAGCCCGGTGCCGACGGTGAAAAACCCGACATCAACGTTGCATCCATCTCGACCACGGTCAGTCCCAGAGTCGAACGGTCGTCGACGCCGGTTCCGGCGCGATTTCGGGCAGCGAGACGCGCGTGCCGACCGGGAGAACCGCGCCAACGTCGGCGATGCCACGATTCGCCTGCAGCGTTGCTTCGAGCGCGCCAGCCCGCTGGCCGTAGCGCTCCCATACCAGGCGATCGAGCGTGTCGCCCTGGCGAGCGATGACCTCCATCAGATGAGCTCCGCCGTCACACGCGGGACGCCGAGGATTTCGCGGATGGCGAGACGGGCATTCCGGCGCTGCTCGGCGGCCGGTTTGTCCAGATCCTCTTCGCGGGTGCGGCCCGAGTTCGCGGCGTCGAAGTCCCGGTACCGCTCGAGCAGGTCGGCCTTGGTCATGGCGTAGACGGCCCGCTGATACAGGCGCACCAGCCGCGAACGGCCGCCGAGCTCTATGGCCGGCACCTCTGCGAGGGTGTCGATGCCTTCGGCCACGCGGTCGGCGCGGTAGCCGTCCAGATCCGTGTTCACGGCCGACATGGCGACCGTTGCCGCTTCGATGAGGCGCTCGTCGGGCACGGTGCCGTCGATGCGCGCGACGGCGCGCAGCTCGGCGATCGCGATGCTCGGGAAGAACGCCGAATTGGTGATGGTGCCGGTGCCCGCGCTCGGCGAGGCGACGAATCCGCTCACGGTGGACTCCGGGGAGGTGAAGGCGGTGGGGGGCGGGGCAGGTGCTTAGGGAACCTGTCCCGCCCCGCCGCCTGGCCGCAGGGGCACTCGGGGCGCCGGCGTCAGGTGGCCGGCGGGCTGTTCTTGATGCGGACTTCGAGCCGCTCGATGTCCTTCTTCACGCCAACGCGGTCGTGTAACTGCAGAGCGCGCTGATACGCCGCCAGGGCGTTGATCGGGTCAGCCTCGTCCAGCACGGTGCCCAAGGCCTTGAAGACCTTGGCGCGCACTTCGTCGGGCATGTCGTGCTCGCTGGTGATCTCGTCAAGCCGCTTGAGCGTGGTCGCGTCGACCTTCGCCGCCGGCCGAAGCGCGGCCTCCGCGATCTCTTCCGCGACGAACGTTGCGACGTCGCGCTTGTACTGGTCGGGCAGGGACATGCCGTGACGCAGCGCGTGCTCGGCGAGAACCAAGGCACGCTCGTGCAGGCCGACGTCGACGAACCAGACCAGCATCGTCATGAACACGTCGTCCGGCGCGCCGCTGTCGGCGGCCAGCACGCCTTCGATCCACGCTTCGTACTCGGCGAGCATCGTCTGTTTCAGCTCGACCTTGCGCTCGACGGACTGGATCTCCTTCAGCCGCCGACGATCCTCGAGCAGGCGCGCCTGCAGAAGCTGGTGGGTGGAATCGCGACTGCCGCCGGACGGCGCCGTCGAATCGACGGTCGCCGCCTGCTGCCGCTCCCAATGCGCGCGTGCGGGGCTCGGGCGCATGGCTTAGGCCACCAGCTGGATGTTCTCGACGACGCAGCCGGCGCTGTAGTCCTCGACGACGTAGGCCTCGTTGCACGACTCGTAGTTCTCGATGCGGTCGCGCTTCGGGTTGTCCTGGATGTAGCGACGGCGGGAGTCTTCCTGCTCGTAGATCGACAGGTTCTCCGGCATCGAGACCATGATCGTGCCGGCCGGGAAGAACGGCACCGCGACGGCCTGCAGGCCGCCGATGCGACGCTGGCTGACGATGAGGTCGGCAGCGACCTTTTCGGTCGGCTTGTTCTCGCCGATCAACGGGAAGTACTTGTCGGCCAGAAGATCGGTGCCGACCATCACGCGCAGGCGCGGATCGTCGCGGAACCACGGCGCGATCAGGTTGTGGCGAACGTCGAACACGAGCTGGTCGAGGTTCTTGTAGTCGTTGCCCGCGGCCTCGCCGACCTTGACGCCCGTACCGCTGCTCGCGCCGTCGCTCAGCACGCGCGCGGCGGCGTTGGCGCGGTACTTCTGCAGCCAGCCGATGTTGACGTCCTGCAGCAGCGGGTTCGTCGTGCGGTTCGACGTCGCGGCGCGGCTCGTGCCGTTGAAGCCGATGAGGATCCGGTCGAGCGCCTGGCGCAGCACGATCGCGTCGCGCAGGCGCGCCTGGAAGTCGGGGAACTTCGCCCAGGCGTCGAGCTGCGCGTAGCGGAGGTGCGTGTCGAAGTTCGTCTGCGTGCAGGCGTACGGGTTCGCGTCGAGCTGGCCGACGTCGCGCGTTTCGCGATCGGTGGTCGTCGTGTTCGTGGTGCCGGCGATCGGGCCGCTGACGCCGAGGCCGATGGCTTCGCCCGTCTGCTCGCCGACGGGGATCACGTTGATCAAGCCCAAGAACGCGACCGACTCCTGCTGTCGCTGGATCAGGCGCTGCTGCACCGACGGCGACACGTTGAACTTTTCGGTCGCGGTCGGCACGCCGCTGAGTTCGGCGATGGCCTGCATGAAGGCGTTGAACTGGACGCGGGTTTCTTTGCGCATTGCGGCTCTCCGGGGAATGGGGTTGTGATCAGCAGTCGGTGCGAACGGCGGCGACGCCGCCATCCGCCGGCGGGCGCGGGTTCGCGTTGGCCGGGATGTTCGAGAGCGACGTGTCGATGCCAGCGAGACGGCCGTCGGTGGCGGTGCGGTACTGGCCCAGATCGCCCGTGAGCTGCTTCACCCGCGCGGTGACGTCGTCGAGGCGACGGTTCAGGCCTTCGAGATCGCGGCTGTAGCGGTCGACACGGCCGGCGAGTTCGGCGCTGTGACGGGCGACCTCTTCCACGGCCTGATCGACACCGTCCCCGGCCTTACGCTGGCCACCGGTGAACAGAGCGGTGATGCGCTCGAGCAGCGACGGCGATGCCGTGATGAACTCGATTTCGGTCTCGCACGCCGCGGTGAAGACGTTGTCGGGATGCTTCTTGCGGCTGGCGAACGGGTTCGATTCCGGGTGCTGCGCGGCGAAGCTGAGCACCTCGAGGCCGAGCGAGGCCGGGCTATCGGTGATCGCGAGGCCAACCAGGTAGGCCTGGCCGGTGCCGGCAAAGTTGTTCTGCACCTCGATGCTGGTGAAGATCTTCTGGCGCGCCTTGGTGAGCGCCACAAGGTCATCGGTGGGGTCGATCTCGGCGTACAGCGCGCGCTTACCGTCCTCGACGTCGCGGGCCTCAAGGGCAACCACGTCACCGTAGGCCTTGAAGGGGCCTTCACCCGACCAGCCGCGGATGTGCTCCATGTTCACCCGCGCCTGGTACTTCGCCGGGTCATACCCCGCGGCCATCTGGTCGATCCACTCGCGGACGATCGCGCGACCGTCGGTGGTGGCGCCTTCGGTGGCGACGCGGAAGAACTTCGTGCGGTTGAACTGCTTCTGGGGCATGGCCGTGCTCGTGGTCGGACGCTGAACACGATCCTCCGGCCCTCGCGCGAGCCGAGCAAAGCGTTCTTGGTGTGCGCTTCCGGCTCACATCGAGCAGCGTTCCGAGCCACATGCGCGTGCCGCCTACGCTGGCGGCATGTTCCTCGAATCCCCGACTCGCGATACGCGACGAGACGCGCGCGCCTTGTACTGGCAGGGCTGGCGGCCGGTCGACATCGCTCGCCACTTCAACCTGCCGCGAACCACCGTCGAATCATGGAAGGGGCGGGACGGTTGGGACAAGGCCAGTGTGATCGAGCGCGTGGAAAGCACGATCGAAGCGCGCATGGTTCAGCTCGTCGCGAAAGGACAGAAGTCCGGGAGCGACTACAAAGAGATCGACCTGCTCGGGCGCCAGATCGAGCGGATGGCGCGCGTGCGGCGCTACGGCGAGCCGGGTGGGCACGAAGGCGATTTGAATCCCGCGATCTCCGAACGTGGGCGGAAGGCTCGAGCATCCCAGAAGCGGAACGCCTACACGCCTGAACAGAAGGCGCGGCTGGTCAAGCGGTTCCATGACGAGCTGTTCGACTACCAGCGCGCCTGGCATTCGGCAGGCCTCGAGCATCGCATCCGCGACATCCTGAAGAGCCGGCAGATCGGCGCGACCTGGTACTTCGCCCGCGAGGCCCTGGTCGACGCGATGGAGACCGGCCGAAATCAGATTTTCATGAGCGCCAGCCGAGCACAGGCTCACGTGTTCCGCCAGTACGTCATCCAGTTCGCGGCCGCGGAGGACATCGAGCTGAAAGGCGAGGTGATCGTGCTGCCCGAGAACGGCGCGCACCTGTACTTCTTGGGCACGAACGCGAAGACGGCGCAGAGCTATCACGGCAACCTGTACTTCGACGAGTACTTCTGGGTCTCGCGCTTCGCTGAGCTTCGCAAGGTCGCCAGCGGCATGGCGATTCACAAGAAGTGGCGACAGACCTATTTCTCGACGCCTTCGACGCTGGCGCACGAGGCGTACCCGTTCTGGTCGGGCGAGGCGCACAGCCGGTCGCGATCGAAGGTCGAGGCTCCGAAGATCGACGTTTCGCACGCCGCGCTGAAGGCGGGTAGGGCATGCACGGACGGCCAGTGGCGCCAGATCGTGACGGTTCTCGATGCGATGGAAGGCGGTTGCGACCTGTTCGATATCGAGCAGCTGCGCGTCGAGTACAGCGCCGACGAATTCGCGAACCTGCTGATGTGCGAGTTCATCGACGACACCGCGTCGGTGTTCACGATGGCGAAGCTCAGCGGATGCATGGTCGATTCGTGGCTGGAATGGACCGACCTGAAGCCGTTCGCGTCCCGCCCCTTTGCCGACGCGCCCGTCTGGATCGGCTATGACCCCTCCCATAGCGGTGACGGTGCCGGCTGCGTCGTCGTCGCACCGCCCGATCGCCCCGGCGGCAAGTTCCGCGTGCTCGAGCGCCACCAGTGGTTCAACCTGCCGTTCGCCGAGCAGGCCGCGCAGATCCAGAAGCTGACGAAGCGCTTCAACGTGCAGTACATCGGCATCGATGCCACCGGCATCGGCCAAGGCGTGATGCAGCTCGTGCGCGTGTTCTTCCCGGCCGCGCGCGAGATCAACTACTCGCTCGACACGAAGAACCGGCTGGTGCTGAAGGCGAAGGACGTGATCGAGGCCGGGCGGCTCGAGTTCGATGCCGGGTTCACCGATCTCGCCGCAGCGCTCATGGCCATTCGCCAGACGACGACCGACAGCGGACGTGCGACCACCTACGTCGCCGGGCGACGCGAGGGCACTGGCCACGCTGACCTTGCCTGGGCGCTGATGCACGCGCTCGACAACGAACCGATCAATGCCGCCCACGGCGGATCACGCGGCATCCTGGAGATCTCATGACCACCGAAACCCTGACGACCACGCCGGCGAGCTTCGACGCCTTCACTTTCGGCGATCCGGTTCCCGTCCTCGATCAGCGCGACCTGATGCAATACGTGGAAACCGCGTGGAACGGCCGCTGGTACGAACCGCCGATCAGCGTCGACGGGCTGGACCGGGCGTTCCGTTCGGCCGTGCACCACGCCAGCGCGATCATCGTGAAGCGGAACATCCTCAGCGCCACCTTCGTGCCTCACCGGCTGCTTTCGCGTGCGGACTTCAAGCGGCTGGCCTTCGAGTACATCGTTTTCGGCAATGGCTATCTCGAACGCGTCGATGCGATCGGCGGTCGACCGATGCGCCTGCGCCCGTCCCCGGCCAAGCACACGCGCCGCGCGAAGGAAGACCGATACCTTTTCCTGCACTCGTGGCACCAAGAGCACGAGTTCGCGCCTGGCTCGATCTTTCACCTGATCGAGCCCGATCTCAGCCAAGAGGTCTACGGCGTGCCGGAGTACCTGGCGGGCCTGCAGTCAGCCTTCCTCAACGAGTCGGCCACGCTGTTCCGTCGGCGGTACTACCTCAACGGCAGCCACGCCGGCTTCATCCTGTACA
>ERZ1066122.2525-NODE-2525-length-11916-cov-13.965349_pt1 | contig 11916 bp, 8 predicted proteins | sample MGYA00382769_ERZ1066122 | MGnify/ENA primary metagenome ERZ1066122 (study PRJEB33369, sample SAMEA5778352) | biofilm metagenome | biome: Industrial cooling water; feature: Water cooling tower basin; material: Biofilm | place: United Arab Emirates | collected...
GGTCGAGATGATCGCGGCTCTGATCGACAAAGCCGAGGCGCACGGTCGAGCCGATCTCGATCGTCCCGCTGTCGGGCTGCTCCTTGCCGGTGAGGAGCTTGAACAGCGTCGACTTGCCCGCGCCATTGGGGCCGATGACGCCGACGATGCCGCCCGGAGGCAGCGTGAAGGAGAGGTTTTCAAAGAGCAGCTTGTCGCCAAAGGCCTTGGAGATGCCCTTGGCTTCGATCACCTTGCCGCCGAGGCGCTCGGGCACCTGGATAACGATCTGCGCCTTGCCGACGGCGCGATTGTCCTGGCTGTTCTGCAATTCCTCGAACTTGCGGATGCGGGCCTTGGACTTGGTCTGGCGCGCCGCCGGGGTCTGACGGATCCATTCCAGCTCGCGTTGCAGCGCCTTCTGCTTGCCGCTTTCCTCGCGGCTTTCCTGCTCCAGCCGCTTGGCCTTCTTTTCGAGGTAGGTCGAATAGTTGCCTTCGTAGGGATAGTAGGAGCCGCGATCGAGTTCGAGGATCCATTCGACCACATTGTCGAGGAAGTAGCGGTCGTGGGTGATCATCAGCACCGCGCCGGCATATTCCTTGAGGTGGTTTTCGAGCCACTGGACGCTTTCGGCATCGAGGTGGTTGGTCGGCTCGTCGAGCAGCAAGATCGACGGCTTCTGGATCAGCAGGCGGGTGAGCGCGACGCGGCGCTTTTCCCCGCCCGACAGATCTTTCACCGGCCAGTCGCCCGGCGGGCAGCGCAGCGCTTCCATCGCGACTTCGAGCTGGTTGTCGAGCGTCCAGCCATCGACCGCGTCGATCTTGTCCTGCAACTCGCCCATTTCCGCGCCCAAGGCGTCGAAATCGGCATCGGGCTCGCACATCAGCGCCGAGACTTCGTTGAAGCGCGCGACGAGATCGGCGGTTTCCTTCGCCCCTTCGCGCACATTCTCCAGCACGGTCTTGGTCGGATCGAGTTCCGGCTCCTGTTCGAGGTAGCCGACGGTGATGTTCTCACCCGGCCAGGCCTCGCCGGTGAAATCCTTGTCGATCCCCGCCATGATCTTGATCAGCGTGGATTTACCCGCACCATTGGGGCCGACAATACCGATCTTCGCACCCTGATAGAATTGCAGGTTGATATTGTTCAGCACCGGCTTCTGGGCGCCGGGGAAGGTCTTGGTCATGCCCTTCATGACATAGGCATATTGCGCGGCCATCGGATGGGTCCTTATGCGGATCGATAGAAACAGGATCGGGAATTGGCTGCGCAGATAGGGAAGGGGAGAGGGAGAGGCAAGCGGCTAGACAGGGACGAGGCGCAAGGATAGCACCCCGTCCCATGAAAAACCTTGCTCTCGCGCTCGCTGCGCTGCCGCTCACCGCGCTCGCTCTTCCCGCTCTGGCCCAACCGGGCGATCTTGCTGCGCTCGAAACGGTTGCCGACCGCGCGCTGGCGGCTGATGCCATTGCTTATAGCTTCACCGAAGGGCTGACCACCGAAGTCGGCCCGCGTCAGGCCGGGACCGAGGCCGAAGCCCGGGGCCGCGCCTGGGCGATGGCATGGCTCAAGGCCAATGGCTTTGCCAATGTCGCGGACGAGCCGTTCGAGATGGAAACCTGGGTGCCGGGGGATATTGCCCGCGCGCGGGTAACCGGGCCGTTCGCGCAGGATCTGGTGGTGCTCCCGCTCGGGGATAGCGCGGCAACGCCGCAGGGCGGCATCGAGGCCGAGGTGGTGTTCTTCCGCACCTTCGAAGATTTGCGCGCCGCGCCCGAGGGCAGCCTGAAGGGCAAGATCGCCTATATCAGCCACCAGATGCGGCAGGCGCAGGATGGTTCGCACTATGGCTTTGCCGGGCCGGTGCGCTGGGTTGGCCCCGGCATCGCCGCAAGCAAGGGCGCAGTGGCAGCCGTGATCAAGTCGATCGGCACCGATCACCACCGCAACCCGCATACCGGCGGCACGGATTTCGCCGCTGGGGTCAAGCCGATCCCGGCTGGCGCGCTGAGCCTGCCCGATGCCGAAAACCTTGAGCGCATGTTCGCCCGTGCGGGCGGCAAGCCGGTGACCTTGCGGCTCGAAATGAACCCGCGCCAGCTGGGCAAGACGACGAGCGGCAATGTCGTGGGCGAGATTGTCGGGCGCAATCCGGCGCTGCCGCCGGTGCTGCTCGCCTGCCATCTTGATAGCTGGTGGAATTCGCCCGGTGCATTCGATGATGCGGCGGGCTGCGGGATCATTGCCGCGGCGGCCAAGAATGTCGCGTCGGCGGGGCAGCCCTTGCGCACCATCCGCGTGCTGTTTGCAGGGGCCGAGGAAGTCGGGCTCCACGGCTCGGTCGCCTATAGCAAGGCGCATATCAACGAACCCATCGCGGTGGGCCTTGAAAGCGATTTCGGTGCGGATCGCATCTGGCGCTTTGAAAGCAATTTCCGCGAGAGCAATCCCGATCTGCATGCGCGGCTCGCGCGGGCGGTGGCGCGCTTTGGCGTTGCCAATTCGCCGCTGGTCGCCACCGGCGGGGCGGATTTGAATGTGGTGCGCGATCAGAAGGGCGCGCTCGTCGATCTCCAGCAGGATGGCACGCGCTACTTCGATCTGCACCACACGCCTGATGATACCCTCGACAAGATCGACATCGTCCAGTTGCGCCAGAATGTCGCGGTGTGGACGCAGGTGACCGGCATCCTCGCGAATGAGCAGAACGGCATTCTGACGGGCAATTTCGAGCGCACTGGCCCGGATGTGATGGGTGACTGATCGCACCTAACCCCTTGCCAACGGGCTTTTTTGCGTCCATTGCGCTTCATGCAACTGGTGCCCCGCGAGGGGCTTGAAAGGGAACCCGGGACATTCCGGCTTGTCATATGCGGCAAGCCAGAATGAGGCCGGGGCTGTGCCCGCAACTGTGACCGGGGAGTTCTCGCCCCACAATGCCACTGGCCCATTCACACGGGCTGGGAAGGCGGGGCGGGACATGATGATCCGGAAGCCAGGAGACCTGCCTGTTGCGGTCGATCCTTTGTGTGGACGGGTCCATCCACATGATCGGAGCATCGCCTCCGCGTGACGACATGAGCGAAGGTGGGGTCGGCCCGATTGCGGGCCCGCGTCATGTCGCGCCGTGTCTGCCGGCGCCTGCCTTCTGTGTGTGAAGACAGGAGGTTATTGTGACCAATTTTGTTGATTATCTGCGCCAAAAGCGCGCAATCTTGCTTGTTTCCGGTGTTTTTGGCGCGGTTTTGCCGGCCCATGTCGCAGCAGAGGATCTTGCGGCGGAGAATGCCGATCCGGCGCGTGAGATCATCGTCACCGCCGCGACCCGCACCGAGCAATCGCTCGACAAGGTCGGCCAGACGGTCAGCGTGATTGATCTGGCGGAAATCGAACGCCGCCAGACCCAGAATGTCGCGGATATCCTGCGCACGATTCCCGGCGTCACCATTGCGCGCAATGGCACCATCGGCGGGGTCGCTTCGGTGTTCATCCGCGGTGCGGAAAGCGATCAGACCGTGGCGCTGATCGACGGCGTGAAGCTGAATGACCCTTCCAGCGTTGGCGGCGGCTTCAATTTCGGCAACCTGATGACCGGCAATATCGAGCGCATCGAAGTGCTGCGCGGTTCGCAATCGGTGCTGTGGGGCAGCCAGGCCATCGCGGGGGTCGTCAACATGGTGACGCGCCGCCCGACAGAGGAATTGCAGGTCAATGCCCGCGGCGAATACGGCTTTCGCGATACGGTGAACCTTGTCGCCAATGCATCGGGCAAGGCCGGGCCGCTTTCCGCGAGCGTGGGTGCCGGCTGGTTCCGCACCGACGGGATTTCGAACTTCGCCGAAAGCCGCGGCGGTGTGGAGCGCGATGGCTATGAGAATTTCGGCGCCAATGCCAATTTCAACCTCGCGATCAGCGAAGCGATTTCGCTTGATGCGCGCGGGTGGTATTCGCGTGGCACGCTCAATCTCGATGGCTTTGCCCCGCCGACCTTCGCCTTCGGGGATGTGAACGAGGAAGGCATCACCCGCGAGCTGGTGGGCTATACCGGCCTCAACGTGGCCCTGTTTGACGGGCGGTTCCGCAACCGGATCGGCTTTGCGCTCACAGATACCAAGCGCCGCAACACCGCGCTCGATGGCCCCCCCGCCGAAACCTTCCGCGGTGAAGGGCGCAACGAGCGGCTGGAATATCAGGGCATTGTCGATATTGCCAAGGGTTGGGAAGTGACCTTCGGGCTCGAACAGGAAATCTCGCGTTTCAACTCCAGCAGCTTTGGCGGACCTGAAGCCCGCGCCCGTGCGCGCCTTTACAGCGGCTATGCGCAGGTGGTCGGCACGATCACCGAGGGCTTCACCATCACCGGCGGGGTGCGCCACGATGATCACGACCGTTTTGGCGGCGCGACCACCTTTGGCGCGAGCGCGGTCTACAACCTCGCCGCCACCGGCACGACGGTGCGTGCGAGCTATGCCGAGGGGTTCAAGGTGCCCTCGCTGTTCCAGCTTTTCAGCAATTTCGGCAACACCACCTTGCAGCCCGAGCGTTCGCAAGGCTGGGATGCGGGCATCACGCAAAGTCTGGTGGACGGGCGGCTTGAACTCTCGGCCACCTATTTCCAGCGCGACAGCGAGGATCTGATCCTGTTCATCGGGTGCCGCGCGCCCTTTACCGGGATCTGCACCAACCGTCCGTTCGGGACCTATGACAATGTCGGACTTGCCCGCGCGCGCGGCGCTGAATTTGCGGTGACGATGCGACCGACCGATAGCCTCAGCGTGCAGGTGACGCACGGCTATGTCGACAGCCGCAACCGGGCAGCGGGTACGGCCAATTTCGATCGCCGCCTGCCGCGTCGCCCTGAAAACGCGACCAGCCTCTTGGTCGATTACCGCTGGCCATTCGGGCTGGAGACGGGCTTTACCCTGACCAATGTCAGCGCTGCGTTCGAGAACGCGGCCAACACGCTCCGCCTGCCCGGATACACCCTGGGCGATATCCGCGCGATGATGCCGCTGGGCAAGAAGCTTGAATTGACAGCGCGGATCGAGAACCTGTTTGACGAAAGCTACGAAACCGCGCTCAATTTCGGGCAGATGCCGCGCGCGGGCTATGTGGGCGTCAGGGTGAAGATGTAGCGATGGATGGGGCGGCGGCAGAGGCAAGCGACGGGCTGGTTCGGCTTGAACAATTGCTGATCACAGCCGCGCAGGGGCAGCAGGTGATGACCTATGCTGCCGTTGCACGTGCGCTCGCCTTGCCGCCGCCCTATACCATTCACAAGGCTGCTGAACTGATCGAGGCGCTGATGCGCCGCCACGCGGCAGCGGGCGCGCCGCAACTCGCTAGTCTGGTGGTGTCGAAAGCGCGCGGCGGCCTGCCCGCGCCGGGCTATTTCGTGCTGCTGCGCGAGCTGGGGCTCTATGCCGGGCCAAGCGAGGGGCCAGAGGCCCAAGCCTTCCATGCCGGCGAAGTCGCCGCTTGTTTTGCGGCGGTCGCCACTGCCTGAGCCGCTTGCGCACTGGCGGGCGGCGGCGCGGTGCTCTATCATGACCTCCGAGGCTCTGGGGGTTTGTTCGCGCGATGCATCTCAATTTCAAGCACCTGCGCTATTTTCATGCGGTTGCGCACGGAGGCAATCTGACAAGCGCGGCGCGGCGGCTCAATGTCTCGCAATCGGCGCTCTCGACCCAGATCCGCCAATTGGAAGAGAGCATCGGGCATGATCTGTTCGAACGGCGCGGGCGCAGGCTCGAACTGACCGAGGCGGGGCGGGTGGCGCTCAATTACGCTGACGGCATTTTCGAGACCGCCAGCGAGATGGTGGCAACCTTTTCGGGCGGGGCAGGGCAGACGCTCCGCCACTTGCGGATCGGGGCGGTGAGCAACCTGTCGCGCAACTTCCAGATCAGTTTTCTCGGCCCGATGCTGGCGCGCGATGATGTCCATCTGGTGATCCGCACCGGCGCCTTGGCGATGCTGGTGAGCGCGCTTGAGGCGCATGAAATCGACATCCTCCTCACCAACCGCCTGCCGTTCCGAGACAGCGCGACCACGTGGCGCGCGCATCTCTTGGATGAAGTCCCCGTTAGCCTCATCGGCCACACGCCGATGGAGCGCACGGGCGACAGTCTCGAGGATGTGCTGGCGCGCGCGCGGCTGATCGTGCCTGCCAAGGATAGCGGCGTGCGCGCCGATTTCGATCTGCTGGTCGACCGGCTCGGCATCCTGCCCAATATCATCGCCGAGGCCGATGACATGGCGATGCTGCGTCTGCTGGTGCGCACCGGCACGGGCATTGGTCTTGCCCCGCCAATCGTTGTGCGGGACGAGCTTGAAGCCGGTCTGCTGCACGAGCTGATGACCATTCCCGGCCTGAGCGAAAGCTTCTACGCGGTGGTGCAGGCGCGCCGGTTCCAGCACCCGCTGGTCGATGATCTGCTGGCGCTGCACGGGGTTTCCTAGTTCTTTATATCAGAACGAACATTTAATTTCATTGAATTTTGCAGAACGCTAGGCGGTCGCTATCCCGCCCCCTGAAACCACGCCTTGATCCAAGGCCTCAGGGGAAGATGCATCATGGATATCGCTTTTCTGATCGCTGCCGGGATTGGTGCCTCTCTCGCACTCGGCATTCTGGCGCTGGTCGTGCGCGATGGCAGCGCGCGTGTGATCAGCCTTGCGCTCGAAAGCGTGATGCTCGGCCTGCTGGCGGCGGCGCTGGTCGCGCTGGTGCAGGTGTTGCAGGGCGATGCCTACACCGCGGGCCTTCTGACGTTCCATGATGCGGGTCTCAGCATCCGGATGGATCCGGTGAGCCTGCCGATGATCGCGCTGGTCAGCTTCATCGGCTGGATCGTGCTGCGCTATGCCCGCACCTATCTGGCCGAAGAACCGCGCCGGGCGCGCTTTACCGGCGTGCTCGCGCTAACGCTTGCCAGCGTGCTGCTGTTTGCTGGGGCGGGCAATCTGGTGCAGTTGGTGGGCGCGCTGATCGCGACGAGCCTCGGGATCAACCGGCTGCTGCTGTTCTATCCCGAACGGGCCGCGGCCCGGCGCGCGGCGCGCAAGCAGTTCATCACCGCGCGGATTGCCGACTTTGCCTTGCTGAGCGGCGCCGCACTGCTGAGCTTTGCCTATGGCACCAATGATATCGCCGCGATCCTCGAAGCGGCCCGGATGGGCACCGGCGGCGTCGCGGCGGCGCTGGCTGCTGCATGCCTCGCCATCGCTGCGGTGATCATCTCGGCGCAGTTCCCGCTCCATGGCTGGCTTTCCGAAGTGATGGAAGCGCCCACCCCCGTTTCCGCGCTGCTCCACGCCGGTGTGATCAATGCCGGCGGGCTGCTGCTGATCCGCTTTGCCGATGTCATGCTGCTGTCCCCGGCGGTGATGGCGGGGCTGGTGATGATCGGCGGCTTCACCGCGCTGTTCGGCGGGCTTGTCATGCTGACCCAGCCTGCGGTCAAGACCTCGTTGGCGTGGTCGACTGTCGCGCAGATGGGCTTCATGATCATGCAATGCGGCCTCGCGCTGTTCCCCCTCGCGCTGATGCATATTCTCGCGCACTCGCTCTACAAGGCGCACAGCTTTCTGGCTTCGGGCGGTGCGGTAGAACAGATCGCCGCCTTCAAGCGCCCTGGCCCGGTCGCGGTGCCTGATGCCAAGGCGGTGGCGCTCGCCTTTCTTGCGGCGCTTGGCATCTATGCCGCGATGAGCTTGGGTCTGCCCGTCGGCGAGAAGTCGCCGCAGGCAAGCGCGCTCGGCGCGATCCTGATCTTCGGCGTGGCCTATCTGCTGGCGCAGGGTCTGGCCGGATCCGCGCCCGCTGCTCTGATGCGGCGCATGGCAATCTATTCGCTGGCGGCCTCGCTGGGCTACTTCGCGCTCCACGCCATCGCCATGGCGCTGGCAGCGGGCACGCTGCCTGCCGCGCCGGCTCCGCAGGCGCTTGAATGGGTGCTGATCGGGCTCGCGGTGATGAGCTTCGGCGTGGTCGCCGTGGCGCAGTCGATGTTCCCGCTGTGGGCCTATCACCCGGCCGCCGCAGGCCTGCGCGTCCACCTTTCCAACGGCCTTTATGCCAACGCGATGCTCGATCGCCTGCTCGGCGGCTGGGCCCTGCGCTGAACTGCCATCGCAACGAGGAGTGACCCAAATGACGATCAAGAAGACCGCCAATCTGTGGGACGTTGCCGATGCTGCCGCCCGCCAGATCCCGCCGATGTGGCCGCTCGCCTCGAGTGTCGCGGTGAACCCCTATTTCGGGCAGAGCGGGCGTGATCTCGCCGAAACCGCCGCGCTGCTGGCGCGGGTGAGCGCGGCGCGCACCGTGATGCCGCGCGACTGGTTCGCCAGCCAGATCGCCAGCGGCGCGATCAGCGATGATGACCTCGCGGCCGCGCTGGCGGCCTGTGCCTCTCCGCTGCGCCCTGCGAGCATGGAAGCGCTCAAGCTGGCGGCAACGGTGGCGCGTCCTGCCCCGCAGCCCTTGCCGACGATCGCCGATCTTGCGGCCGAGGTTTCGGGGATCGATTGGCCTGCGCTAATTGCCGAGCGTTTTGGCCATTGGGCGGCCGGATGGTGCGATGAAGGCCAGGCGCTGTGGGCCGCGCCCAAGGGTCGCAACGCCTTCCGCGCATGGCAGGCCGCGGCGCAGCATGATCTCACCTGCGAGATCGCGGGCCTTGCCGGGTTCGGCGCCTTCGTGGCCGATGCGCCCGACAGCGCGATCGAGGCGATGGCACGCAATGTCGCGCGGCTCGATCTGACGCCCAAGGCGCTGCCGACCTATTTCCATGCGCTGCTGATCACACTGGGCGGCTGGGCGCAATATGCGCGCTACATCCAGTGGCAGGCCGAGCTGGCGGGCGGTGAGGACAGCGCACCTGCTGATTTCCTCTGCATTCGTCTGATGTGGGAAGCGGCGCTTTATGCCCAGTATGAACCGCTGATCGCAGCGCGCTGGCGGGTGGTGGCCGCGGCCCATGCCGCGCCTGCTCAGGCGAGCGGCGATGATGTGGTCGACATGATCCTTCAGGAAGCGGCCGAACGCGCCGCTCAGCGCGAATTGGGGGCGAGCCTGCAACAGGGCGCACAGCCTGCCGCTGACACGGCCGCGCTGGTGCAGGCCGCCTTCTGCATCGATGTGCGTTCGGAAGTGTTCCGCCGCGCGCTCGAATCGCTCGATCCGCGGGTCCAGACGCTCGGCTTTGCCGGGTTCTTCGGAATTGGTGCATCGCACCGGCGCTTTGCCTCGGATGTGGCCGAACACCGCCTGCCGGTGCTGCTCAACGCGAGCGTGTCGAGCACCGCGGGCACGGCGGAACACGCCGACAAAGACCGTTCGGCGCGCTATCTCGCACGGGCCAAGCGCGCGTGGGGTCGCTTCAAGCTGGCGGCGGTGTCGTCCTTCGCTTTTGTCGAGGCCGCCGGGCCGGTCTATGTCGGCAAACTGGTCAAGGATGCGCTGGGATTGAAGCGCTCGGCGCTGCCGCATGATCCGGCCCCGGTGCTTGAGCCCGCGCTGGATCGCGCGGCGCGCATCGGTGCCGCCAAGGCGGTGCTCGGCGCTATGTCGTTGACCCGCGATTTCGCGCCGCTGGTGCTGCTCGTCGGCCACGGCGCGAATGTCGTGAACAATCCGCATGCGAGCGGCCTGCATTGCGGGGCCTGTGGCGGCTATTCGGGCGAAGTGAATGCGCGGCTGCTCGCCAGCTTGCTCAATGATCCCGAAGTGCGCACCGGCTTGGCCGAGGCGGGTATCGCCATCCCTGCTGGCACGCTGTTCCTTGGCGCGCTGCACGATACCACCGCCGATAATGTGCTCATCTATGCCGAGGATCATCCGTCGGCCGATCATGCGGAAATCCTTGCCCAGACGCGCGAGTGGATGGCGAGCGCGGGTCTGATCGCGCGGTCCGAGCGGGCACTGCGCTTGCCGCGGGCCGGAACAGGTCATGAAATCGCCCGGCGCAGCCGCGATTGGGCCGAGGTTCGCCCCGAATGGGCGCTTGCCGGGTGCAAGGCCTTTATCGCCGCCCCGCGCAGCCGCACGGGCGGGACAAGCCTCGCCGGGCGCGCCTTCCTGCACGACTATGTCTGGCAGCAGGACGAAGGCTTCGGCGTGCTCGAACTGATCATGACCGCGCCGGTTGTCGTCGCGAGCTGGATTTCGTTGCAATACTATGGCTCCAGCGTCGATCCGGAAGTCTGGGGCGGCGGCAACAAGCTGATCCACAATGTGATTGGCGGGATTGGCGTGGTCGAAGGCAATGGCGGCACGCTGCGCGCCGGATTGCCGTGGCAGTCGGTGCATGACGGCGAAAAGCTGGTGCACGAACCGCTGCGGTTGACAGTGTGCATCGAAGCCCCCGTCAAGGCGATGACCGATATCCTCGCGCGTCACGATGGGGTGCGCGCACTGTTCGACAACCGCTGGCTGCATCTCATCGCGCTTGATGAAAATGGCCAGATGGCACAGCGTTATACCGGCAATCTGGGCTGGGAAGCGATCGATCCGGCAGCCCGGGCTGCCGTGCAACACGAGCTCGCCGCCTAGGCCTGTTTAAGAACCGGGCGCTTCTGTGGCATGGCAAGGCCTGGGGCCGGGGCGCGACTCGTGCGCGCTCTGGCCCGGGAAAGCCACTCTGCTGCGGAGACACCGGCCCATGGATCGCCTGTTCACGATTGTCGCATCGCGCACCGCCTTTGCTGCGGGCCAGCCCGCCGCCTTCATGGTCGCGGTGCTTATCATTGTCGGCTGGGGGATCAGCGGGCCGGTGTTCGGGTGGTCGGATACGTGGCAACTGGTGGTCAACACCGGCACCACCATCGCCACCTTCCTGATGGTGTTCCTGATCCAGAATTCGCAAAACCGCGATGCCGCCGCGATGCAGGCCAAGCTCGATGAGCTGATCCGCGCGGTGCACAATGCGCGCAACGAATTTGTCGGCATCGAACATCTCACCGATCACGAGATCGAAGCGATCCGCCGCGCGCTCGAAGAATCGGTCGGCACCGATCACGCCCATCACGGCCAGCACCAGAGCATCGCCCGCCTGCTCAAGCGGCGCTAGGGCAGGGCAAGCAGCGCGAGGGGGCTGGTTTGGACATTCTCGGCTTTGCGCTGGCGGTGCTGCTGATCGAGCTGACACCGGGGCCCAACATGGCATGGCTATCAGGCCTTGCCGCCACCGAAGGCAAGGCGGCGGGGCTCGCGGCGGTTGCCGGCGTGGCGCTGGGCTTGCTGATCAATGGCCTGCTGGCGGCGCTCGGCCTTGCGGCGCTGCTGCAAGTTGCCCCGCAATTATGGAGCGCGCTGCAATGGACCGGCGCTGCGATGATGATCGTTCTTGCGATCGAAACCTGGCGCGGGGCGGGGAACGGGCGCCTGTCGCGCCCGGTTGCAAGCACGGTGCGGCGCGCTTTTTTTACCGGAGCGCTGATCAATCTGCTCAACCCCAAGGCCTATGTCTTCTTCGTGGCTGTCGCCCCGCGCTTCATGGGCGGGACGACGCTCAGTTTGGGCGGCGCCGTGCTGCTGGCGGTGGTCAGCGCCAGCATTGCGACGGTCATTCATCTCGTGCTGGTGATCACGGGAGCACGTGCACAGGTCTGGCTTGCCGATCCCCAGCGGATGCAAGTCGCGCGGCGCGGGTTCGCGCTGGTGATGCTGGCGGTGGCCGCGTCGTTCCTGCTGGCTGATATCGGCGCCTAGCGGCCTTGGCCTCCCTTTCAGGGCTAGGCCGTAGACTCATTACGCGGCGCACCAGATGCGAGTGCAGACGAGTTTGACGGCGGCGAGGTAGTTTTTGGGGCAGTTGTCGTAGCGCGTGGTAATGCCCCGGAAGTGTTTGATGCGGTTGAAGAAGCGTTCAACGAGATTGCGTTGCCGATAGAGCCAGCCCGAGAATGCAAAGCGCTGCTTGCGGT
>ERZ1066122.2527-NODE-2527-length-11910-cov-10.267145_pt1 | contig 11910 bp, 8 predicted proteins | sample MGYA00382769_ERZ1066122 | MGnify/ENA primary metagenome ERZ1066122 (study PRJEB33369, sample SAMEA5778352) | biofilm metagenome | biome: Industrial cooling water; feature: Water cooling tower basin; material: Biofilm | place: United Arab Emirates | collected...
CTTCAGAACAGAGTGCTAACAAGCCGTTCGCGGTCCATTCCCAGCCGCCGTGCCCAGCCGTCGTTCCCAACCGCAAGCGAACCGGAGGTTCGCGGTCCATTCCCAGCCGCCGTGGGCAGCGTGTGAAAGTGCGACTCTCGAACACGCCCCTGGTCGAAATGCTTTCAACCACCCTCTGCATCACCCAACTCCGGCCGCGCCCGTACAAGGCGCGTGACCACCTCCATCGATTCGTTTTACGTCGCTCATCCGTGGGCTTCCGACATCACCGGCTCGCTGCTCGGGGTGTGCATCACGGCGTTGCTGTTCGTGGCGGGCATCGTGTATGAGCGGCGGCGGACGCGGGCGCTCGAGGCGCGCGTGTACGACGAGGCGCTGTACTATTTCGAGCAGCTACTCGGCAAGACGGTGGCGTGGGCCACGCGCCTGGCGCGCGCCTACCGCAACCTCGCCGAGGGTCTCCGTCGCGCGCCGTTGCAACCGGCCGAGTTTGCGCAGCTCTCCGACTCGGCCGCGCAACGCCTGCTCGAAATAGACCGGCAACTGCTGTTCAAGGCGTTTCTGCACCGCTACGGCCGCGATACGGCCACCATCGACCTCTACGTAAGCCTCTACGACGGCCTCGACTACCTCACCACCCAGAGCCGGGAGGCCGACGACGCCCGCGCCGCGCTGCTGGAAGGTACGCGCGGCCTCGACGCGCAATTCCGCAAGCACCTCGACGCGCTCCTGACGCAGGTGACGACCGCCGGCCGCGCCCTCGCCGCCGCCCTCGCCGCCGACGCCGCCGCCGCCGACGCCGCCGACGACGGCCCGGCTGCGCCCTCCGGCCTGGCGGGGGTGTTGGCCGAGGCGCTCGCCGAGCTGCACCGCCTCACGCTGCCGGGCACCGAGCTGGACGAGGCGTTTCAGGTGGTAGTGCAGCCGCTGCACCGTACGCTCAGTACGCGGTTTGCCGCGCGCCGCGAGGTGCAGGAGGTGCTGGTCAGAACGCACAAGCTTCTCATCATTCACGCCTCGCTCGTGCAGCGGGCCACCGACGCGGCCAACCGCCTGGCGCTGCTGAGCACCGGCCTGCAGCTCGGCGCCAACACGCTCCAGAAGGCGCAGGAACGGCTACAGCGCACGGCCGTCGGGCGCGTGGGCGCAACCGAGCTGAGCTGGAGCTGGCGCCCGTGGCGTCAGCGCGGCGCGGGCGCGGCGGCGGCGCGCGCCAGCAGTCCCTCCTTGAGCGCCCAGGCCGAGACGCGCACCGCCGTGAGGCCGTAGGTACGGAGGCACCAGTCGATCAGCACCCCGGCCACCACGATCATATCGGCGCGCAGGGGCGTCATCCCCGGCAGGGCCACGCGGGCAGCGTGGTCGAGGGTTTTGAGCTGCCCGAAATGGTGGCGGAAGGCATCGAGCGACAGCGCCGACTCGGGCGGCGGATTGTCCAGCGAGCGGGCCTCGCCGCGCCGGGCGGCTTCCAGGTCGCAAAACGTATCGAACGAGCCGCTGGCACCCACCAGCGTGGTGGGCCGGTAGCGGGCCACGGCGGCCGTAAGCGGCGCGAGCACTCCGGCGAGGTAGGCTTCTTCGGCGGCGATTTCGGTCGGCGTGATGGGGTCGCGCCAGAAAAACTGGTCGAGCAGGCGTTGGGCGCCAATCTCGAAGCTCTGCTTCCAGAAAATATCGCGCTGGTTGGCGATGATGAACTCCACGGAGCCGCCGCCGATGTCCATCAGTAAGCTCGGCGGGCCGTCGCCGAGGGGCACGGCCTCGCGCACTCCGGCCCAGATCAGCTCGGCCTCCTGCCCGCCCTCTATCACCTCGACGCGGATGCCCGTCTGCGCGAACACCTCGGCCAGAAACGCCGCCCCGTTGTTCGCCACGCGCACCGCCGACGTGGCCACGGCCCGAATGTCGTGCTCGCTCACGCCGTGCAGATCAACCTCCTCCCGAAACGCCCGCAGCGCCTTGATGGCCCGCTGCTGCGCCGCTTCGGCGAGGCGGCCTTCGGAGATGCCGCCTTCGCCGAGCTTCACGTGGGTGCGGGTCCGCAGGCGCACGTGCGGCGGCCGTCCGGGCGCCACGTCGGCGATGAGCAGGTGGAACGTGTTGGTGCCCATGTCGATAAGGGCAAGGCGGCGGGCCATAGGAGGGCACAAGGGTAAAAGGGTAAAAGGGTAAAAGGATGGAGGGTGAGGGGGCAGACGAGTGAGGGTAGTGCATTCTCACATTTTCCCCCGCCACCCCCTCCGAAAAAATCGCCGAAGCGCACCCCCGGCCCTCCTACGGCTGCCGCCCCTGACCGGATGCGCTACCTATCGCTCCGTGCCGGGTCGGACGAGCGCGTACACGCCGCGCCACGGCCCCTGAAACACGCGGCGGTACGGCCCGATACGCGCCGGGGCGTCGCGCGGGATGTGATACACCTGATTCCATTCGCGGTAGTCGCAGATGATGTACCGGACCGAATCGCGCGCGGCGTCCGCGAAGAACTCGGGCAACGGTTGCGCGGGGTTGGTCAAGGCGAAATACGTGAGCGAATGCACTCGGTAATGGGGCATCTGACCGAAGAAAAAATCGATGGGAGCGATGACGCGCGCGCCGCGCTCGGGCATATAGCTCGCCAGGCGCGCGTTTTCGGTCATCACGTACCCCTCGGAGGCATTGTCGCGCAGGAGCCGGTGGGTACGCGCCACCCCGCCGATGGGGTACAGGCACACGAGCACCAGCAGGGCGCGCCGCTGCGCGGCGCTCAGGTGCGGCAGCGCGCGCAGCCCGACTTCCACGGCGCCCGTCATCAGAAACGGCGCCAGCAGCAGGAAGTAGTACGGCGGGGTGTTTTTGGTCAGCACCCAGAACAGCCCGAACAGCAGGGCCGCGTACGCCACGCCCGGCGTCGCCACGAGCGGCCGCGTGGCGCGCCGGGCCGCCACTACCAGCCCCGTCAGCAGAAACAGCACGGTGAGGGGCAGTTCGCCGTCGCTGTGGAAATACAGGTTCGGGTAGCGCGCCAGCACCGCCAGCTTGGCCTGCCACCTGAAATTGCCCTGCGCGGCGTGGTCCTGGGTGAACTGGTAGAGCAGTCGCTCCAGTTGGCCGGCCAGCAGCGCGTCGAGCAGATATAGACCCGCCGTGAGGGTGCCCACCGCCCCGAACAGCACCGCCTGACCCCACGCCCGGCGGCCCGCCAGCCACAGCGTACCGGCCGCCACGAACACCACGCCATTGAGGTGCGTGAGGGCCGCCAGCCCCGCCACCCCCGCCGCCGCCGCGATGCGCCGGCCCGAGAGCACCGGCGGGCGCAGCAGCAGAAACGAGCCGAAGCCGCAGGCCACGGTCATCGTTTCGGGGCGGTTATCGACGCCGTACAGCCACAGGCAGCCGCACCCGAGGTAGAGCACCGTCACGAGCCACTGCGCTTCGGCCGCGCCCCGGAAGTAGCGCCGCACCAGCCACAGGCCCACCCCCGTGAAGACCATCGGCACCACCCGCGCCGCCCAGATGGTAGGCCCCAGCACGGCCAGCACCGGCACCTGCGCGTACACGAAGGCTTTGTGGAAGACGAACATCCGCTCGTCCCAGAAATTGTAGCCCGCGAACAGCTCGGAGCGCGCGATGCCGGTTTTCAGCACCCAGTACGATTGCTCGGTACACCACGCATCGTCGAAGCGCGCAATGCGGTTGTGGAGCGTGAGCAGAAACAGCGCCCCCAGCACCACGCTGAACGCCACGTAGGCCCGCTTCGGCAGCAACGAGAAGTCGGGCGAGGGCGGCAGAGAGGGCAGGCGCATACGGCGGCGAAATGGAGCGAGGCGACCCACCGCGTCGGCCGGCGAATCATTCCGCGAAGAAACGCCAGAACGTCCCCAGCGGCAGCGTACGCCCCGCGCCGTCGGGCAGGTACAGCTCGCCGGCTTCGCGGTTGGGCACGGGGCCGAACAAGTCGCGCCCGAGCGAATCGAGAATCAACCCCGAAAAGCCCAGCGAATACAGATTGAGCAGAAAAAAATGCGGCTGGTCGCGGTCGAGCAGCTCGCGCGAGAGCGTCAGCAGCTCGAACAAATGGTCTTCGAGCACCCACTTTTCGCCGTCGGGGCCGCGGCCGTAGGCGGGCGGGTCCAGCGCGATGCCCTGGTAGCGGGTGCCGCGCCGCGCCTGCCGCCGCACGAACCCGAGGGCGTCATCGACGAGCCACCGGATGCCGTCCAGCCCGGAGGCTTCCATATTCGCGCGCCCCCAGAAATTGACCTGCCGCACGGAGTCGAGGTGGGCTACGTCGGCGCCGCCCGCGCGCATCGCCAGCGAGGCCGCCCCCGTGTAAGCAAACAGGTTGAGCACTTTGGGTGGGGAAGTTTCTGGTTTCTGGTTTCCGGTTTCTGGTGTGCCGCTCAGCGCCCGGCACCGCCGGTACAGCCACCGCCAGTTGATTTCCTGCTCCGGGAACAGCCCCACGTGCTTGAAGGAACTGAGGCCGAGGCGCAAGCGCAGCGTGGGGCCGCCGTCGGGCAGGCCGTATTCCATCCACCACTGTTCGGGCATTCCGGCTTTGGTTTTCCAGCTTCCCTTTTCGCCGTTGCCGCCGGCGGCGCGGGTGAAGGTGGCACCGGCGCGGCGGTCCCACTCGGTGGGCGGCAGGGCGGGCGCCCAGAGCGCCTGCGGCTCGGGCCGCGCCACCACGTGCCGCCCGAAGCGCTCGAGCTTGGCGTAGTGGCCCGAGTCGAGCAGCGCGTAATCAGGGAAGCCGGTAGGGGTGAGGAGCGAGAGCTGAGGCACGTGGACGGGCATTGCGCGGCAGGTTGGCGGGCGGCAAAGATGCAGCCCCCGCCGCGCCGACCCGTCGCCGCCCGCCGCCCGCCCCCCCGACAAAGGCGCGCCGCCGGATTTCGGCACGGCGGGCGTGGTCTGCCGGCCTATTTGGCTCTACCTTCGGAGCGGGTGATACGTTCTTCATCGCGTTTGCCTCATTCCTCATCGCGTTCCGTACACCCTTCATATCGTCTCCCACACCCTTCAACTCGCTTCTTCCACTCTTCATTGCGTTCCCCACGGCCCTCATAGCGTTCCCGATACACTTTATCTCGTTCCCGACAACCTTCATCTCGTTTCCGATAGTCTTGGGGCGCTGGAAATGGCCTTTTTTCGCTCTTCGACAGTCCCTCGTTACCAATAGCTCACTGCCCCCACACCTACATAAAGCTGATTGCAGCGGCTGAGAATGGACCGCGAACCTCCGGTTCGCTCGCGGTTAGGCGCGGCGGTTAGGCGCGGCGGTTAGGCGCGGCGGTTGAGGAATGCCCAGCACTCGCGGCCGATGCTCCGTGGGCGAACCGGAGGTTCGCGGTCCATTCTCAGTCGTCGTCAGCTAACCCAAACAGCTTCTAACACCCAATACCTAGCCCCCACCACCCCACCACCTCCCCTCCAATGCGCTTCACCAAATACCACGGCGCCGGCAACGATTTCGTCGTCGTGCTCGCTGACCGTGCCACCGGCGTCCTGCCCTTCGACCCCGCCGATACCGCCTTCGTGGCGCGCGTCTGCGACCGGCATTTCGGCGTTGGCGCCGACGGCCTCATCGCGCTGCGCCCCGCGCCGGGCGTGGCCTTCGAGATGCTGTATTTCAACGCCGACGGCCGCCTCGGCTCGTTGTGCGGCAACGGCTCGCGGTGCGCTGTGCGCGCCGCGCTGGATGCAGGCTGGCTGCCGCCCGCCACCACCACGCTGACGTTTCTGGCCGCCGACGGCCCCCACGCCGCCGCCGTGCTGCCCGACGGCCGCATCCGCCTACAGATGCACGACGTAGCCCCGCCCCGCCACGAAAATCTGCCCGCCGACGTGCCCGCCACCGACGCGCAAACCTATTTCCTCGACACCGGCTCGCCGCACGTGGTGTACCTGCTGCCCTTCGGCCTGCGCGACACCGACGTGCTCACCGAAGGCCGCCGCATTCGCTACGATGCGCGTTTCGCGCCGGGCGGCGGCACCAACGTCAACTTCGTCGAGCGCAACGCGGCCGGCGGCGCGCACCTGCACATCCGCACCTACGAGCGCGGCGTCGAGGCCGAAACCCTTGCCTGCGGCACCGGCGTGACGGCCGCCGCCCTCGTGGCGGCTCACCACTACGGCACGGCCTCGCCCGTCGTCATCCACGCCCTGGGCGGCGAGCTGACCGTCGAATTCACCGCCCGCCCCGACGGTGGCTTCGCCGCCGTGGCGCTGACCGGCCCGGCGGAGCGGGTGTTTGGGGGGGAGTTTTACTACGCGAGTGTGTAAGTGTAGCTGCCGGTAGCTAAAAAAGCTCACCTCCCCGACAGGGATTGGGGTAGGGACCCTAGAAATGGGGCTGGGGGTGGGTCGGCGGTTGGGCGTGGCCGCGTCTGTCTCAGACGCGTGCCGAATGTCAACAATAGGCTGGTTAACGCGCATCTGGGACAGACGCGGCCACAACCCAACCGCATTGCCCAGCCACCGGCACCCAGTGATACTTCGGTGCTGCAGCGCCCAACCACGTTGCCTTTCCCGGCCCCTGCGGCCCTAGCCCAATCCCCCTTGCGGGGAAGGGAGTGCGGTGCTACGGCGACTGCCGCTATTCAGCAGCTAGCCACAAGTTTCAAGCTGCAAGACGAAAGCTAATAAATTGATTTTGAGACACTGGCAATCAATCGAAAACCGCAAAACTTGTGGCTGACCGCTTCATCCAGGAAAAATGCTCTCCTCCCCCCACACCACCCTCCGCCCGCTCGAACCCACCGACCTGCCGTTCCTGCTGCGCCTCGAAAACGACCCGATGCTCTGGGACGCCGGCGACACCCGCATTCCGTACTCGCGCTACGCCCTGGAACAGTACATCGAGCGCGCGGCCGTGGAAGACATCTGGACGGCGCGGCAGGCGCGGTTCATCATCGGCACGGGGCCGGACAGTAGCCACGCGCGTGGCGTCATCGACCTGTTCGACCTCTCGCCCGCGCACCGCCGTGCGGCCGTGGGCATCGCGCTCCTGCCCGAAGCGCGCGGGCAGGGGCTGGGCCGCGCCGCCCTCACGCTCCTGTGCGACTACGCCGCCACCGCCTTGCAGCTTCATCAGCTCCACGCCGCCGTGGCGGCCGACAACGCCGCCAGTCTGCGCCTGTTTCGGGGCATTGGGTTCGAGACCGTCGGCACCCGCCCGCAGTGGCTGCTGGGCCTCGGCGGGCGCTGGCTCGATGTGGTGGAGGTGTACCGGCGGCTGTGAGGAGGGCGAGTTTTACAATAATTTGGGTTATAGAACCACGGCGGCTAAGCGTAGAGACGCATCCTTGCGTCTCCGCTGCACGGCACCGCCCAATCGCCGTAGCCTAACCGCCGGAGACGCAAGGATGCGTCTCTACTACGGTGAACGGCTCAAACTCCCTCACCCCCTCTCGCTCACGTGCAGCAGCTCTAAGTCGAGCACCAGCTCGCCGCCTTCGTCGGTGCGGTAGGGGCGTACGAAGCGGTGATCCCACCGGATTTCGTCGAAACGGTACGAGGAGCGCGCGTGGATGTCCTGAGCGTACGTATCGTCGTAGCCCCGGAACAGAATCAGCAGCTCGCCGAGGCGTTCGCGCAGCTCGTCGGCGGTCATTTCGTAGAGCGGCGATTCTTCGTCGATGGTGTGGACGAGCGTCCAGTTCAGGGGCAAAAACATCACCTGGTCGCGCTCGAGCTTCAGGCCGAAGTAGCGGCGGGTACCGTCGGGCGTGGCCAGCGTGACCAGTACGCGCGCCGTGAAGTCGATGACCGTGTTGTTGCGCTCGTTGGCGATGCGGAACATCAGCCGCCGATGATTGCCGTGCGCCGGGTCGGGCGGCGTGATGATGGCGTGGTCGGAGAACAGAATGCGCGCCTTCGGCTTCGAGAACCGCGCGTACAGCAAGCCCGTGATGATGGCGAACGTGAGCACCCCCACCAGCGCCTCCACCGACGACAGCAGCCCCGCCGCCAGCCCAAACGGCGACTCCACGCCGTAGCCGACGGAGTTGAACGTCTGCACCGAAAAAAAGAAGGCGTATGCGAATTTCTCCCACCACGTCGGGGCGGGCGGCATCCCCAGAATCGCGTTCGGCCCGAGCGCCAGGTACCCCAGCGCGAACAGGATGTTGAGACTCGTAAACCACCCCACCACCGCCGCCACGAAGCGCGGCCACGACAACGACACCCAGTAGTGGTACCAGTCGCCCTGCACCCACGAGCCGGCGCCTTGCGCCCGCCGCACGTTGAAGGTGCCGTCGCGGTTGATGAGCCGCTGCCGCGCCCCGGCGAGCTTTTCGCCCAAGCCGGGGTCTTGAGTAGGGAGGGGAGAGGAGTTGCGCGCCATTTTAAGGCACGAAGGTAGCGGCGCGGCTCAGGCGGGTGGCATCAACTTGCTCGCACATTCCATCGGTTGTCAGACGCTACACACCACAGAGTTAGGGTAGGCGGATGTGGAGGGGCTGTAGCGAGCACCGTCTCAGTGCCGCGTTCGAGGGTGTGCAGTCGCATCGTGTAACGCGATGACGCATCGACCAGCGCGGCACCGAGACGGTGCTCGCTACAGCCTCACCAGTTTAAGTTCACGTCGCCGGCTTCAACGCCCGGTACACCACGTCGTGCATCCGTGTGCGGATGTTGTACTGCACGAGGCGGGCGTTGTTGGCGTCCGGGTACACCCGGTTGGAGAGGAAGATGAAGACGAGCTTGTTCTTCGGGTCGGCCCAGGCGCAGGTGCCCGTAAAGCCGGTGTGGCCGAACGTACTCACGGGTGCCTGCCCCGAGGCCGCGCCGCCGCCGTGGGCGGGGTCGGCACGGTCCCAGCCGAGGCCGCGCCGCGATACTTCCGCCGACCCGCCGCGCGCAAACTCCTGCACCACCCCGGTGCGGAAGTAACGCTGCCCGCCGTAGTAGCCGGCTTGCAGGTTCATCTGGAGCAGCGCCGCCAGGTCCGTGGCCGTGCCGAACAGGCCCGCGTGGCCCGCTACGCCGCCAACCAGGGCGGCGCCCTGGTCGTGGACGGTGCCCCATACCTGCCGCCGCCGGAAGGTGGTGTCGCGCTCGGTCGGCGCGATGCGCCCGCGCGCGATGCCGTGCTGCAACGGGTTGTAGCAGAGCGTAGGCAGCCCGAGCGGGTCGTAGAAATTCTGCTTCACGAACTCGTCGAGCCGCTGCCCGAGCAGCTTCTCCGACAGGCGGCGGAGCAGGATGAAATCGAGGTCTGAATACTTGTACTCCGGCTTCTGGCCCTTCTGGCGCGGCGCTACGGGCGAGGCCACCGTCCAGCGCCACACCGAATCTTCGGTCGAGGCGCGCGAGTAGAGCGAGTCGGCCACTTGATTGGGGAAGTCGGCGGACGTGCTTTGTGCGTACCACCCGGCGGCGGGCACCCCGGTCGGCGTAAACGTCTGCTGCCAGTATGGGATAAACGCCTTCAGCCCCGCCTGATGCAGCAGGATGTCGCGGATGCGGAGGTCGGCCTTGTCGGTGCCTTTCAGTTCAGGCAGGTAAAAGCCGATTTTTTCGTCGAGCGCCAGGCGACCCTGGTCCTTCAAAAACATCACCGCCTGCAGCGTGGACGCCACTTTGGTGATGGAGGCGATGTCATAGACCGTGGTGGGCGTCACGGGGGCGGCCGTGGCGTCGTAGGTCAGGCGGCCATAGCCTTTCTCCAACACCACCACGCCGTCTTTCGCCACCAACACCTGGCAGCCGGGCGTAGCGGCGTAGGCGATGGCCTCGAGCGCGAGGTTATCGATCTGCCCCAGCGTCCGCGAGTCCATCCCCACGGCTTCGGGCGGCGCGAACCGCAGGCGGCCGAGGCTCGGCAGCGCCAGACCCGCGCCGCGCTTGGCACGGGCGCCCGCCGTCACGGGCAGCTTGCCCACCGCCGGCAGGGCGCCGAACAGCACCTGCGGCACCACCCGCTGGCTCACCGCATTGTCTTCGTAGCCGCACACGAGGGTGGCGGCGTCGTCGAAGCTCTTGAGGGCGTAGGGGTTGCCCATCGGCACGGCCACCACGCGGGCGCGCGGGTTGTCCTGCCGAAGCTGCCTGATGAAGGCCAGCCCCGCCTCGCCCAGCCCGAAGTTGTGGGCGGCGGGCGTGTTGTTCATCCCGTGGTACGACACTACCACCACGTTGAACGGCCGCAGCTCGGGCAGCAGCTTCTGAAACACCGAGTCGGGCGCGTAACGGTCGGCCACCGGAAACGTGGCCAGCGGCACGTAGTGGCCCATCGTCCGCTGAAACTCGTTGCCGGCGGGGGCGCCAATCGTCACCGACGCCACGCGCAGCGTGTCGAGGGTGCGGAGCGGCAACAGGCCGCGCTCGTTCCGCACCACGGTGGTGGCGTGTTCATAGAGCTGCTGCTGCACCACGTAGGCATCGGGCCGCTCGGGGGCGGCGGTGTGGTCGAGGCGGTCGGGCTTGAAGCGTGTGACATCGACCGGCTCGTAGCGGTTGAGGCCCGCCCAGTACTTGGCTTTCAGAATCTTCCGCACCGACCGCGCCACCGTGGCCGAGTCGAGGGCGCCCGACTCGAGGTCGTCCTGAATCCGGCGAATGGCGGTGGGCACGTCTTCCGAAAACAGCAGCACGTCGTTGCCGGCGCGCAGCGCGAGCGCATCGACCTCGCCGGGCTTATAAAACTTCGAGACGCCCTTCATATTGAGCGCGTCGGTGAAGACCAGGCCGTCGTAGCCCAGCTCGTTGCGGAGCGTCCCCGTGACCACGGGCGGCGAGAGCGTGGAGGCGCGGTTGCGCGTGGTGTCGAGGGCGGGCACGTAGAGGTGCGCCACCATCACGCCGAGCACACCCGCATCGATGGTCTTGCGGAACGGATAAAAATCTTCCTGCCGAAGCTGCTCCAGCGAGTGCGTAACGACCGGCAGCGCCAGGTGCGAATCGGTGTCGGTGTCGCCGTGGCCGGGGAAGTGCTTGGCCACCGCAATCACCCCGAAATCCTGCAACCCCTTGGTGTAGGCCACGGCGCGGCGGGCGACTTCTTCCTTGTCTTCCCCAAACGCCCGATTGCCGATGACGGGGTTGAGCGGATTGACGTTGACATCCACAACCGGCGAAAACGACACGTGAACGCCGAGCTGCTTGAGGCGCAGCGCGATTTCGCGGCCCATCTGGTAAATCAGCCGGTCGTCATCGACGGCGCCCAGCGTCATCTGCCGCGCGTAATGGAGCGACGAGTCGAGGCGCATATCCAGCCCCCATTCCACGTCCATCGAAATCAGCAGCGGCGTCCGCGCTTCCTTCTGATACCGGTTCGTGAGCACGGCTTGCCGGTAGGGGCCGCCCTGCATAAAAATCAGTCCGCCGAGGTTGTAGCGCGTTATCAGTTCGTCGATCTGGCGGACGTGCGCGGCGTCTTTGTTCGAGAACGCCGCCACCATAAAGAGCTGCCCCAACCGCTGCTCCGGTGTGAGGGATTGATACACGCTATCGACCCACGCTTCTTCGGGTAGCTCCGGCGGCTTCACCGTCGCCGAGCGCGTGGACGGTGCCCACAACGCCAACGCCCCCAACAGCAGCACGGCACACCACAAAAGCTGCTGACGGATTGAACGCATCGGGTGGGAAAAGGCGGAGAGAGCCGGGTGGCCGGTCGGGTGAGCAACCCGCGCCACGGGGCGGGTTGTTCCGGGCCGGCCGCCCGCAAAGCGGCCAAAATTACGGCGGAGGCGGGAAAACAGTGGCGACGACCTCCATCCGGCCGATGCTTTTTGCACCTAACGGCGGCTGAGGATGGACCGCGAACCTCCGGTTCGCTCGCGGTTGGGGTCGGCAACTGAGTGCGGCGGCTAAGAATGAACCGCGAACCTCCGGTTCGCCCACGGAAGAACGGCCGCGAGTGCTGGGCATTCCCTAGCCGGTGTTAAGCATTGGTTGTTGGTTTGACGGCTTTTGCGAGCATGAGGA
>ERZ1066122.2529-NODE-2529-length-11904-cov-9.378597_pt1 | contig 11904 bp, 6 predicted proteins | sample MGYA00382769_ERZ1066122 | MGnify/ENA primary metagenome ERZ1066122 (study PRJEB33369, sample SAMEA5778352) | biofilm metagenome | biome: Industrial cooling water; feature: Water cooling tower basin; material: Biofilm | place: United Arab Emirates | collected...
CGCGCGTCTGGGAAAGGTGGTTGGGCACAGCGGCCGGGTAAGGCGATTGGGGGCAAACCACTTGGTTGCGTTCTGGCGCGGCTACCCGTTACACCCCAACGCCCAATTAAGCGGTCAGCCACACGTTCTGTGGTGGTTGCCTGATTATTCGATAATCGTCCGACCACTGAGAGTGGTCGGACGACAGCGGCGCGGCCTCGTCGGACTGCTCTCAGTGGTCGGACGAGTTTCTGCGGAATACCCCAAAACGTCTGGTCAACCGCTTAACCGCGAGTGCTTGGCATTCCGTAACCGCCGTCTCCAACTGCCTTGCCCAACCGCGAGCAAACCGGAGGTTCGTGGTCCAGTAGCTAACGCAAACACGCCCGTAGTGCTCAGCGCCGTCCCTTGCTTGCCGCCACCAATTAAAAACCCCGGCCCGGCTGGCTGCCGGACCGGGGTCGGTATAGATATCTGAAGCTAGATAGAAACAGCCGAGGCGATATTATTCGCCCGGCAACGTAAAATGGCTTATAGCTACACGATACGAATCGTTGAGCTTGACCGTAAGGGCAGCCGGCGACTCGATACTATCGAGGTGCGAGGTGCAACCCCCGAGGATAGCGGCCATCAGCAGCAGCGCGAGCGGAACGAGAAATCGAAAACGCATAGCACGGATACGACGAAAGGCAGTTGTTTTTGAACAATACAAAGCTACCTCTTCGTGCCTCCCTTATGCAACTGTTCCTGGCTCAATCTCGCAAACTCGTCGGTGAACGGTAGAAATCCGGGTGTGAATCAACTTTTTCTTCGCTACGTCCAACTCTCGAAGAGTTGCTGGTAGGTGTCTTTGTACTGCGGCGACACCGGAATCGTGACTTCGCCGATCTGTACCGCGTTGCGGGTCAGGGCGGTAAGGCGGTCGAGGCTGACGATGTACGAGCGGTGCAGGCGCAGGAAGCGCCCGGCGGGCAGCTTCTCTTCCAGCGTCTTGAGCGTGGTGAGCGACAGCAGCGGACGCGGCTCCGAGCGCCGAAACACTTTCACGTAATCCTTCAGCCCTTCCAGATACAGAATATCGGCCAGCTCCACCCGCACGAGCTGATACTCGACTCGCAGGAAAATGGCGTCGGTCGGGGCGGGCGGGGGGCTGGCATCGGCGCCGCCGGGTACCGGGGGGACCAAGGTAGTTGAGGGAGCGCTCAGCGCGTCGGCGGGGGGCAGCCCGGCCGCCTCGGGGCGGCGCACCAGCGCCCACCACGCGCGGGCCTTCTCGGCGGCGCGCAAAAACTCTTCGTACGCGAACGGCTTGAGCAGATAGTCGAGCGCGTCGGCGCGGTAGCCGTCGAGCGCGAACTGGTTGTAAGCCGTAGTGAACACCACGCGCGGCGCCGCAGCGCCCTGCCCGGCCAGCACCCGCGCCAGCTCCAGGCCGTTGAGGTCGGGCATCTGAATGTCGAGAAACACCACATCGACCGGCTCGGCGCCCGGCTCGTGGAGCGCCCGCAGCGCCGCCACGGCACTCGGGTACGTACCCAGCAGGCGCAAAAACGGCGTCTGCCGAATGAAGGTGCTCAGCAGCGTGAGCGCGAGCGGCTCGTCATCGATGGCAATGCAGGTGAGCATAAAACGAGAGGTAAGACCTGACCCGCGCAAGCTACACCACGATCAGCGGCTCGCCGGAGCAGGGGCGCCTGTCGCGCACCTCGCCCCGACGAGCCGCTGGTTTTTGCCGACGAGGCGCAGCTTACTTGCCGTCGCCGTCAGTATCGCGGGTGGCTTCCTTGCCGGCGTCTTTCACGCCGCGGAACACCTCCTTGGCGGCGTCGCCCACCTTCTCGGCACCCCTGTCGATGGCCTGGCCGGCCTTGTTGGCGCCGCGCCCGATAGCCTGTCCGGCGCGGTAAGCACCCGACTCGGTTTCGTCGGCGCCCTGCGCGGCGCGGGCCTCGGCCTTGTCAAAGGTTTTGAAGGCAGCGTATTTCACCTTCTCTTTGGCAATCTCGGCACGGTCGGCCACGGAGAGGTGGTCTTCGAGCTGGTCTTTGCGGGCGTTGAGGGCTTTCCAGTCTTCGTTGACGACGCGCCAGTCGGCGATGCCGTAGCGGTCTTCGTTGGCTTTCACGTTCTGCACGAAGCGCTCATAAGTGGCGCGCAGGTCGGCGGCGGTGAGGTTGGCGTAGCCGGCGGCGGCCGATTGGTAGAGGGGCGCGGCGCCGTTGGTGGCGGCGGTAGCGGCCGGCGTGGTGGTGCGGGCTGCGTAGGCCGCCCGGCGCTGCTCCACGGCGGTGGTGTAGCGGGTTTTGAGCGCGGCCACATCGGCGCGCTGCTCGGCGCTGAGCTGCTCGGCGTCGCGCTCCACTACGGCGAGCTTGGCGTCGAAGTCGGCCTGCGCGCTATTCATTTCTTCGGAAAACTGCGTGTCGCTCAAATCGATGAAGCTGACGCGGCTCTCGATGCGCTCGACGTGCGCCTTGAAATCGGTGTACGCGGCAGTGGTGTCGGCGGCGGCTTCGCGCTGCTCGGCGTGGGTGCAGCCGCTAAGCACGGCGGCCGGAGCGGTCAGGCCAAGCACAAGTGCCAGCCCGACGCGAAAAAAAGAACGATGCATTCGTAGGGAAGGAAAAACGGTGAATGGAACAGAACGCCGTAAGCCGGAGGCAGGCGCGGCGCGGGCGTGTACGGAAGTTGGTAGTGGGCGGTTGGTGGGAAGGTGGTAGTTGGAGCAGGGTGCGGGGCGTCTTGTCATTGCGGGCTGCTCAAGAACCCCTACCCCCAGCGAAACACTGGTGGCCCCGCTCGCCCGGAACTATGCTCCGGTGGGAAAAACCCCGGGGGGCTGTGCCCCCCTGCGGCGGTTAGGCCAATGTGGGGATGTGAGGATGTGGCTGTCTCCCGCTATGGCGGCTACGACCGACTGAATGGCCAACTGCGCGCGCCCGACCGCCGGTGGGGGCACAGCCCCCACTGTTTTCTCCCACCGGAGCGAAGCTCCGGGCGAGCGGGGGCGCCCGTCAGTCGGGCGACAAAGGGGCACAGCGCCCTATTATTCTATCCCACCGGAGCGAGAGCTTCCGGGCGAGCGCGAATCTTTGTCGTTTCAACATTACTCGGTTTTTCGATTTGATTGCTCTCCTCGACCTTGCCGCCCAGCACACGCCGCTGCGCGGCGCCCTCGATGCCGCCGTGGCGCGGGTGCTCGACGCTGGCGCCTTTATTCAGGGGCCGGACGTGGCGGCGTTTGCGGCGGAGCTGGGGCAGTACTTGGGCGGCACTCACGTAGTGCCGTGCGCCAACGGCACCGATGCCCTCACGCTCGCGTTTCTGGCGCTCGGGCTGCGGCCGGGCGATGAAGTTATCGTGCCGGCCTTCACCTACGTGGCCACCGCCGAGGCTGCCGCGCTGCTGGGCCTGCGGGTGGTGCTCACCGACGTGCGGCCCGATACCTTTTGCCTCGACCCCGCCGCCGTGGCGGCCGTGGCCACTGCCCGCACCCGCGCCGTGGTGCCGGTGCATTTGTTCGGGCAGTGCGCCGATTTGGGGGCGCTGCTGCCGCTCGCCGACCGCCACGGCTGGGCCGTGGTTGAGGACACCGCCCAGGCGCTCGGGGCCACGTACGTGCTGCCTTCGGGCGCCACCGTGTTCGCGGGGGCGGCGGGCACGGTAGGCACTACGTCGTTTTTTCCGTCCAAGAATCTCGGCGCCCTCGGCGACGGCGGCGCGCTGCTCACCTCGGATGCCGCGCTGGCTGCCCGCCTGCGCCAGGCCGCCAACCACGGGCAGCCCGCCGGGGTGAAGTATCGGCACGAGAGCATCGGCCTCAACTCGCGCCTCGATACGTTGCAGGCGGCCTTGCTGCGCGTCAAGTTGCCGCACCTCGACGGCTGGACGGCCCGCCGCCAAACCCTCGCCGCCCGCTACGACGCGGCCCTCGCCGCCGTGCCCGGCCTGCGAACGCCCGCCCGCGACCCGCGCTCGACGCACGTCTTTCACCAATACGTCATCGCGCTGCCCGACGAAGCCACCCGCGAAGGGCTGCGGACGCATCTGGCGGGCCGGGGCATCGCGTCGGCGGTGTACTACCCGCTGCCGCTGTACGCCCAGCCCGCGTACCCCGGCCTGGGGCAGCCGGGGCAGTTTCCGGTGAGTGAGGCGCTGTGCCGCACGGTGCTGGCGCTGCCCATTCACCCCACGCTCGCCGACGTCGACGTGGACGCGGTTTGCGCCGCCGTGGCCGACTTTTGCGGCTAGTGTCCGTGACAGGTACTGCGGCCGAATCTCTTGGCTACTGCCGCCGCTTGCCCGGAAGGATTCGACAATCAACCATACAAGCTTGCGGCTTGTAGCTAACAGCTTGTGGCTGCCCTTTTATGATTCGATTCGTGATTTGCGGCGTGGGGCACATCGGGCGGCGCCACGCCGCGCTGGTGGCCCGCCGGCCGGGCGCCGCGCTGGTGGCCCTCATCGAGCCGCGGGCGGCGGTGGCGGCTGAGGTGGCCGCCGAGTTCGGTGTACCCGTGTTCAGCGCGCTGGAAGAGTATCTGGCGGCCGGCCCGGCGGCCGACGTGCTGACCGTGGCCACGCCCAACGGCACCCACGCCGAGCTGGCCGTGCGGGCGTTGCGGGCGGGGCTGCACGTCGTGATTGAAAAGCCCCTCGCCATCCGCCGCACCGATGCCGAGCTGATCGTGCATACCGCCCTCGACACGGGTCGCCGCGTGTTTGGGGTAATGCAAAATCGCTATTCGCCGCCCGCCGCGTGGCTCAAGCAGGTGGTGAGCGAGGGTCGTCTGGGGCGCATCCATCTGGTACAGCTCACCTGCCTCTGGAACCGCGACGCGCGCTACTACCAGCCCGGCAGCCAACCCGATGCGTGGCGCGGCACCCGCCACCTCGACGGCGGAACGCTCTTCACGCAATTCAGCCACTTCATCGATTTGCTCTACTGGGTGTTCGGCGATGTCGCCAACATTCAGAGCCGCTTCTTCGACTTCGCGCACGGGCACCTGACCGAGTTCGAGGATTCGGGCCTCGTCACGTTCGAGCTGGTGCGCGGCGGCGCGGGCGTCCTCCATTTCAGCACGGCCGTCTGGGACCGCAACCTCGAATCGTCCATCACGGTGGTGGCCGAGCACGGCTCCGTCAAGCTCGGCGGGCAGTACCTGAATAAGGTCGAAGTCTGCCACATCCGCGACTACACGCTGCCCGACCTGCCGCCTACCAATCCCGCCAACCACTACGGCGCCTACCAGGGGTCGGCCGCCAACCACGTCCAGCTAATCGACAACGTGCTCGACGTGCTCAGCGGCGGCTCCCCCGTGAGTACCAACGCTTTGGAGGGGCTGAAGGTGGTCGATATTATTGAGCGGATGTATGCGGCGGGGGGGAGGTAGGGGGTGTTGGGTGGTGGGCCGGTAACTAAAAAAAATCCCCTCCCCGGATGGTGATTGGCGTAGGGGCCCCAGAAATGGGGTTGGGGGTGGGGCGACCACGGCGGTTGGGCACGGCGGCTAGGCACGGCGGTTGGGTGCTCTCCTCACGCTTGTCATCCTGAGCGAAGCGAAGGGCCTTCCCGCCTGACTGACCCGTCGCCCGCAGGCTCGTCGTGCTCTTGCGTACTCGCTACCGCGTCGGGCGTTTTTCAGAAAGTCGGGCCAGAGCGGGGCGGCGGGCCTACTTGGCTGGAAGGTCCTTCGCTTCGCTCAGGATGACAAGGGGAGTGCGTTTTTCAGAGAGTCGGGCCACCAGGGGGCAGCAGGCCAAGTAGGCAGGAAGGTCCTTCGATCCGCTCAGGATGACGGGTGGGGGTATGACGACCTTTTACAGCAGGCTCTAAGCGGTCAGCCACAAGTTTTGCGGTTTTCGATTGATTGCCAGTGCCTCAAAATCAAATTGTCAGCTTGCGGCTTGCAGCTTGAAACTTGTGGCTAGCTGCTTAACTCCTAACACCCAACACCCTCCCTCACTTCACCTTCACCGACGCCATCACCTCCTGCGCGACCGGCTTCCACGTATCGGCGAGCACTACCGGGCAGGCGAACGTGAGGGTCAGGAGTTGCGGCAACTCTTTTTCCGTTTTGGGCGCCTGAATGGTGTAGAGCAGGTACGTATAGCGCCGCGCCGTGCCGCGCCGGGCGGCCGGGCGGGGCGGGGCCGGTGCGGCGGTGGGCGCTTTAGAGTCGGCACCGCCCGCGCCAGCGTTGGAAACGAACTCGAGGGCGATGAACTCGGTGCCGTTGATGGTTACGGTGCGCTCCTGCGAAAACTGCACGTTGTTGTCGAAGGCGTTGAGGATGCTGGCTTTGAAAAAGCGCAACAGCATCGGTAAGTCGCTGGCCTTGAATGGAGTGCTTTTCTGCGACACCACGAAATCGACCTGTCCGCTCGGACTGGTGTAGGCCGCCAGCGGCTTGCGCGGCGCGGGGTATTTGGTGGCGATGGCGTCGTCGGGCATCACCTGAAAGTCGGCCGGCAGCAGGACGCTCATCCCGGCGGGCAGACTGAATCGGCGCAGCTTGGCTACGGGTGGGCCGGTCAGGCTCATCAGGCCAATCAGCGCAACCGCCGCAGCTACCGCGCTCGTCCACGACCGCCGCCTCGCGGCATCGGCGCGCGCGCACACACTTCGCATCATTCTGCAATCATCAGGAGTTGACGAACCGGCAGCCGGCACACACAAGCAGCGACCACCGCACGAAGCTACGCCCGGCAAGGCCCGTGCCGTGGCGCCCGATGTGCAGGAGTTTGCATTATTCTGAGAAAACCTTGCAGCCTCGTGACTGTTACAGCAGTCGACTGCGATCGCCAATGGCAGCTAATCCTCGACGAACGAACAACATTACCGCATCAAACACGCAATAAACTCAGGTGCAGGGCGTTCGGCGTGTATTTTGAGGATGAGGCCACGCTGGATTTTTACTACCTTTGTATTTTCCGGCGTTGAACGAATTGTACGCGTGACGCTTTTGCTTATCCGCTACGCGTTTCCTTCCTCCCCTCTCATCACGTAGTTGACCCATATGAAGCACTTCTTCTCTTGCCTTTCTCCCGTCTCCCGTGCCCTCTCGCTGACGCTGCTCAGCGGTGTATTGCTGCTGACGACGGCGACCGCTGTCGGACAAGGCTTCAACGTGCCGGGCGGCGGCACTCCTGCCGGGTGGCAGCTCAACGACGACCCCGACGGCGGCGACGACGTGGACCAGATCAATCATTACCGGCTGGAAGCCGGGGTGGATGTCTCGCTCGAGAACATCGTCACCGCCAGCTACAACCTCGCCGGCTACACCGGCGTCACGTTTACGGTGGATGTGAGCCGGTTCGGCACCGGCGCCAATAACCCGCTGACGGTGGAAGTCTCGACGGATGGCGGGTCGTCGTGGGGTATGCCGATTACGGGTTCCCCCCCCACGATCAACTCCTATGTCAACCGGACTTACAACATCAGCACCGTCAGTGCCACTACGGTGCTGCGCCTCACCAACCAGGGCACCTCGGGGCGGGGCGTACGTCTCCAGAACCTCGTGCTCGACGGCACTCCGCCCGCGCCGTCTGCTACCATCAGCACGGGCACCATCAGCGGCTCGTCGTTTTGCGTGGGCGCGTCGGGGGCGGCCGTGAGTGTGCCGTACACTATCGGCGGCACCTACACGGCGGGCAACGTCTTCACGGCGCAGCTCTCGGACGCGAGCGGCTCGTTCGCGGCGCCGGTGAGCATCGGGACGCTGACCTCCACGTCGGCGGGCACCATCGCGGCCACCATCCCGGCGGCCACGGCGGCCGGGTCGGGCTACCGGATTCGGGTCGTCAGCTCGACGCCGAGTGTGACGGGTACCGACAATGGCACTAATTTCAGCGTCGTCAACGCCGCTGCCGTCACCGTGACGGGGTTGACTTCCAACCCCGCCAGCGGCCAGGTGCAGGTGCAGTGGATCAACCCCACGGTGTGTTTCGACGAGGTGCTCGTCATCGCGCGGGCCGGCTCGGCCGTGACCACCGCGCCGAGCGGCACCAGCTACACGGCCAACGCCGCGTTCGGGAGCGGCTCGCAGCCCACCCCCGGCGAGTTCGTGGTGTACACAGGCACCGGCACAAGCGTGACCATCACGGGCCTTACCAACGGCACGACCTACCATTTCAGCGTTTTCTCGCGCAAAGGGTCGGTGTACGGCCCGGCCGTTTCGGGCAGCAACACCCCGACCGCCGGCCCTTCGCTCACCGAAGTATTCGTGCCGCAGTATATGGTGGCGCGGCCCAGCACGGGCACCACGCACGCCAACCGCCTGCCCTACGCCTTCCGCGTGACCCTTACCGGACTGGCGGCGAGTACGACCTACCGCTACGCCACGCGCGCCGTGCTGCCGACCGACCCCCTCACCGACGACGGCGCCGGCAATATGATTCACGCCGCGCCGACGGGCAACTTCATTCGGAGCAGCGCCACGCCGCTGACGTCATCGGCCATCACGTTCACCACGTCGGCCACGGGCACCTACACGGGGTGGTTCATTCTGGAGCCCACGGCCAATGCCCGCTTCATCGTGGGGAATCAGGTGAAGCTGCGGATTCTGCTCAACGACGGAACGGCGAGCACAACCGTCGCTACGCGCCTGACCACGGCCAGCACCGCGTACCTGCTGACGCTCGGCACGACGTCGGCCGATGCTTCCGGCATCGTGGATACCTCGCTGGCAACGCCGCGCAACTTCGTGCTGCTCTACGACAACACCGCCGGCACGGGCCGCCCACTGGCGGCCACCTACGTCGAGTCCGACGGCTCGGCCAACACCACCGCCAACAGCTACACCGGCTTCTACGCCACCCGCGTGGAAGGCCGCAACGGCAAGTGGGGAACGCTCATTCCGAACAACAACGCCAACGGGGTGCGTCGCATCGAGCAGCGCGCCCTCGGCACGGGCAACATCGTGGGGTGCGCCGCCACCGACGCCGACGGCGTGTGGCCGAGCCTGGCTTCGACCGTGACCCCCACGAGCGGCGCTTCGCCGGTGGTGCTCTCGCCGGTGGATGCGCCGTTGGCCCCGTCGGGGTGCGGCGCTTACGTAGGCGTGGACCCGCTGGTACAAACCTTCTCGGAAGGCAACACCGGCACCACCACCATCGCCATCCGGGTGACGATGAACACGGCGCCGGCGGCGCCGGTGGTCGTGCAGATTGCTTCGACGGTGGGCGGCACCGCCGACCCCATCACCGATTACTCTTTCAGCGCGCAGACGCTCACGTTCCCGACCAGCGGCACGTACCCGCTGACGCAAACCGTGACGGCGCTGCTCGGCGGCGACATTCTGGTGGAGCCGAACGAGACGTTCCTGGTATTCGCCACGGTGCAGAGCGGCCCGGCTACGTCGCTGACGACTGCCACGTCGGCGGCGCGCATCGTCATCGCCGACGACGACTTCCTGCCGACCGGCGTCATCATCAACGAAGTGTCGAAAGGCCCAGCCGGGCAGAAAGAATACGTGGAACTGCTCGTGACCGGTACGCCCGGCTCGACGGTCGATCTGCGCGGCTGGACGCTCGACGACAACAACGGCGATTTCAGCGCCGGCCCTTCGACGGGCGAGGGCATCAGCGCGGGCCACTTCCGGTTCGACAATCATTGCACCTGGGAGAAAGTGCGCGTGGGGTCGCTGATCGTGCTCTTCAACGAGAACGACCGCAATGCGACCATTCCGCCCACGAACGACCCGACCGACGGCGACATCGATTTCGTGTATATCGTGCCCGTCCGCAACACAGGTGCGTGCGGCGCCATCTCGGGTTCGTCGGGTTACTACCTCGACGGCAACTGCACGGCCCCGAACGACGCGAGTGCCGCCTACGCCGCCGCGTCGGTGGGGCCGCGCTGGAGCACCATCAGCCTGGCCAATAGCGGCGATGCCCTGCAGCTCCGGCAGCCGGGCACGAGCCCGACGCTCTACCACGGGCTTTCGTTCGCCACTTCGGGGGCCTCGCAGATCAACGCCGTCAACCACCCCGACTACGCTACGCAGGGCGCCAACTCGTTGTTCTTCCCGGGCAACAACCAGACGTACCTGTTCACGAACGCCAACGGCAACGACTTCCGCAACAAAACCAACTGGACGGCCCAGGCCGGTGGTGGCGCCGAAACCCCCGGTACGCCCAACGACCTGCGGAACGCGCAGTTCATCCAGAGTCTGCGCCAGCCGCTGGTGCCGGCGTCGGCGTCGGCCTCGTACGTCTGCGACGTGCGCGAGAACGAAAGCCGCGCCTTCCTCGACGCCAGCAACCGCCTGATGCTGCGCTTGCGTAACCAGAGCACGACCAATTACGGCAGCGTCACGACGGAAACCGTGGTGGGCGGCAACTCGCAGAACAGCAATCTGGAAGGTGAGCCACTGTTTTTGGGCAAACAGTACCGCGTGACCCCGACGACCGCCTCGCCGGCCGATTACAGCATCACGTTCTACGTGACCGACGCCGAGCTTGACTCGTACGCCTCGTACGTGAGCGCCCAGACCGGGCAGGCGACCACTGCCTCGTACCTGCGCCCGCGGTTGCAGATTTACAAAAACGCCGGTTCGACGCTGGTATCGGCCGCCACCACTTCGTCGGGCATTCAGATTGCTTCGGCGATAGTCGCCACGTACGGCAGCGGCGTCACGACGTACACGGCCACGTTCACGTCGTTCTCGGCGTTCGCGCTCGGCGCCACCATCGACGAGGTGTTGCCCGTGGAGTTGACGCGCCTGACGGCCACCGCCGCTCCCAACCGCGCCGTGCGCGTGGAGTGGGCGACGGCCACGGAGAAGGATGCCGAGAAATTCGAGATTCAGCGCTCGATCAACGGCCGCGACTTCGTAAAAATCGGCGAAGTGGCCGCGTCAGGTACCACTACCACGCCGCAAGAGTACCAATTTCTCGACACGAAACCGACCGGCGGCCTCAACTATTACCGCCTGCGCCAGGTCGATACCGACGGCCGCGCGCACCTCACCGACGTGGTGAGCGTACGGATGGGTGCCCCCGTGGCCGCCGCCCTCGAAGCGTGGCCCGTGCCGATGCAAAGCGAGCTGCACCTGCGCCTGACGGCCCCCGCCACCGGCCGTGCCACGCTGCACCTCTACGATCTGCAAGGCCGCGCCGTGCTGACCCGCGAGCTGCACCTGACGGCCGCCACCACCGAGCTGACCGTCCCCACGGCCGCCCTCAGCGCCGGCACTTACGTGGCCGAAACGCGCCTCGCCTCGGGCGAGGTGGTGCGGGTGAAAGTGGTGAAGTAAGCGAGCAGCAACGGACGGTACGCGGGGCTGTAGCTCCGTCGTGCTGTCGGCCGAAGTAACGCGGAGCTACAGCTCCGTCGTGCCGAGAGTTGAATCAAAAGCACAACGCCCCGCCGGACGCCAGTCCGGCGGGGCGTTGTGCTATCAACAAATCCTGTGGTTCAGCGCACGGAGACGGCGGCGTAGAGACGCATCCTTGCGTCTCCGCAGCACGGGGCGCCCAACCGCCATTGCCCAACCGCCGTCGCCCAACCGCCGGAGACGCAAGGATGCGTCTCTACGCCGGCTCCTTCCCCCAGACCACAGACCCAAAAAAAGGCCGCGCCCGAAAAGCGCGGCCTTTCTGCCAGTCACGGTCCGGATAGTAGAAAAACAGCAGCTACAAGCGTGGTATTTTTCCCGGTGTTAAAACTGCCGCAAAGGTCGGGCGGGGGCTTTAGCGGTGGGCTACGCCAGTGTTATGGCTGTATGATGAAGGATAAGAAACTGTTTAGGTTAGCGCACGGCAGCGGCTGGAGCGCGGGTCTCAGGCCTTGATTCCGCGCGGAACGAGCGAAGCGAGTAACACGGCGGTTGTGCGCGTCGAGCGCGGTGCGCCCAACCGCCGCCGCGGGCCGGAGACCCGCGCTCCAGCCGTTCGCGCCGCCAATTTCAGTAACGTAAACAG
>ERZ1066122.2530-NODE-2530-length-11893-cov-10.392634_pt1 | contig 11893 bp, 8 predicted proteins | sample MGYA00382769_ERZ1066122 | MGnify/ENA primary metagenome ERZ1066122 (study PRJEB33369, sample SAMEA5778352) | biofilm metagenome | biome: Industrial cooling water; feature: Water cooling tower basin; material: Biofilm | place: United Arab Emirates | collected...
CAATGCCATAGGCCTGCGCGATGAAGATCGTCGCGAAGGTCATGTACATCATCGACCCGTCCAGATTGAACGAATAGCCGAGCGGGAGGACGAAGCTGGCGATCCGCGGCGGCACGCCGAACCGGTCGAGCGCTTCCAGCGTGCGCGGATAGGCGGCTTCCGAGGATGCGGTCGAGAAGGCGAGGAGGATCGGCTCGCGGATGTAGCGGATCAGCTCGCCGACGCGCGGGCCGATCACCAGAAATGCGGCGCCGAGCAGCACGGCCCAGAGGATGACGAGGCCCAGATAGAATGTGCCCATGAAATAGGCGAGGTCGCCCAGCACCGCGGGTCCGCGTTCGGCAAGCGTCCCCGCGACCGCCGCGAAGACCGCGAACGGTGCGAAGCGCATGACGTAGTTGGTGATCTGCAGCATCACCGAGACAAGGCCTTCGAGGCCGCGCACCAGCGGCGCCGCTTTCTCGCCAACCGCGGTGATCGCGACGCCGACGAACAGCGAGAAGACGACGATCTGCAGGATTTCGTTGTCCGCCATCGCCTCGATCATCGACGCCGGCACAAGATGCGTCACGAAGTCCTTGAGATTGAAGCCATCCTTTGCGACGCCGCTTTGCGCTGCTGCGTCGGGAATCGGGAAATCAAGGCCCACGCCCGGCTGCAGGGCGGTCACCAGGATCAGGCCCAAGGTCAGCGACACGAGGCTTGCCGAAATGAACCAGCCGACCGCGCGCGCGCCGACCCGGCCGAGCGCTGCAGTGTCCCCCATATGGGCGATGCCGACCACGAGGGTGGAGAAGACCAGCGGCGCAATGATCATCTTGATCAGCCGCAGGAACAAGCCGGTCACGATCGAGAAATAGCCGGCGATCTCGGTCAGCCGCGCCGGTTCGCCGATCGCGGCGTTCAGCGCCCAGCCGACGGCGATGCCCAGCACCAGGCCGAACAAGATATAGTAAGTGAGGCGTTTTGCCACGAAGCACTCCTAAGGGATGCGGCACCGAAGGCGATCCTGGCCGCCGGGTCAAGCCGAACCCGGCAAGGCCGGCACCGCGGCTGGCTGCCCGGTCCGCGCTAAATTGCCCGCAGCGCCGCGAGCTTGCGGGGTGCGACCATCGTCCAGCTCGTCGCCACTCGCTCGGCGATGTGGTCCCAGTCGGGCTGCCGATCGTCGAGCCGGATCGCCACCCAGCCGCTCGGGCCGAAATAGGCTGGGCGAAAATAGAGCGCGGGGTCCTGCTCGATCAGCGCTTCCTGCTCTTCCGTTCCGCTGGTCTTGACGAGCACCGCGATCCGGCCGTCGCCGTGATGATCGGTGCTGAACCACGCAAAGATGCGCCCGCCGGCGATGCGGAAGCAGGGCATGCCATGGGCCGCATGCTCCTCCGCGCCCGGCAGCGCGAGCGCGAGCGCGCGCAGCCGCGCCAGCAGTCCGGCGGGGGTCCGTTCCCGGCTCACATAGTCGGCGAGGGCGCGGGGGTAGAGCTGGTGCTCCGCGATCAGCACGCGGGCGGCCAGCGTCTCGGGGGTGTCGCCCGGCAGAATGGCCACTTCGGCCTGGGCCAGCACCGGCCCGTCGTCCAGCTCTGCGGTCACGACATGGACCGAACAGCCGGCGACGCGGTCGCCCGCCTCGAGCGCGCGGGCATGGGTGTCGAGGCCCTTATATTTGGGCAGCAGGGAAGGGTGCACGTTCAGGATGCGGCCCGGCCAGCGGGCGACGAACTCGGGCGACAGCAGCCGCATATAGCCGGCCAGCGCGACATAATCGGCGCCGGCGGCACGGATCTCGGCTTCGATCAGCGCGTCGAAGCTCGCCCGGGCCATGCCTTTGTGGCTGTGCGCGAAGACCGCGACGCCTTCCGCGCGGGCGAGAGCCAGGCCGGGCGCGGCCGGATCATTCGCCGCCACCAGCACGATCTCGAACGCTGCATCCGGCATGCGCGACGCATAGAGCAGCGCCGCCATGTTGGAGCCGCGGCCCGAGATCAGCACGGCGACCCGTGCCTTCTCAGCCATAATGGACGGCTTCCCAGCGCTCCCGCGCGCTCCAGGTCTCGTCGCTGCCGACGACCGTGCAGCCGCGCTGCCCGGGCTCGACCCGGCCGATCACGAACACGGTCTCGCCGACCGCCTCGAGCGCCGATCGGACCGGATCGGCCTCGGCGGGATCGACCAGCACGGCCATGCCGATGCCGCAGTTGAAGGTTCGCGCCAGTTCCGCCGGCTCGATCGCGCCCTGCGCCTGCAGAAACGCCATCAGCCGCGGCAGCGGCCAGGCATCGGCATCGATCCGGGCGTGGCAGCCGTCCGGCAGCACCCGCGGCACATTCTCGAGCAGGCCGCCGCCGGTGATATGGGCAAGCGCCCGGACCCGGCCGGCCCGCACCAGCGGCAGCAGCGACGGCACGTAGATGCGGGTGGGGGCCATCAGCGCATCGATCAGGAGCACGTCCTGGTCGAACAGCGCCGGCCGGTCGAGCTTCCAGCCCTTGTCGGCCGCGAGCCGGCGGACGAGCGAAAAGCCGTTCGAATGGACGCCGGAGCTTGCCAGGCCGAGGATGAGGTCGCCGGGAGAGACGCGGTTGCCGGTCAGTGCCTGATCCCGCTCGACCGCGCCGACGCAGAAGCCGGCCAGATCGTAATCGCCCTCGGCATACATGCCGGGCATTTCGGCCGTCTCGCCGCCGATCAGCGCGCAGCCGGCCTGGCGGCAGCCTTCTGCAATCGACGCGACCACGCGCTCCGCCACTGCCGGATCGAGCCGTCCGGTCGCGTAGTAATCGAGGAAGAACAGCGGCTCGGCGCCCTGGACGACGAGGTCGTTCACGCACATCGCGACAAGGTCGATGCCGACGCCGTCATGCCGGCCGCTGTCGATGGCGAGCTTGAGCTTGGTACCGACGCCGTCATTGGCGGCGACGAGCAGGGGATCGGAATAGCCGGCGGCCCGCAGGTCGAAAAACCCGCCAAACCCGCCCAGATCCGCATCGGCGCCCGGCCGCCGCGTCGATTTCGCGAGCGGCGCGATCGCCTTCACCAGCGCGTTGCCGGCCGCGATCGAGACGCCAGCCTTTTCGTAGGTGTAGCTCATGCCTCGCGCGCCTAACCGATGCGCGGCAGGTTGAACAGAGCGGCAAGCGGCAGGGCGGGGCCCGCTGCGCCGGCCGCCGCAAACCGCTTCCCTTTCCACCGCTTCCGCGCCAGAAGGACGCGCGTGATCGCGCTGCGCCGTCTTCCCGTCGCCTGGTGGACCCTGTTGATTCCCGTCGTGGCGCTCGCCCTCGTCGGCACGCTGCTGCGCGCGCAGATCGAAGGCGGCGAGCGCGGCGTGCCGCCGATCGACAGCTCGTCGAGCTTCGAGGTCTCCGGCATCGAGGTCGATGTTTCCGCCGACACCGCCGACGCCGCGCGGCTGGGCGGCTGGCGCGAGGCGCAGCGCAAGGGATGGCAGGCGCTCTGGTCGCGCACCCATGGCGGCGAGCGCGGGCCGGTGCTCGCCGATTCCGCGCTCGATGCGATCGTTGCCGGGATTGTCGTCGAGAACGAACAGATCGGGCCGCGCCGTTACGTCGCGCGGTTGGGCGTCCTCTTCGACCGGGCCCGCGCCGGGCAGATCCTCGGCACCACCGGCAGCCTGCTGCGCTCGGCGCCGATGCTGGTGATTCCGGTGCAATGGTCGGGCGGCGCCGTCCAGGCCCTCGAGGTGCGCACCGAATGGCAGCAGGCCTGGGCCCGCTACCGGACCGGCAACAGCCCGGTCGACTATGTCCGGCCGACCGGCACCGGCATCGATCCGCTGATCCTGACGCCGGCGCAGGCGCACCGGCCGGGACGGAGCTGGTGGCGGCTGCTGCTCGACAGCTACGGCGCGGCGGACGTGCTGATCCCCCAGGTGCGGCTGGTGCGGCAATGGCCGGGCGGCCCGGTGGTCGCCATTTTTTCCGCCTATCACGGGCCTGATCGCAAATATCTGGGCGGGTTCGTCCTGCGCGTCGGCAACAGCCGGTCGCTCGATCGGCTGCTCGACGAAGGCGTCCGCCGGATCGACCAGATCTATGTCCGCGCGCTGCAGGACGGTCGGCTGGTGCCCGATCCGTCGCTGGTGTTCGAGCCCGAGACGCCGACCGCGGACAGCCTCGAGACGGAGGACGATCTGCTGCTGGAGGGTGATTCGCCGCTCGGGGCGGCGACGGCCGCCGCGGCGACCAGCCTGTCCGTGCAGTTCGACACGCCCGATCCCGCCGCCGTCGCTGCGGGAGAGGCCCTGCTCCGCAGCCTGCCCGGCGTCCGCAGCGCCGTGACCACCAGCCTCGCGCTGGGCGGCGTCTCGGTCATGCGGGTGTCGATCGACGGCGATCCGGCGGCACTTGCTGCGGCACTCGAGACGCGCGGCTGGCAGGTTCAGCAGGGCGCCGGCGTGCTGCGGATCAGGCGCGCGACGCCGGCGCCCGGGGGCCTGCCCTGACGGGGACGGGCCAGATGGCGCTCCCGCTCGGCTGGCCGGCGGACGAGCGGCGGGAGGATTTCATCGTCGCGGACAGCAATGCCGCCGCCGTGCGCCATCTCGATCATTGGGGCATCTGGCCGGTGATGGCGACGATCCTGAGCGGCCCGCGCAAGTCCGGGCGCAGCCTGCTCGGGCGCCTGTTCGCCCGGCGGAGCGGCGGCCGGCTGATCGACGATGCCGATCGGCGGCCCGAGGACGAGCTCTTCCATGCCTGGAACGAGGCGCAGACGAGCCGCCGGCCGCTGCTGATGATCGTCGATGCGCCGCCGCCGCAATGGCGGGTCCGCCTGCCTGATCTGCGCTCGCGGCTCGGCGCCACGCCGGCGGTCGCGCTGGGCGATCCGGACGACCGGCTCGCGGCTGCGCTGATCGAGAAGCTTCTTGCGCAGCGCAACCTGGCCGCGAGCGCCGAGTTGGTTTCCTGGCTTGTGCCGCGCATCGAACGCAGCCATGTCGGCATCATCCGCGCCGTCGACGCGCTGGACCAGGCTGCGCTTGCCCGCCGGGCGCGCCTGTCGATCCGGCTGGCGCGGGAGATTTTGCGACCCGTTGAGGAGGATTGACCGCTATGGCGCGCCCCGAATCGCTGACCCGCGACGAGGATCGGGCCCCGCCTGTGGACGGCCAGCGCTTCTTCAACCGGGAGCTCAGCTGGCTGGCCTTCAACCGCCGCGTGCTGGAGGAGGCGTGCAACGGCGCTCATCCGCTCCTCGAGCGGCTGCGCTTCCTGTCGATTTCCGGCAACAATCTCGATGAGTTCTTCATGGTGCGGGTGGCGGGCCTGAAAGGCCAGCAGCTCCAGGAAGTCGAGGAGCGCTCGCCCGACGGGCTGACGGTCGCGCAGCAGCTGAGCGGCGTCACCGAGGATGCCGACCGGCTGATGGCGATGCAGCAGCAGGTCTGGGGTGAGCTTGCCGCGGCGCTCGACCGGACCGGCATCCGCGTCGTCCGCGAGGACCAGCTGACCGCGGCGGCGCGAACCTGGCTCGAAAGCCATTTCCGCTCGCAGATCTTTCCGATCATCACGCCCCAGGCGCTCGATCCTGCGCACCCCTTTCCGTTCATCCCGAACAAGGGGCTGAGCGTGATCTTCGATCTGGTCCGCCTGTCGGACCGGGAGCCGATCCGCGAGCTGGTGATGATCCCGGCAACGCTGCCGCGCTTCGTCCGCATCCCTGGCGACGAGGCGCATTATGTGGCGATGGAGTCGGTGCTGCGGTGCTTCACCGACCTGCTTTTTCCCGGCTATCAGGTGCTCGGCTCCGGCGCGTTCCGGGTGATCCGGGACAGCGACATCGAGCTCGAGGAGGAAGCGGAAGACCTGGTCCGCTACTTCCGCAGCGCGATCAAGCGCCGCCGGCGCGGTCGCGTGATCCGGCTCGAGCTGGAGGCGAGCGTGCCGGAGATGCTAGAAAAGCAGGTGCGGCGCGAACTCGGCTCCGACGCCATCGTCACCGAAGCCGACCATCTGCTCGGCATCGGCGACCTCGAGGCACTGGTCGAGGAAGACCGGCCCGATCTCAAATGGGTGCCGTTCAGCCCCCGCTTTCCGGAGCGGATCCGCGAATATGGCGGCGATTGCTTCGCGGCGATCCGCGCCAAGGACATCGTCGTCCACCATCCCTATGAGACGTTCGACGTCGTCCTCGCATTCCTCCAGCAGGCGGCCGCCGATCCGGACGTGGTCGCGATCAAGCAGACGCTCTACCGGGCCGGCAAGCAGTCGGCCGTCATCAACGCGCTGATCGCCGCGGCGGAGGCCGGCAAGTCGGTAACGGCCGTGGTCGAGCTGAAGGCGCGGTTCGACGAAGAACAGAATCTGCTCTGGGCCTCGGCGCTGGAGCGTGCCGGCGTTCAGGTCGTCTACGGCTTCATCGAATGGAAAACCCACGCCAAGGTTTCCATGGTCGTGCGGCGGGAGGGCGATGCGTATCGCACCTACTGCCATTTCGGGACCGGCAATTATCATCCGATCACCGCGCGCATCTACACGGATCTGAGCTTCTTCACGGCCGATCCGCGCGCCGGCCGGGATGCAGCGCAGCTGTTCAACTACATCACCGGCTATGTCGAGCCGAGCGACCTTGAGCTGCTGGCCATTTCGCCGCTTCAGATGCGCGCCCAGCTTTGCCGGCTCATCGACGACGAGATCGCCCATGCCGAAGCCGGCCGCCCATCCGGCATCTGGGCGAAGATGAACTCGCTCGTCGATCCGGCGATGATCGAGAAGCTCTACGAGGCCAGCCAGGCGGGTGTGCCGATCGACCTCGTCGTGCGCGGCATCTGCTGCCTGCGGCCGGGCGTGCCCGGGCTGTCGGACACGATCCGCGTCAAGTCCGTCGTCGGCCGCTTCCTCGAACACACCCGGATCTTCGTCTTCGCCAACGGCCGCGCGCTGCCCAACGACCGCGCCCGCGTGTTCATCTCGTCGGCGGACTGGATGCCGCGGAACTTCGACCGCCGGGTCGAATATATGCTGCCGATCACCAACCGCACGGTCCATGACCAGATTCTGGATCAGGTGATGGTCGCCAATCTGATCGACAACGAACAGAGCTGGGAGCTGCAGCCCGATGGCAGCTATGTCCGCGAAACACCTGGCGACCGGCCGTTCAACCTGCACCGCTACTTCATGACCAATCCGTCGCTGTCCGGTCGCGGAACGGCTCTCGCGAACAGCGACGAAGTGCCGAAGCTGAGCCTCAGGCGGCGGGGATGAGCGAGATCGAAGCGATGGCACGGCGGGGCCGCGCTGCGGGCGCTGCGCCCGCGGCCAGCTCCGCGATCATCGACATCGGATCGAACTCGATCCGCCTCGTCGTCTATGGCGGTCCGCCGCGCATCCCGGCGACTCTGTTCAACGAGAAAGTGATGGCCGGCCTGGGCCGCGGCCTTGCGGAGACCGGAGCCATCAGCAGCGACGCGCTGGACGCCGGCTATCGGGCGCTTGCGCGCTTCAAGCGGCTGGCCGACGCGATGGGCGTCGACACGCTCCGCACGGTCGCGACGGCGGCGGTGCGCGATGCCTCGAACGGTCAGGTGCTGCTCGAAAAGGCAGAGCAGCTCGGGCTCCGGGTCGAGACGCTGAGCGGCGAGGACGAGGCGGAATATGCAGCGCTCGGCGTCCTCTCGGCGATTCCGGAAGCGGACGGGCTGGTCGGCGATCTGGGTGGCGGCAGCCTGGAGCTCACTCGCATCGCCGGCGGACGCGTGCTCGACCGCGCGTCCTTCCCGCTCGGCGTGCTGCGGCTCGCGGCGCTGCGCACCGGCCGCCGCGACGCGCTGTCCCTGGCCGTGCGCCAGCAGCTGGCCCGGGCGCCGTGGCTGGCGGAGGCGACGCGCGTGCCGCTGTACCTTGTCGGCGGCTCCTGGCGGGCACTCGCCCGGGTGGACATGGCGCTGTCCGCCTATCCGCTGCCGATCCTCCATCAATACACGATGGCGCCCAGCGCGGCGTCGCGGCTGGTGCGCGCGCTCGCCGGGCTCGATCGCCAGGTGCTTCGCGCCATCCCCTCGCTGTCCGGCGCCCGGGTCGCGACACTCGACGATGCCGCCGCCCTGCTCGCTGTGCTGGTGCGGGAATTGCGCAGCTCCAGTCTGGTCGTCTCGGCCTATGGTCTGCGCGAAGGCCTGCTGTTCGGCAGCCTCACGCCCGAGCTCCGGCGAGAGGATCCGCTGATCGTCGCCTGCCACGAGGAAGCTGCGGTTCAGGGCCGCTTCCCCGAACATGGCGCGCTGCTGGATCGCTGGATCGCGCCGCTGTTCGCCGGCGGGGCCGATGCGCGGCTCCGGCTGGCGTCGTGCCTGCTCGGCGATGTCGGATGGCGTGCCAATCCGGAGTTCCGCGCCGAACGCGCGATGGAAACGGCGATCCATGGCAATTGGGTCGGCGTCGACGCCCGCGGCCGGGCGCTGATGGGCCAGGCGCTCTTCACGGCATTTGGCGGCGGCACGGCGCCGATCGTCGGCATCGAACGTCTGGCCGGCGAAGCGGACATGCGCCGCGCGGCCTGCTGGGGGCTGGCGATCCGCCTCGGCCAGCGCCTGTCGGGCGGCGTGGCGGGGCCCCTTCGCCACAGCCGGATCGGCACCAACGGCCGGCGCCTGACGCTCGAGCTCGCCGCGCAGGACCAGGCGCTCTACGGCGAAGCGGTCGAGAAGCGGCACCGCCAGCTTGCCGCAGCCATGGGACTCGAAGCCGCGCTCAGCCTCGTCTGAGCCGCGGCTCCGGCGGCCACCGGCCCAGCGGCAACCCTCAGCCGCAGTCGAAGCGGGCGACGCGACCCTGCTCGTCGAGCACGATCGTCAGCCGGTCCGGCCGGTAATCCATGGTGAGCGCGGTACCGGGGCCCGCCCATCGCATCGTGCGGGAGCCGCTCTGCGCCATCGCGGTCGTGGCGAGCGCGACCGTTCCCTCGCTGCCGATCAGTCCGGCCAGCGGCGCCGCCACGCATCCCGCCGGCGGCGCAGCGGGTGAGGCGGCGGGCCGGGTCGCCGTCGGGGCGCAGGCGGCAAGGCTGGCGCCGAAGGCGAGGGCAAGAGGTAGGTTACGGATCATGGGCCGCCATTCTCCGCGCGGGTCATGCTGAGGCGGCCGTTCCGCACGGCGAAGGCCAGCCTTCCTTCGACCAGATCAAGGGCTTCCTTGCCGAATTGCTCGCAGCGCCAGCCGTCGAGGATTGCGAGGCCCTGGCGGCGCCCGGCGGCGAGCAGCTCCAGCTCGTCGGTCCGGGCAAGCAGCCGGGGCGCGACGTCGATGTCCCGGGCGCGGATCTTCAGGAGCAGCTTCAGCAGGTCGGCAACCAGCGCGCCTTCCTTGCCGAGGCCCGGGCGTCGCTCGTCGCGCGGCATCTCGTCAGCCGGGAGGGGACCGGCATCGGCCAGCGACTTCATCAGCCGTCCGCCGATATCGTTGCCGGCCCAGCTTGCCGACAGTCCGCGCACCTTCGCCAGATCCTCTTGCTGGCGGGGCGGGTGGGCTGCGATGTCGGCCAGCGTTTCGTCCTTGATGATGCGCCCGCGCGGCAGGTTCTTCGACTGGGCCTCGCGCTCCCGCCAGGCGGCGAGCGCCTTCAGCCGGCCGAGCACTTCGGCCTTGCGGCTGGCGATCTTCACGCGCTGCCATGCGCGGTCCGGATCGTTCGCGTAATTGGCCGGGTCGGCGAGCCGCTCCATCTCCTCGTCCAGCCAGTGGCCGCGACCCTGCTTCATCAGCCGGTCGATGATCATCGGGAAAATCCGGCTGAGATGAGTGACGTCGCCGATCGCATAGTCGATCTGGCGCCGGTCGAGCGGCCGTCGGGCCCAGTCGGTGAAGCGGGCGCCCTTGTCCAGCTGGATGCCGAGCCAGGTGTCGACGAGATTGCTGTAGCCGATCTGCTCTCCCTGGCCGAGGGCCATCGCGGCGATCTGGGTGTCGAAGATCGGATGGGGTGTCCGGCCGGTCAGGTTGTAGACGATCTCGACGTCCTGGCCGCCGGCGTGGAAGACCTTCAGCACGTCCTCATTGTCGACGAGCAGATCGAGGAGCGGCGTCAGATCGAGATCGCCGGCCTTGGGATCGATCGCCGCTGCTTCATGCTCGTCGGCGATCTGGATCAGGCAGAGGTCCGGCCAATAGGTGTTCTCGCGCATGAACTCGGTGTCGACCGCGACGAAGCGGGAGCGGGCGAGGCGGGCACAGAGCTGGGCGAGCGTTTCGCTGTCGGTGATCAGCGGATGAATTTGCATCGGAGCGCAATAGCGACTCCGCTCCGCCCTGCAAGGGAGGGCAATGCTTGACTTTCGCGCACCAGCCGCAAGAAGCGCGCGTGTCTTCCACGGATAGTAAGTCGACGACCATGCACGCCTACCGCACCCATGATTGCGGCGCGCTCCGCGCCTCCGATGTCGGCGGAACCGTCCGCCTGTCGGGCTGGATCCACCGCAAGCGCGATCATGGCGGCGTGCTGTTCGTCGACCTGCGCGATCATTACGGCATCACCCAGCTGGTCGCGGACGCCGACTCGCCGGCGCTGCCGGTGCTCGAGTCGCTGCGCGCCGAATCCGTGGTCACGATCGACGGGGTGGTGAAGGCGCGCGCCGCCGGCACGGTCAACCCGCAACTGCCGACCGGCGACGTCGAAGTGTTCGCCAGGAGCGTGACGGTGCAGTCCGCCGCGCAGGAGCTGCCGATGCCGGTCGCCGGCGAGGCCGAATATCCCGAGGACATCCGCCTCCGCTACCGCTTCCTCGACCTCCGGCGGGAGCGGCTGCACGCGAACATCGTGCTGCGGTCGCAGGTCATCAGCTCGATCCGCCGGCGGATGATCGACCAGGGCTTCACCGAGTTCCAGACGCCGATCCTGACCGCGTCCTCGCCGGAGGGCGCGCGCGACTATCTGGTGCCGAGCCGGGTCCATCCGGGCAAATTCTACGCGCTGCCGCAGGCGCCGCAGATGTTCAAGCAGCTGATCATGGTCGCGGGCTTCGACCGCTATTTCCAGATCGCGCCATGCTTTCGCGACGAGGATGCGCGCGCCGACCGCAGCCCGGGCGAATTCTATCAGCTCGATTTCGAGATGAGCTTCGTGACGCAGGACGATGTGTTCGCGGCGATCGAGCCGGTGCTGCACGGCGTGTTCGAGGAATTCGCGCGAGGCCGCCAGGTGAGCGCCGCGCCGTTCCCGCGCATTCCCTATCGGGAAGCGATGCTCCGCTACGGTTCCGACAAGCCCGATCTGCGCAACCCCATCGTGATCTCCGACGTGTCGGCGCATTTCGAGGGATCGGGCTTCGGCCTTTTCGCCCGCATCGTCGAAGGGGGCGGCGTCGTCCGCGCGATCCCGGCGCCGAACACGGCCGGGCACAGCCGCAAATTCTTCGATGACATGAACGACTGGGCCCGTGCGGAAGGCCATGCCGGCCTTGGCTACATCACGCAGAAGGGCGGGGAGCTGGGCGGCCCGATCGCCAAGAATCACGGCGAAGACGCGACCCGCAGGCTCGTCGCCGAACTTGGCCTTGGCCCCGATGACGGGATCTTCTTCGCCGCCGGCAAGGAAGCGCAGGCGGCCAAGCTTGCCGGCGCAGCGCGGACGCGCGTGGGCGAGGCGCTCGGCCTCATCGACAAGAATCGCTTCGAGTTCTGCTGGATCGTCGATTTCCCGATGTTCGAATATGACGAGGAAGCGAAGAAGATCGATTTCAGCCACAATCCCTTCTCGATGCCGCAGGGCGAGCTGGAGGCGCTGGAGACCAAGGATCCGCTCGACATCCTCGCTTATCAGTACGACATCGTCTGCAACGGCGTGGAGCTCTCGTCCGGCGCAATCCGGAACCACAAGCCGGAGATCATGTACAAGGCGTTCGAGATCGCCGGCTACTCGAAGGATCAGGTGGACGAGA
>ERZ1066122.2532-NODE-2532-length-11890-cov-9.591128_pt1 | contig 11890 bp, 7 predicted proteins | sample MGYA00382769_ERZ1066122 | MGnify/ENA primary metagenome ERZ1066122 (study PRJEB33369, sample SAMEA5778352) | biofilm metagenome | biome: Industrial cooling water; feature: Water cooling tower basin; material: Biofilm | place: United Arab Emirates | collected...
AACCGCCGCACCTAACCGCCGTGCCTAACCGCGAGCGAACCGGAGGTTCGCGGTCCATTCTCAGCCGCCGCACCTAACCGCGAGCGAACCGGAGGCTCACACTCCAGTGGCTACCGGAACCACTTCTGAGACCTCCCCCAGCCCACCACCCCCAAAACCAAACGCGCCCCCGGCCAAATGGCCGGGGGCGCGGTAAAATGCGGCGCCGAACCCCAGCACCCCGCCTATCAGCTTGTGCTTACTCCTTCCATTCCAGCTCCGCCAGCGCCAGCCGCAGCTCGGCCACGCTGACGGGCCGGTACGTGAGGGGCGCGGCGAGGGCTTCGCCCGTGACGGCGGGCTGTACGGCCAGCCACGCCTGGCCGTGCGGGTCGGTGCGGATGGCGACCACCGTCACCGGCTCGCGCTGGGGCACACCGGCGAAGTGGGCGTCGGTGCCGCGCACGGTGCCCGCCAGAATGGTGCGCGCGCGGCGGAAGACGAGGCGCACGTCGGCGTCGGCGGCCCCGGCGGGCACCACGTACGCCGCGCGCCCGCCGGGAATGTCGGCCACGCGGTGGCCCATCAGCCAGCCCAGGCGCCCGGCGTCGAGCAGGTAGCGCGAGCCGAGCAGGTCGGCGGAGGGGCGCAGGCGCAGGGCCATCGCGGCGGCTTCGGCGCCGTAGGGCGCCTTGGCCGACGTGCGCCGCTCGTAGTCGAGCACGTATTGGGCGCGGGCCGGGCCTTCGCAGGGCGCCCAGTCGTCGGGGTCGGAGCGGACTTCGATGTCCATCATTCCGTCTTCGTAGCAGAGCACCAGCAGGCGGGCCCGCATCGGCACGGCGCGACCCGCGCAAGTGCCGGGCCGCCACTGGCCGGGCAGCGCCGGCCCGGCCTGCTGGAGCGCCGTGCGGAGCGACTGGTGGTAGCCGGTGGCCTCGCCCCAGTTGCCGACGACGCCGTTTTCGGAGACGTCGAAGGAGAGCGTCAGCACGTCCAGCCCTTCTTTGAGGGTTTTGGTGTAGCGCAGCACCCGGCCGCTTTCGCTCCACTCTTTCCGCAGGCGGCGGCGGTCGGTGGTGGGCATCTCGGCGAGCAGATTCTCAGCCAGCGTAGGCGTGAAGCCGAGCTTGGCGCGAATGGAGTTTTCGAGCTGGGCCACGCCGAGCGAGTACACGGGCGGCATTGCGCGCACCACTTCGGTGGGGTCGGCGAGGCCCGAGGGTGCCCATTTGAGACCTTCGGCCGTAACGCCAACCGAATCGGCTGAATACGAACGCATTGCCGGCCGCCGACCGCCGCGCACGGGCAGCGCCACGTGGACGTCGCGCCCGTAGCGCAGGCGGCACGGGCGGCCCTCTTCGGTGGTAACGTCGAGCCACACGGCGCCGGCGGTTTCGAGCAGATGCCCGTTGGCGGCGCGGGTCGTGAGGTTGCCGAGCAGCAGGTCGGGCAGCGTGGCGTATTCGCGCAGGCGCAGCGTCAGGGGGCCGGTGGCGGCCGTAAGCGTGTCGGACGCGAACACGAACGCACCCGCCGCCACGCGCACCAACGTGCCTTCGGTCGTTCGCAGCACCGTATCGCGCGTGGCGTCGAAGGCGAAGGTTTGGGTCGGGATGCTCACTGCCGACGCCAGTTGCGTCAGGGGCCGCACCACGGGCGCGGCCATCACGGCAACCGAATCGGGCCGGGCAGCCGCTTTGCTCGTCGGGCGCCGCGCGGCCCGCGTGGTCGGCGCGGCGGCCACTGCTTGAGGCGGGGCGGCTACTGTCGGCGCGGGCGCGGCTGGGGCGGCCGGAACCGCCGCCACGACCGCGCGCGGCTTGCGCGCGGGGGTAGCGGCCGGACGCGCTGCCGGACGTGCTGCCACCACCGGGCGCGGTGTGGCCGCTACGACCGGTTTCGGGCGGGAGGCATACGCCGGTTTGGGTGCGGGCGCCACAATCGCGGGACGCGGCGCTTTGCCGGTTGTGGCGACGCTTGGCTTGAGCGCCCGCTTGGGAGCCGCCACGACTGGTTGTGGGGCCGGTTTCGGGGCCGCCACCGCGCGAGCTACCACCGGCGCGGCGCGGCGCACGGGCGCCACTCGCGCCACCGGCCGCGCCGAAGCACGGCGAAGCGGCGTTTTCGGAGCGCGAGCCACGGCGGGCCGGGCCACGGGTTTCGGCTTCGCCACGGTCGGGCGCTTGGGCACGGGCGGCAGCTTGGCGGGGGGCATCGTCGTGGCGGCCGTGGTGGTAGGCCCGACCGGCGCGGCGGGCCGCACGGCGGGCGGCGTGACCGGCGCCGACGCATACGCCGACACGCCGGGGCGGGGCGCGGCGGGCCGCACCACGGCCGGGGCCGAGCGCGTATCGGCGGCGCTGGTTTCGCGCGCGGCCTTATCGGAGGAGCAGGCGCCGGCCACCAATCCGGCCAGTAGCGCCCAGCTTGCGGCGACTCGTTTCTTCATCGTGAGGAGCAGGTAGGTTGGAGAGGTGGCGAAGATGAAAAAAAATTGCCTTTTTCCAACCCTTCTGTCGCTAAACCGCTGAAAAAAGGCAGTGAACGGACGCAGACCGCCAGTCGGCCGTCCTAAAAAGCCGACGGCCCGCCCGCGCTTGATGCGCGAGCGGGCCGTTGGGTAAGCCGCTGGGATTGAATGAATGCCACGTCCTGTGAGCACCACGCTCCGGCGTGGTACACCGCGCCGATGTGGGCTACACCGGAGCGCGGTGCTCCCGGGGCGCTACGCCGCGCCTGCCGCGATGAGGTTGAGCGCCGACCCGGCGCGGTACCACGCGATCTGGCCTTCGTTGTAGGTGTGGTTGGCGGTGATGACCTCCACCGAGCCATTCTGGTGCGTGAGGCGCACTTTGAGCGGTACGCCAGGGGCGAATGACTCGAGGCCGAGGATGTCGATTACGTCGCCTTCCTCAATCTCGTCGTAGTCGGCTTTGCTGGCGAAGGTGAGCGCCAGCATTCCCTGCTTTTTGAGGTTGGTTTCGTGGATGCGGGCAAACGACTTCACCAGCACCACGCGCACCCCCAGGAAGCGCGGCTCCATTGCGGCGTGCTCGCGCGAGGAGCCTTCGCCGTAGTTTTCATCGCCCACCACCACCGAGCCGATACCGGCGGCCTTGTAGGTACGCGCCACGGCGGGCACGGCCTCGTAGCCGTTGCCTTGCGTGAGGGCGTTCTTCACGGCGTTGGTTTTGCCGTTGAAAGCGTTGGTGGCGCCGATGAGCATATTGTTCGAGATATTGTCGAGGTGCCCACGGTACTTGAGCCACGGCCCGGCCATCGAGATGTGGTCGGTCGTACACTTGCCTTGCGCCTTGATGAGCAGGCGCAGGCCGAGCAGATCGCCGGAGCCGTTGGCGGAGAAGGGCGCCAGCAGCTGGAGGCGGTCGGAGGTCGGATCGACAATCACCTGCACACCCGAGCCGTCGGCGGCGGGTGCCTGGAAACCCGCGTCTTCCACGGCGAAGCCGCGCGGCGGCAGCTCGAGGCCGGTCGGCTCGTCGAGGCGCACCTGTTGGCCGGCCGAGTTGGTGAGCGTGTCGGTGAGGGGGTTGAAGGTCAGATCACCGGCGATGGCGAAGGCCGTCACCAACTCCGGCGACGCCACGAAGGCGTGGGTGTTGGGGTTGCCGTCGTTGCGCTTGGCGAAGTTGCGGTTGAACGACGTGATGATCGAGTTGGCGCGGTTGGGGTCGTCGGTGTGGCGCGCCCACTGGCCGATGCACGGGCCGCAGGCGTTGGCCATCACCACCCCGCCGATGCTGGCGAAGGTGTCGAGCAGGCCGTCGCGCTGGGTGGTGTAGCGCACCATCTCCGAGCCGGGCGTGATGGTGTACTCGGCCGCTACGGTGAGCTGCTTGTCGGCGGCCTGCTTGGCCACGGACGCGGCGCGCGTCATATCCTCGTACGACGAGTTCGTGCAGGAGCCAATCAGACCCACTTCGAGCTTGGCGGGCCAGTTGTGCTCGCGCACGGCGGCAGCGAACTGCGAGATCGGCCACGCCGCATCGGGCGTGAACGGCCCGTTGACGTGCGGCTCGAGCGTGGAGAGGTCGATGTCGATGAGCTGATCGAAATAGACTTCCGGGTTGGTGTACACCTCGGGGTCGGCGCGGAGGTGGTCTCGCACCTGATCGGCCAGCGCCACGATGTCGGCGCGGTTGGTGCCGCGCAGGTAGGCGGCCATCTTCTCGTCGTAGGCGAACACCGACGTGGTGGCGCCGATTTCCGCGCCCATATTGCAGATGGTGCCTTTGCCGGTGCAGCTCAGGCTTTCGGCCCCCTCGCCGAAGTACTCGACGATGGCGCCCGTGCCGCCCTTCACCGTCAGGATACCCGCCACTTTCAGGATGACGTCTTTGGCGGACGTCCAGCCGTTCATCCGGCCCGTGAGGCGGACGCCGATGAGCTTCGGAAATTTCAGCTCCCACGCCATTCCGGCCATTACGTCCACGGCGTCGGCGCCGCCGACACCGATGGCGATCATCCCCAGCCCGCCCGCGTTGGGCGTGTGCGAGTCGGTGCCGATCATCATCCCGCCGGGGAAGGCGTAGTTTTCGAGCACCACCTGGTGGATGATGCCCGCCCCCGGCTTCCAGAAGCCGATGCCGTATTTGTTCGATACCGACGACAGGAAATCATAGACTTCCTTGTTTTCGGCGTTGGCGATGGCCAGATCCTGGTCGGCGCCGACTTTGGCCTGAATCAGGTGGTCGCAATGCACCGTGCTCGGCACGGCCACGGTGGCGCGGCCGGCCGACATAAACTGTAGCAGCGCCATCTGGGCAGTGGCATCCTGCATCGCCACGCGGTCGGGGGCGAAGTCAACGTACGACTTGCCGCGCTCGTAGGCGCGGGTGGGCGTGGCGTCGGCGCCGCCCTCGGCGTAGAAGTGCGAGTACAGGATTTTCTCGGTCAGCGTGAGCGGGCGGCCCACGGCGGCGCGGGCGGCGGTGAGGCGGGCGCCCATCCGGCCATACACGGCGCGGATCATCTCCAGGTCAAAAGCCATCGAAAACTTGTCTAGGTAAGTGAAGAACCGGACGTGGGCAAAGGTAGGGCGGGGCGGGGGGTGAGGGCAAACGGGGGTAACCTGGGGGCTGATTTAACCTTGAATCTCAAAGCGTACGACAATGATGAACGGCTTGATGGGGCGATTACTGACGATAGTGCTGCTATTGGTACTGCGAATGGGCGAAACTCGGGGGCAGGCACCTACGTGGGCGTGGGCGACGATATTAGGGCAAGGTCGAGGCATCAATACCTGTACCGACGCCGCCGGAAACGTTTACACTGCCGGCGAGTACTACGGCTCTATCAGCCTCGGAGGCACCACTCTCACCGGAGGGCCGGAGGTTCGACTATATGTAACCCAAGTTGCGGATCATTGAAGCGGCTTGAGGGGCAGTGGCCGGGGTAGAGACGCATCCTTGCGTCTCCGCCGCCCGGCGCCGCTGTGTCGGTGCGCGACTACCTGAAATGGCAGAGCGTCTGCGCTGCCCGGCGCCGCTGCCTGGCATAACCGCCGCCGCCGCAAAGAGGCGTCTCTACGAGGACGTAACCAGACCCGAAAACCGCTGTAGGCGCAAGCCATTCGCGCCCTAATCCGCAACTTGGGTTATGTAGCTAAAATCTCGAGCGCAGGAGTGTGCCAATGGGCTGTGGGTAGCTCAGCCAAGGTAACACTTGCTGCAATGGCCACTGACCCAAGCGGCAATGTGTATGTAATTGGGTAATATGCTGGGCGATTCTGCCCAATTTGGCGCCACGTTGCTTACCGATCCAAACGGCTTAACCAGCGATCCCGCGTTTGTGGCCAAGCTCGCGACAAACGGCGTCTGGGAGTGGGCGGTGAGTCTAGGTGTACAGTCTCAGGAAGAGATGGTGTAGCTGTCGGGCTGGCTTATCGTCGTCTCTTACGGGACAAGTACTCCACAGCCGCGCCCGCACAACGCAGGCAATACGGGCCGTTATTCAGCGTCGCCAGGAAAGCCACGAAACACTAGAAGCTATTGCAAAAGGCGGTTGAGGCAGTTCGTGGCCATCGCCAGCAGCACACAGCCTCGGCAGCAGACCAGCCGCCGGGGGCGCGTACGGGGCCGGCCCCGTCGCTTGGCGACCCGCACCGTGGCCAGCGTGGCCTCGGCCAGGCGCACTTCGGCCCGTTGGGCGCTGGCCGGTTGCATCCCGATCGGCACACCCTGCCCGTCGGTGTGCAGCATCAGCCTGGTGCCTTTGCCCTTACGCGTGAGGCCGACGCCGTGCCCCCTTTTCTGGCCGGCACGAACGTGCCAGCCAAACAGGCTTCCGCCCAGCGCAGCTGCTGCTGGCCTTCCCGCGAGGAGAGAACCACCCGCCACACTCGCTCCCGGGTGCCGTCCGCTGCCCCGCGCGGCAACCGCCGCCACGCCCGTCGAGCCATCGCCCAACTCGCGCGGCACCTCGCCCCACCGGCAGCCCGAACGCAGCACCAGCAGCATCGCGTCGAGTGTGCGGCGATCATCCGCGCGGGGGCGGCCGGCTACGGAGTGTGGGGGTAAAGGGGGCGCCAACAGCGCCCACTGGGCATCACGCAGACGGAGGGGTACGCAGAACACGAAGCTACTCAAACCAGCCCCCCCTTTTGCAATGGCTTCTAGCCACACGCCACGGCATCAACCCGAAGACCGTCGCCAAGTGGCGCAGACGCGCCACCACGACCGATGCGCCGCTGGGGCCTGCGCCGGTTTCGGCGGTGTTGATGCCCGAACAGGAAGCCGCTATCGTCGCCTTCCGGCGCTACACGCTGCTGCCGCTCGATGAGTGCCTGTACGCCTTACCAGCCACGATTCCGGGCCGAGCGCGCTCGGCGCTGCATCGGTGCTTCCAGCGCCACGGCATCAGTCGCCTGCCGCTGCTGAACGAGAAAGGCAGGGCGCCGAAAAAGAACTTCACGGACTACCCGATCGGCTACCTCCGCGTCGACTTCGCCGAACCGCACACGGAAGAAGGCACACAGTGCGTGTTTGTCGCCAGTGACCGCACCAGCAAGGGCGCTTTTGCGGAACTCCAGCCCCGCGCGACGTGGATGATCGCGGCCGATTTCCTGCATCGGGCACTGCCCACACTGCCCGATGCGGCCCATAAGGTACTGCCCGACAACGATGTCCAATGCCTGGCCCAGCCACACCACTTCCTGCCCGGCGGCCACAGTCAACACGTTGCGCGGGCTAACATCCCACGAATTTATCTGCGCCCAGTGGCAAAAGAACCCCAGCATCTTTACCCGCGACCCGGCCCAACTCACCTTGGAACTGTACACCTGGCGCGCCGTCGCGCTGCCTCGTCGGCGGATCGGGTGAGTATTATAGGGCGCTGGTAACTATCGCGGCCCGCCGCGCGTCTCAGCAAAAAATTACTTTCCCTGATGAAAAACCTTTTACCGAACCGTCGCACCGGCTTAGCCGTCGCCGTATCAATCGCTCTCCTGGCTGCCGCCCAACCGGCTCATTCTCAAAGCTGGCGGTGGGCAGTGCTGTCGGGTGGCGCTCCTACCCTGACTGAGGCCGACTCGGCGGGCAACACGTACGTCGCGGGGGTGTTCAGCGGCACGACGACATTTGGCGCATTCTCGCTCAGTAGCGGCGGTGGAGAAGATGCGTTTGTGGGGCGCCTCGACAGCACCGGCGCGTGGCAATGGGTGCAACGAGTTGGAGGTAGCGGCGCCGACCAGATTAAACGGCTACGGCTGGATGCGCGGCACAATGCCGTGCTGCTCGTGGGTGCTGCTCCGGCGGGGGGCACCGTTGGGACGACCGCTCTACCGTCTGCCGGCGACTACGTAGCGCGGCTCAACGCCGCTACGGGCGCGGTGCGCTGGGCCGTGGGCGCTGAAGGCGCCGCCGACGTCGGCGCTCACCGAAACGGCAATCTGGTGGTTTGCGGGACGTTTTCGTTGTCGCTGACCCTCGGAACGCACACCGTGCAGGACCCTTCCACTTTTTCCGCTTCTGAGCTGTATGTGGCCGGCTTGGATTCGATTGGCGTATGGAGTTGGCTGGTCGGCGGCGGGGGCGAAGGAGATGCCGAAGGCCAGTACGTGGCGGTGGCCGCCAACGGCGATGTGATTGTCGGGGGGCGTTATATGAGTATGTTCGATGACCCCACGTTCGGCCAGTACGCCATACCGGTCAGCGGCGGGGTTGATTTCAATTATTTCGTCGCCAAGCTGAACTCGGCGCGTACGTGGCAATGGGCGCGCGGCGTCACAAACGCCGACCGCTCCGACCTGGCCGATATGGCGCTCGACGCGGCAGGCAATGTGTACTTGGCAGCCCACGGCAACGACGCACCGGCACTCAACAACACCCCGCTATTCCCGATGACCGTTACGGGCAATGATGAGTTTTACATCCTCTCCCTGACGCCCGGCGGCACTGTCAGATCGGTTACACGTCAGACGGCGGCGGCGGTGCCCAGTCAGACGCAATCCCGGCGCCTACGCCTGGTTGACAACGACAAGCTGATGATTTCCGGCTGGATGGACGCCGGGGCCACGATTCAACTCGGCAACTACGCCCTCAGTGCGCCCGCCACACCGGCATTCCCGGTGTTTTTCGGGGTTCTGGATGGCACTTCTCAATGGCAGTGGGCGGAGGTGTTGCCCGATGTATGGAATTGGGCCTATGCGCGCCGCCACCGCCTGACGTTTGCCGGAACGTTTGCTCAATCGAGCTACGCATTCGGGTCCACGACCCTCACCAACACGCAACCGCCAAACACGCCGCAAGGCTTCGTGGCCCAGCGCGGCCTGCCGGCCCTGGTCGATGCATTCAGCCCCGCCACCGGCCCGGCCGGTACCATCGTCACGCTTACGGGGGTGGGGTTTGCGGGCACCACGGCCGTGTTGGTGGGCGGGGTACCGGCCGTGTTCACGGTGCTCGGCAATGGGCAGGTGCAAATAACGATTCCGCCGGGGCTGCCCACGGGCGGGGCGGGGGTGCTGATTCAGGTGGTGGGGCCGAACGGGACGAGCCTGAGTCCGACGCGCTTCCAGCCGCGCCCCGTGGGGCTGGCCGAGGCGAGCGCGCCGCTTGCGTTTCAGTTGGCGCCCAACCCGGCGCGCGGCGACGTGCGGGTGGTCGGCTTGCCTGCTGCTGCACAGCTTACCGTGCTCGACTGCGCGGGCCGCGTGGTGAGCGCCACAACCATCGGCGCCGATGCTACGCTCCATCTGCACGGCCTCGCGCCGGGCGTATATACCGTACGCGCCGGGGTGGTCGCGCGGCGATTGGTGATAGAGTAAAAACTGCTACCAACACCCCGTTCAGCCCCCCCCTCTCCTGTGGAGAGGGGGCCGGGGGGTGAGGATTCGGCGGCAGTCACAAGGTTTCGGTAGCCGAAGAGCAAGCCCCTACTCCCCACCTCCCGCCGGCGCCGGCACGTCCTCAATCGGCGGCGGGGGCGCCTCGCCGGAGTTGAGCTGTTCGAGCAGGGCGTCGGTGGCGACGGTATCGACTTTGGGCTTGCGCGGGGCGGCCGTGTAGCAATTCAGCTTCGGCAGGTTGAGCTTTTTGGGCCGCTCGAAGGGCTTGCGCTCGGCGAGGCCCGCGTCGTAGAGCTTCACCATATAGCGCCCGAAGACGGGGAGCGCGGTTTTGCCGCCCTCGCCGGTGCTGCTGGTGCGGAAGTGGACGGCGCGGTCTTCGGCGCCGACCCACGTGCCCGTCACCAGTTCCTGCGTGACGCCCATATACCAGCCGTCGGAGTAGTTGGAGGTGGTGCCGGTCTTGCCGCCGATTTCGTTGCCTTTTTTCCAAAGGCTCGGGTAGTCCCAGAGGCTTTGCGAGGTACCGCCGGGCTCCTGCATCGTGCCCAGCAGCATATGCTGCATCAGGTAGGCGGTTTCGGCGCGGATGACGCGCTGCTGCTTCGGCTGGGGCGCGTCGAGGAGGTTGCCGTTGCGGTCTTCGACGCGGCTGATGAGCTGCGGCTCGTTACGGAAACCGCCGTTGGCGAACGTGCTGTACGCATTCACCATCTCATAGACGCTCACGTCGCCGCCCGACCCGAGGCCGATGCTCGGCACGGCCAGCAGCGGCGAAGTGATGCCGACCTTTTTGGCGTATTTGGCCACTTCGGCCCAGCCCACTTTTTCCGTAAGGGCGGCGGTTACGGAGTTTACGGAGCGGCCCATCGCGTAGCGCAGGGTCATATTGGAGCCGGTGTAGGAGCGCGTGACGTTGTTGGGCTGCCACTCCATCGGCTGGCCGTTTTCCTCGTACCGGATGGTGATGCGCTGGTCGCGGAGGCGGTCGCAGGGGGTGTAGCCTTTGTCGATAGCCGTCAGGTACACGAACGGCTTAAACGTGGAACCGGGCTGGCGGCGGGCCTGCTTCACGTGGTCGAACTTGAAGAAAGCGAAGTCGGCGCCGCCCACCCACGCCAGAATCTGGCCGGTGTTGGGGTTCATCGTCATCATTCCGCACCGGAGCAGGCGCTTGTAGTAGGCGAGCGAGTCGAGCGGCGAAAGGGTCATTTCCTTCGGCCCGCGCCACGAAAACACCGTCATCGGGCGGGGGCGGCGCAACTCCTGTCCGATTTGGGCGGTGTCGCCGTGGAAGCGTTTTTTGAGGGTTTGGTAGTAGGGCGTCCGGCGCATCGCGTCCTCGATGAAGCCGGGGATTTCGGTGCCTTTTTCGTCGGCCCACGGGTTGCCTCGGCTGCGCCAATAGTTGTCGAATCGCTGCTGAAGCTGTTTGAGTTGCTCGCGCACGGCCTCTTCGGCGAGGGTCTGGTAGCGCGTGTCGATGGTGGTGTAGAAGCGGAGGCCGTCGGCGTAGAGGTCGAGGCCGTGGGCCTGGCACCACTTCTCGAGCGCCTGACTCACAGCGGTGCGGTAGTAGTCGGCGGGGCCATCGACGTGGCGGTCGGGCTGGTAGTTGAGTTCCAGCGGCGTGGCTTGCAGTTCCTTCACCTCGGCGGGTTTGAGGAAGCCGTACTTGCCCATCTGGTCGAGCACGACGTTGCGGCGGGTGAGGGCCGCCGTGGGCTGAAAGCGCGGCGAGTAGGCCGTCGGCGCCTTGAGCATCCCGACGAGCATCGCCGCCTCCTGCGGTTTGAGCGCATCCGGGGTAGTGCCGAAAAACGTGCGCGCCGCCACTTTCACGCCAAACGAGTTCGACGCGAAATCGACGGTATTGAGGTAGAGTTGCAGGATTTCGGGCTTCGTGAAGGTGCGCTCAAGCTGCACAGCCACGATCCACTCCTTCACTTTGGCGACGAGCGTCTTGACGCCCGGCACCTTGTTGAGCGGCCCCTTCGCCGACTGCGCGCCGCGCGTCTTGAAGAGGTTTTTGGCGAGCTGCTGCGTGATGGTGGAGGCGCCGCGCTTGTCGCCGCGCGCCCCGGCCGCCACGGCCGAGAACAAGGCCGTCAGGTCGATGCCGGAGTGCTCTTCAAACCGCGCATCCTCGGTAGCCCGCAGCGCCTGGATGAGCACGGGCGCCATCGAGTCGAGGGGTACGGGCGCGCGGTTTTCGCGGTAGTAGCGCCCCAGCTCCACGCCATCGGCCGAGTACAGCAAGCTCGGCACGGGCGGGCGCGGGTTTTCGAGCCGGTCCAGGCTCGGCAGCGGGCCGAAGAGATACAGAAAATTGACCGATACGGCCCACCCAAAAAACAGCACCGCCCCCACCACGGCGGCAAAGCCCGTCCACAGCAGCCGAATCCAGCGGCGCGAGCCACGGCCGGGGCGCGGCCCGGCAGGCGAAGTGGAGGCAGAAACGGGCGGCGCGGAAGGAGGAGTAGCGGACATTCAGACGGCAGGCGGCGCCGCAAAACTACGCCGGGGGGGAGGGAGGTGGTGGGGTGGGTGTTGGGTGGTAGGTGGTAGGTGGTAGCGAATAGCACTATACATCGACTGTCATCC
>ERZ1066122.2533-NODE-2533-length-11885-cov-7.111074_pt1 | contig 11885 bp, 6 predicted proteins | sample MGYA00382769_ERZ1066122 | MGnify/ENA primary metagenome ERZ1066122 (study PRJEB33369, sample SAMEA5778352) | biofilm metagenome | biome: Industrial cooling water; feature: Water cooling tower basin; material: Biofilm | place: United Arab Emirates | collected...
CCGGCGACGCGGCGGGGGCGGCAGGTGGTGCTGGCGGATGCGACGTGGGGGATGAGTTACCCGGCGGTGCTCGGCGACGGCTGAGGGCGCACGGCCGACGGCGCGCCGGCGACGGCGAGGCGGGACGCGGGCGATCCGGGGACGGGTCGCCCGCGTTCGCATCCGGACCCACGGCGCGCACCGAGCCGGCATGAACTGCCGACGGCACGGCAGGACCCACCGCCAGCCGGCAGGGGCACCGATTCGCCAAGTCGTTGCAGGACATACGTTTATTGATTGGCACGGGGCTGGCTTTCGGGGGCGGCGACCCACTCCGCCCACGAGGACGCCCATGACCGTGCCGTTTCCGCTCGTTCCCGCCGTGCCCGCGCCGGCGCTCCCTGCCGACCCGGCCGCGACCTGGGGGTCCGCCGCGCTGCGATTTATGGGCGCCGAGTCGGCGCCGGGGACGACGATGACTGCCGACCGACCCGACGCGGCGACGATCGCGACCGCGCTCCGGGACGCGGGCTTCGTGGCGGCCGCGTGCGCGGTGGCGCGCCTCGGTGACGATGCACGGACCGGCGAGTGGGACGCGATCGCGGTCGCCGACGCGGCGCTCGCCGCGGCCGTCGCCGCGCACGGCGTGCCGGCGGTGCCGAGCGTGCAGGTGCGCGAGGACGGGGCGCCGCGCTTCGTCGTCGCGGGCGGCGACGCCGCGACGCTCGTCGCCGACTTCGATGCGGAGCATCGCGGGAGCGGTGTCGACGCCGAGCTGCGCCTGTTCCTTGACGAGGCGCTGCAGCCGGGCGACGGCTACGTCGACGCGGCACCGGGGGCGGGGTGGGCCGTGCTCACCGCCGCGACGCGGCCGGGCGTGCAGGCGACGGCGCTCGTCGACGACCGGGCCGTGCACGAGGCGATCGTCGCGAGCGCCCGTGCGTCGGGGTGTGCGGCGACGGTCGCGGTGCGTCGCCGCGACGAGGCGACGGCGATCGTGCCGGGCGGCGCGAACGGGCTCGTCGTGCTTCACGCGGGGCGCGCCGCCGAGGTGGCGCCGCTGCTGCAGGCGCTCCGCGCCGCCGATCCGGCGGCGCGCATCGACGCGGTGGCGTGGCGCTGCGGCACGGCGCGCGACGCGGACTACGACGCCGAAGGGCTGCAGGTCGCCGCCGCGGTGCTCGGCGTGCTGGGCTTCCGGCACTTCGCGCTCGCGGCGAGCGACGACGGCGTCGAGCTGGTCCCCGCCGAGGCGATGGCGAGCAACACGATGATCTTCTCGCTCGGCGCCGCCTTCCTGGCGCGCGCGGGCGCATGACCGCCCTCCCGGTGCGTCCCGTGGCGGACGGTGCCGGGACGCTACGCGATGCGTCGACGGCGCTGCTCGACGCGACGGCGCGCGCGCTCACCGGCGGCGCGGCGACGCTCCCCGACCGGCGCGCGCTCGCGACGGCCCGCTTCGACGCGTCCTTCGGGGCGGCGCGAGTCATCTCGTTCGACGTCTTCGACACGCTCGTCGTGCGCAAGGTCGCGTCGCCGCGCGACGTCTTCCTGCATCTCGCCACGACGCAGCCGTTCGCCGGGTGGGGCCTCGCCCCGGACGCGCTGGCGACGCTGCGCCGTGACGCCGAGCGCACCGCACGCCGCGCGGCCGCCGCCGCACGCGGGTCGGGCGAGGTGACGCTGCACGAGATCCACGCCGTGCTCGCCGACACGCTCGGGCGGTCGGCGAGCGACGTGCCGGCGATGGTCGCCGCCGAGCGGCTGGTGGAGCGTGCGCTCTGCGTCGCGCATCCGCACCTGCGCCGCTGGTTCGAAAGGGCGCGCGACGCCGGCAAGGTGATCTGGGTGGTGAGCGACACCTACCACGAGGCGGCGTTCCTCCGCGACCTGCTCGCGGTCTGCGGCTACGACCTCGGCGGCGTCCTCGTCGCCGCGTCGGGCGAGGCACGGGCGAGCAAGGGCGAGGGGTCGCTCTTCACGCAGCTCCTCGCGTCGAACGGCGTTCGCCCGGACGAGGTGCTGCACGTGGGTGACCATCCGCATGCCGACGACGCGCAGCCGCGCCGCCTCGGCATGCAGGCGGTCTTCCACCCGTGGGCGGCGAGCCGGCACGGCGACGCGCCCGCGACCGCGCCCGGCGACGCCGTCGCGCTCGGCCTCGCGCAGATCGGCGCGCGCGCGCCGGAGCCGGCGTTCCCCTTCTGGTGGCGCTTCGGCTACTCGGTCGCGGGGCCGGTGCTCGCCGGCTTCGCGCTCTGGCTGCACGAGCGCTTCGCGGCCGACGGCGTGCAGCGCGCCTATTTCCTGCTGCGTGACGGCGAGATCATCGAGCAGGTGTACCGCGCGCTCGTCGGCGACCGTGCGGGGCCGACGGTATCGCTCCTCGACTCGTCGCGGCGCGCCTTCTTCCTCCCCGCGCTCGAATCGGGCGACCCGGGGCTCGTCTCGCAGCTGCTGGCCACCGAGAACGCCCGCCCCGCGCGCGAGTTCCTCGAGCGCCTCGGCGTCGACGCGACGCCGTTCGGCTTCGCCTTCCGGCAGGCGGGCTTCGCCGGGCCCGACGACGTCGTCGAGCCGGTCGACGGCCCGTCGCTGCTGCGCATGCGCACGCTCATCCAGCGCCCCGAGGTGATCGAGGCGATCCTCGCGCGCTCGCGCGCCGAGCGTGCACTGCTCGTCGATTGGCTCGTGGCGCAGGGCGTGTTCGCGCCGGGGCGCATCGCGCTGGTGGACATCGGCTGGAACGCGACGATCCAGCGCGCGCTGCACGCCGTCGCCGCGCTCGAGCGCCGGCCCGCCGACGCGACCAGCTACTACCTCGGCACGCTCGCGCCGGCGCACGAGCGCATGCCCGCGGGGGTGCGCGGCTACCTGTTCGAGGGCGGCCGCCCCGCCGAGCGGGCGGCGACGGTGCTCGGCCTGCGCCAGCTGGTCGAGTTCATCTGCACCAGTGCGCGCGGGTCGCTCCGGGGCTTCCGACGCGACGCGAGCGGCGCCGTCGTGCCAGTGCACAGCACCCCCGAGCACGACGCGGCCCAGGCGGCGCGGCTCGCGCAGCTGCACGCGGGCGCGCTCGCGTACGCGCGGGGGCTGCGCGACGAGCGGCTCGTCTTCGGCTTCGACGCCATCGGCCCCGAGGCCGCGGTGCGCCGCCTCGTCCGCGTGATCACGCGCCCCACGGCCGAGGAGGCCGAGGCGATCGGCGACGTGCGGCACGGCGAGGGGATCGGCACGGGGCGGGCCCGCGCGCTCGCCGCCTTCGACGCCGACGTGTGGGACCCGGCGGCGCTGCTGCATGCCCTGCGCACCTCGTACTGGCCGACGGGGCTCCTCGCCCGACGCGAGCCGCAGGCGCTCGCGCTGCGGATGGTGCAGTGGCTCGGCGAGGTGCCGCCGGAATGAGCGCCGGCGGCCTCGCCGTCATGATCGTCGGCGACGAGGCGACGGCGCGCGATCGCACGCTCGCCTCGCTGGCGGCGCAGACGGTGCACGTGACGCCGTGCACCGGCGCGGCCCCCCCCGCAGGGTGCGACGCGCCGTACCTCGCGCTCCTCGCCGCCGGGGTCGAGCTGGCGCCGACGGCGCTCGAGCGCGCGTGCTGGTGCCTGGCGGCGCAGCCGGCCGCGGCGTACGTGACCGGCGCCGCGCCGGGGCACGACGCGACGTCGCCGCTCGCGCCGCTGCTCGACTGCCTCGTCGTGCGCACCGCCGACGCGCACGCCGCGCTCGGCCCCGAGGTCTGGGCGGCGGTGGGGAGCGACGCGCGCGACGTGCCGATGATCGCGCTCGTGCTCGCCCTCGCCCTGCTGCAGCGCGGGGGCGTCGCCGGGGCGTGGCTCGCCGAGCCGACGATCGTGCGGGGGGGCGACACCGCGCACCGGGCGCGCGCCCACGACGAGGCGGCGGCGACGCTCGCGCGCCTCGGCCTCGCGCCCCACGGGCTCGTCGCCCCGGCGCTGCTCGCGCCGCCGGCCGTGCCGATGCAGCGGCTGGCCACGCTCACCCCGCCGCCGCTCGCGCCGCGGCGGCGCCGCGCCGAGGGGCTGCGCATCCTCGCCTTGCTGCAGGGCTTCCCGATGGGCGGCTACACGGCCTTCAACGCGGACCTGCTGCCGCGCCTCGCGGCCCGCGGGCACGACGTGACGACCTGCACCACCGAGTGGTGGCGCACCGACTGGCGCCTCGACGCCGTGCGCGCCGCCGCCCCGGACGTGCACCACGCCGCCGCGGTCGTGCCGCTGGCGGCGCTCCCGGCCTACGTCGACCACCTGGTCGCGAGCCGCGCGATCGACGTGCTCTTCACGAGCCACAGCTTCTCCGGCTACCGGCTGCTCCCGTGGCTGCGTGCGCGCCACCCGTCGCTGGCGGTCGTCGACTACGTGCACACCGAGTGGTTCGAGTCGCACATGTACGGCGGCTACGCGACGATGGCGGCGCGCTTCACCGACGGCATCGACGCGCACGTGGCGTCGAGCCGGGCGCTCGCGGAGGCGATGGTGCGCGAGGGAGCGGCCGGCGACCGGATGCACGTTGCCCACATCGGCATCGACACCGCGGCGTGGGATCCCGCGCGCGAGCACCGGGCCGCGGTGCGGGCGGCGCTGGGCGCGGGCCCCGCGACGACGGTGCTGCTCTTCGCGGGGCGCGTCGCGCCCGAGAAGCGGCCGCTGCTCGCCGTCGACGCGGCCGCGGCGCTGCGCGGCGAGGGGCACGACGTGCGCCTCGTCCTCGCCGGCGCGGGCCCGTTGCTCGAGGCGGTGCGCGCGCGGATCGGCGCGGTCGGGCTGGCCGACCATGCGGCCGTGCTCGGGGAGCTCGACGAGGCGACGCTGCGCGGGGTGTACGCGGCCGCCGACGTGTACTTCGCGCCGAGCGAGATCGAGGGGATCGCGCGGACGCCGGCACCGGGACGCTCGTGCCGCCGCACCCTGGGACGGTCGACGCCTACCTCCCGGCGCTGCGTCGCTGGCTCGACCCGGCGGTGCGCGCGCCGGCCGCACGGGCGGCGCGGGCGCACGTCGTGGGCGCGCTCGACGCGCGGCACACGGTGGCGGCGATCGAGGGGGCCTGCGCCGCGGCGCGGGCGCGGCGACCGGGGCGGCCGGGCCCGTCGGTGCCGCCGGCGGTGGCCGACGAGCTGGCGCTGCTCGCGCTCGAGACGGTGCGGCGGCACGTCATGAGAGCCGCTTCGTCCGGCTGAGCCCACCGCAGACCGATTCCGGACGATGCGCGACGACGTCTGGCGGACCCCGAGACGCGGCGCATGGAGCTCGGGATCGAGACAGCCGGCTCGCGACGCGCGCGCCTCCCGTGGACAGCCGGGCGCTGGCCGGTCTCGTGCGTCCGGCACGGACCCGCCGCCGTCACGCCTCGCGCGTTTGTCCCCGCGGAGCAGCCAGCCGCGCCGGGACGGTGACGGAGCGGATGTCCTCCCTCATCAGGCCGCATCCCGACCGATCCCGATGCGCGCCTGCGCGTCGAGCAGGACCTGCCGAAGCTCCAGCAGCCCGGCGTTGGTCGGCTCGAGCTGCAGCATGTCCTCCACCATCTCGCGCGCGGCGGCGATCCTGCCCTGCCGCACCAGGGTCTGCAGCTGATCACCCAGCCGTGCCATCGGTGAGAGGGGCGCCACGGCCCTCGTCGCCATGCGACGCGCCGCCTCCTCGCGCCGCGCCAGTGCGCTGCGGAAGAACGCGCGGTACTCGTGGCTCTTCAGGCCCCAGGTCCATGCCGGGAGGACGGCAGCTGATGCCACGGTGCCCAATCGCGCGCGCAGCGCGCGGTCGTCCCGCAGCCGTGTCACGGCCTGCACGAAGGCATCGCGGTCGCGCGGCACGATCAGGGCGCTCTCGCCGTCGACGAGGTACTCGGGCACGGTGCCGGTGTCGGTCGTGACGATCGCACAGCCGGTCGCCGCCGCCTCGAGCAACGAGTTGTTGCTCCCTTCGCTTTCGGACGCGCAGACGTAGACATCGATGCCGGCGTACCACCCAGGCATCTCCTCGAGGGTGAGGTTGCGGTCGGCATAGCCGCAGAACACCAGCTCCACGCCCGGGATCGCGCCGATCGGCTCGATGAACTCGGTGAACCCCTTGACCGTCGTGCGCCGGTTGCCCGCCCATCCGACACGCAGCGCGCGCGTCCCGTCCGCGTCGCGCGCCGTGAAGCGGAAGCGCTCGCCGTCGATGCCGTGCGAGAAGCACTCGACGGCAGGCAGCCAGGGCGAGATCTCGCGGTGCAGGCGGCGCGACACGACGTGCGCCTGCTGGAAGTGGGTGCGCAGGAAGCGCGCCAGGTCGGGTGCCGCGATCCCCTGCCACGACACGTGCGAGCGCACCGCCGTGACGTACTTCCACGGCATCGTGATCCGATCGAACGGCACGAGCCCGAACTCCATCACGTAGATCAGGTCCCACGCATTCTCATCGAACGGTTGCGTGTGGTACCGGACCGTGATGTCGAACTCGTCGTGCAGGACCTCCTGGAGCGTGCGCGCATGCCGCTCGAAGATCCAATTCGGGACGTCGGCGATCACCAGCACGCGGGGGCGGGCGGCGCGCTCCGACGGGATTGCCGCCGGCGCTGCGGACGCGGACGGCGCGTCCGTCGGTGCCACGACACGCAGCGGGACCGGTGCCAGCGGCACGGCCGGCTGCGATCGGCTGCGGACTTCCGCCTGCCGCAGCCATTCCTCGAGGACCAGCAGCACCCACACCGGTCCGTGGCGGTCGTGCTGCAGCAGGTCGCGGGCGCAGGACGGGTCGAGGAGGGACCGGAGCCGTGACTCTCCGCCCAGGAGGCGATCCTCGACGAATCCGCGCGCCTCGCCGTCGGAGGCGAACCAGCGCGACAGGGGCACGCCGAATCCCTGCTTGCGGCGATGCACGAAGCGATCGGGGAAGTAGCGCGAGAGCAGTCGCTTGAGCACGTGCTTGCCGGTCAGCTGGCCGAGCGGATCGACCCTGACGTTCACGCTCTCGGGCATCTGCGTCAGCAGCTCCCACACCCGGACGTCCACCAGCGGCGTGCGCGTCTCCAGCGAGTGCGCCATGCTGGCTACGTCCACCTTCGTCAGGATGTCGTACGGCAGGTACGTCGTCGCGTCGAGGTACTGGACGCGCTGCACCACGCCGAGGTCGCGCGCCTCCGCCCAGGCTGCCTCGAAGGACTCGATGGGCTGCAACGTCTCGCCGCGGTGCGCGCCGGCCCAGAGCTGGGCCCGGGTCCGGGGATCGCAGTACTGGATGCACTGCTGCCACGCCTCCACCGGCGGGCGCCTCAGCATCGCCTCGCCCTGCTGCGACACCCACCTGAGCCACAGCATGTGCGAGTGGTAGCCGGCCATGCCCTCGTCGCCCCCGTCACCGGTGACCACCGTCTTCACGTCCCGGGCGGCGAGCTTCGCGACGGCCATGGTGGCCACGGCCGAGCTGTCGCCGAAGGGCTCGCCGTAGTGGTGCACCAAGGCCGACAGCGACGCCAGTGCATCGACCTGCAGTACCTCGCGGGTGTGCGTCGTGCCGAGCCGCTTGGCGGCCTCCTCGGCCCATGCGGACTCGTCGTGCGCGGGGTCGGCGAACCCGATGCTGTAGGTGCGGACGGGCTGCGTGGCGATTTCCTGCGCCATCGCGACCACACCCGTGGAGTCGAGGCCGCCCGACAGGAACGCACCGACCGGCACGTCCGCCACCATGTGGGCCGCCACGGAGTCACGCAACGTGGCATCGAACGCGTCGAGCCAGTCGGCGTCGCTGCGGAACGCCGTCTGCCGGAATTCCGGGCGCCAGTAGCGCTGCGGCCCATGCACGCGCCCGTCGTAGTCCACCGACATCGTGTGTCCCGGGGGCAGCTTGCGCACCTGCCGGTACACGGTGCGGGGCGCCGGGATGTACTGCAGGGCGAGGTACTCGTCGATCGCCCGTACGTCCACGTCCACCTGCAGCCCCTGCACCTGGTGGAACGCCTGGAGCTCCGATGCGAACGCGAACCAGCCGGGCTGTTCCGCGTACACCAGCGGCTTGATCCCGAAGTGATCGCGCGCCAGGAAGAGTCGCCCCCGCCGTGCGTCGGCGATCGCGAAGGCGAACATGCCGCGCAGGTGCGTCACGCAGCGATCGCCCCACTCCTCGTAGGCATGGACGATGACCTCCGTGTCGGAGTGCGTGCGGAACCGGTGGCCGCGAGCCTCGAGCGAACGGCGCAACTCGCGATAGTTGTAGATCTCGCCGTTGAAGGTGATCCAGACGGTGCCGTCCGCGTTCGCGAGCGGCTGTGCGCCCGCCTCGAGGTCGATGATCGACAGCCGTCGATGGGCGAGGGCTACCGGCCCCTGGACATGGACGCCTTCCCCGTCGGGACCGCGATGCCGTTGCGCATCCGCGAGCGCCGATGCCGTCGCGCGCAGCGTCCCGGGCGCGAACGGAGCGAGGATTCCGGCTATGCCACACATGGTCGTCAGGGAGCGGGAGGATCAGGTCAGTGGGGAACGCAGGGCGCGGCGGCGTCCGTGCGTGGTGGCGGTGTGGTGCACGAGCGCCCGCAGCTCGGCGATCCGACCTGCCGGATCGTGTCGGTCCGCGACCCACCGTACACTCGCGCTGGCGGCGGACGCATAGGCGCCCGGCTCGGTGAGGAGCGACTCGACGGCACGGGCCAGGCCCGCGAGCGTGCCGTCAGCCACGCGTCCGCAGCCGTGGGTGGCGAGCATCCCGTCGGGATCGACCGCCATCGAGACGATCGGAATGCCGTGCATCCCCGCCTGCAGGAAGGCGTTCGGCGACCCTTCGACGACGGAGGTGTTCACCAGCACGTCCGAGAACCGGAACAGGCCATCCACATCCGGCAGCGCCACCTTCTCGGCGAGCGACAGGTTCGGCCGCGCCGTCTCGATGTCCGTGATGCTGCTCCGATCGATCCCGTTGCACACCATGATCATCCGCCGGTGCGGCAGTGCCTCGGCCAGGCGCAGCGCGGCGTCGTGCCGCTTGTTCGGGTCGGTGCGGCCGATCCACAGGATCCGTCCGCCGAACTGCGGGGCGCGGCGTGGAGCGGAGCGGACGGCCGACGGTGCCGGGTTCCGTATGAGGACCGCCTCCCGCCCGTGCATCGAACGGAAGAGGTCGCGCTGACGCTCCGTCTGCACGAACACCGCGTGCGCGTGATGCATGGCGTACCAGTGGTAGTGCCCTGCGACACCGTACGCATCGCGGATGACCGACTGCTCGCCGACCAGCGGGTCGAAGGCAGCATCCGATGCGATCGAGAGCACGAAGGCGCTTCCGTGCGCGAGACAGAATCGCGCCAGTTCCGCAGTGGCCTCGTTCGCGCCGAACCCCACGTACACGTCAGCGTCGACGGCGCCCCAGATCGAGTGCCGCGGATGGTCCATGTGCCCTTCGTAGAACGAGACGTTGCGCCGGAAATGCACGGTGATGCGGTCGGATCGCACCACCGGTGTCGTCTCCGATCCGTTCACGACGACGTGCACCTCGAGCGTCGGGTCCGCCGCCAGACCGCTGGCGAAGGTGAGACCCCGAAGCTCCGCCCCGCCGAACGGCTCATTCCCGCCGAGCACGAGCTGCCGAGCGAAGGGCAAAGACACGCACACCCGGAGCCGGGCGCTCGCAGGCGTGCTAGCGAGCGGTTGAAGCGAGAGCGCAGCGGTCATGGACGCAGGGGGCGCGGTGTATGGGTAGCGAGAAACGGTGGACGCGGTGAGGGAAAGCACCGCCAGTACCAGGGTGCCGCCCGTCGCAGCGTGACGGGTTGCGGCGTCGCGTCCTCTCCCGGACAGGCATCGACGCGCACCGCGCGTGCGTGACTAGCCGTTCGCCGCCGCCCACACGACCCCCCCCAGGCTCGCCCGCGCATACCGGACCGACGAGTCCCGAAGCGCAACCAGCTCCGCCGCCAGTCGCTGGAGGCTGCCGCCCCCGGTCACGCCCAGCCCGGACGTCGCGATCACCGCGTCGGCCGTGTCCTCGAGACTGCAGACGGGCACACCCGCCGCAGCACCGAGTTGCAGCAGGTCGCGGGGCGGTCCCTCCGCGCGCGTGCAGAGGAGCGCCCCCGCGTGGGCGAGCATCTGCTGCACGGAGGCGCGATCGCGCGGCCGCTCGACGATGCGAAGGTTTGCGGCCGCAGGGTTCAGGCGAGCCTGCGTCGCGGAATCCAGCCTCGCGAAGCCCTCTGCCAGCATGATGAACGAGAGGCGGGGCAACTGCCGCGCGATGGCGACGACCTGCTCCGGCGCGTCCGGTGCGGCGAGCGATCCGATCCAGAACACGGGCGCGTCGACGCTCCACTCCACCCGCACGCGTCCCACGGGCGCGTCACCGGCGGCCGGCGCCGGCAGCGGCGAGTTCGATTCCCGCTCGCCCAGGATGATGTGACAGCCGCCGTCGCCGCACTCGCGGACGCGCTTCGGCGCGATGCCCTCGGAGCGCAGGTGCGAGGTGAGCTCCGATACGGTCGCCACCTCGTAAGGCAGGCCGCCAAGCCAGTCGACCAGGTCGAAGTACGGGTCCATGCCGCGCTCGATCCCTTGCGTCCACCACCCCTCGGGCGCGAGCCCCTGGCGCGCACGCATCGCGTACTTCGCCATGATCCACTCGAACTCCATGCGACGCTTGCCGCTGAGCGATGCCTGGTGATACCGCTGCTTGAGCGCCAGATCCGCGGTGAAGTTCGGACCCTTGGCATAGATCGAGATGAAGAACGTGCCGCCCTGAGCGACGCGGGCCGCCGCGTTCGAGATCGCCTGCCACATCTGTCCCGTGTGGTGTAGCACCCCCCACGAGTACACGAGATCGAAGGTGCCGAGCGACGCCATGAAGGCCGCGTCGAGCACCGACCCCTGCGTCACGCGCCACGATGCAGGGGCCCCCGCCCGGCGATGCAGCTCGTGTGTCGCTCGCACCGAGTCCTGGTCGTAATCGAACGACACGAGCGTCGATGCCCCCATGGCGTGCAGGCAGGCGGAGTGCAGCCCGGATCCCGAGCCGATGTCGAGCACCCGCAGTCCGCGCAGCGAGGTGACGCCGAGCCACGCCTCGATGTCGCGGCGCGCGTCGGCGACCCGCACCGGATCGAGGGACGTCTGGTAGTCGAGCCAGTTGCGGCCGAAGCCGAAGCGGTCGACCGCCGTCTCATCGAAGCGGTGCGTGACGGGGGCGGTGGCGGTCATGTGCAGCTCGGTGCGTCGTCGGACGTGCGCGCGGTGCCAGCGCGCAGGAGGGGGTCGCGGGATTCCCCCCGACGAGGCAATGGCAGGTCGCGTGCCATCGTCAAGTGCTTGTCAATCAGCGACTTGCATGCGCACGTCCGTGCGAGGTGCGGCACGTTTCACCTCCCGCCGGCGAATGTTGCCGACTCCTTCTCCTCGCATGCGCCGATGTCGATCGGGGGGCCGGAACGGAGAGCGGAGACTGTGACCGCGTATTGCCGGACACGGCATCGGTGCGACGTCGTCCGTGGCGAGGGGAAGTGCGACAGCCGCACGCCGAGTCCGCCGCTCGGACGCGTCGGTCCACCGCTCTGTCCCTCTCACCATCGCTCACGGGCGCCGACGACGTCGTCGTACGCCCGGTCCATCAGCGCACCTGCTGCACCGCCACCACCGCTCGCGTCACTGCGGCCGACCAGTCGCCGACGCGCTGCTGCCGATGCAGCCGCACGCTGGCGTACCACGGCGTGCACTCCCCCTCGCGCCCCCAGCGCCAGTCGCACACGTGCGGCAGCAGCACGTGCACCGGCACGCCGAGCGCGCCGCCGAGGTGCGCGATCCCGGTGTCGATGGTGACCAGCGCGTCGAGCTGCTCGAGGAGCTGCGCCGTCACCTGCCAGTCGGCAAGGGCGCCCACGGTCGCGACGCCCGGCGGCGCGGCGTCGGCACCGTCGCCCTG
>ERZ1066122.2536-NODE-2536-length-11877-cov-11.059635_pt1 | contig 11877 bp, 9 predicted proteins | sample MGYA00382769_ERZ1066122 | MGnify/ENA primary metagenome ERZ1066122 (study PRJEB33369, sample SAMEA5778352) | biofilm metagenome | biome: Industrial cooling water; feature: Water cooling tower basin; material: Biofilm | place: United Arab Emirates | collected...
CTGGTGCTCGCGACCCATGGCCGCGGCATCTGGGTGATCGACGATGTCAGCCCGCTGCGGGCTCTGTCGACCGACAAGCTCGCGGCCGACGCCGTGCTGATCGCCGGCCCCCCGGTGCAGCAGCGGATTCAGGGCAATGGCGGCTGGCCGGAAGGGGACGGCGCCTTCTCCGGCGAGAATCCGCCTGCGGGTGCGGCGATCACCTATTATCAGAAGGCACGCCACGTGATCGGGCGGATGAAGCTCGAGATCCTGGACGAGAGCGGCACTGTCGTCGAAACGCTGCCGGCGTCGAAGCGCAAGGGCCTGAACCGGGTCTATTGGGCGATGCGGACCAACCCGCCGATGGTGCCGCCGGCCGCTTCGCTGGCGTTCAACGCGACGCAGGGCCAGCGCGTGATGCCGGGGCGCTACACCGTGCGGCTGACCAAGGGCGATCAGGTCTCGACCGCACCGCTCGAGATCCGGCTCGACCGCCGCGCCGAGTTCACGCTCGCCGACCGCCAGGCGCAGTACGCAGCGGCGGAGCGGGTGAAGGCGCTCTTCGCCCGGATGACGCGGACGGTGATGGAGATCAACGGCGCCCGGCAGATGGCCGGCCAGATGATCGCCAAGCCCGACGCGTCTGCTGATGCGAAGGCGCAGGCGCAGCGTTTCTCCGACGCGGCCGACGCGATCAGGAAGCGGCTGGTCGCCACGAAGGAAGGCGGCGCGATCACCGGCGAGGAGCGGCTGCGCGAGCATATGGACACCGCCTATGGCCTCGTCACCTCGACGGAAGCGGCGCCCACCAACTACGCGCTGGCCCGGATCGACGCGCTGGAGAGGGAGCTGGTCGAGGTCGAGACCGAATGGGCGGCACTGAAGGGTGATGGGATGAAGCGGCTGAACGCCGCAGCGGTCGAGCTCGGCATGACGCCGGTCGACTTTGCCGCGCTCACGCTCACGCCGGACGATGCCCGGGGCGGCCCGGCCGCGGCGCTTGCCGCAGGCCTGGTCGGGCTGCGCTTCTTCGGCGATGTCGGCGCGCTGAAGCCGCGCGCCGAAAAGGACTGACCTCGGGCTGGGCGGGGGCGGGGCGCGTCAGCGCGCCCCGTCCACCGCGCGCTTGACGGCATCGAGAAAGCGGGCGCGGGCCAGGCTGAGGTCCGTGCCGGTGGCTTTCGGCCAGGCGCCGGAAATGGCGACCACCAGCCGGCGGGCCGGATCGATGTGGATCAGCTGCCCGAAGATTCCCTGGGCCTGGAAGCTGCCGTCGCCATTCACCCACCATTGATAGCCATAGCCGCGGCCGCCCGGCCCCGGCACGGGCGACCAGGCGCGCGCGGCATCCGAAAACCAGCCCGCCGGCACCACTTCGCCGCCGCCGTCCAGCACGAACTGGCCGATGCGCGCATAGTCACGCAGGCTGGCGGACAGGCAGCAGCCACCGACATTCTGGCCGGATTCGTCGACCATCCAGAACAGGTCCCGCTCCATCCCATAGGGCCCCCAGATCTTCTCGGCGGCATAGTCGGTCAGCCGCTTTCCCGTGGCCCGGGTCACCAGCACGCCGATCAGATTGGTCTCTCCGGTCTTGTAGACCCATTTGCTGCCCGGCGCCGCTTCCCGCTCCAGCGTCCGCAGATAGGCGACTGTCGGATCGACGCCGGCGGGCACCGGCTGCGCATACATGCGGGCGACATCGGAGTTCGGATCGGTGTAATCCTCGTTCCAGCGCACGCCGGACGTCATCGTCAGCACCTGGCGCACCGACACGCCGTCATAGGCGCTGCCGGCCAGGTCCGGGATGTAGCGGGTAACCGGATCGTCCAGCGACGCGATCGCGCCGTCCCGGACCGCCGCGCCGACCAGGGTCGATGTCAGCGACTTCGCGACCGAAAAGCTGGTGTAGCGCCGCTCCGGCCCATGGCCGCGGGCATAGCGCTCCAGCCGGACGCGGCCGTCCTGGACCACGATCAGGCCGGCGACGTTGTTTTCGGCCAGATAGGCGTCCGCTTCGGGCAAGGCGATCGGCGCGCCGGCCGGCAGCGGGCGCGGCTGCCGCGACGCCGCTGCCACGGTGCCGGGGAACAGCGTGTCCATCGCGGGGAAATTCCGGTCCCGTTCCTCCTGGCTCCAGAACAGGATCCGCGCGCCCAGCTGGCGCATTTTCGCGAGTTCGGCGGCCGGGACCATCGGCGCGGGCGGCGGGGCCGACGCCGCGCGCAGCTGCGGGAGGGGCGCCGCCAGGGCAATCGCCAGAACCGTTGCCGTCCACCTCTGCTTCACGCGTCCTTCTCCCCCTTCACCAAAGTCACCTGCGCGACCCAGATTGCGCCGCCGCGGAACCCGCCTTCGCAGTACATCAGATAGTAGCGCCACAGATCGAGAAACCCGCGATCGAACCCGGCCGGGATGCGGCCTTCGTCGATCGCCGCGTCGAATCGCTCGCGCCAGCGGCGAAGCGTCTCGGCATAGTGGCTGCCGAACGGGCGCCGGTCCTGCCACTCGAGCCCGGCCGCCTCGGCCGCGGCGCGCAGCCGGGCTTCGGACACCAGCATGCCGCCGGGGAAGATGTAGGTCTGGATGAAGTCGGCGCCGGCGGCGTAGGACTCGAACAGCGCTTCGTCGATCGCGATGTACTGGATCGCGGCGCGGCCGCCGGGCTTCAGCGCCGCGGCGATCGCCCGGCACCAGCCCGGCCACTGATCCCGGCCGATCGCCTCGATCGCCTCGACGCTTGCGATCGCGTCGAACCGGCCGCCAATCTCCCGATGGTCGGCAAGCTCGATCCGCACCCGCCCGGCATTCACATTGGCGCGGTTGAGCGCGAGCGCATGGCAGCGCTGCGCCGGCGACAAAGTGACGGCGGTGACGTTCGCGCCATATTCGTCGGCGGCGATGTCGGCGAGCGTGCCCCAGCCGCAGCCGATGTCCAGCAGATGCTGGTCCGGGCGCAGATCGAGCCGATCGAGCAAAGCGCGGACTTTGTTCAGCTGGGCGTAGGCGAGCTCCTCGTCCGGCCGGATCGGCTCCTGGAAGAGGGCGGCCGAATAGGTCATCGTCTCGTCCAGCCAGGCCGCATAGAAATCATTGCCGAGATCGAAATGGGAGCGGGCGATGCGGGCGGTGCGGGACCGGCTCGGCCAGCTCAGCCGCCGGCGCAGCCAGCCGAGCAGCCGCCATGGCCCACGCGCGCGGGCGGCCGACCCAAGGCTTTGCGCGTTGCGGGTGAACAGATCGAACAGCGCGACCGGATCAGGGCTGCTCCATTCCTGCCGCGCCCATGCCCGATACCAGCCGGCCGAGCCGCTCCGCGCCAGGCGCACCAGCGCCGTCCAGCGCTTCAGCTCGACCTCGGCGACCGGGCCCGGGCCGCGGCCGCCCAGGATGCGGTAGGATCCGTCGGGCAGCCACGCCTCCAGCGCGCCCTCGCGCAAGCCACGATCGATGCGGTCGAGCGCGCGGTGGAACAGCGCTGCCGTCAGCGCCAGCCACAGCCCGCCGCCAGCGGCGAAGCCGCGGCCGCCGGACCGGAATTGCCGGCCGCGATCGGGCGGGGGCATGTTCATGGCGAAAGCTTATCGGAGGGCGCGCGCCGCTTCCAGCGCACGGGCCCGCGCTTCCCGATGCTCGATGCGTTTCTCGGGATAGCCGGGAACGGCGACGCCCGCGGCGTGGGGATCGTGAATCGCGGGATCGGGCACGTGCGCCAGTTCGGGCACCCAATGGCGGATATAGTCGCCCGCGCCGAATTTCTCCGACTGGCTGAGCGGCGCCATAATCCGGCCGAACATGTTCGAATCGACGCCCGACCCCGCCGTCCATTGCCAGTTGACGGCATTGCTGCCGTAATCGGCGTCGACCAGCGTGTCCCAGAACCAGCGCTCGCCCTCGCGCCAGTCGATCAGCAAATGCTTGATGAGGAAGGAGGCGGCGATCATCCGCACGCGATTGTGCATCCAGCCGATCGCCCAGAGCTGGCGCATTCCCGCATCGACGATCGGATAGCCGGTCTGCCCCGTCGTCCAGGCGCGGAAATCGGCAGCAGCGGCGGGATCCGTCAGCGGCCGCCACGGGAAGCGGTCGAAGGCGGGCCGCCCGTTCCGGTGCCCATAGTCCGGATTGCGGGCAATGACCCCGGTCGCGAAGTCCCGCCAGCCCAGCTCGCTGCGGAATGTGTCGAGCCCGGCGCCGCTGCCGGAAAGCGCGTGCCACACCATGGCCGGGCTCACCTCGCCGAAGTGAAGATGCGGCGAAAGCTGGGACGTGCCGGGTTCGGACGGCAGGTTGCGCCGATCGTGATAGGCGCCGGCCTTGGTGACGAACGCGGCAAGCGCGGCGGCGGCACCGGCCTCGCCGGGCGTCCATGCTGCCGGAAAGCGGGCCGCCCAGTCTGGCCGGATGGGGCGGAGCTGCCAGTCCGCCAGCGAATCGCTGTCCGGCCAGTGCGCGGGGGCCTCGATCATGGCGGGGGCCGGAAGCGGTGCCGGCGGCGGCAGCATGGCGGACAAGGTGCGCCAGAACGGCGTGAAGATCTTGAAGAAGCCACCCGTGCCGGTGCGCACGCTGTCCGGTGGGGCGAGCTGGTTGCCGTCATGGAGCACCAGCGTCGCGCGGCCGGCGACCTCCCATTCGGCGTCTGCCCACCAGGGCTCGTAATGGCGGATCGCATGGACGGCGGCAGCGCCGGTCGCTTCCGTCAGCCGGACGATCTCCGCCGCGGCACGGCCCCGGCGCAGGACCAGCCGTGACCCCTTCGTCCGCAGCGCGGCGTCAAGCGCGGCAAGGCTGTGGTGGAGCCACCAGCGCTGGGCGCCGCCGATCGCCCACGGGCCGGGCGTCTCGTCGTCCAGCACATAGACGGGGATGACCGGTCCGGCCTCCGCGGCCGCGAGCAAAGCCGCATGATCGGCCAGGCGCAGATCCTGGCGGAACCAGAGCAGCGTCGGGGCCGTGGCCACCGCCGTCTATCCTGACACCGGCGCACCGGCCGGCCGCGTCCGCCGCCGCGCGGGCAGGCCGTTTGCGCGCGCCACGGGTTCAGATTTCGTGCGGCTGCTTGTCGACCATCCAGGTCTGGCCCTTTGCGACCAGCTTCTGGAGATCGGGCGTCTTGTTCTCGGCAGCGGCGCGATTCTGTTCTGCGACCGCCCGCTCGAACGTCGGTCGCGGATGGTTGTAGATCACGCCCAGGGCGACCGGAAAGCCGCGCTCGACCTCCATGTCGATCAGCATCTGCGCGATGCCCTTGTTCGTCTGATCATGGCGGATCACCCCGGCCGCCTCCCAGTCGCCGTCTTCGACCGCGACGACTTCGAGCCGCAACTCCTGGCGGTTGAGGGCAAGCCCCATGCTGCCGTTCGCGAACAGCATCGGCTCGCCGTCCTCGAGCCAGATCTGGTTGACCGCCGCCTTCGCCTTTTCCGTGAAGGCGGAGAAGACCTCGTCATTGTAGACGATGCAGTTCTGGAAGATCTCGACGAAGCTGGCGCCCTTGTGGGCATGGGCCGCCTTCAGCACGTCGGGCAGCTTCTTGTGCACGTCGATCCCCCGGGCGACGAAGCGGGCGCCGGAGCCGAGCGCGAAGCTGCAGGCGGACGCCGGCCGGTCCACCGAGCCATAGGGCGTGGAGGGAGAGCGTGTCCCGACCCGCGAGGTCGGCGAGTATTGGCCCTTGGTCAGGCCGTAAATCTCGTTGTTGAACAGCAGGATCTGGCAGTCGAGATTCCGGCGGAGCAGGTGCATCGTGTGGTTGCCGCCGATCGACAGGGCATCGCCGTCGCCGGTGATGATCCACACGTCGAGCGCCGGATTGGCGAGCTTCACGCCGGTCGCGATTGCCGGGGCGCGGCCGTGGATCGTGTGGAAGCCGTAGGTTTCCATGTAATAAGGAAAGCGGCTGGAGCAGCCGATCCCGGAGACGAACACCACATTTTCCGGCCGGACGCCCAGTTCCGGCATCGTCCGCTGCACGGCCTTCAGGATCGCGTAATCGCCGCAGCCCGGGCACCAGCGGACTTCCTGGTCGGTTTCCCAGTCCTTGATGCTGGTCTTGGCGACGGGGGTCATGTCGTTCATTGCGCGAACCTTCTGGGGAAAGATGATCAGATCGCGTCGAATTCGCGCTCGATGGCGGCTTCGATCTCGGCGATGCGGAAGGGCTGGCCGGACACTTTGTTGAGCGGCCGCGCATCGACCAGATACTGATCGCGCAGCACCGTCTTGAACTGGCCGGTGTTCATTTCGGGCACGAGAATGCGGTCATAGCTGCGCAGCAGCGTGCCGAGATTGGCCGGCAGCGGCCAGATGTGGCGGATATGGATGTGGTGCACGTCTCGCCCGCGCATCCGCTGCCGCCGCACGGCCTGGTGGATGGGGCCGTAGGTCGAGCCCCAGCCCACCACCGCGAGCTTGCCGCCGGCAGCGCCGAGCGTCACCGCCTGCTCGGGGATGTGCGCGGCGATGCCCATCACCTTGTCGTGCCGGAGATCGGTCATCAGCTGGTGATTGGCCGGCGAATAATCGATGTTGCCGGTGCCGTTCGCCTTCTCGATGCCGCCGATCCGGTGGAGCAGGCCCGGCGTGCCCGGCTTCACCCAGGGCCGTGCGAGCCGCGCGTCGCGGGCATAGGGCTTGAAGCCGCCTTCCGGCGCTTCGGCGAGGAACCGGGCCGGGAAGGGCGTGTAGCCGCTCATGTCGGGCACCCGCCACGGCTCGGCAGCGTTGGCGATGTAGCCGTCTGTCAGCAGCATCACCGGCGTCATGAACTCGATCGCGATGCGACAGGCCTCGATCGCGCAGTCGAACGCATCGGCCGGCGATCGCGCGGCGATCACCGGCATCGGCGCGTCGCCGTTGCGGCCATAGACGGCCTGGTAGAGATCGGACTGCTCGGTCTTGGTCGGCAGGCCGGTCGAGGGGCCGCCGCGCTGGGAATTCACGATCACCAGCGGCAGCTCGGTCATGATCGCGAGGCCCATCGCCTCGCCCTTCAGGGCGATGCCCGGGCCCGAGGAGGAGGTGACGCCAAGCTGGCCGGCATAGGAAGCGCCGATCGCCGAGCAGATCGCGGCGATCTCGTCCTCCGCCTGGAAAGTGGTGACGCGATACTCCTTCAGCCGGGAGAGGTGATGGAGGATCGCCGAAGCGGGCGTGATCGGGTAGCCGCCGAAGAACATCGGCAGATCGGCGAGCTGGGCGCCAGCGACCAGGCCGAGTGAGATCGCCTCGGCGCCGGTGACCGTCCGGTAAAGGCCCGGTTCTGCCGGGGCCGCGCCGACATGGTGCTGCTTGAGCGGCCCGGCCAGTTCCGCCGTCTCGCCATAGGCATGGCCGGCATTCAGGGCAGCGATGTTCGCTTCGGCCAGCACCGGCGCCTTCGCGAATTTGGCCTTCAGCCAGGCGATGATCGGATCGCGGCTGCGATCGAACATCCAGAGCGCCAGGCCCAGCGTCCACATATTCTTGCAGCGCAGCGCTTCCTTGTTGCCGAGACCGAACGGCTTCACCGCGTCCAGCGTCAGCTGGGAAATGTTCAGGTGCATCACCTGCCAGCGCGCGAGCGACCCGTCCGTCAGCGGGTTGGTCTCATAGCCGGCCTTGGCGAGGTTGCGGCTGCCGAACTCACCTTCGTCGGCGATGATCAGGCCGCCGTCCTTCAGGCTGGCCACGTTCACCTTGAGCGCGGCCGGGTTCATCGCGATCAGGACGTCGGGAGCGTCGCCCGCCGTCTCGACTTCGGTCGATCCGAAGTTGATCTGAAACGCCGAGACGCCGAAGGTCGTGCCCTGGGGCGCGCGGATCTCCGCCGGAAAGTCGGGAAAGGTCGCGAGGTCGTTGCCGGCCAGCGCCGTCGAAAGCGTGAACTGCCCGCCGGTCAGCTGCATGCCGTCGCCGCTGTCGCCGGCGAAGCGGACGACGACGCTCTCGGCGGGCGGCGGGGCGCTGCTGTCTTCGGGGGAAACGATATGGGCGGCGCTAGCCATGTTCTGTCCTGCGTTGTCGGAGCCGGCTGCTCTGGCCGCTCGCGTTGATCGCGCCAATGTAGAAAATCTGCGGGCAGGCGCAATCAGGGTTGCGGGCGAATCTCTGTGCGGTGGGCGCGCCGGGCAACGGGCTCAGGCCAGCGCTTCGTACAAGCTCCGCACCGTCGCCGCATGGCGCCGGGCGATTGCTGACTTGTCGGGGCCATAGCCGCCGCCGGGCGTGCTGGCGAGCGGGATGCCGCGCCGGCGCGCCTCCGCGCCCACGAACCGGTCGCGGGCCGCCAGGCCGGCATCGGTGAGCGCCAGCCGGCCGAGCCGGTCTTCGGCATGCGGATCGACGCCGCCCTGATAGAGGATCAGGCCGGGGGCGAAGCGGTCGATCAGCGGCGGCAGCGTCGCGGCCAATGCGTCCAGATAGGCGGCGTCTTCGGTGCCGTCGGGCAGCGCGACATCGACGGTCGAGCGCGCCTTGCGCGCCGGGAAATTCTTTTCGGCGTGCAGCGAATAGGTGCCGATTTCGGGCCGGCCCGCGGTCAGCGCCGCCGTCCCGTCGCCCTGGTGCACGTCCAGATCGACGATCAGCACCCGCGTGACCCGGCGTTCGGCGGTCAGCCGGATGGCGGCAAGCGCCAGATCGTTGAACACGCAATAGCCGGCCCCGGTGTCCGCCAGCGCGTGGTGGCTGCCGCCGGCGGTGTTCGCGGCATAGCCATGGGCGAGCGCCAGTTCGGCCGCCAGCCAGGTGCCGCCGGGCGTCAGCTGGGCACGGCGGGCGAGCCGGTCGGTCACCGGAAAGCCGATCCGCCTCTCCTTGGCCGCCGGAACTCGCGCGGCCAGCACTTCGGCCACGTACTCCGGCGCGTGCGCCGCCTCCAGCCAGGCCCGCGGCATCGGTTCGGGCAGATGCCTCCTCTGGGGGATCGCCAGGGCGTCGAGCGCGGGCAGCAACAGGCCGTATTTGTCCGCCGGGAAGCCGCCCGAAGGCGGCGGCGGCGTCAGGTAATCGGGGTGGTGGACGATGTGGAGCAGCTCAGCCCTCGATCCGTTCGCGGTGGCCGGTCGCGAATTGCTCGGCCAGCAGCCCGGCGATGCGACTGCCGACCACGGACGGCGCCTTCACCGTGGCCGGGTCTTCCCCCGGGAAGGCGCGGGCGCGCATCTCGGTGCGCGTGGCGCCCGGGTCGATGATCGCGACGGCGACATTGCCGAGATTGCGCTGCTCCTCGCCATAGGCAAGCACCAGCGTCTCGAGCGCGGCCTTCGAAGCGCCATAGGCGCCCCAATAGGCACGCGGGCTCGCGCCGACGCTGGAGGTGACGGCGATCAGCCGGCCCGGGGCCGCGGCGCGCAGCATCGGATCGAAGGCCGCGATCAGCGCCTGCTGGGCGCTGACATTGAGGGTCAGGATCCGCGCAAACTCCTTCGGGTCGATCGCCGGCACCGCCGACAGCGTGCCGAGCGTCGCGGCGTTGAGCACCAGCCCGTCGAGCCGCTTCCAGCGCTGCGCGATCGCCGCCGCCAGCCGGCCGACGCTGTCGCCGTCGGTCAGATCGAGGGGGGCAATGGTCGCGGTGCCGCCAGCCTGGTGGATCCGCTCCTCGACTTCCTCGAGCTTCGCGCCGGTCCGCGCGGTCAGGATCACATGCGCGCCGGCGGCCGCGGCGGCTTCGGCCGTCGCGGCGCCGATGCCGCGGCTGGCGCCGGTCACGAGTACGAGCTTGTCTGCGAGGGGTTTCGTCACCTTGAACTCCGTTCGGGGCCGGCCGAGGCCGCAGGGGTGACGCGCCCGGTAAGGCGAAGGGAGGGCTCCGGCAAGCGGCCCCGAGTCGCGGCCGGGCGTCCGTGGCTCCGGTCGCGGGGCTACACCACCCGCTCGGCGAGGAGGCTCAGCTGGTCCGCCGGCGACATTTCGTCATGATCGGTCAGCGTGGTCGGATAGTCGCCGGTGAAGCAGGCGTCGCAATGCTGCGGCCGCACTTCGGCGCGGCGGTCATGGCCAAGCGCCTTGTAGAGCCCTTCGATCGACACGAAGGCGAGGCTGTCGGCATGGATGAAATCCGACATGCCGGGCACGTCCAGCCGCGCCGCGAGAAGCTTCGCCCGCTCCGGCGTGTCGACGCCGTAGAAGCAGCTGTGCCGGGTCGGCGGGCTTGCGATGCGCATATGCACCTGGGCGGCGCCGGCATCGCGCATCATCTGGACGATCTTGAGCGAGGTCGTGCCGCGCACGATCGAATCGTCGATCAGCACCACGCGCTTGCCATCGATCAGCGCGCGATTGGCATTGTGCTTGAGCTTGACGCCGAGATGGCGGACCTGGTCGCCGGGCTGGATGAAGGTCCGGCCCACATAATGGGAGCGGATGATGCCCAGTTCGAACGGGATGCCCGATTGCTGGGCATAGCCGATCGCCGCCGGTACACCCGAATCGGGCACCGGGATCACCAGATCGGCCTCGACCGGCGCCTCGATCGCGAGCTGCGCGCCGATCGCCTTGCGGACATCGTAGACCGATGTGCCGTCGACGATCGAATCGGGCCGGGAGAAATAGACATGTTCGAAGATGCACGGCCGCGGGTTGATCCGCCCGAACGGCTGGATCGACCGCACCGTCTCGCCGCTCACGATGACGATTTCGCCGGGCTCCACTTCGCGAAGGAATTCGGCGCCGATCACGTCGAGCGCGACGGTTTCGGACGCAAAGATCGTCGCGTCGCCGAGCTTGCCCATCACGAGCGGCCGGATGCCAAGCGGATCGCGGCAGGCGAGCATGCCTTCGGCGGTCATGCAGATCAGCGAATAGGCACCTTCGACCTGCTTCAGGGCATCGATGAATTTGTCGAGCAGCGTCCGGTAGCTGGAGGTGGCGACGAGGTGGATGATCACCTCGGTGTCGGAGGTCGACTGGAAGATGGAACCGCGCCGGACGAGCTCGCGCCGGAGCTTCATCGCGTTCGAGATGTTGCCGTTGTGCGCCACCGCAAAGCCGCCCGAGGCCAGCTCGGCAAACAGCGGCTGGACGTTGCGCAGCGCCGTCTCCCCGGTCGTCGAATAGCGGACATGGCCGCATGCCACGCGGCCGGGCAGCGCGCGGATCACGTCGTCCCGGTCGAAATTGCCCGCGACATGGCCCATCGCCCGATGGGTGTGGAACTGGCTGCCGTCCCAGCTGGTGATGCCCGCCGCTTCCTGGCCGCGATGCTGCAGCGCATGGAGCCCGAGCGCGACCACGGCGGCGGCCGTTTCGGCCCCGTGGATGCCGAACACCCCGCATTCCTCGCGGAGCTTGTCGTCGTCGAAAGGATTCGTCGTCAGCATGTCGCCCGGTGTCCAGCCCTTGGCAGCGCCATATAGGCAGGTGCGCCCGCTTTGTCTCCCCATTGTCACGAAAACTCTTTTGCCTAAGGGAAGTAGGTGATGGACGATGCACGCGAGACGGGGGCGGAGCTGCGCCCGAAATGGGGGCCGGACGGGCTGATCACCGGCGTGGTCACCCATGCCGAGACCGGCGATCTGCTGATGGTCGCGCATCTGAATGCCGAGGCGCTCCGGCTGACGCTCGACACCGGCGAAGCCACCTTCTGGTCGCGCAGCCGCGGCCGGATCTGGAAGAAAGGCGAGACATCGGGGCATGTCCTGCGCGTCGTCGAGGCGCGGATCGACTGTGACCAGGACGCGCTGTGGCTGAGGGCGATCCCCGCCGGCCCCGCCTGCCACACCGGCGCGTCGAGCTGCTTCTACCGGCGCATCGAGGACGGCCGCCTGGTCCGGGACTGACGCCGGCCGCGGCGGCGCGACGGCCGCTGCTTGACACGGCGCCCCCCCGGCCATACGTCCGCCGCCTCACCGCGCCACGGCCCCTTCGTCTAGCGGTCTAGGACGTCGCCCTCTCACGGCGAAAACACGG
>ERZ1066122.2537-NODE-2537-length-11875-cov-5.921235_pt1 | contig 11875 bp, 10 predicted proteins | sample MGYA00382769_ERZ1066122 | MGnify/ENA primary metagenome ERZ1066122 (study PRJEB33369, sample SAMEA5778352) | biofilm metagenome | biome: Industrial cooling water; feature: Water cooling tower basin; material: Biofilm | place: United Arab Emirates | collected...
TCGCGCGAAGTCTCAGTAGGGCAACCGGCATGGATCCAATCCATGACGTCATTGCGACGCCAGCGGACCGATCCACCTATGCGGACGGGTTTGGGAACTTGGCCCGCACTATTGAGTCGCCAAATACTCCGTTCACTGATGCCGAGAAGCCTGCCGAACTCCTCGGCCGTGATGAGAAGTGACTCAGACGGACTGTCAGGAGCGAATAGCGCCGTCGTGGACATGGGATTCTCCTTTTCAGTCATGATGACCGGCCGCACGGAGCGTTCGCCGGCCCGGCATGGAAAAACGGTTACTTACAAAAGATGCCGATGAAGAACTGGATCCGACGCAACGAAGCGTCGGAGGGCGGCGCCGTCTCCTTCATGTCAGGACGCACCGCGAACCACCCAGAAAGAACAATGGTCGCGATTGCCAAGGACGGGAATTCCCTTGAGCACTCCTTCCAAAGGAACACCCGTCATGGATCCATCACTTGGCGTTCTTGAGCCAATCAACGAGCCAGAACCAGGCACGCGATACTTGTTCCAACGCATCGCCTGGACGGCTGGCGTTGAAATGCCCGAGCTTGTATGCGCCCCAGACCAGTCCCAGGTAAAGAATGGATGCCAGTGACATCACGACGACTCCTATCTGTTTTGATTCAGCGGCTTACAGATCCTCGACGACCATTTACTCACCCATCGACCGCCGTGGTGGACCGTTGCCGGGATGGATAGAGAACGACTAAGGCCAGGAAGGCAATCGCCTCGACAAGCGCCCAGGCGACGAACAGCCATCCCAACGGAACGACTTCCGCAATCAGTCAGCCGACAAAGAACAGCGTCGTTGATCTGGTCATCGTTCCGGCTCGCGTTCACGCTCGTGCTCCATCTCCTTTTCCTTTGCTTGATCCTTCTCAACGCTCATTTCTGCTTGCCGTAACCGGTCCTGAATGATCGAGTCGCGGCCGTGTTCTTCGTCCATTTCCCGTTCATCTGGCCGGCGCGCTTCCGCCACTTCGCCTGGCGTGCGTGTGCCATAAAGACCATACTGCGGTTGCTGCGCGACGTTCGAATCCGTGTACATTGATGCTCTTAATTCAGCGAGGCCCTGCCTTCCCATCGCCCCCGCGTGCCCAGCGCCAATCTTCGTGTAGCCCGTTTCTTTCACGCTCATGACCAGCTCCTTTTTGAAATGGTCGCCTAGAATCGATGAGTGAGCCTACGCAACGACTGAGCATGCATTCGCTGCTCGATCATCGCGTCACGCATATCCAAGGATCGCCGACCCTCGCAGCGCCAGTTGACAAGCGTACCCCAGCACATGCAGAAGGCGTTGAAGCAGAGATAGAATCCAAGCGGCATGTTCCAGTCCCAGACCTTCAGTCCGAGGATGAGCACGAGGGCTGGTTCGACGATGAGCTTGAAGGATCGCTCGAATCGCGCGAGACGCGGCGGCAAGAGATGCGGAAAGCCGTTGTAGCGGGAGTGTTCGATCTCTCCTTGCCGCTCCCGCCACCACAGGCCCAGCCGGGCGAGCACCAGCCAGAACAAGAAGAGTACGAAGTACAGTCCCAGGGGCGTGGGATCGTAGTATGGATGACCCTGGTGGGGCCCGGTGGTGAAGTAGTAACCGAACAGAAACAAAAACGCGATCATCTGCACGAGGGCGAAGACGGCATTGACGCCAAGGGCCCGGCGTCCCATTCCCTTATGCAGAAAGATTTCTGCAGGCAGCGATCCGACACAGCTCCACAGAACGAGGGTCCGACCGGCGGCGCCTCCCGGAGATCCATTCGACATGACGTATTCTCCCTTTCGCAGTGAAGACCAGGGACCATGACTCAGTCCGCATCACAGCCAGCGGAAGGGCCGCTTCTGACGGAATGTGGCGAGTCGCCACGAACTGCCCGTGTCGTGAAATATCTTTCCGCTTTGAAAGAGGATGGCCTCGACCAGCCAGCGGTGCGCGGGTCCGCCCGACTTGAGAGCGTTAAAGACGCTCGGCTGCACCTCGAACTCCATCGCCTCCGACATGCCGGCGCTCACTTGGTTGTCGGCCGCGCCACCAAAGATCGCCGTCCAGCCATCCGGGGGCCCAAGCGAACTGTTGGAGTTGTAAAAGAACTGGCGCGTACGCCCGATTAGGTTGGCCGCCCAGTGGTTCGTCTGCGGATCGCCGTTGGCATGAAATATCTTCAGCGACAGGTTGCCGAAGATAGAGTCGGCGGCGGCCTGGCCGCGCCCTTCTCCCCCTAGCGCCGCATAGAAGTTCGGCAAGTTCTGGGTCAGGTAAGTCACGGCCACGCGCGAACTGCGAGCCGTTGACAAGAACTCCAGATCGTTGGCTGTCACGAAGAACTGCGCTTCATCAGCCCACAGAAATACTGGCCGAGGGCTCTTGCGAATATCGCGCCGCTCAATCGACCTCTGAAAGGCGTATTTCCAGATCGATTGAGCGAATAGGCCTACCTCCCCAAATTCCTTGACGGGAAGATCGATGAGCAGGATGTAGCCATCCTCGACAATGGTGGGATCGATGTTGGTCTGGCAGTCCGCAAAAAGATCCCGGAGAACACCCCGGCCCAACACATCCACCATGGAGGTGAAGGTGCTGACGACGACGCTCTTGGTCTTGGAGCTCAGCGCCGGCGCTTCCAACAGAAAATAATCGGCGAGCACTTCCAGTGTCCGAACCTGAGCGGCGGTGGTGGCATTGATCTCCGCCTGGGCCAAGCAGTTGAAACAGAAGGAACTTCTCTTCCATGCAGTCGAGCAAGCCTCCTCTCGCGTCGACGCCATGGACAGCACGAGCCGCTGCAGATCTCCGATGGTGAGTCGTCCGACGGCAAGGCTCAACAGATCGACTAGGTTGCGAGTCAACTGCCGACAGGCGCGCCGCCAGTACCCTTCGTCCTCTCGTCCGCCCCCGCCGCCCGTATTGCGCTCGGCCAGTTCCAGGATGGTCGAGAACAGATTCGTGATGTTCTCTGTCATCCCGCCGCCGATACCGGGCCGATGCATTTCGAAGTCGAGGAAGTTGAATCTCCATGGCTCTTTGATGCCGAAGCACACGAGGTCGCGCGAGCGCCCCGCCTCCCGGCAATACCCCTCGATCAGTGGGCGCTCGCTTGATTTGGCCGTGAGCACCATGCCGCCATAGCCGTTGCGCAGGAACGACTGAAAGATCGCCCGGCCGCTGCCGCTCGACTTGCCTGATCCGGTGCCTCCCCAGATGCCGCAATGGGCAAAGGAGTCGTTGATTTTCCAGGAGTCTCGACCCCAGCGGATCAGGGGCTTATGGAGGTTCCAGGAATCTCGCCATGTCCGACGACGGCGAATGTGGGGTTCTCTCTTTTTCCGGAATGGCCAGTTCATCGGAGGCCTCCTTTCGACGACGCGGTATCGCGAAGCAACTTGGTGAATGTGTCGAGTGAGAGCCCTTGGCCCCGCGCCTTGCGGGCGCGGGCTAACGTTTCTTCGAGGCAAGCGATGAACGCATCGAGCGAGGCCTCTATTCCCGACAGCGTGACCGATCGGCCCGAACCCATCGGAGCGACCACCCTTAACGTCCTCCGGGGCGCGATGACCTTCCGTGGTTTACCACTGCCTTCGGCAATTCGACGCTCGGCGCGCTCTTGTCGGACGGCTCCGTTCAAGCCGTCGCGCGTCAGTTGGCCGCCCAGGAATCGTTGGGCCATCTGCGCCTGCTTTTGCGGGTCTTCGATTCGGGCCAGTTGGTAAGCAATGCTTGCCCCGGCCCCTTTGTCCGACAGCTCCTCGGCCAGGTCATGCGGGAGCTTAAGGAACGCCAGAAGCTTGGTCACCTTCGATTGCGGAAACCCTAATTTGGCCGCGGTCTCGGCCGCACTCCAGCCGGTCTCTTGCATCAGTCGGGCCATCGCCCTGGCCGAGGCCAACGGCGTCAGCCCTTCTCGCTGCGCGTTGGCGATGAGCGCTTTTTGAATCGAAGCCGCCGCTTGCTGACCCGGGGACTCGACGATCGCGAAGATGGTCCGGTGCCCGATTAATCTTTTCGCTTGGGCTCTTCGGTGCCCGTCGATGATGATGAACCCTTCGCCATCGCGGTAGACGCGGACCGGATAGAGCTGCCCCACTGCTTGGATCGATTCCGCCAGCCCTTGAATGGCTTGCTCATCGATGCGATCGCGGATGTTGTCGCTTCGCAACGTGTCGATGTCGAGTTCTTGAATGGTTTCAAGCGTTGTCATGACGCACCTCCTTTCGCTCGGACCTCTTTGTCGACCACCCAAGAGCCACCGAAGCAAGCGACGCGAAAAGCCTCGCCCAGCGGCCCAACACCATGACGAGTAGTGCGACCATGGTGAGTAACACGAGGTTCCAATTGACCCGCTTCGCTGCTTCGGAAGCGACCGCACGGGGCAAGGTCGCCAGTGGCTTTACGGCCGACTCCCCCACGGTCTGGGCCAAGTCGGCGGTCCCTTGGATGAACTCTTCGGGCGACGCAAGGAAGACGGTCAGTGTCGCTCCCACCGCCAGTGCGCCCTTGTTGCGCCAGATGAAGTCACAGGCGCGATCTCCATGACGAGCAATGACGCTCATGAGCTCCGGCTTCAGCGCACCGTCTGCGGCGAGCATGGCCATCCGCCGGCCATTCTGCTGGCTCACCCGTGTCAGTGCTTCGACCCCGCTCTTACCAAACCCATCAACGAGGGTGTGGCCCACTGTTCCATGTCGCACCAGGGCCGTCGCAGCGTCATCGCCGTAGCGGGCCACGCTGGCGAGGGATTTTTTGCTGACAGCCAGAGACATCGCCTCGTCACCGTGCTTTGCCAGCAGACGAAGCGCAATGCCTCCATGCTCACCGGCTTGGCTGGCAATCTGGCCGGCGCGGGGACCGACCTTGCAGAAAGCACCGACGACGACCTCGTCACCATGTTTGGCCGCGAGCTGGGTCATCCGCCCAGCCATCCGCTCCACTCCCTCCTCCGCGACCTCTTTGCCGAACTTTTTGGCCGTGAATTCAATGGCTTCGCCGATGACCTTGCTGGCCACCCCCGCTCGCACCGGCGCGGTTGCGACCATGAGACCCATCACCAATAGGGCGCTTCGCATATGGTTCTCCTTCGATGCTTGAGAAAGGGATCATGAGACGGTCATTGCGGCAGGATCACCGCCCGAATCGACTGAGTCCGCGCCCGCGCTCGGCGGGATGCGTAGTCGCGTAAGCGATCTTCCAGGCCGGGCGCGGATCCATCGCCACGGAGGATCAGGGACTCTAACTCCATCAACGTTTCATCGAGTCGACGGCGGATCTCGCCGACCGGGTCATAGAGGGCGTCGTACGTCCACGACACGATGTAGTCGACAATGACGCCGACGATGAGCCCACCCATCAACGTTACTGTCCCCGTGCCGGCACCTGTCCCCAGGATGCCCGCCGAAGTCGCCAACTTAGCGGCCGCAAGCGCCAGGACTTCGCCGCCGATGTAGCTGACCATCTCTCGGCCGACCATTCCCCTGAAATCGGCCTGGACCGAGTCGACCGCCTCTTGGATCGCTTGATGGAGCAATCGCTCTATGCCGTCTCGATCCACATGCGGAGGGACCGCCTCGTACGGCAGGCCCTGGAGGTCGGCCTGTATTCGAACCAGCACCTGCGAATCGACATCATTCAGGTGCTCCAGATACGTCTCGACGGTCGATTCGATCAGCGATTCCAACTGGTCCGCGCGGAACAATCGAGCGGCGAATCGCTCTTCAACGAATCTCTCGTGTTCTTTTTCGCCTGAAATGTAGTCTTGCGCGAGCTTCCATTTCGATTCCCATCCGAGTACGTCTTCTGCAAAGCCCTTCGTCCCTGTCCGAGCCTCCTCAAAGAAGGCTTCGATAGGGGCGACATGCGCATTTAGACCTGCGTGATCCTCCCGCGCCGCCCATTGCAAATGGCCCGAGACGATGCGGTCGAGATTTTCGAAATGCGTTTGCGGAGGTTCATTCCGGCTTGCCTCGCGAACGACCGAACGCGAGAACCAAGCGATGGACGTTCCTAGCAGGGGCGCGGCAACCGCTAGGGACACGAGCACCACGCGCGAATTCGTTCGGGTCCATTCCGTCATTTTCTTCAAGAGGTTCATCGGTCTATGCTCCCACGAGAGTTCGCAGACGTTCGGACTCCGAAAGGTCATCCGCCCAAATCGTCTGACGCTTCATGTCCGGGTATCTCTCGATCATCAGAATTCCCATGAACAGGTAAGCGGCGAGGGGCTATCCTGTTCCCCTGGGGCTCTTTCGCTGGGTTCCGCCCGGGAGTTCAGCGACGCTTGGTCCCAAGCGGTGACAAAAAAGATTCGTTTTGTCTGGACCCCGACGGTTCCGACCGGTCAGGTGGAAGGGACCTTCGATGCGAATCATCGCCGGCGGAAAGGGAGTCGATGATGGAAAGTGCGTCTCCAGAAGATCTCGTGAAGCGTTTCGAAACGCTCCTGCGGCTCAAGGAAAACGAGTTCCTCGCGTATGCCCAAAGCTTGATGAGTCCGCAGATGCGATCGACGATCGACCCCGAGGACGTTCTCCAGGAGGCGCGGATAGCCGCATTCCGCTCCCTCCCCAGCTTCACTCCCAGCCGCGAAATCGATGGGAGTTTAATCGCGTGGTTTCGCGCCATGGTGCGAAACAGGGTCATCGAACAAGCTCGGCGAGTCGGTCACTTGCGTGCGGAAAAGGCCGGCCCCATGGAACGGCTTGAAAGTGATCTCTTACGCTCGACGGCGGCCAACATCGAATCACCAAGCCGAGAGGTCAGTAGAGAGGATGCCAAGAAACTTCTGGCTCAAGCAATCCAAGAGCTTACCGTCGACGAGCAGACGGCAATACACCTCTACTACTTCGAGCAGTTGCCCATCGAGATCGTTGCTTCGTCGCTAGGACGATCGAAAGATGGGACCAAGAAGCTGCTGGAGCGAGCTCGAGTCAAACTTCGGGAAATACTCGGGCGCTCGTCCCTCTTTTCTTTGGGTCCGAAAAAGCCTGTAAGGAAATGAGCCATCCGGAGCAGGACGATGCCGTTTGATGACTCAAGCGATGCCGAAATCGAGCATGTTGTCCACCACTATCTCCGTCAGCGAGATTCAGGTATTGCGATCGGCATCGATGAACTCTGTCGTCTTCATCTCCACCTGGAGCCAAAACTCCGCGAAGAACTCGAAAAGGCCGAACGGATTCGATCGGACCGCCAAGCCGCTCAAGAGATTCCCTTTTCCGGCGACTACGACCAGGAGAGCATGACATCAGGACCAGACATCGGCCCAACCGGCGCTCGAGCATTTCACGAGTATGAACTTTTGGAACGCCTGGGCGCAGGTGGATTTGGGACGGTTTACTCGGCGCGGCATGTCCTTACCGGCGACTTGTATGCCATTAAACTCCTCCATAAGGACCGGTGTGACGATCCGCAAGCACTGTTGCGGTTCCAGGCAGAACTGGAAATCGCTAAAAGGTTGACCCATCCCCACCTAGTGGCCGTTTTGGCGAGCGGTGAGTACGCCGGGCGTCCCTATATCGTGATGCCCTTGATCGACGGAACGGACCTTCAACGACATTTTCGCGGGATGCCGGTAGACCCTCTTCTTGCCGCCCAAATCGTCGGCGTGATGGCATCGGCCTGCAACTATGCTCATCAGCAAGGGGTCATCCATCGAGACATCAAGCCTGCAAACATCTTGATCGATCATCAGACAGGCAATCCTTGCCTCACGGATTTCGGACTCGCCAGACTCGAGGGAAAGACGTCGATCACCGATTCCCTTCAGCCCATCGGAACGCTCTCCTACATGCCTCCCGAACAGGCGGATCGACGTTTGGGGCCGATCGGCCCAGCCGCTGACATCTACGCGCTGGGGGCCACCCTTTACTTTCTGCTGACGGGTCGCCCCCCCTTTCCTCGAACACCCGGATCGGGAAGCAAGGCTACCCTTCACGATGTCCTCTGGGCTAAGCCGATTCCGTTACCTACTTCCGTCCCCAAGCCTCTTCGAACGATCTGCTACCAATGTTTGCAGAAACATACTCAGGACCGCTACCGAAGCGCCAGTGAACTCAGCAACGATCTTGGCCGATTTGCGCAGGGCAGACCAATCCTGGGTCAATTGCCAGGGCCATGGCGACGCGGCCAACGTGCCATTGAAAGACGACCCCTGCTCGCTGCCGCCATGGCCATTCTTATCCTGACTTTTACCTCCGCCGTCGCTCTCTTGATCGCATCGCGACAAGCTATGAATCGGCTTGACATGGAACTAGCGGAATCGGCGTATGACAAGGCGCACATGGACTACGCCGCCGCCGTCCATGCCGCGGGGATCGCGTTCAATGCTGGCTCTCGCGCCGAGACGCTGCGCCTCCTAGATCCTTATACGGCAGCCCCCGGCGCGGATCATCGGGGGTTTGAGTGGCACTACCTCATGCGTCAACTGCGTCCTCACGCCACAGTATCCTACGAGTCCCCACCCTCGCATTGGCGACGATTCGCTATCAGCGAAAAGGGCCACTTTGTTGGGTTGAAGCAAGACGGAACCGTCGTGGGCAGGGATCAATTGGGAGACTCCAGCAGGAGTAAGCTCTTGTTCGAACGGAAGGGGGATTGGAGTGACTGTGCCTTTACGCCCGACGGCCAATACCTGATCCTACTCGATGCCAAGCGGTCCCAACTCTCGTTGTTCCGACCGACGGACGGAAGCTCCATCGCAAACATCGACGTCCCTCCTGAAATCACCTGCCTGTCGATCCACCCCAAGCTTGGTATCGCCGCCACCGGGCATCGCTCGGGCAATATCTTCATCTCGGATAGTCCTTGGTCGGCGACCAGCCGATCTTGGAAACAAGTTCTTCCAGGTAGTCCAAAATCAAAACCCGCTCGCGCGGAGTCCACGACCGAGCAAGGCGAGCCCGATTCGAACCACCCGGACGGCCTTCACCCCTCGAACAACCCTATCTCCCGCAAGGGCGAAGCTGCCCCTTGCGTGACGGCGATCGTCCATAGCCAAAAAGGGGATCAGCTCGCTGTCGGACGACAGAATGGGACAGTCGAACTGGTAACCCTTCGGTCAGCCCCGGGCGACTTTTCGTCGGTGCCCATCGGCCGCGACCGGCCCATTGCCGGAATTGCCTTTAGTTCCGACGACAGCAAGCTGGCCATTCAGTACGAAGGGACCGTTGATCCTTCGAATCGAGGCTACCGGTGGGGAGAAGTCATCGTCTGGGATATCGCCGCGAGCCGCTCCCTGTGCGAATTAGATCCCTCGCCTCCCGTCGTCCAAAAATCAAAAGCCGATGACCCAGCATCCCCGGCCCAGCGCAGCGGGCTTGATTCGCATGATCATCGCTTTTCTTTGAACTCCAACAGCAATAGCACCGTCGGGAGCCCATGGTTTTTGCCACTTTGGAGCGGCCATCCGCGCGACTCCTACCCTCTCCGCCCATCCCCTCCGATCTTCGTCCGTAACGATTTACTCTTAGCCACGGTGGGCCCAGGGGGCGTCCATTTTTGGGACATCAAAACGGGCCAACTGAACAATCGATGTGGTGTAACCGATGAAGACGTATTTGCCATGTCGAAGGCGGCCATGAGCGGCACGTCGATCTCCATGACGACCCTCGGCAGCGACGGCAAAGTGCGCGGTAGCACATCGAAGTTGCCCAACAGTCGGCCAAAATATTTCGTGCCCAATGAAGCAAGCCAGCTCGCCATCAGCCCGGACGGATCGACTTTAGCCGTGATCGGCCGATCATTGGACATGGAAGGGAAAGAAGATGGGAATCGGTGTATCTTCTTGTTTCCAGTGGCCCCAGGCGGAATCTACTGGAGGACAGAGCCTTTTCCATCCGCATCGGACCATGTCTATTTCACCAACGATAGTGAGCACGTCGTTTGCGGAAGCGTCGTGCATCGCGTGATCGATGGAGCCCCGCAAAGGGTACTTTGGGCGGAGGACTTTGTCGGCATTCCGGATGCCGAGCCGCTACTCGGATTCAATCATCAAGTGGCCCTCATTTATTCGCGGTCGGCTCCGATCATGCGGATCATCCGCACGGCGCGACCCTCCGTCTTTCAAGACATCCCCCTGGATGAGCCCGTGGTCGCCGCCGCCATCAGCCAAGATGAACGATGGGTAGCGACGGGGTCCGTCAACGGAAGCGTCATCGTCTGGTCCATCGAAAACGAAAAGATCTCTCGAAGAAGTTTTCAGCATGGCTCCGAAGTCACCTTTCTGGCGTTTAGCCCGCGCGGCGACGTCTTAGCGGCGGCGGCGAAGGGTCGGGACATCCGCCTCTGGGCCATCGGCGGCCGCTGGTCGCAGCGATTGAGTGCTCGCTTGGCGGGCATCAATGGATTAGCCTTCTCTCCCGATGGGAGTCGCCTAGTGAGTGCGTCGGGACTGCGTGACACCCATCTGAAAACACCGGGCGAGCTATTGCTTTGGGATGTTCGGACCGGAAGTCTTCTCTTGCAGCTTTCGAGTGAGCGTGACCCATCCTACGGCGGCGTGGCGTTTTCACCGGATGGGCAGACCCTCTTCGCGACCGAATCGGACCCAGACCATGTCTTTCCAGCCGTCGTCCAGACATTCACCACCATCCCCGCCCGCACCGATGTCGTCGAGCAATTCCGCCTTAAAGAGATTCGCCCGGGTACCTGGAAATTCGACAAGAAGAAGTGAGCAGCTGTCGCCTCAAGTCTACATCACCGCTCGCGGATGCTCTTGGCAACCAATCCGCCTCTTCCGCCGACTCGTCCCGTCGGTGCTACGATGAGCGGCCTTCCTTAGATGAACATCCCTTGGCCAAAGGCGCTTGAGGCCTGTGCCAACGGCAATATCACCGGCTGAACCCTTCGGATCCCCGTGAACGATGCTCCCGCGCCAGAGATTCTCGGCGCGGGGGATCTTCCATCAGTTCAAGGAACGGCACGGATGCGGAGCGGTTGCTTCGGACTCTCTTACCGTCGGGATGGTTGCTTTGAATTCGAAACCGGCTCACATGGGCTTCTTCCGCCGTCTTATAGTCAGCGATGAGCGTCGCCGGCTGAGACGTTTGCGGACATCGCATCGTCAGCCCTAAATGCCGCAGCTCCGCATTGACCCAGCTTGCCAAAGCCTGCTTTTCTTCCAGGGACTTTTGCGGTTGGCGCTGCAAATGATCATTGAGCCTCGGTTGAATGGCCGCCGCCAGTTGCTCGTGGAACACGTGCCGAAGCTCGGTCGCTTGCATCGCCGTGGAGGCGTAGTCGCTAGGCAGGCTTTCAAAGAAGCCTTTCAATGCTCGGATGACCGATGCAATAGAGTGCTGATTCTGTGAATCCACCATGGACAAGCGTTGGGCGTTTGCCTTAGCGTACAGTCTGCCCTACAGGGATGGTTCGCGCAAGCGTTTTCTTGGGGTCAGCCAACGAGAATGCATTCCTAAAAGTTAAAGGCTAAGCCGCGGGTGAAGGGCTTAAGACGGCATCCTTTCGAAATCTTCGTCGATTGAATCTTCTCCTTGACCGAGTTCCGTCGATGGAAGAACTTCTCCTACGCACGTTCCTTCTGAGAGGTAAAGTCGTTTGCAACGAACGAAAGCTTCCATCGTGTCGCCCATCAGGCACACGCCGAAGAGATCACGACTGGCTCCTTGACGATTTCGCTCGGCTGGCCTAGGCTTTCGCCTCTTTGGGAATATGCGGCATCCAGCCGCGACGACCTGGCTGAAGCGTCACCCAATGGCCGAGCCGCTCCGCGATCAAAACCAGCAGTCGCGCTTCCAGAACGGAGACGATCGCTGTATCGAACGAGCCGGGAATTCCCGACTGGACGATTTCGTAACAGAGGCGCGGCAACTCCTCTTCTGTACGCTCGTGCCACGCCGAGCAGGTCGCC
>ERZ1066122.2539-NODE-2539-length-11860-cov-53.737484_pt1 | contig 11860 bp, 11 predicted proteins | sample MGYA00382769_ERZ1066122 | MGnify/ENA primary metagenome ERZ1066122 (study PRJEB33369, sample SAMEA5778352) | biofilm metagenome | biome: Industrial cooling water; feature: Water cooling tower basin; material: Biofilm | place: United Arab Emirates | collected...
GCGGGGTGGAGGAGGGCGTGCTGCCCGACCTGCTGCTGATCGACGGCGGCATGGGTCAGCTTCGGCAGGCGCTCGACGTGCTGGAGGAACTCGCGGTGCAGGGTGTGGCCGTGATCGGCGTGGCCAAGGGCGAAGCGCGCAAGGCCGGCGACGAGCGACTGGTCTTCCCCGACGGCCGCGAGCTGCGCCCCGGTGCGGCCTCGCCGGGCCTGCAGCTGGTGCAGCAGGCGCGCGACGAGGCGCACCGCTTCGCCATCACCGGGCATCGCAAGCGCCGCGCGAAGGCGCGCGACACCAGCCGCCTCGAAGACATCCCCGGCGTCGGCCCGCGGCGCCGACAGGCGCTGCTGAAGCACTTCGGCGGCCTCAAGGGGCTGAAGGAGGCCGGCGTCGAGGAGATCGCCCGCGCCGACGGCGTGAGTGCGGCGCTGGCGGGGCGCATCTATGCTTTCCTGCATGGCCTGCCCGATCCCGAGGGCAGTGGAGGCCCCGCTTGACGCTGACCATCCCGACCGCGCTCACCCTGTTCCGCATCGCGCTGATCCCGGTGATGGTCCTCGTCTTCTACGCCCCGATCGAGCACGCGCGCTTCTGGGCCGCGCTCGTTTTCACCGTCGGCGCCCTCACCGACTGGCTCGACGGCTGGATCGCCCGACGTTTCGACATGTACTCCGCGTTCGGCGCCTTCCTCGATCCCGTCGCCGACAAGCTGGCCGTCGCGGCCGCGCTGTTCATCGTCGTGCAGGCCAACCCGACGCCGTGGCTGGCGCTGCTCTCGGCGGTGATCGTCGGTCGCGAGATCACGATCTCCGCGCTGCGCGAGTGGATGGCCGGCATCGGTGCGCGGGGCGCGGTCGCCGTGGCCTGGGTGGGCAAGCTCAAGACCATCGTGCAGATGGTGGCCATCGTCGCGCTGCTCATCGGTCCCAGCCTGTGGCTGGGACCGCATCTGCCGAGGCTGCCCACCGAGACGCTCGGCGAGGCGCTGCTCGGCGTCGCCGCGGCGCTGACGCTGTGGTCGGGCTTCGACTACCTGCGCGCCGCGTGGCCGGCGCTCTCGCGCGGGCGATGAGCGACGCGGCAGGCCTGTATTCGCAACGGCGCGCAGCGAACGCCGTCGAAACGCCGTCACGCTGTTGACATCGGTTCCGGAATCGCCATAATGCGCGTCTCCGGTGCGGGAATAGCTCAGTTGGTAGAGCACGACCTTGCCAAGGTCGGGGTCGCGAGTTCGAGTCTCGTTTCCCGCTCCACGATTTCCCAAGACCTCGGTTCGCCGAGGTCTTGTCTTTTCAGCGGGGCCTGGTGGCAGAGTGGTCATGCAGCGGACTGCAAATCCGCGTACGCCGGTTCAATTCCGACCCAGGCCTCCAATCTTCGAGCGTTACTTCGAACCGCGTCCCACGACGCGGTTTTTTTTCGCCTTCGCCGCGCACGTATGATCGTCGCGGGCCCGGGTGGTGAAACCGGTAGACACAGGGGACTTAAAATCCCTCGGCCGCAAGGCCATGCGGGTTCGAGTCCCGCTCCGGGCACCACCGGTGAGAGCGGCGTCACGGCCTGCGATTGCTGCACTTGCAACACGACGGATCGCCGTTCAGGCTTGTGAGGCGAACACGGGGAAGGCCATGGCGGAGCCCAAGCTCGAATCGATCGAGGTCGGCCGACTGCGTGTCGGGATGTTCATCGTGCTGGAGCCCGGCGACGGGCCAGCAGGTTTCGATGCTGCGGGATTCGTCATCCGCTCCGAAGACGAGTTGGCCCGCCTCCGCGCCGCCGGGGTGACCCACGTGCGCCACGCACCGCACCGCGATGAACCCGCACCGCTGCCCAGTCGCGATTCGGGATGGGGTTCACTGGGCGTTCCGGTGCGCGACGGCGGTGCGTCAAAGTCCTCCGGCGACCGGGCGGAAGAGCCGAGCCGTTCGAGTGCCGGCGGTTCCCACGATGCGAACGGACCCGGCGGCGCTGCGGCCGATGGGCCGACCGCCCCGGCCGCCGAACCGGCAGCGGACGGCGGGGCCAGGGCGACGGCAGGCGCGGCGCGCGACGAGGCCGAGCGCGCCGCCGAATCGGCGCGCCGCAGGGCTCGCCTTGCCGACCAGCAGGCCAGCCTCGACCGCTGCGAGCGCCAGTTCAGCGAGGCGTCGCGGCAGCTGCGCGGGGTGCTGCAGAACGCGAAGTCGAATCCCGCGCAGGCGCGGGAGGTCGCGCTCGCGCAGGTGCAGGCCATGGTCGGGCAGGTCGACGGCATCGAGGACGTCGCGATCCGCCTGCTGTCCGAGAAGGCCGGGCAGGAGACCACGCTGCACGCGATGAACGTCAGCGTGCTGTCGATCCTGCTGGGTCGCGCGCTGAAGTTCGATGCGGCGCAGCTCGCGCACCTCGGACTGGGCGCGCTGCTGCACGACATCGGCAAGCTGGAGCTGCCCGATCGGCTGCGCTGGCGCGACGACCATGCCCCGGCGGTGGAGCGCCGGCTGTTCCAGGAGCACGCGGGCCACGGCGTGGCGCTGGCGAAGAAGATGGGCCTTCCGACCGACGCCATCGAGGTCATCGCCCAGCACCACGAGCACGCCGACGGCAGCGGCTACCCGGCGGGCCTCAAGGGCGCGCAAATCCGCCCGCTCGCGCGCGTCGTAGCCCTGGTCAACCAGTACGACAACTTCTGCAACCCGGGCAATCCGGCCCAGGCGCTGACGCCGCACGACGCCCTCGCGCTGCTGTTCGCCCGCCATCGCGACGCCTTCGACTCCACGGTGCTGGCCGCCTTCATCCGCATGATGGGCGTTTACCCACCGGGGTCCGTGCTGCAGCTCCACGACGAGCGCCACGCCATCGTCGTCGCCGTCAACCCGGATCGCCCGCTGAAGCCGAAGGTGCTGATCCACGATCCCGAGGTGCCTCCCGAGGAGGCGCTCGTCGTCGACCTCGAGCAGCGCACCGACATCGGCATCCAGCGCGCCGTCAAGCCGCTGCAGCTGCCGCGCGCGGTGTTCGACTACCTCTCGCCGCGGAAGCGCATGTGCTACTTCTTCGAGCGCTCGATGGCCGCGCCGCGCGAGGCGCGGGGGTGAGAGCGGCGCTGCCGCAGCAGCTGATCGAGAGCGTCCTCGAGGCCGTTTGGCTGGTCGACGCCGTCGACCTGCGCATCGTCGCCGTGAACCGCGCCGCCGAGTCGCTCTACGGTTCGCCGCGCGAGTCGCTCGTGGGCCGACCCGTGGTGGACCTCGCCTCGACGTCGCAGGACCTGTATTTCTGGGAGGACGTCGCCGCCGGCCGCGCCCGGGAGATCCGCTCCGACACGCTGCTCCGGCGCGCCGACGGGGCCATCCGCCAGGTCGAGCGGCGCGTGACGCTGGTGCAGCTCGACCAGGCGCCCGCCTGCTACCTCGTCGCCATGGTCGATCGCAGCGAGCAGCGCGGCGCCGAGCAGCAGCTCGAGAACATCATCGCCGAGCTCCGCGCCACGCTCGAATCAACGGCCGACGGCATCCTGGTGCTCGACATGGACGGCGCCATCCGCGGCTTCAACCAGCGCTTCGCCGAGCTCTGGTCGCTGCCCGAGGCGCTGCTGTCCCGGCGCGACGACGCCAGCGTCTTCGACTGGCTGGCCGGGCAGGTGGACGACGGCACGGCCTACCGCCAGCGCATCGGCCAGATCGAACGATCCCCGCTGCTCGAGGCCAGCGACACGCTCGTGCTGCGCGGGGGCCGGATCCTCGAGCGCGTCACGCTGCCGCAGTTCGCGCGCGGCCGCCCGATCGGCCGGGTGTTTTCCTTCCGCGACATCACCCGTCGGCTGGCCGACGAAGCGCGGCTCAAGCTCGCGGCGAGCGTCTTCGATTCGAGCCTCGATGCGATCTTCGTGACCGACCCGCGCTTCCGCGTGGTGGCGGCGAATCCGAGCTTCGAGCGGCTGACCGGCTGGCCTTCGGGCGAACTGGCGGGTCGCCGCGCCACGGTGCTGCTGGGCGGTGCCGCCGCCCGCACCGCACGGCGGGCGATCGCGCGGAGTCTGCTGGCCGAGGGCTTCTGGCAGGGTGAGCTTTGGACGCGGCACCGCGACGGCCAGAGCGCGCCCTGCCTGTTCTCGATCGTCCGGGTGCCGGGCGAGGCGGACGCGGCCCAGCACTACATCGGCTTCGCGAAGGACCTCAGCGAGACCGTAGCCGCGCGCCGCCGCATCGAGGAGCTCGCCTTCAACGATCCGCTCACCGGCCTCCCGAACCGCGTGCTGCTGCGGGAGCGTTTCGAGATGGCGATCAGCTACGCGAAGCGCGAGCGCGGCCAGTTCGCCGTCCTGTTCGTCGACCTCGACCGCTTCAAGACGATCAACGACTCGATGGGCCATGGCGTCGGCGATCGCGTGCTGCTGGCGGTGGCCGATCGCCTGCGCGACTGCGTCCGCCAGGTCGACACGGCCGCGCGGATCGGCGGCGACGAGTTCATGGTGATCCTCGCCAACATCGATGCTGCCGGCGCCGAGATCGCCGCGCGTCGCATCCTGCACGCGGTTTCGCAGCCGATCCCCGTCGACGGCCTGAGCTTCAGCCTCACCGTGTCGATCGGTATCGCCATGTACCCCGAGGACGGAACGGACGCCGAGGAGCTCACCAAGAACGCCGACAGCGCGATGTACGCCGTCAAGGAGCGCGGTCGGGCCGACCTGCGCTTCTACCAGCGGCAGATGAACATCGGCCTGCTTTCGCGCATGAAGCTCGACCACGCGCTGCGCCACGCCCTGGCCGATGGCGCCCTCGAGGTGCACTACCAGCCCAAGTTCGCCCTCGAGGACGGGCGGCTGATCGGCGGCGAGGCGCTGGTGCGCTGGACCGATCCGGAGCTGGGCGCCGTGGCCCCTTCGCGCTTCATCCCGGTGGCCGAGGAGAGCGGCGCGATCATCGCGCTGGGCCGGTTCGTCCTCGAAACCACGATGGCGCGACTTTCCGCCTGGTGGGACGAAGGCTTCCGCATCCCGCTGGCGGTCAACGTCTCGGCCATGCAGTTCCACCAGAGCGACTTCGTCGAGTCGATCGCCGAGGGCCTGCGGCGCCACGGCCTGCCCGGCGAGGCCCTTGAACTGGAGCTCACCGAATCGATCCTGATCGCCGACGTCGAGGACGCGATGCGACGGCTCAATGCCCTGAGCGCGCTTGGGGTCAGGCTGGCCATCGACGATTTCGGAACCGGCTATTCCTCGCTGTCGTACCTCAAGCGCTTCCCGATCGAGCGCATCAAGATCGATCGCAGCTTCATCGCCGACCTGCCCGGCAGCGCCGAGAGCGAGGCGATCGTCGTTGCCATCATCCAGATGGGTCGCGCGCTGCGGCTGGCCGTCACCGCCGAAGGCGTCGAGAACGAATCGCAGCGGGCGCTGCTGCTGGCGGCCGGCTGCCACGAGATGCAGGGTTGGCTGATCGCGCCGGCGCTGCCGGCCGCGGCGTTCGAGGCCCGATTCCGTCCGCCGTCCGGCGCGACGGGCGTGCCAGCGTCGGACGCGCCGCAATGAAAAGGCCCCACCGCGAGGTGGGGCCTTTGCTGCCGCTGTTGGTGGAGGTGGCGGGAGTCGAACCCGCGTCCGAAGGCACTCCATGCCCGGCACTACATGCTTAGCTCACCGTTCGTTCTCGGCCTGCGGAAACACGGTGTGCGAAGCACGCCGCAGGACACACCCGCTTTGTCTCGTTTCCGGTTGGCGGGTCGCCGCCGGAAACCATCCCGTGATAGTGACCCTACATCCACGAGCACAGGCACAAGTGGGTTCGGGGCTTACGCCTTAAGCGGCGAGAGCGTAGACGTCGTCGTTGGCGTCTGAGTTTTTGCTGCTGGATTAACGAGGAAAGCCGCCCCCTCGGCATGCGCCAAGCAATTTCGCAACCCCCGTCGAAGCCAGGACACCCCCGGTTCGCTCGGTCGTCGTGAAACGACTGACATCCGGAGTATGGGGACGCGACCGTGGCGGCACAAGGCCGATCCGCGCCGCGTTCAGGCGTCCTTGTTGCGGTGGCGCAGGGCGCGCTGCTTCTCGCGCTGCCAATCCTTGTCGCGCGCGGTGTCGCGTTTGTCGTGCTCCTGCTTGCCCTTGGCCAGCGACAGCTCGAGCTTGACCTTGTTGCGCTTCCAGTACATCGCCGTTGGCACCAGGGTGAACCCGTCGCGCTCGACCTTGCCGATCAGTTTGTCGATCTCGTGCTTGTGCAGCAGCAGCTTTCGGGTACGGCGGTCGTCGGCGACGACGTGGGTGCTGGCCTGGATCAGCGGCGTGATCTGCGAGCCGAACAGGAAGATCTCGCCGTTGCGGATCGTCGCGTAGGCGTCGCCGATGTTCGCGCGGCCGGCGCGGATCGACTTCAGCTCCCAGCCCTGCAGCGAAAGGCCGGCTTCGAAGCGGTCGCCCAGCGCGTACTCGTGGCGCGCGCGCTTGTTCAGCGCGATGGTCCCGCCGCCGGATTCGGTATCCTTTTGCTTCTTCTTGCCTGCCATAGGCCCGTATTCTCGCACGGGGCCGCCAACCGCCGCCGATGACCCGCATCCAGCGACACGCCCTCGTCATGCATTCCGCCAGCCGGATGTTCCATCTGGTCAACGAGGTCGAGGCTTACCCGCGGCACTTCGGCTGGTGCGAGCAGGCGACGGTGCTTGAGCGCGACGGTGGTGGCATGGTGGCCCGCCTCGACCTGAGGATCGCGGGCCTGCGCACCCATTTCACGACGCGCAACCGCTGGATCGAGCCGACGCGCCTCGACCTCGAGCTCGTCGACGGCCCGTTCCGCAAGCTGGAGGGCCACTGGACCTTCCATGCGCTGGACGAAGCGGCGTGCAAGGTCGGGCTGAGCCTCGAGTTCGACGTCGCCGGTTCGCTGCTCGGTGGCGCCTTGTCGCTGGGATTCCAGGGACTCGCCGATCGCCTCGTCGACGATTTCTGCCGGATCGCCAACGCCGAGGATCGCGCGCTTCGATGAGCGGTCCGATCCGGGTCGACGTCATCTACGCCGAGCGCGCCCGCGCATGGCGCGCTGAACTGGCGATCCCTGCCGGCAGCACCGCCGCGGACGCCCTCGCGCTGCTGGCGCGGCGGCATCCGGACTGGCCGCAGGCTGCGCTGGCGCCGGCGGGACTCGCGGTCTACGGGCGGGAGGTCGCGGCCACGCAGCCGCTGCACCACGGCGACCGGCTGGAGCTGCTCCGCGCCTTGCCGACCGATCCGAAGCGGGCCCGGCGGGCGCGGGCCGCGCGCTGAGCGCGGCCGGGATCAGCGCCGGCGTCGCTCGTCGTCGCGATCTCGCGGAAGGTTCGGCCCGAACTTCTCGACCTGCTCCCGCGCGATCGCGCTGTCGGCCTCCGGGAAGAACTCGCCTTCCCAGCGGCTGACCACGTCGCCGTCGAAGTGCACGGTGAAGACCTTGACCTCGGCGTCGCCGTGGCCACGGCGCTCGCTCGCCACGTAATCCCAGCGGTTCTGGCGGAACGGATCCGCCACCGACGGCGAACCGAGCAGCGCGAGAACCTGGCGCTTGCTCATGCCGGCCTGCAGCTGGGCGACGTTGCGCTCCTCGAGCAGGTTGCCCTGGAAGATCGGCTGCCGGTACAGGCAGCCCGACAGCAGCAGCGGGGCGGTCACGGCGAGGGCAAGCAGGAAGCGCATGGTCAGTTCGGCGGCATGGAAACCCCGCGATGATACACTCCAGCCCTTAGCGCGCCGCGGTCCGGTCGGCGCCGTTCAGGAGGGCGCGAGGCATGCCGATGGAATCCCGGGACCTGCGCAAGGTCGGCCTGAAGGTCACGATCCCGCGGATGCGGATCCTGAACATCCTCGAGAAGGCGCCCTCGGCCAAGCACATGACGGCCGAAGACATCTATCGCGTGCTGCTCGATCAGGGCGACGACATCGGGCTGGCGACGGTGTACCGCGTGCTCACGCAGTTCGAGGCCGCGGGCCTCGTGCTGAAGCATCATTTCGAAGGCGGACAGGCGGTGTTCGAACTCAACCAGGGCGAACACCACGACCACATGGTCGACCTCGATACCGGCAAGGTCATCGAATTCCACAGCGCCGACATCGAGAAGCTGCAGCAGGCCATTGCGGCCAAGCACGGCTACGAGATCGAGGACCACGCCCTCGTGCTCTACGTCCGCAAGAAGCGCAAGTAGACGCCCGCGGCCGCTTTCGCGCGCACGCGGCGGGCGTTGCGCGGCTGCCGCCGCCAGCGGCAGCCGGCTCAGCCCTTCCGCGCCTTGTCGAGCATCTGCCTCGCGCTGGTCCGCACCGCGGCCGTGATGTCGATGCCGCCCAGCATCCGCGCGATCTCGTCGACGCGCGCCGGCTCCTCCAGCTTCTCGGGCTGGCTGAAGGTTTCATCTCCGCTCACCGATTTCGCGACGCGGTAGTGCGCGTGGCCCTGCGCGGCCACCTGCGGCAGGTGCGTGACGCACAGCACCTGTCGGCCACCGCCCAAGGTGCGGAGCTTCTGGCCGACGATTTCGGCGACCGCGCCGCCGATGCCGGTGTCGACCTCGTCGAACACCATGGTGGGCGTGTCGTCGAGGCCCAGCGTGGCCACTTCGATGGCCAGCGCGATGCGCGCCAGCTCGCCGCCGGAAGCGACCTTGCGCAGCGCGCGCGGCGGCTGGCCGGGGTTGGCGCTGACGAGGAACTCGGCGCGCTCCGCGCCGCTGGCCGTCGGTTTGGCGTCGGAAAGCGACTCGAGCTGCACCTCGAACACGCCGCCGGCCATGCCGAGCTCCTGCATCAGCGCGGTGATCGCGGAGCCGAGCGCGGCGGCGGCGCCGCGACGGGCCGCGGTGAGCGCCGAAGCGGCGTCGCGCCAGCGCGCGGCGGCGGCCTCGCGTTCGGCCTGCAGCGCCGCGACGCGCCCTTCGGCGCCGCGCAGGCCGTCGAGTTCGGCGCGCAGCGCGGCGTGGCGGGATTCGAGGTCGTGCAGCGGCACCCGGTGCTTGCGGGCGAGGTCGTGCAGGCGCGACAGGCGCTGCTCCCCGCGCTGCACCTCCTCCGGGTCGAGGTCGAGGCCGTCGCGGGCGGCGTCGAGCAGTCCGACGGCCTCCTGCAGCTGCAGGCGCGCCGATTCGGCGAGGGCCGCGGCATCGGCGATCCGCGGCTCGTCGGCGGCCCACTTCGACAGCGCGGCGATGGCCTGCCCGACGCTGGCCGCGGCGCCGTCCTCGTCGCCCATCAGCAGCCCGGCGCGCTCGCAGGCCTGCAGCAGCGCCCCGGCATTCGCCGCGCGACGGTGCTGGGCGAGCAGGGCGTCGATGTCGGCGGCGCTGAGCGATTCGCGCTCGAGCTCGTCGATCTGGTGGCCGAGGTAGTCGATGCGGTCGCCGACGTCGCCGCGGTCCTGCAGCGCGGCGAGCTCGCGATCGGCGGCCTGCCACGCCGCGGCGGCCTTCTGCACCGGGCCGGCGAGGGGCTGCAGGCGGCCGAAGGCGTCGAGCAGGCCAAGCTGCCGGCCGCGATCCAGCAGCGCCTGGTGCTCGTGCTGGCCGTGCACCTCGACGAGCTTCGCGCCCAGCGCGGCCAGCTGGCCCAGCGTCACGGCGCGGCCGTTGATCCAGGCCTTCGAGCCGCCGTCGGCCTTCACGACGCGGCGCAGCTGGCAGTGGCCGTCGTCGTCGAGCTCGTTCTCGGCGAGCCAAACCGCGGCGTCGGGGGCGTCATCGAGGCTGAATTCGGCCGCCAATTCGGCCCGAGGGGCGCCGGCGCGCACCATCCCGGGGTCGGCGCGCGCCCCGGACAGCCAGAGCAGGGCATCGACGAGCAGCGACTTGCCGGCGCCGGTTTCACCCGAGATCACCGTCATGCCCGCGCCGAAGCGCAGCTCGGCGGCGCGGACCACGGCGAAATCGCGGAGGGAAAGCAGCGTGAGCATCGCGAGGGGCAGGGCGGTCGGGGTTTCAGGAGGCGGCGGCGGGGCAAGCCGGGCGCGAGGCGCGAACGCTAGCATCCGGCCATGGCAGCGCCAACGCTTGCCATCGGGATTCCGCGCACTTATGTATGCGACATGATCCCGTCGACCCACCGCCTCGATCCGCGCGCCCGCCATCTGCTGCGCTCGCTCGTGCACCAGTACATCCAGCACGGCGAGCCGGTGGGCTCGCGGACGCTGGCCAAGCAGTCGGGGCTGGACGTCAGCGCCGCGACGATTCGAAACATCATGGCGGATCTCGAAGAGCTCGGTCTGGTCGCCGCGCCGCACACCAGCGCCGGCCGCGTGCCGACCTCGCACGGCTATCGGGTGTTCGTCGACAGCCTGATCGAGCTGCCGCAGCCGGACGAGGGCCTCGTCCGCCAGCTGGCGGAGGCGCTGCCGCAAGGCCAAGGCACCCAGGGGCTGCTGGCGGGCGCCACGGAGCTGCTCTCCTCGATGAGCCACTCGGTCGGTGTGGTCACGGTGCCGCAGCGCGCGGCCTTCGCGTTCCGCCACATCGAGTTCGTGCCGATCGACGCCCACCGCGTGCTGGTGGTCCTCGTCTTCATGGACCACGAGGTACAGAACCGCATCATCCAGACGCGCAGGCCCTACACGCCGGAAGAGCTCGAGCAGACCTCGAACTACCTCAACCGCCACTACGCCGGGCGCGGCTGGGCCGAGATCCGCGCCGCGCTGCTGGCCGACCTGAAGGCCGCCCGCTCCGAGCTGGAGCGCACGCTGTCGGCGGCCGTCGAGCTGTCCGAGCAGGTCCTGCCGGAGGCCAGTGACGACGTGCTGGTGGCCGGCCAGACGCGTCTGATGGGCAGCCCGGACCTCGCGGACGTGGAGCGCCTCCGCCACTTGTTCGACGCGTTCGCGCAGAAGCGCGAACTCCTCGGCCTGCTGGAGCGCTGCGCCCGCGCGCAGGGCGTACGCATTTTCATCGGCGAGGAAACCGGCCTCGCGCCGCTGGGCGGCTGCACGGTGGTGACGGCGCCCTACGCCGTGAACGGCCGGGTGCTGGGCGTGCTAGGGGTCATCGGGCCCACCCGGATGGCCTATGAGCAGGTGATTCCGATGGTGCAGGCCACCGCCGAGCTGGTCGGCAAGGCCTTGAAACCGGCCGCCGCCGCCCCATAAGGCTGGAGCGGCGACGACGCGCCGCCATCGAACGGCCACCCGCGTGGCACAGGGACCCCTACATGAATCACGAGCACGAGCCGGTCGATCCGGCCGAGGCCCCGGAAGGCGCAACGCCGTCCGAGCAGCCGTCCGGAGACTCCGCGCTGGAGATCGAGAACGCCGAGCTGCGCATGGCGCTGGCCGAACTGCGCGAGCAGACCCTGCGCGAGCGCGCCGAGCTGGAGAACCAGCGCCGCCGCATGGCGCGCGAGGTGGAGAGCGCGCGCAAGTTCGCCAACGAGCGTCTGCTCGGTGAGCTGCTGCCGGTCTTCGACAGCCTGCACGCCGGCCTGAAGGCCGCGGGCGCCGAATCCCACCCGCTGAAGGAGGGCCTTGAGCTCACGCTGCGCCAGCTGCTGAAGACGGCGGGCGACAACGGGCTGGCCGAGCTCGACCCGAAGGGCGAGGCCTTCAACCCCGAGTTCCACCAGGCCGTCACGCAGGTGCCCAGCGCCGAGGCCGCGCCCGGTACCGTGCTCGACGTGTTCCAGAAGGGCTACGTGCTCAACGAGCGCCTGCTCCGGCCGGCGCTCGTGGTCGTCGCGGCCGACGCCTGACCGCGTCTTGAATTCGCCGCCGGCTCGCGGGGACGGGCGCGTGACGAGGGCTTGAAACCCCGCGCGCCGCACCTATCTCGCAGGCAGAACCCTAGGCGCTTCGCGCCCCTCACGCCACAAGGCGCTGCGCGCCGAACGAATCGAAGAACAGGAGACTCCCATGGGCAAGATCATCGGCATCGACCTCGG
>ERZ1066122.2540-NODE-2540-length-11854-cov-7.389440_pt1 | contig 11854 bp, 14 predicted proteins | sample MGYA00382769_ERZ1066122 | MGnify/ENA primary metagenome ERZ1066122 (study PRJEB33369, sample SAMEA5778352) | biofilm metagenome | biome: Industrial cooling water; feature: Water cooling tower basin; material: Biofilm | place: United Arab Emirates | collected...
TTTACAAAAATATATTGATTTATTGTTTACAGCTATTGTATACTAGTCAGCAATCCAGTCAATAATTCATTAAAAATTAGGGTAGTGATTAGTAGTGCAGGTGAGATGGAACTTTAAGTTAAAACCAAATAAGACGCATGTCGAAACGATGGAGCGATGGCTTATCACGCTTATAAAACATCGTAACTATGCACTACGAGAAAGAGAACAAGGATACAGTACAAACAATCAAGATGTGGAAGCAAAAATAGTCTACGCATTTGCTAGTTACTGCGATTTGGAAACGCGAGTAGAATATGGTGCATGTTGTCCATTAACATGCCCAATTCTTAAGCATGGTGTAGTTCCAGAAAAACTGTCTATTGCGTTCAAAAAGACAAAGGAAAAATTTGATATTAAAACGGGTAAGCTATTAAAACCAAGCGTCGTTAAATGGGATGACGCAAGCGGTATACAGAAAAAAGTAACTACGGAATTACGCGGTAAGTCGCCATATTTTGGAGAAATATATTCTGCTGTATTGCAAGGTAATCTAGAAAGACTGGACGACGCTTACACCAACTTTTTTAAGTACGGACGTGGTTATCCAAGCTATGTAACTCGACTTGATTCGTTTGAATATAAACCAGGTCAAGCCAAGATTGGATTAACTAATAAAAACTACGCTACAGTTTATCTTCCTGGTATTGGGAACGTAAAGTTTTATAATAGTAGGAAAAAAGAGTTTGGCAACGTAACTGATATTAGAAGCGTAACTGTTTCAAGAGAGGGAACGTACTGGTTTATTTCAGTAATTGTTGAGATTCCTGATTTAATCCAAGAACAAATACCTTTTGAAAAGGTCAAGTCAGTAGTCGGAATTGATGTTGGAGTCAACAAGCTAGTAGCATCCTCGGATGGTAGCTTTGCTCTTAATACGAAACCAGCGACAAACAAGAAAACAGCACGCCGTTTGGCAATGCGTCAACGCAGTATTGCGCGTAAAGTCAAGGGTTCAAAGAATAGAAAGAAAGCCGTAATAAAATTAGCTAGAACCAAGCATAAAATAGCGGCTCTAAGAAATGGGCGTAACTGGAAAGTAGCGAACAATGTAGTAAAAACTGCCGATGTTGTGGTACGTGAAGACCTCAAAATTAAGAACATGGTCAAACGCGCTAAACCAAAACATGACGGAAAAGGTGGTTACAAGAAGAATGGTGCTTCTGCAAAATCAGGATTAAATAAAGTAATCTTAGATTGTGGTTGGGGGGATATTTACAATAAAATTACTTGGCTTGCTTTGAAGGCAGGGAAACACGTAATTGCTGTTAATCCCAAACACACCAGCCAGGAATGTCCAGCGTGTGGACATATTGATAAAGCAAACCGTGAAGGTGAAAAGTTTTTGTGTACAAATTGCGGTCATACCGACCACGCCGACACGAAAGCGAGCAGAACAATTGCTAAAAAAGCGGGATTGGTTTTCCCAAAAAATGAAAAAACCCTACGTGCGGACTGCGCGAAAGTTACGGCTGTGAAGAGAACAACCGATGGAGTTGTGTCCAGCAACCATGCCTTTGGGGTGAGTGGTGAGCAGTTGTCCCTCTTTGATACAACTGCATATCACTCGTCTGACAATCGGATAACTAAGAAATACGGCAGAACTTCTTAGTGAATCCCCTCGGCTTTAGCCAGGGGAGAGTCAATAACATAAGCACTTTCAACAAATCTAGGAACACAACTACTTACATTAAGAACTGCTGCCAACTCCACATCTTGACCAAACCCACGATAAATTAACTCTTTGCCTGAACTACATTTCCTCAAATAACCTAACAAATCATCTTTACAACTTTGAAACGCTGCAATAGCTACTTGTGCTTCGGGTGAAAAAGTACCCTTCAAATAACTTAAAATAGCTCCGGCGCCAACTAAATCTTCAAACGCAAAACGCAAATTTTACGTATTCGGCTTTATTTGAAAAATTTATGAAACAACAAAGTCATGCCAATAATATACGAATTATTTGGAAAACCAGTATGTATTTCATCTGAGGAGGATATTCAAGAAAGAAAAGCTGCATTTTGCCCTTTTACAAAAACTAGATGTGATGGAGGAGGCAACCGACATCAAACAAAGATTGATTTAAATAAAAATCAAAAGTAATAGATTTATCAGCTAAAAATTGTTCAACTATACATTTACCTAATATACGGGAAAGTATAGGAGGTACAGAATTAGCAACTAATCGATGCTGGTCTAAGGTTTTTACACTTCCACTACGTCCACGTATTGGACCGATTAGAATATGTTCGTCTGGAAAACCATGTAATCTCATGCATTCGCGCGGTGTTAGGTAACGGTCTTCTGACGGATGGTAAAAAACTTCACCTCCTCTCAATGTTAAACTGGGTTGCCGCCAAGATAATCTTCTAAATTTAGTTGTATCTTTACGTGGGTCAAGTCTTTGTCTTTGTTCGGATGGCAAATTTAATTGCCTTGCTAAACATTCTCCTTCAGGAACGCCATGAATTCTAACTCGGTCTCGTTGTGGTGTAATATCAGTATGATTTGGTACTATTTCTAATTCACTTTTTTTTACAGGTTCTGGCAAATCAGCTATAGCATCATGTACTGTTACATATGGTTTGTAGATATAAGTTAGTAATGTGTTTTCTAGTTTATCCATAGAGCAATGAGTTGGTTCAGGAAAAATAAATTTTTTATACTGCGACGCTACAATGAATAAGCGTTCTCGAAGTTGTGGCACTCCATAATCTGATGCTTTCAAAATCTTGTAATTAACTTGATATCCTATTTTTTCTAGCTCTTTAATTAAATTAGCTAATACTCCTCCTTTATGTTTATTCAAACAAGGAGCGCTTAAAAGGCCTTTCACTTGTTCAATGAGAATTACTTTAGGCAAAAACACGCGCGCGAATCTAACCATCTCAAATAGTAACAAACCTCTGTCATCTACTAAAGAATGCCTTTTTCCTATTAATGAAAACGACTGGCAAGGAGGTCCACCAGCTAAAATATCTAGTTCTCCAGGAGATATGCCTAAGTTTTCAATCAAAATTTCTGGGTTTACTTGTCTAATATCAGAGGCAGTTTCACAATTAATTTTGTTATTAGATAACCAATTATGAAGTGTTGAAGCAGCATTTACATCTATTTCCGCGCAGAAGAGAGGCTGAAATCCGCATTCGTGTAAGCCTAAATCTATTCCACCAATTCCACTAAAGAGTGATATTGAAGAATATTGACGCGCGTGTGAAATAGCCATAGACGTAATGTGAGCAAAGTTTTTAAGCACAAGTTCATACACTTATACCCTAAATTATACTCAAAAACAAAATATATTACAAAACTATAAGATTTAACAGATGGTTGATTTATTTGTAAGGAAAGGCTTGCGATGCCTGTTCCACAAGAAGTGTGTTAAATTAGATTGTGCTTTATTGAAGGATTGCTAGTTTAAAGGTAAGCAGTTTATTTTTAGTTAAATCTGTTTAGTTTCCATAACGGTGTTGAACCTTTGTAAGCTTCTTCAAGTTGAATTTTATGTTTGCTAGTCAGTTCATTACGTAGTTGCTCGTCAGCGTTGAAAAGAAAATAGGTAGTAAAATTGTTAGGAATTTTTGATATATTAAATTCTTTGGCTTTGAATGCCTGAAATTTGACTTGATCATCTAATAAATAACTCCATGACATTAAATTACCAAATCCCCAGTCATTATCACAGTCTACGCATACTATCAATGGTGATTTACTTTGATTAACGATTTGAGCTAGTTGGGGATTTTCGTAATTATAATATTTATTCCACCATGCTTTTTGTTGGAAGTTTAACGACCATGATGTTATACTCATGACAATTATTGCAGCTATAACTGTTCGCCAAATTACTTTAGATAATTGACTATGCTTTTGGTTTTCTTTAACTTTTGTACCTAGCAAATAGGCAAGAATTAAAAGGTAGCCAAGGTAAGGTATTATTGAGTAACGTAATTGAATTGAGCGTGTTCCACCAAAAATTATATCGGGAATAGCTAGAGTTAATACAGGCAAGAATGTTAATATCCATAAAAAAGAAGATGCCTTTTTAGGCGCCTTGTGTAAAAAGTAAACGGCAAATAAAGTTAGTAATATTAGCGCTCGGATAGTTAACCACCAGAAGGCATTTTCTGTATTATCTCTGAGATAAATGGGTGTGATGTCAAAAAAGATACGGCTAAAATGAACTTGCCAACCTGTTAGTAAGTCATTAAAAGCTAATGGATTATTTATCCAACTTACTGTTTCCACAACTTTATTAATCTGAGATAGAATCAAAAATAACCAAGGTGAAAATGCTAATAATGCTAGAAGAGTTGACTGTAAATAATTGGTTAAAATCTTTTTATTTCTAATACCGTAATTTACTACTATATATATTCCATGTGTTACAGCAACGAATCCAAAAATTAAATGCGTGTAAAAACCAAGTATAACTGTTCCTGTGTAAATAAACCAATCTTGCTTAGTCTGGCGCCGGATAGCTCGAAGCACAATAGCACTAGATAGTAAAATTGTCAAGATATGCAAACTGTACATTCTTGCTTCTTGTGCGAACAAAATATGAAATGGTGATACCGCTATAAGTAACGTGGCAACAGTAGCTATAAATGATGATTCAAATAACTCAATACAAAACCAGTAAGCAACTCTTAGCGTCAACACACTGAATATTGCAGAAACACTGCGGATAGCTGTAGGTGAGGAACCAAAGATATTAACCCAAAAGTGTGTAAGGACAAAATATAATGGTGTGTGCTTTGGGTCTTCTGTACCAAGACCTTTGATAACATCAATCGTATTTTTTTCAGGAGTTGGTGTTTGAAATTTTTGTAAATCCTTTATTGGAGTAACTTGACCATTTACAGCTCCTTGGACTAGTTCTTGCTTTGTGTGACCGTGGACTCGCAATAACGTAAACGTTTCATCTGCCCAATATAACTTGTAGTGCAGGTTAATAAACCGCATTATTACACTTGCTACAAGTATTACAAGAAATATGCTTCGCCATATGCTGGGTTTGCTTGTGGTACTGTTTTGCATTATTTAACTATATATATATGTTGAATTTAATATAACCGTTCAAAACGCCCAACCACGCGATAGACTCAGAGATGCAGCGATGTTGTTTATACTATGTCCGATACTCAAAAAGTTAGCGAGAAAGTTGCTAAACTCTACGATACATATCCGTTTCCGCCAGAACCTATACTAGATGAGGCGCCTCCAGGTTACAATTGGCGGTGGAATTGGTTGACTGCCTATAATTTTTGTACTGGCATGAAACCGCAAAAACGAGATATTCGTATTCTCGATGCTGGTTGTGGGTCGGGTGTTGGAACTGAGTATTTAGTACATTTGAACCCAGAGGCACAGGTTGTAGGGATAGATTTAAGTGCGGGAACACTCGCTGTGGCTAGAGAACGTTGTCAACGTAGCGGCGCCAATCGTGTAGAATTTCATCAGCTAAGTTTATTTGATGTCGAACAGCTACCTGGGGAATTTGATTTAATAAATTGTGTTGGGGTTCTACATCATACCTCCGATCCAATTCGAGGAATTCAAGCTTTAGCAAAAAAACTGACGCCTGGTGGTTTGTTTCATATATTTGTATATGGGGAATTAGGACGTTGGGAAATTCAACTTATGCAACGTGCTGTTGCGTTACTCCAAGGTGATAAACGTGGAGATTATAAAGATGGAGTCAAAGTGGGACGGCAAATTTTTGCTTCGCTTCCAGAAAATAATCGAATTGTGAAGCGAGATAAGGAACGGTGGTCATTAGAAAATCATCGTGATGAGAATTTCGCGGATATGTACGTACATCCCCAGGAGATTGACTATAACATTGATACGCTATTTGAGCTTATTGATGCTTCGGGTTTGGAATTTGTCGGTTTTTCAAATCCTGGGTTTTGGGACTTGCAAGCGCTTTTGGGTAAATCACCTGAACTAATGGAGCGTGCAGAAGGTTTGACGGAGCGTCAGCGTTATCGTTTGATTGAATTATTAAATCCTGAAACTAGTCATTACGAGTTTTTTCTGGCACGTCCACCTTTGAATAAAGCTAACTGGTCATCAAATAGTATATTACTAAGTGCGATACCTGAAGTTAGCCCATGCATAGATGGGTTCCCAAGTCAAACAATATTTAACTATGATTACAAAATAGTAAATCTATCTAACGCAGAGTTAGCTTTTATGCAGGCTTGTGATAACAGTAAAAGTGTGGATGAAATTTTAAAATCTGTAGATTTCAATTTGGATGGAGTCCGGCGCCTCCTAACACAACAATTAATTATGATGGCGCCAATGTAGTTCGTAGATATGCACAGGATAGAGAAAACTAAATGTAGATAATTATGATTAGTAAGTGCAGTGTATTCCTCGGAAATATCAAGTGTGATATATCACTCAGTAAATAGAGTCTACTGAAATTAGGTTCAGCAAGACACAAACGGGTGAAAAGTAGGAGCTAAAATGTGAAGGGGAAGGATGAATATTTATCGCTTCAAGTAAAATTAGCCTTGAGAGCAGGTTATCATCCTGATTGGTTTTCGCTTTTTCGACAAAGTTCGTAACGGGCGCCAATCCTCGCAATACTGAGCATGAAATGGAGGCAATGTCCAGTTTTCAATCACTAAATGGTCAATCAGTTGCCTAAAACGGGTTACGTGGGGCGAATTCTTGGTCAAATTGGAGTTAACAATTAAGTTAGTTGTTTTTTTCTAAAGTAATGTTACCCAATCGTGATATGATTTTACTGGCTGAGTGTGCAGTCAACATAACTAGAAAATACTGGTTTAAAGTCCCGTGAGCTTGTCAGAAGAAACAACCGAACCCACACCAACAATACGACAAGAAGCTCAATCCGGTGTTGAGGACTCCGAGCCAGTTGGTTCTATGCAAGAGTTCTATCGACTCTATCAAGAGTTGCTAACGATTACTCTTGTGATAACGGGGATTATTTTCGTCTCTGTTTGGATTTTCTATTCTCTGAACATTGCCCTAAACTATTTGCTTGGGGCGTGTGCCGGCTTAGTTTATATTAGAATGTTGGCGAAAGATGTTGAGGGATTGGGGCCAGAAAAACAGAAGCTAAGTAAAACGCGCTTCGCATTATTGGTAATAGTAATTTTGCTCGCATCGCGGTGGGATGAATTACAGGTAATGCCCATATTTTTGGGATTTCTGACTTATAAGGCAACTCTCATCTTCTATGTAATTCGGACGGCTTTTAACGCTGACTAGCGCTTTATACGCGGGATAACCGAAAAAGTAAATCTAGATTTTGCGGTTAGGTTTATATCTACCCGTAAGATTTGCCCCTGCTCTTAATTTAAGATGGGAGAAACATTTGATATAGGAAGAAAATGGTGAATTTTATCAACGTCTTCCATTCTCTTACCCTTGCCGAGTTAGAAGTTGGAAAACACTTTTACTGGGAATTGGGTGGATTAAAAGTACATGGGCAAGTATTTCTCACTTCTTGGTTTGTTATTGGTCTTCTCGTAATAGCATCGCTTGCTGCAACGAGAAATATGCCCTAGAATTTATTCGGGACTTGACAAAAAACCAAATTGGTGAGAAAGAGTATCGCCCTTGGGTGCCTTTTATTGGCACATTATTTTTGTTTATTTTTGTCTCGAACTGGTCTGGTGCTTTAATACCTTGGAAGCTATTAAAATTGCCTGAAGGTGAATTAGCGGCGCCGACTAATGACATCAATACAACTGTTGCATTGGCATTGCTGACTTCTTTAGCGTACTTTTACGCTGGTTTTAGCAAAAAAGGTTTGGGTTATTTCAGAAAGTATATCGAACCAACCCCAATCTTGTTACCAATTGCAATTCTTGAAGATTTCACCAAACCTCTTTCCCTAAGTTTCCGTCTTTTTGGTAACATTTTGGCGGATGAGCTGGTGGTTGGAGTACTAGTTTTACTAGTTCCTTTGTTTGTTCCTCTACCGGTAATGGCTCTTGGTTTATTTACCAGTGCTATTCAAGCGTTAGTGTTTGCCACCCTAGCTGCTGCCTATATTCATGAGGCATTAGAAGGACATGGCGAAGAACACGAGGAACATTAAACAACATCAAAAGATACATCGATTTGATGTAATTTTAGATTGGAATCTAATCTAGCAACCTGTTCATTTTTTGTAATAACACCGAGGAAAACCAAAATGGATCCATTAGTTTCTGCTGCTTCAGTACTTGCTGCTGCTCTCGCTATCGGTTTAGCTGCAATTGGACCTGGTATTGGTCAAGGTAATGCTGCTGGACAAGCAGTTGAAGGTATTGCTCGTCAACCCGAAGCAGAAGGAAAAATTCGCGGTACATTGCTGTTAACCTTGGCGTTCATGGAATCGTTGACAATTTACGGTCTGGTTATCGCTCTAGTATTATTGTTTGCGAACCCATTCTCCGCGTAATACAAATTTTTAATGTAGAGACGCTGTATGTATAGTTAGTAACTATCACCGTCTCTACAGTAATACGCCCCCAAATTTTGGATTTTATCAATAAAAATTGCCGTATAGTGCGCGGACGAGGCAAGAAATGTTTGATTTTGATGCAACCCTGCCTTTAATGGCATTACAATTCCTGCTTTTGGCGGCTTTATTAAACTCGATCTTCTATAAGCCTTTAACAAAGGCACTAGATGACCGCGATAACTACATTAGAACCAACAAGGTTGATGCTCGCGAGCGTTTGGATAAAGCCGAGCGAATAGCGAAAGATTACGAACTGCAACTTGCAGAAGCACGTAAGCAAGCACAAGCAGCAATAAATCAGGCTGAAGCAGATGCTCAATCAATTTATTCTAAGAGTATTGCAGAAGCTCAACAAGAAGTTCAAAAGCAGCGTGAAGAAGCATCACGCGAAATTGAAAGTCAAAAAGAGTCAGCGATGCGTTCTTTAGAACAACGAGTAGACTCTTTAAGTCAGCAAATTCTAGATAAATTATTGGGACAAACTGTTTAGACAAAGCGATATATTTTTTCATCGCCCTATCAGTCCCAAAAGCCCAACATATTTTTTATATATTGGGGAGAAATCAACGTATTAGCAGTTAAGTACGCAGTTGTAGATGGGTATAATGGGCACCTTAATATTATTGGCGACAGAGGCGGTTGCCGGTCACGCCGAAGAAGGTGGTTTCGGTCTAAACCTAGACATTTTAGAAACCAATATAATTAACCTGGCAATTCTGGTTGGCGTACTAGTTGTATTTGGACGTAAGTTTCTTACTGATACTTTGAGCGCGCGTCGTACTAGTATTGAAATCGAAATAAAAGAAGCAGAAGGACGTGCCAAAGAAGCAGAGAAGTCATTAGCAGAAGCGCAAAAGAATTTAACTCAAGCACAGCAAGAAGCGGAGCGCATCCGTTCTTCTGCTAGCGAAAATGCTCAAAAAGCTAAAGAAGCTATTTTGGCACGTGCCCAAGTCGATGTGCAGCGTCTTAAAGATGCTGCTGCTGCTGATTTGACGAGCGAACAAGATAAAGCAATTGCACAACTACGATCGAGAGTTGTTGCGCTGGCTCTTCAAAAAGCTGAGTCACAGCTAAAATCTGGAATTGCTGAAGATACACAGCACGCATTAATCGACCGCAGCATTGCGCTATTGGAGGTAAGTTAGATGAAAAGTACTGTTGCTACTGAAGAAATCGCTGCTCCTTATGCACAGGCATTAATGTCTGTAGCGCAATCTAATAACTTGACCGAAGCGTTTGGTGATGACGCGCGGTCAATAGTCGGTTTACTTTCTGAAAGCGAAGACCTTCGTAACTTTTTTGACAACCCTTTCATTCAAATTGATACAAAGAAGTCTCTTGTTAATCGTTTACTGAGCGACGATACGAACGGCTTCTTTCGGAATTTTTTGATGCTATTGGTTGATAGAAAGCGAATTTCTTTCCTTGAACCAATCATGAGGCAGTATTTATCACTGCTACGCGAATTAAATCAGACGGTTTTAGCTGAAGTAACTTCTGCAATTCCTTTAAGTGAAGCGCAAGAGCAAGCAGTAATCGAAAAAGTCGTTGCGATGACTAACGCGCGTTCTGTGGAGCTTGAAAAAAAGGTAAACAGCGATTTGATTGGTGGTGTCATCATCAAAGTTGGTTCGCAGGTAATTGATGCTTCTTTACGCGGTCAATTACGGCGCCTGTCTTTAAGTTTAGGTAGTTAAACGTCTCTAAAGAAAGCACGAGAAACATGAGTATTTCAATTAAGCCTGACGAAATTAGCAGCATTATTCAGCAGCAAATCGAGCAATACGACAAAGAAGTCAAAGTTGCTAACGTTGGTACCGTACTTCAAATAGGTGACGGTGTTGCCCGCGTGTACGGTTTGGAAAAAGCAATGGCGGGTGAGTTGCTTGAGTTTGAAGACGGTACAATCGGTCTTGCGCTCAACTTAGAAGAAGACAACGTTGGTGCGGTATTAATGGGTGAAGGTCGCAACATCCAAGAAGGAAGTACCGTTACCGCTACAGGTCGTATCGCTCAAGTACCAGTAGGTGATGCGATTGTTGGACGTGTAGTTGACGCATTGGGTAATCCTATCGACGGTAAAGGTGAAATCAAGTCAACTGAAAGTCGCTTGATTGAATCGATGGCGCCTGGTATTATTGCACGTCGTTCGGTACACGAACCAATGCAAACAGGTATCACCGCTATTGACTCGATGATTCCCATCGGTCGTGGACAGCGCGAGTTAATTATTGGTGACCGTCAAACTGGTAAAACAGCGGTTGCTATTGACACTATTCTGAACCAAAAAGGCGAAGATGTAATTTGTGTATACGTTGCCATCGGTCAAAAAGCTTCGACCGTAGCTAACGTTGTTCAAACATTACAAGAAAGAGGCGCCCTCGACTATACAATTATTGTTGCCGCTAGCGCATCCGAAGCAGCACCACTACAATTTTTGGCGCCATACACAGGAGCAGCAATTGCTGAGTACTTTATGTACCAAGGCAAAGCTACTCTAATTATTTATGACGATTTGTCCAAGCAAGCTGCTGCATACCGTCAAATGTCCTTGTTGCTCCGTCGTCCACCCGGTCGTGAAGCATATCCTGGTGACGTATTTTACATTCACTCCCGTTTATTAGAGCGGGCTGCGAAACTCAGCGATGAGCTTGGTAAAGGTAGCATGACAGCGTTACCTATCATTGAAACTCAAGCAGGTGACGTATCCGCATATATTCCTACCAACGTAATTTCGATTACCGACGGTCAAATTTTCTTATCCTCTGACTTATTTAACGCTGGTGTTCGTCCTGCTGTAAACCCAGGTATTTCAGTATCACGGGTAGGTTCGGCAGCACAAACCAAAGCGATGAAGAAAGTCGCAGGTAAAATTAAGCTCGAATTAGCACAATTTGACGACTTACAAGCATTTGCACAATTTGCATCTGACTTAGATAAAACTACCCAAGACCAATTGGCACGTGGTGTACGCTTACGTGAACTTCTCAAACAGCCACAAAACTCGCCATTGTCCGTATCTGAGCAAGTAGCTATTCTTTACGCTGGTATCAACGGCTACTTAGACGATGTACCTGTTGAAAAAGTAGGCGCCTTCACAAAAGGTTTGCGCGAATACTTAAAGAACAGCAAACCAGCATACGCTCAAGCAGTACAAACTTCTAAAGTAATGGGTGACGCAGAAGAAGCAGCACTCAAAGAAGGTATTACTGAGTACAAGAAGACCTTTGCAGCGTAAAAAATAGTGATGAGTGCTGAGTGCTGAGTGCTGAGTGCTGAGTAAAATGCATAAAACTCAGCACTCAGCACTGTCAACTC
>ERZ1066122.2541-NODE-2541-length-11854-cov-6.180778_pt1 | contig 11854 bp, 10 predicted proteins | sample MGYA00382769_ERZ1066122 | MGnify/ENA primary metagenome ERZ1066122 (study PRJEB33369, sample SAMEA5778352) | biofilm metagenome | biome: Industrial cooling water; feature: Water cooling tower basin; material: Biofilm | place: United Arab Emirates | collected...
TCATGACGCCGGCTGGCTCCGCGGCCTCGAGCTCGCCGCGCTCGCGGTCGTCGCGCAGGCCGTCTGGGGCATGGGCAGGAAGCTCTGCACCGACCGCGCCCGCGTCTCTCTGTGCGTCGCCGCCGCCGCGCTCCTCCTCATCTTCCCGGGCGCACTCACCCAGCTCGGCGTTCTCGTCCTCGGCGGCCTCATCGGAGGGTGGCGCTATCGGGACAGCGTCTCAGTGGCCCCTGTGCCGAGCGCAGCGAGCCATGCACGCGCCCATGCTGCAGCCGCCACGGCGCTCGTCCTTTTCGCAGCGCTGCTCTTCATCCTCCCGGCGCTCGCATCGATGAAGGCCACGAAGGGCATCGCCCTCTTCGACAGCTTCTACCGTTCGGGCGCCCTCGTATTCGGCGGCGGCCACGTCGTGCTGCCACTCTTGCGCGCGGAGCTCGTGCCGCAAGGCTGGCTTTCGGACGACGCCTTCCTCGCGGGTTATGGCGCCGCGCAGGCGCTCCCCGGGCCGATGTTCGCCTTCTCCGCCTACCTCGGCGCAGCGATGCAGCCCGGTCCGGTCAGTGGGTGGCGCGGCCTGCTCTGCCTCTTCGCCATCTTTTTGCCGGCGTGGCTCCTCATCGGCGGTGTGCTCCCCTTCTGGCATCGTCTGCGAGCAAAACGCTGGGCACAGGCCGCGCTCGCTGGAGCCAACGCCACCGTCGTCGGTCTGCTCCTCGCGGCGCTCTACGACCCAGTGTTCACCGAAAGCGTACGCAGTCCGCATGACCTCGTCCTCGCCCTCCTCGCCTTCGTACTCCTCGAACACTGGCGAGTGCCGCCCTGGCTAGTCGTCGCCGCGAGCGCAGCGGCCGGGCAGTACCTGCTCGCAGCCTAATGAAGGATCGATTCCGCGAGAGCGGCGATCGCCGTTCCCAGACGACGACGCGGCTCGTGCGTCTTCGCCGTGTCGCTCACAAGGGATCCAAGGTCAGGACCAGACGCGGGGACTCGACGCTCGCTGCCGGCGACCTGTGCACTGCTCCCTGGCCAGCGTTTTCGGGCCACAACTCGCCTTTGAGGAAGACGATGTCGCCTGCCGTCGCGGCGCATACGCTGTCCGAGTCGTGCAGGAGAGTGCGCGCATTGTCGGCGGCCGGATGTCCGAGTCGCCGCCGGTCGACCTCTTCGTTCGCGACGTACTCGGTGCCCCGGCCGACGTAGGTGCTCACGAGCCGCAGCATGACGCGGTCGACGTGAAACCTTGGACACATCGCGCTCTCGACGCGGGTCAAACGGACGCCGACGCGTTCGCTGCCCGTGAGCTCTGCCAGCACCTCGACCCAAAGCCGGAGGTCTGCCGCGAGGAGCGGAAAGCCTGGGAGCTCCTGCGAGAGGGCATGCGCTACGGATTCTCCAGGGGCGAGCGTGAAGAGTTTGCGAAAGCAGACCTCGTCGCTGGCGCGGCGGCATTCGTCGACGAGGTTGGGCGACAGCGTCCGCCTTAGCCTCACGACGTTGACCGACCCATCGAAGAGGGCGACGAGATCGGCGATGTCGTCGACGACTCGCACGCTCGACTCGGTCGTCGTGATGGACGCGGCGTGGAAGGAAGCCCTCATGCGCTCACCGCCACAGCCGCGTCCTCAGCCTGCCCGACATCCCACGCCGGGAAGGGATCGGGCAGCCGCGACCACGAGGCTGGTCCGGCCGCGAGTTCGGCCTCGCTCAGAAGAGAGCGGTCGAGCCCTGCCCGGATCGCCGCTTCGTCCATCCCGATGCCGATGAGCACCAACTCTTGACGGCGGTCGCCCCAGGGCTCCTGCCAGTCGCTCTTCACCTGCGCGCAGGACGCTTCGTCCTCGGGCCACTCCTCTTCGGGCAACGATGCGTACCATAGACCCGCGGGCTCGCAGCTTGCGCTGCCACCGGCCTGCGACCAAAGGCCTGTGCAGTCCATCCGCGAGGCCAACCAGAAGAAGCCCTTCGAACGCAGCACTCCCTTCCAGGCCCGTGCGTCCTGGAGGAAGGACCAGAAGCGTTCCGGATGAAAGGGAAGCCTCGCTCGGTACACGAAGCTCGAGATGCCGTACTCGGCCGTTTCGGGAATCTGCTCACCGCGCAAGGTCTTCAGCCAACCGGGGGACTGCGCCGCCTTGTCGAAATCGAAGAGGCCCGTCGCCAGCAGGACGTCGAGCGGCACCTTGCCCTGCCTGGCGTGCACGAGGCGCGCGTCCGGGTTGAGCTGACGCAGCACGCCTTCCAGCTTTGCCGCCTCGTCGGCGGAGACGAGGTCGAGCTTCGAGAGGACGATCACGTTCGCGAACTCGACCTGCTCGACCAGGAGATCGGCAATCGATCGCTCGTCCTCTTCGCCGAGTGCGACCTTTCGCGCACGCAAGTCGTCTTCGCTCTGCCAGTCGGCGAGGAAGTTCTTCGCGTCGACGACCGTCACCATCGTGTCGAGCTGCGCGACCTCGCCGAGGCTCCTGCCCTCGTCGTCTTCGAAGGTGAACGTCTCTGCGACGGGGAGCGGCTCCGAGATGCCGCTCGATTCGATGAGGAGGTAGTCGAAGCGCCCCTCCCGAGCCAACTTGCCGACCTCGACGAGCAGGTCTTCGCGCAGCGTGCAGCAGATGCAGCCGTTCTGCATCTCGACGAGCTTCGCATCGACGCGTGAGAGCGCTGCGCCCCCAGTCTTCACGAGCCGAGCGTCGACGTTGACCTCGCTCATGTCGTTGACGATGACCGCCACCCTGCGGCCCTCGCAGTTCGCGAGCACGTGGTTGAGGAGCGTCGTCTTCCCCGCGCCGAGGAAGCCGGAGAGCACTGTAACGGGGAGCTTGTAGGAAGCCGCCATGGGCAAATCAGATGCAACAGAGTTGCATCTTAGTCAAGTCTTGCGAGCGATGCACAAACCGCTGAAGCCGGTGCAGCGAAGCCGGTGCCAAGCCGGTGCCGCCCTAGGCTGCAAGCCGGTGCAAGCCGGTGCCGCCCTAGGCTGCAAATACTTCGCTATAACCAAGTACTTAGACATTCTTATTGGCCATCCAACAGACCCCTCGCAGCATGAAGCCGGTGCTGCAAGCCGGTGCCGCCCTAGGCTGCAAATACTTCGCTATAACCAAGTACTTAGACATTCTTATTGGCCATCCACCAGACCCCTCGCAGCATGAAGCCGGTGCCGCCCTAGGCTGCGAACGCCTCTATATATTCAGGCACTTGGATGCGTCTGCAGGCCATCCAACAGACTCGTTACGCCATGCGCAACTTTCGGCTTCTCGAACGGTGCCGAGAGTTGCGAAAGCGGCAGAGCGAGAGAGAATACTTCGGCGGCCGTTTCTGCAGAACCCGAGGCGATGCGAAAACCCAGAGTGCACGACCGATCCTGGGGGAGAACCCGACCTCGCGTTCTCGACCCGCCCAGGTTCGGCCTCGCGCGGCGATGGCCAGAGACGGCGCATAAACCATCGAATTCACTTGCCCTCTGGCACCCTAGGGCGGCACCAATTTTGCGGCACCCTTGGGCGGCACCAAGTTCTGCACCAATTTTTGGTTTAGGGCTCGACGATTCGCGCGACGAAATCACGCAGCAGCTCGCCAGAGTCGCAGGCTTTGGATTCGAAGCCATCGAGCAAATGGATATGCTCGGTGTCGTTGGCAAAGGTGCAAAAGTTCCAGTTGGGATGTGCCGTTGAAAGGTTCTGCCGCATCTGCCCGAGCCCCTGCGCGAAAGGAATCGCGTTCGTAACGAGATCCGGCAAAGTGAGCGTGTTGCAGGAGTTGCCGTTGTGGCAAAAGCTGAAAAAGGCGGTCATGATCGCATCGCGATCGCTGCTGACGAGTGCGAAGCGCGACGCCGGGTTTTGCGACGCCAGGTAGGAAGGCAATTCTTCGAGCCCGCCGCCATTCGCTTTGATGCATTGGCTGCATCCTTGAGGCAACGCAGCGATGCCCCAGGTGCTGCGCCATCGGGCTTGGAGCGCAGGCGGCAGGTTGGGGAGAAGCGGACAAGAGTCGCTCAGAAGGTGAACTGTAGCGGAGGGAAAACGCGCCCGGACGGCCTCAAAGTTGAGGTACGTTCCACACGCGCCAGCACTCGATCCCGTGACGAGAACCCGTGTCAGGTTCGGGAAGTCGGAGGCGGCCCGCTCCAGCGCTTGACCCACGTTCGCATGACCGACGAAGTTGTAGGCAGCCGCCGATGCCGCAGGTCGCGTTCCCGCAAAAACGTCTCCGGTCGTGTAGGGAATGAAGACGAAGTTGGCTCCGCGTAGTGGGTTGCTCGCGCTCGTCGTCGAAAACACGCCTCGCTCGCCGAGGCCACTCTCTACGAACTCGGCGTTGAATTTGGCGGCATCGTAGCCGTCGAGGTTGTCCGCGAGCGCACAGGTCTGTGCGTTGAAACACGCACCGCCCTCTTCCATATAGACCACCAAAAGTCCGGGATCGCTGCCGACTCGGAGCGCATAGCCGCTGGGCGTGTCGCTCGCACTGCGGACCTCGGGGTCATCGACCCACTGCCACGGCCCCGGTTGAGTCCGCGAGAGAGTGGTCTCCGTGCTGCCCTCCATCAATCCAGGGGGATTCATCGCATCCGCCGCGGATTCCGAATCATCGCTGCAGCTCCACGACGCGAGAAGGCCAAGGAAGAGCCCAAAAGCTCGAAAAGCGAATGCAGTCATCGTCACGCCTCATCCATAAGCTTCTGTGGCTGCTCGCCACGCCTCCGAGTATTCGGCATTTCGATTCGAGATCAATCGGCGTATCGGAAGCCCTACGAAGCACAAGGGTCATCTCTTCGCAGGCGCCTCCTATGCAGCGCTCTCAGCTACGAGGCTTGTCGAGCATGCGCAGGAAAAACGAAGGCGCGACTCGGCTGCCCAGCGCAAGCACATCGGCGAGCCCTACCCGCACCTCGGAGCGACCGGCATCAAGCCCCTTCATCGCCGCCTTGACGAAGTCCTCGAGCGGCATCGTGCGGGGCGGCTTGCGCGACTGACCGCGATGCAACTCCGTGTCCACCGCGGGCGGGATCAGCTCTACGACGGAAACCGAAGTGCCCGCGAGCTGACGTCGAAGTGAAAGGGAGAAGCTATGCACGGCCGCCTTGGTCGCCGAGTAGACCGGCGCAGCGGCGAGAGGCACATAGGCGAGCCCAGAACCGACGTTGATCAGTCGCGCGTTGGGCCGCGCTAGGAGATGCGGCAGGAAGGCGTTGGTCACCAACATCAGGCCTTTCAAGTTGACGTCGACCTCCTCGACGACGGCTGCAGGTGCCAAGGGCGCCCGGAAGTCGAGTGTTCTCTGGATACCCGCGTTGTTGATGAGGGTGTCGAGATCAGGCCAGCGCGACAGGACCCGCTCGGCAAAGGAGACGATCTCCTCTTCCTTCCCGACGTCCACGACCTCGACCGCCATGCCGGGACACTGCGCCGCCACCTCCTCGAGACGAGCCCGCCTGCGTCCTGCGACGATCACCTGCGCCCCCTTGGCGTGGAAGGCGGCCGCGAGGCCCGCGCCGATGCCAGAGCCGCCGCCCGTGATGAGGACGGTGCTCATTGCCCACCCGCCGCTGCGCTCGACACGGAGAGGTCGACGTACCCGCCGAACGTGCGACGAAACGTCCCCGCAGCGGCCATGCCGGCGACGACGAAATCGAGAACAGGAGGGACAAAAACCATGGCAAGGTTCCTTCCGGCGCGTAGGGCGCCCCAAGGGATTCTCTTCAGAGATGGGATGCGAACCTTGGGTTGTCGATCCTTATAACGCTTCAGGGCTTTGTTCTGCTTTCGTTCGATCTCGTTTGGCTCGGCCGCGAATCGAGCACCGTGCTTCGAGGGGGATATGCCTCGCGACGCGAGCGTGTCGTCAGGGGCAATTTCGTCAGAAATGGGGAGAACGAAGGCCATGACGCCATTCGAGACTCCACAGACGCAACGCTGCCTGCCTTCTTGCGGCAAACCACTGTCCGCCTTAGCATGACATTCATGCCTTCCCTCGACGACATGTCCTTGCTCTTGGCCGTCGTGCGCGCCGGCGGCTTCAGCGCCGCGGCGCGCGTTCTCGGTGTAAGCAAACAGCGACTCAGCGACCGCGTCGCGGCCCTCGAAGGCGAGCTCGGTGTTCGGCTCCTCGAGCGGACGACGCGCTCGCTGCGGCCGACCGAAGCGGGCGCACGCTACATCGAGCAGTGCCAGGCCATGGTCGCGATCGCCGAAGAGGCGAACAGCAGCGTGAGGAACGCGCAGGTCGAGCCCGCGGGCCTGCTGCGCGTCGCTTCGACGGTCTCCTTCGGTCACGCCTACGTAGTCGACCTCGTCGCCGAGTACCTGCGGAGTTGGCCGAAGATGCGTGTCGAGCTGCTGCTCGCGGACCGCCCGGTGAGCCTCTCCGAGGAAGGGTATGACCTCGCCTTCTGGATCGAGCCGCCCCGTGACGAGAGCCTCGTTGCCAAAGCGCTTGGACCCGCGCTTGCTTACTACTGCGCCAGCCCCTCTTACCTTGCCAACTACGGCAGGCCAGCGACGCTCTCGGCGGTGCTCGATAGACGCACCATCGGCTGGGCGACGGAGACCTGGGCGCTCGAAGGCCAGAAGCCGATCCGCGTCGAACCGCACCTCGTCGTGAACAGCGCTCAGGCCGCGCTCCAAGCGGCGCTGCTGGGTGTGGGGATCGCGCGCCTCCCCGGCGTCCTCATCGAAGCGCAGCTCGCGGAGGGTTCGCTGGCGCTGCTCTTCGAGGGTGAGCCGGCACGGAGCAGCGCCATGTGCCTCACCTACCGCGCTCGCTTCGTGCCCGCCAAAACCCGTCGCTTCCTCGAGCTCGTGACCAAACGTTTTCGGCCAATGCAACCCCTGCGAGCGCCTGGAGCTCGGGGCAAGCGGAAGATCTCGTCGAAGACTGTCCTTCCAGGGCGGACAGTACGTCCGAGAAAAGGCGACTAATCGTCGCACCCGACCTCGGCTAGGGTAGCCCTATGACTACTCCCACTGCGCTCGTTCACTCCGTCCAGAAACTTCGCCGCGGCCTTGCGCATCTGCACCGCCATCTCCAACCTTCCGAGTACACCCTGCTCGAGCTCGTCACGGCCAAGTGGCGTTCCTCGGCGCTGGAGGCCATCGCGCGACTCGGAGTCGCCGATGAACTCTACCAAGGCGAGCGAGACGCTTACGAACTCGCCGCGCAGTTGGGTCTACACGGCGAAGCGCTCTTCCGCGTCTTGCGCGCACTCGCCTCGGACGGCTTGCTGCGACGGCAGGGGAATCGCTTTGCGCTGAATGCGATCACGCGACCGCTCGCCGCGCTGGCGCCGAACTCGATGCGCAACGCCGTGCTGAGCGCAGGCTCGGCGCACAACCGCTCGCTCTGGGCGAACATTGAGCTGGGCGTGAAGTCGGGCACTCCGGTCTTCGACGAGCTTCACGGAGAGTCTTTTTGGGAGCACCTCGCGAAGCATCCGGAGGTGGCCGAGGAGTTCGACGCCTCGATGGCCGAATACACGCGCGAGGCGGCCGGCCTCCTCGCCGCCAGCTACGACTTCGGCCGCTTCGAGACCTTGGTGGACCTGGGCGGCGGCGCAGGCGAACTCCTGGCGACGATCTTGGCCGCGTACCCGAAGCTCAAGGGCATCGACTTGGACCTGCCCCACGCCCTGCGGCGCGCCCCCGACACCTTCCGGCGTCTAGGCGTTGAAGCGCGCGCCCAGGTGGTCGCTGGGAGCGTCTTCGACGCGATCCCTGCGGGCCACGACGCATACCTGCTGAAAAACGTCCTCCACGAGATGCTCGACGATGCCGCGCACGATGCCCTCTGCAAGATCCGACGCGCGATGCGCAGAGGGGGGCGGCTCTTCATCGTCGAGAACGTCGTCCCCGAGGAGAAGGGCCCCTATCTGCAGTTCCTCGATCTCGTCATGCTCCTCGGTTCGGGCGGCAAGGAGCGTACACGTACAGAGTTCGCAGAGCTCCTCGCGAGCGCTGGCTTCGCGATCGAGCGCGTCATCGAGAATGCGTCGCCGATGTCGTTGATCGTCGCCCGCGCTGTGGAGCCGACGCCATGAGCGTCACGAAGCGCCCAAGGACTCGACCTGATAGGGCGCCCATCTGCTGCGGCGCCCATCTGTTTCCGCCCTATGCCTTAAATACCTATACACAATCAAACGGTTGGATACTTTCGTGGGCCAATCAACTCCAGCTTCGTGACATACGGCGGCTTTTGGTTTTTGAACGGCACCGAGAGCAGAGGAGCAGCGACAGAGCGAGAGGGAATGTTTCGGCGGTCGTTTCCATGAAGTCAGAGGCGAGGCGGAAACCCAGCATCTACAAGAGGCTGGCAGGGAACACGGCATGTCGCATTCTCGGCTCAGCCACGCTCGACACCGCGTCTAGCTCCAATGGCCAAAAATCATTCGCAACCTGCCGAATTCGTTTCCATCCGGAGGGCCTAGGGCGGCACTAACCTGCAGAGGAGGGCCTAGGGCGGCACTAACCTGCAGAATTCGTTTCCATCCGGAGGGCTTAGGGCGGCGCTAACCTGCACTAACCTCCTAGGGCGGCACTAACCTCTGCTCTAACCTTCTAACCTTGCTAACCTGCCTGGACCAACCTTTGACGAGACGGCTTAGAGGCATCGTCACGTCCAGCGAAGCGGTGACGCGGCGGGGAAGCAGAGGATGACGCGCTGCGCCCGTGCGCGTCCGTGTCGGGCGGAGAGGCTCGATCGTGGAGACCTCGCCGCCTGCGAAGACAAGTCGCCTCCCATTTCGACCTGCGGGCGCGAGTCGACCGCCGGCGCTTCGACAAACGCCGTCCCTGCTTGCGCGCGCAGGTGCATCGGAGTGCCCGGGGGCCTTGAGCTAGACCTTTACCCCCCAATCAGCTTGCCGTTTTTCGCGAGGTCGGGGTCGGTGCAGGCCGCAAGATTGAAGCAGCAAGGGCGACGCTTTCCGCTGCCTAGCTTGGAGAGGCTCACCTCGACACGCCGCTTGCGGGTCGCGGGATTTTTGGTGGCGTTGACCCAACGCACCCACTCCCATCGCGCCATCGGCGTAATCGCTTCCCAGAGCTCACGGATCGCCTGCGGCGCATCCGCCAGAGCACGTTTGAGATCGGGCGGCACGCTGGGCTCTGGCCACGCTTGGCTCGGCGTGACCTCGACGCGAACGCTGTCCCCCGAGTCGATGCCGGCCGCTTTCTTCAACGCCGCATCGATCCGCATCCAATGACCAAAGTCGCCATCGGGTTCGAGAACCGTCTGCAAGGCACAGCCTTGGAGCGTACCATGCACTGCCACCTGCCCTCGCGACGGCAGCTTCTTGCTGGCCACCTCGGGCAGGCGGAGGATGCACTGCCCCTCAAGGGAGTAGAGGGTGGCCTCGAAGCGAATCGGCTCGGCTTCGTCCTCCCTCGCGCCGTGGCGCGGACGGCCTTGCGACTTGGTCGCGCTCTTCTCGACGCCTGTCTTCACGTGATCTTCTGACTCTGAGCGGACACGGAGGTGATCTCTCAAGGCCAGTCTATCGATCGCCGAGGCTTCGCACAACGAGTCGCTCCGCCATTGCGAGGGGCACGCTTCCCGAGGGCCATGCGAGTCATGTCTGGCGCGACGACAGTCACTGGGCGCCGAGGAAAGCAGAGCAGCCGCTAGTTGTGCCTGCGACTTCAAAGAAAGCTGTCCCCATCAGGGCGGAGAGGTTGGCGCTGACTATCGCCGCCGGTGTAACCACGACGCCGTTGGACTCGAGGGCCTTGATACCAAAATCCTCCGGATTTCTGTTCTGCCGTCGATAGAGCTCGTTCGCCTCGACAAAGAACTTGTAGAGGTTTCGATATTCGTCGGTGAGCAACGGAAATTCGTCTGGAGCCTCGCTCTGGAGTCTGGCTATCAACGGAATCGTCTCCACGAGAGCCGCGGCGTAGTTTTCGTACTGCGACCAGAGATAGCCGCAGGCGTATTGAAGCTTCTCATCCCCCTCGTTGATGAAGTTTCCGATCACGTAGTGGTTCGCGAAGTGTTCGCCTTCCCGAGCGGTCGTTTCCTCCAGCAGGTCGACCTCTGAGGGAAGCGCGAGCCCTTGGGCTACCTCGGCGATGCGGTCAAAACGTTTCTCGACCTCGGCCTGGAGCTGCCCGCGCCACTGCGCGTGGGTCACCTGCCTCAGCCCCCACTGAATCAGCGGAACCAAGGAGAGGTACTGAACAGATCCGAAAAGCTTGTTGTCCACCTTTTCAGAGTCGTCCGCCGGAGACTCCGTGGCACACGCGCCCAGCGACGTGATCGGAAGAGCGACCAAGGCGAGATAGAGAAGCCAATGTCCCCTCGAGATGGTTCGCGGGGAGACGAGGAGGGGAGAGTTCATGGCCTTCGGCGCACGAGAAGACAGGATTTGCATGTCACCTCGAGGTAGCAAAGAACCTGCCAGGCTGGCGTATTTGGAGCACTCCCCTCTAGACAGAGACGGTTTTCCGCCTTTGTGCAGAGTGTTTACGCTTTCCACAGAGAGGCACAGTTTTCGCAGCTGTGAGCGGCGCTTTCCCGAGACGGCATGTTTCCCTATCCGCACAGCATACCCCGCCTAGCGAGGAAACCTCTCCTGCTGGCGATTTTACTCACCGGGTCCTGCGGCCTGTCGCCGGCGGAGGTGACCAGCGCGAAAGCCATCTCTCCGGAGGGTGAACGGGTCGCAACCGACTATCTGTTGGAGTCCGGGTTCATTTCTGCGTTCTCGCCACAGAGCGGCAGCGAGGACTCCTGCGGTGGCTTTCTCGCCGCGCCCATGCTTTGGGCCAGCGCAGCACATTGCGCGACCTCCTTCCGCGAGCGAGGTCAGTTCATCGCGATGACTTTTCTAGGCGACTCCGCGGCATCGCAAGGAAGTACAGGTGAGAACACGAACGCGCTCCAAGATTTCTCTCCCTCCGAGGTTCGCAATGCGTGGATCCCGCCGGCCTTCCTCAACGCGGAGAGAGATGCCGAGGCGATCGCGCGGCAGATTGTCGGCGAAGTCTACGAGGCCTTCTCCGCGCTGCATTCGCGCTGCGACGCTGCGCTCGACCGCGACTGCGACGGAGGCGACTTTTTTCTCTGGTTGTCTCGCAACCTGGCAGAGCTCGACGCGCAAGACAGGGCGTTCGCCGACGCGAAGATCGCAGCCTACAATGCGGCCATCAAGCAGCCTGGGCCCTACGACTTCGCGCTTTTCCCCCAGAGGATCAGCTGCAGAGCCCCCGCCATCTATGCCAAGCAGAGGGTCTGGCTACGCAACGCCGGCCAAGCTCCAGATCGCAGCAGCTGGTGGAGCGCTGGGCGCGACGGCGTGCAGCCGAAGCGCACCCTCGTCGATTTCGACGGAGAGTCCGCGCGACGCTCATCCACTCCGGCCGCGCCTTCTGCCGCTGGCTGGAGCTCGACCTCCCTCGAAGCTCGTCCCGATCGCTTCCTATGCGAAGGCGACAGCGGCATGCCTCTCGTCGACTGCAGCCAAAGCCAGAGGCTGAGCGAACTCGGCGAGGTAGAGGCGGAGAGAGCGCAAAGCGCTTGCCCTATCCGAGGTCTACTGAGCACCACCATCGATTTGGATCCGAGCATGGTCGACGAGCCGATCACCGAAAACGCGAGGCAAGCCCTCGAACGCTCCTGTGGCAAGCACGTCATCCTCAGTGATCTCGAAGGCGCTGCATACCGCGCTCTCATCGAACACGTTGAAGCTCATTGCGATCACTTCCTGCGCAACCCAGAGCGATTCGCGCGCCCCGAAGCCATGAAATGCGCCACGGGATGTGCCTCCGAAGAGGGTGCCGCTTATGACGCCGAGGCTTGGTGCCGCTCCTTCATCGAGAGAAAGGGACGCGGAGAGTTATGAGTCGCAGGAACCTTG
>ERZ1066122.2542-NODE-2542-length-11852-cov-5.862168_pt1 | contig 11852 bp, 8 predicted proteins | sample MGYA00382769_ERZ1066122 | MGnify/ENA primary metagenome ERZ1066122 (study PRJEB33369, sample SAMEA5778352) | biofilm metagenome | biome: Industrial cooling water; feature: Water cooling tower basin; material: Biofilm | place: United Arab Emirates | collected...
CGCAAGCCCCGCTTTGGCTGGATCGCGCTCCTGGCCGCGGCCCTGATCGCCGGCCTCCTGGTCGCCTTTTTGCCTCCCCATCGCGGCCGCAAAGAAAAGAAATCCCCCGATCCTTCCGAAGCCTTTGAAGGGGGCAGCTTGCGCCGCACGGAGGCCAAAGAACCCAAGCAGACCCCGGAAGCCGCGGCCCCCGAACGCTTCGAAGCGCGCGTGTTGGCGCGCTACCCACACGATCCGAGCGCCTTCACTCAGGGCCTCCTCTGGTATCGCGGACGCCTCTTCGAAAGCACGGGCCTCTACCAGCAATCCAGCGTACGCGAGGTGGAGCTGCGCAGCGGCAAAGTGCTGCAAAAAGAGGCGCTCGAAGGAAGCGTCTTCGCCGAAGGTCTGGCGCGGGTCGGCAAAAATTTGATCCAGCTCAGTTGGCAAAACGGCCGCGCCTTTCTCTGGGAGATGCGCCCTTTCCGCCGCATCAAGGAGTTCGCCTACGAAGGCGAAGGCTGGGGCCTGTGTTACGACGGCCGGCAGCTCATCATGAGCGACGGCTCCGACATGCTCAGCATCCGCGATCCGGAGACCTTCGCCCTGCGTGAACGCATCCCGGTGCGCTTGGCGGGACGTCCTCTGCGGCGTCTGAACGAGCTCGAATGTGTGAAGGGCGAGGTTTACGCCAACATCTGGCAGAGCTCGTGGATTGCGCGCATCGACGCCAAACGAGGTGAGGTGAAAGCGCTCATCGATGCGAGCGGTCTGCTCAGCGAAGAGGAAAGCCGCGGCACCGACGTGCTCAACGGCATCGCCGAGCGTGAAGGCGGACGCTTCCTCCTCACGGGCAAATATTGGCCCAAGGTGTTCGAAGTGGAGTTTCTTTCCTCGGGCCGCGCGCTCCGCCCCGACGAGATCCGCAGCGCGCTCCACGCCGGGTCGCCATGAACGAGGTGCTGATCGCAGGCTGCGGCGATGTGGGCATTCGCCTCGGACAAAAGCTGGCTGCGCGAGGCTGCGAGGTCTGGGGGTTGAGGCGCCGCGCGGAAGCGCTGCCAGCACCGCTGCGAGCGATCGCCGCCGACCTGCGTGAGCCCGAAAGCTTACGCTCCCTGCCCTGCAAGCCCGAATGGCTCGTTTACGCAGCGAGCGCCGACAGCGCAGCGGAGGCCGATTACCGTGCCGCTTACGTCGACGGCCCTTTGCACCTCTTGCAGGCCCTCGAAGCGCAACACGCTTGGCCGCGACGGCTCGTCTTCGTCTCGAGCACCTCCGTCTACGCGCAGAGCGGAGGGGCCTGGGTCGACGAAGAAAGCCCGGCGGAGGCGCAGAGCCTCTCGGGTCGATGTTTGCGAGAGGCCGAAGTACGCTTGGCCGAACGCCATCCAGGGCTCATCGTCTTTCGTGCCGCCGGCATTTACGGTCCCGGGCGCACACGTCTTTTGCGCTCGGTCGCCGAGGGTAGCCTCGCACTGCCTCCTTCACCGCACTACACCAACCGCATTCATCGCGAAGACTGCGCGGCGGCGATCGAGCACCTCTTGCACCTCGACGACGCGCACTCTCTTTATCTCGGCGCCGATGACGAGCCCACCGATCTGCACGAGGTCGTCCGCTGGCTCTGCGCCTCCTTGGGGGTATCCAGCTTGCCGCAAGCCAAAGGCGAAAACTGGCGGCGGCAAGGGACGAGCAAACGCATCTCCAATGCGCGTCTCAAAGCGACTGGCTTCAGGTTTTCGTACCCCACTTTCCGTGAAGGCTATGCCGAGATGATCCCCGACTTTCTCGCGGCAGGGGGAGTGTTGGCACCAGGGAGACCTTGAGCACAACCTAAGCCCCGATCGGAATAACCTTCTATTTTCGGTAGATTAGGTAAATTCCCCAAGGGTGGAGCTCAGCGGTGCACGGCCATTGCATTAGGCAGAGGCTCAAAGGAAGGTGACCATGCATCCTCGAGGTCCTCTGGGATTGTCCGGAGCTCTTAGTCTCGACTTCGATGCGCTTGTTCTCCTTACTCTTTCTCTTTTGCTGTGGGTACTTTCATGACACGAAGCAGGAAACCGACGAGTCTGCTCTCCCCGGTGCAAAGCATCGAGGCCGGCGGAGATTTTGGGCCTTTGATGAGCTTTGGGGTAGATTCCGCGCGGGCCATGTCGGTTTCTTCTGCTTCACGCGACAGCTTGCGCATTCACCTCGATAGCGCACACGAGGCGACCTTGCGTTTGCAAGGGACGCATCGCCCCTCGGTTTTGCCGACCGCGCGGGTTCATGCCGCCTTTCTCATTCTTCAAGGCGGGCGCCAAGGGGCGCTCCTCCGCTTCGAAGAACCGGAGATGATCTTCGGCCGCAGCCCGGATGGGCCCCTGCCCATCCTCGACCGGCGCTTCTCGCGTCGCCACGCACGGATTTTCCGCCAGGGTCATGCGATCTGCATCGAAGACCTGGGCAGCACCAATGGCACCCTCGTCGACGGCAAACCGATCCAGTCGATCACCGAGTTGCGCGAGGGCTCGATCGTGCAGATGGGCGAGCGCTTGCTCCTGCGTTTCGATCGTTACGCGGAGGAAGAGTTGAGCGCCTTTCAACATCTGCTGCAGTGGCGCCGCCGCGTCGACGAGAGCGAAAACCTGCTGGCATCGCCCGCCGTCGAACGCAGCAGCGTTCAGCCCCTCAAGAGCGGCAGCTGGCCGCCTCCGGAGGGCTACTTCGAGCGCCGTACCGAACTTCCTCCGGCCCACGCGCCGCGATCCGGCGTGGGCGCCTGGTTCGCTCAACGTCCCCTGGTGCTCGGCATCGCCCTCAGCGTGGCGCTGGCCTTGGGTACGGCGCTAGGCGTCATCGCCGTCAAGGCCGGTCAACCCAACGGAGGCGCGCGCTCGGAGAAGGTCGCAGCGGCGGCGAGCGAGCAAAAGACGCACGCTTTGCCGAGCGCAAGGGCAGCACTGCCTGAGGCCACGAAGGCGCTTCCGGGAGCGAGCGAGACCCAAAAGAGCGAACGCGAGCCCGCGAGTGCGGCAGGGAAGCGCAACGAGAGCGAATCGAAAGCGCGGGCTACAGCAGCGCTGGAGCGCGGCAAATCGGCGGCCGAGGCGCTGAAGGCCAAAGGCGCCGGACAGGAGACCAAAGCCAAAGCGGGCGAACTCAAGGCTGCAGCGAACTCTGCACCCACTCCGGCCGCCAAGAGCCCGGCGGAAGCGCAGGCGCCCCTGGCGGAGCGGCGCGCGCAGTCGAAAGGCACGAGCCGAGGCGCCGGGAGCCGCGACCGACGTGACAACATCGACGTCGAAGGCGAGCGGCTCGCATCGGTGATCCAGGCCAAGCGGACGAGCCTGCAGCGCTGTTATTCGATGACGCATACGTCGACGTCCAGCACCCTGCGCCTCGACATCGAGATGACGGTCGCGGCGAGCGGCGGGATCTCGGGCGTGCAGGTGCAAGGCAACGCGCCTTCCGACCTGATCCAGTGCATCCGCGACCAAGTGCAGCGTTGGGAGCTGCCGGCGGCGCAGAGCGCCAAGACGATGCAGTTTCCGGTGGTCTTCCGCGGCACCAGTTCGCTCTGAACTGCGCAGCGGTCGCCCTTCATATCGTCCTCGAACGCTCCGCGAACTTGAGATCGCAGGCTTAGGTCTCGCTGCCCACGACGCCGCAGGACTTCTGTAGCGACTCGAGGGCGAGGCGCTGCGTCGCTCGACGATCGAGCTTGCCGGTCGCGTTGTAGACCAGCGAGGTCAAGGCGACCCAGCGACGAGGGTGCTTATAGGGCGCGAGGTGGGCACGAAGCCGGGCCTGTAGTTTGGGCAACAAGGCCTCGAGAGGCATCTCGGCGACGACTGCCGCGGCGACCACCTCGCCCCAATGGCGGTCCTTCAGGCCGAAGACACAGAGCGCGCGAACTTCCGCAACCTCCGCCAGCAAATGCTCGACCTCGAGGGGATCGACTTTTTCGCCGCCGCTGTGCACGAGATCGCCAAAGCGGCCGAGGACCCGCAGCCGACCCTCGATGAGCTCACCGCGGTCGCCCGTTCGCAGCCAGCCCTCGGCGTCCTGCGCGGGGTGGAGCTCCCCCTCTTCGAGGTAACCCATCATCATCGTCGGGCTGCGCAGCTCGATGCGCTCCTCACGAATGCGGAGTTCGACGCCTGGCAGCGGATCGAGGTCCTCGCCCTCGCGCTGGGTGGCGACCTGCCCCAAGGTCTCGCTCATGCCGTAACTCGCACGCAAAGGATAGCCGCGCCGCCGCGCTTCCTGCAGCATGGAAGGCGCCGCGGCCGCGCCGCCGACGAGCACGAGCCGCAGCCAAGGAGGCGGTCGGTAAGCGGGCAGTTCATGCAGCATCCGCTCGACCATCGTGGGAACGAAAGAGACGCAGCGCACGCGATGGCTTTCGATCGCCGCAGCGATCTTTTCGGGCTCGAAGGAGAGCGAGTCGCTGAGTACGAGGGGCTGTCGCTGGTAGAGCGCACGGAGAAGCAGCGCCAGGCCGCCGGCGTGTGCGAGGGGTAGACAGAGCAACCAGCGGTCGTCGCTTTCGCTGCCGAGGTGGGCAGCGCTCGCCCGCGCGGCGGCGAGGCAGGCTTCGCGTTTCAACAGCACGCCGCGCGCCCGGCCTTCGGAGCCGGAGGTGAAGATCAGCGCCATGGCGCCTTGCTCCGACCAGCCGCGCCAACGCTCGCGGAATGCCGGCTCGACTTCGAGCGCTTCGATCTGCTCCCCTTCGATCGCCCACGCGGCGCCCGCCGCATGGGCGAGTTGTCGACGTTCGGCCGCCGTCGCCCGCGGATGCAGGAGCACCAAGGGGATGCGTCGCGCCAGGCATGCGTAGATCCAATAAATCGTCGCCGGACGGGGTAGCGCGTGCAGCGCGATGGGCTGCGCTCCATCGAGTGTGGCATGAAGGCGATCGAAACGGGCGAGGCAGTCCTCGACACGTTCGACCAAGGCAGCGAAGGTCAAAGCTTCACCGGCGCCGATGAGCGCGAGCGCATCCCCCTTCTCTTCCCGCGCCGCAAACACAGACCAAAGCTCCGACTCGCTGCGCGCGAGAGACGAAACGTCGGAGGGGGCGTTCGGAGAGGAGACCATCGAGAGAATCGCGAAGGGATCGGAGGAGGAAGGGAGCGGGCAAGATGTCACCTTACCCTTGGGAATGCGTCGAATGTAGGGAAGAGCTCGCTCCGAGTCGAGCGCAGGCGCGAGGGAGAAAAGACGAGCGAGGAAAAAGCAGCGCTCGGCTCGTGATCGGCGCTCAACGCCCTATACTTTGCCGGTGAACTGGGTCTCCGCCTGCATTCTGGCCTACGTTTTCCTGCAGCTCCTCATCGGCTTTGCCGTCGCGCGCCGCATCCGCAACGAGGAGGACTATCTGCTGGCCGGGCGCGGCTTGGGTTATGTGCTGACGACCTTTTCGGTCTTCGCCACCTGGTTTGGCGCCGAGACCTGTTTGGGGGCCGCCGGCGCCGTCTACGGCGGGGGGCTGGGAGCATCGCGTGCCGACCCCTTCGGCTACAGCTTGTGTTTGCTGATGATGGGCCTCCTCTTCGCGCTTCCGCTCTGGAAGATGCGCTTGATGACCTTGGGGGACCTCTTCCGCTTGCGCTTCGGAGCGAGCACCGAACGCCTGGCCGTCTTGCTGATGGTGCCCTCGTCGGTGTTGTGGGCGGCAGCGCAGATCCGTGCCTTCGGGCAGATCTTCGCGACCACCTCGAGCATGAACGTCGAGATCGCCACCTTGCTGGCTGCGGCCGTCGTGATTCTCTACACCGTCGTCGGCGGCCTGCTCGCCGATGCCTTCTCCGATGTGGTGCAAGGCGCCGTGCTGATCGCCGGCCTGCTGCTGCTCGCCTTTTTCGTGCTCACAGGCTCCGAGTCGATCTCCCTCGCGCCGGCGTTGCACCCCGCGCGATTGCAGCTCTGGGCCGCAGGCAAAGGCCCCTGGGCGATGCTCGAAAGCTGGGCCTTGCCCATCTTGGGCTCGCTGAGCGCGCAAGAGCTGATTCAGCGCATCATCGCCGCGAAATCCCCTCAGGTGGCGCGTCGCTCTACCTTGATGGCGGCTCTGCTTTATTTCGCCATCGGCCTCATCCCCTTGGGCCTCGGTCTCCTCGGGCCGGCGTTGGTGCCCGACCTGCAGCATCCCGAGCAGGTGCTCGTGGCGCAGGCCTCGCGCTTCATGCCGCCCTTCCTCTTCGTGCTCTTCGCCGGCGCCTTGGTCTCGGCCATCCTCTCCACCGTCGACAGCACCCTCTTGGTCGCCGCCTCGCTCTTCGGCCACAACCTCCTCTTGCCGCATCTGCCGGGTTTGGGGGAACGCGCCAAGCTGCGGGTACACCGCCTCTGCGTCGTCGGCTTCGGCGCGATCGCGCTCGTCTTGGCGCTCTCGGCGCAAGGGGTGTATGCGCTGGTCCTCGAGGCCTCGGCCTTTGGCACCTCGGGCATTTTGGTGGCGATGACGATGGGGCTCTGGCGGAAGAAAGGCAGCCCCTTGGCCGCCAATGCCGCGTTGCTCGGCGGCATGTCGAGCTACGCCCTCGCGGCCTACGTCTGGAAGAGCGAAGCGCCTTATCTGCTCTCCCTGGCGAGCGCGGCGCTGGCCTTCGCCTTGGGGTCGGGGGTGGCGCGTTTGCGCTCGTACCAGTCGAGAAGCGCTTCGGGCTGCCACGAGGAGGAAGGCGAGAGCGAAGCGGCCTTGCAGCGGGCGACGAGCGCGGCGCAGGTCTCGAGATCGGCATGAGGAGCCAAACCTGCGGCCCCGCTCTTTTGCAGAGCGAAGGCCAAAGACGCGCAATGCCCCCAGGCGATGGGTCCTTCGAAGAGATGCGAGAGCACGACGCGGGCGCCCAACCTCCGTCCCTCGGCGGCCAGAGCCAGGCTACGCAAAAGCCCCAGCGCGCCGGGTTTGAGCACGAGCACGAGCGCATCCTTTGCCCTCTCCGCAGAGCGCCGGATACGCGCCATCGCGTCAGGGCTGGCGAGCGACTCGTCGAGCGCCAGAGGAAAGGAAAGTGCGGGCAAGTGTGCTTCGCAATGAGCGTAGCTCCAGGGTTCCTCGACGAATTCGGGCCCTAGGGCGTTCAGCGCTTCGATTTGCGGCGCAGCCTGCGCTGGCGGCAGTGAGGCGTTGGCATCGAGACGAAGCGCAAGGCCAGGAAAGGCGTTGCGCAAGGCATGCGCCGAGGCGACTTCATGGTCGAAGGCGCCGGCGCTGCCGATCTTGAGCTTGAAGCAGCGGTAACCGGCATTCCACGCTTCCTGCGTGCTGGCGCTCTCGATCGATCCACTTCCGAGGAGCTTGGCCAGCGGCAGGGTTTCGCCCCTCGAGGAGGCGCCCTCTTCACAGCGCCGGAAGACGCCATGCAGGTCGAGGAGCGCGGCCTCGAGCGCAAAACGGGCAGAAGGACTGAAGCTCGAGTTCCCGAACGCAGCTTGGGAGAACGCGGCCGAAGACTCGATGGCCGCGGCATCGTGCATCTCGAAGCCCTGCTCCTGCAGATATACACTCCATCTCGAGAGCGCGTCGACGTCGACCGCATCGAGTGCGGCGCGACTGGCCTCGAAGCTGTCGTCGCCGAAGCCAGGGAGGGGAGCCGCCTCGCCGTAGCCTCGCTGGCCTCGCTCGTCTTCGACGACGCAGAGCACGCCCTCTCGCACCCGCCATCGCCTGCGCGCGTCGGCGACCCTCATCGCCAGAGGATAGGCATAATGGAGGAAACGCAGGCGCAGGGGATTCATCGGGCGACGATGAGCCCAAGGCTGAGCAGCAGGCCTTGAAGCGCGACGATCCGGCCCGTCCCTGCCAGAGAGCGATTGAGCGCGAGCCCGGAATCCCGCGCGACTCGTACGATGCGCCAGAGGCTGAGGGGCGCCGCCAGCCAAACCAGAAGAATGCCCCAAGGCGCCTGCCCCATCGCCCATCCCAAGGTGGGCGCGAGGAAACTGATGCCGGCGAGCAGGGCGTATTCGGCGATGCTGGCGCGGCGGCCGAGACGGACCGCGAGGGTGCGTTTGCCGGCGCGGGCGTCGCCTTCGATGTCGCGCAAGTTGTTGACCACCAAAATGGCGGTCGCTTGTGCACCTAGGCCGAGCGCGCTCCACCAGGCCACGGGGGGTACGCGCAGCAGATGCGCGAAGGCCGTGCCGCAGACGGCGACGAAGCCGAAAAAGATCCAGACGAAGAGGTCGCCGAGGCCGAGGTAGGCCAAAGGCCAGGGGCCCGCGGTATACGCCAGGGAGGCAAGCATGGACGCAAGCCCCAAGACCAGGATGGGAAAGCCGGCGACGCGCACGAGGTAGAGGCCGCAAAGGAAAGCGAGCAGCAGCACCAAGGCCACCGCACGCTTCATCTGAGCCGGCGTCAGCCAACCCTGCTGCACGGCGCGCGGAGGGCCGAGCCGCCCCTCCCGATCGGCGCCTTTTTCGAAGTCATAGACGTCGTTGGCGAAGTTGGCAGCGATCTGCAGCAAGAGGGCGCCGGCAAGACAGGCGAGCGCGACGGGAGCGTGGAAGCCGCCCAGAGCAAAGGCACACGCCGAACCCACCGCCACCGGCGCAGCTGCCGCCGGAAGGGTCGCCGGCCGCAGCGCCGACCACCAGACCTTCAGCTTCATGGGAGGCGACCGAACTTCTTGAAGTCGGGTTTGCGTTTCTCGAGGAAGGCCTCTTTGCCCTCGCGCCCTTCTTCGCTGAGGTAGTAGAGCAGCGTCGCATTGCCGGCGAGCTCTTGCAGACCGGCCTGCCCGTCGCAGTCGGCGTTCAGCGCGGCCTTGAGGCAACGCAGCGCCAAGGGGCTGTGCTGCAGGATCTCGCGGCACCACTGCAAAGTCTCGGACTCCAGCGAGGCCAGGGGCACCACCGTGTTGACGAGGCCCATCTCGAGGGCTTGCTGCGCGTCGTATTGGCGGCAGAGGAACCAGATTTCGCGCGCCTTCTTCTGCCCGACGATGCGCGCCATATACGAGGCGCCATAACCGCCGTCGAAGCTGCCGACCTTGGGGCCGGTCTGGCCGAAGCGCGCGTTATCCGCAGCGATGGTGAGGTCGCAGATCATATGCAACACATGACCGCCGCCGATGGCATAACCGGCCACCATCGCCACCACCGGTTTGGGCAAGGTGCGAATCTGCCGCTGCAAATCCAGGACGTTCAGCCGCGCCACGCCATCGTTGCCGACGTAGCCTCCCGTGCCCCGTACGCGCTGGTCGCCGCCCGAGCAAAAGGCCTGATCGCCGGCGCCCGTGAGGATGGCGACGCCGATTTCGGGATCGTTGCGCACATCCTCGAAGGCGCGACTCATCTCTTCGACCGTCCGCGGACGGAAGGCGTTGCGAACTTCGGGTCGGTTGATGGTGATTTTGGCGATGCCCTCGGCTTTTTCGTAGAGGATATCCTCGAAGCCGAAACTCCGCTGCCGCTGCCAGTCCACTGAGTTCATGAGCCTTTCCCTCGTCCTTCGCTTCTTGGGGCGAATTAGGCGCAAAGCTGTCCCGCCTTGCCCTCCCCTGCAAGTGGGGCCTGTGGTGGAGGAAGTAGGGTCAATGTCGTGAGGGAGGCAAAGGCCAAGCCTCTCTCACGACCCACCGCTTTCGATGGAGCGGATTCCGCTCTGCCTTAGTGCTTGGAGCTAAAGGCGCGCTCGCCGATGGGCAAGAGCATCTGCGCGCTCGACGCGGGCAGCTCGGTCTCGAGACGACCTTCGGCAGACACGCGGACCTCGCCACCGCCGAGGAGATCCCGATAGCGACCGGGCGGCAGACCGGAAGGGCCTTGCACCTGCCAGGCACCCTGGCCCTTGTTGAGAAGGAGCAGACCTTTGCCGCGACGCAGAGCGAGGTGGTCGCGATCGCTTCCGCTGAGGCTCGAGACCACTTCCGCGATCTCTTTGAAGGTCGCCTTCTGGAAGGCGATCATAGCCTTGAGCTGCGCGTTGAGGTGGAAGTTCACGTAGCTCGCCGCCGGACGGTAGCCTTGTGTGCTCGGGGTAGCTTCCGCGAGCTCGGAGTAAACATAGGGGATACCGCTCTGTGCAAAGACATAGGCGTATGCGAGCATCTCTTTGCGGAAGATCTCCTCGTAGTCTTCGCCCGCGCTGCCGACGTTTTCGTCCTCGAAGCGATAACCCAAGCCGCCGTCGTTCGAGGCGATGTCGTGATTCATCACGAAGTTGAGAAAGCGGCCGGGAGGAGCAGTGCGTAGGCTCTCCGTGTCCAAGCTCTGCGCGAGCAGATGACGGAGATCGCCCGTACTGCGGAATGCGCGCTGCATCTGGCGGACCAGGGGGAAGTTCATTTGATGGAGACGGCCTTCGTCCAAGTGAAGAGCCAGGATTTGAGGGCTGGTGTCGTTGCCGATCACCTCGGCGTAGGCAAACTCCACCTTCGCTGCGATCTCGGGGTCACCGAAGAGCGCCTCGATGAACTTGGGGTCCATATGTTTGCCCGCGTCGACGCGGAAAGCGCGCAGGCCGCCGTCGCGGCCGTCGGCGGTCTTCAAGTTCTGCAAGCGCCGAACATAAGCCTTGGCGACCTCGAATACCTGCCCATCCCAGTCCTGATATTCGGGGTCGTAGAACTCCTGACTCAGGCAATTGCCTTGCGCATCATAGTCGCTGTCGCTGCCCTGACCGCAACGACAGCGGCCGGTGCTGAGGTCGGGCAAAGAATCGCTCAACTGCCCGCGCATCGCGATGCAAATGTCTTCGTATTCCTGGTTCTCACTTGGCCCTGCACCGATGCGCCTCGGAACTTGAAAATGTCGGCTAGTGCTCCCGTCAGCGAGGGATGTGCCGTTCTCAAAGAAGAGGCAGGAGTTCGGGGAGTCGCTGCCGAGAGGCAGGTCGGGATCACATCCCGGCGGATAGAAGTAGCCGCCGCGTTTGGGATCGTTGGCGAGGTCCGGATGCGATCCGAGCTGATTGAGCACCAAGTCCGCCACCACTGTGAGGCCCCGATCGCGCGCCGCAGCAACGAGGCTCGCCAACCGATCGGCATCGCCGCGGTAGTTCTCCAGCCGGCGGTAATCCCAAGGCTGGTAGGCGCGCCACCATTGCCACTCGTCCCGCTTGCCTTCGCTTGCCCAATCATCGCCCTCGTTGACGTATTGCGGCGGCGAAACGTGGATATGCGTGAAGCCTGCCTCGGCGATCTCTGGCAGCCGTCTCTCGACCTCGGCGAAGGGCCAATCGAAGGCCTGCAGAAATACGATCGCATCCTCGCGCGGATAGTCGGCCTTGCGCAGCGAATTTTCACCTTCCGCCGCCTGACAGGCAGCGAGGAAAGAAAAAAGAAGAGCGGGGACTTCCCTCTTCACACGGCTCCGTAGGCGCCTCGTCGCGATAGGCCTTCCCTCTCCGCTGGCCGCAGCGGCATCCACTCGGCGGCTAGTCGATCGCGATGGCAGGTTCGGCATAGTTCCTCGTTGTACAGCTAGATGGTCGATATCTTCGACGCTTGCGCTTTTTTCAGCGCAGGACGCGTCGTTCACCACGCCAAGGGCGAAGCTGCCCACTGCGTTGGCAAAACATGGGCCAAACACAGAAGCGGGGATCGAAGCGCGCTCAGGCCTCGGAGGAAGCGTTCGAGACGCCCAGATGGAGAGCGTCCGCGTCGGTCGCACAACAGACGCGATTTCGACCCGTCGCTTTGGCGTGGTAGAGCGCGCGGTCGGCAGCCGCGAGCAGAGAGGCTTCGTCACGGCCGTGATGAGGAAAAACCGAAACGCCGATGCTCGTACGCAGCAGCGTGCGTGGTCCTTCGCCGACGAGCATGACGTTGAGTTTCTCCACCGCGCTGCGGATACGCTCGGCCACTTCGAGCGCAGCCTCATGGCCCTAGTCGACCAAGACGACGACGAATTCTTCACCCCCGTAGCGG
>ERZ1066122.2543-NODE-2543-length-11851-cov-10.482960_pt1 | contig 11851 bp, 9 predicted proteins | sample MGYA00382769_ERZ1066122 | MGnify/ENA primary metagenome ERZ1066122 (study PRJEB33369, sample SAMEA5778352) | biofilm metagenome | biome: Industrial cooling water; feature: Water cooling tower basin; material: Biofilm | place: United Arab Emirates | collected...
GCCGGCCTTGAGCTTGGCCTCGACCACCCACACGCGGTGCAGCTCGTAGCGCATGTAGTCGGGGTTGAGGTGGCCCGGGCGGATCAGGTCGGCGACCTTGGTCTTGTCGCTGTGCGCACGGTAGGCGTTGTAGGGGACGAGCATCTCCTTCTTGCCCACCAGGGTCCACTCGAAGCGGTCCATGGCGCCGTTGAACATGTCGGTCATGTCATTGGTGCGCAGGCCGTCGGACGCGGTGCCCGGGTTGTCGTAGGCGACGTTCGGGGCGCGGCGCACGCGGCGCTGGCCCGGGTTGTACACCCACGCCTGGCGCGGCGCGGCGGCCGCGTTCAGGGTTTCGTGCACCAGCAGCACCTGGCCGGCGAGGCGGGCCGGGCCGAGCACTTCCTGCTTGAAGTACAGCAGGATGTTGTTGATGTTTTCGCTGGTGTTGCCCGGCTTGTAGTACAGGCCCAGGATTTCCTCGCGCAGCTTGATCAGCGTGAACGCACCGCCGGAGGTCGGGGCCGCCTGGTTCGAGTAGCTGACCACCGACAGGCCCTTGTACTTGAGCTTGTGGTTCCAGATCAGCTCGTAGGCGTTCTGCGGGATCGGGAACGGGATGCCCTCGGCGCAGTTCTGGATGCCCTCGCCGTTCGCGACCAGCTTGCACTGGGTCGCGTTGCGCTTGGTGAAGTCATAGGTGCGCTGCGGGAACGAGGCGCTGCGGCGGGTCGGGTACACGTCCATGCGGAAGGTCGGGTACTTGGCGAACATCGCCTTCTGGCCCGGCGTCAGCACCTCGCCGTACTGGGCGACGTTGGCGCGGGTCACGGAGTACAGCACCTTGTCGGCCGCGAACGGATCCGGGTGGAAGGTGCCGACGCGGAAACCCGCGGGCGGGCGGACGATGCCGCCTTCCCAGGCCGGGATGGTGCCGGCCGCGTTGCCCGCCTTCTCGGCGCCAACCGGTGTGAGGCTCTGGCCGAGCTTGGCGGCTTCCTGCGCGCTGACCGCGGCCTGTGCGGCGCCGGTACCCAGCACGATGGCGCCGACCAGCGCGGTCAACGCGTGCTTCTTGATGGTTTTCATCCTCTGCCTCCCTGTTGGCGTCAGAACGAGTACTTGACGGTGAACGACGCGAAGTCGCGGTCGTGGATCTGGTTGAACTGTTCGGCGCCGCTGAACTGGGTGTAGCTCAGGTCGAACACCAGCTTGTTGAGGTAGTTGGCCTCGACGCCGACGGTGAGCGACTTGCGATCCTCGAGGAAGTTGCCGCCCGGCCCCGGGGTGGTGCCGCTGACGTCATGGTTGAACGCGACGCGCGGAGACAGCGTGAGGGGCGTGCCGAAGGCGCTGGCGTAGTCGGCGCGGGCCGCGAGGCGATAGCCCCACGAGAACGCGGTCGGGAAGCCGCCGGTCAGCGTCTGCGGGTTGCGCAGGCAGCCGAACTGCAGGGCGCCCGGGCCCGGGAAGCCAGCCGCGGCGACGTCGGCGACGTCGCAGCCACCGCCGGTGTCGGTGCCTTCACCCTCGTAGCGCAGCTCGGACGGGTCCGGCAGGTCCCAGACCTCGGTGGCGCCGAGCTCGGCGACGACCGCGACCTGGTTGGCGCCCAGCACCTCGGCGAAGGCCTTGGTGAAGGTCATCTGGATCTGGCTGACCTCATGCTCGCGCCAGCCGCGGACTTCCTGGCCCAGCGCGTAGCTGCCCAGCTGGCTGTTGAACTGCAGCGCCGGGACCGGGATGAACGGGTTCAGCGGGGTCAGCGCGGCGAACAGCAGCTCGACGTCGTCGACCTGCAGCGGGGCGTTCGGGCGGTGGCTGATCTCGCCCTGCCAGGCGACGCCGCCCGGCAGCATGGTGTTCCAGCTCATGCCGTAGAGCTGGATGTCTTCCGGGTACTCGACGAAGAAGCGGCCGCTGGCGGCGCCGACGAGCGGGTTGTTCACGGCGCGGCCCGAGAGCAGCGGCACGCGGCTGTGGTAGTTCAGGAAGTAGAAGCCGAACTCGGTCTCGTTCAGCGCCTCGGCGTACCAGCGCAGCGCCATGCCGTACTGGCCGGAGTCGCTGGCGGCGCGGTCCTCGATGCGGCCGACGGCGTTGCCGCAGCCGATGGCGATGATCTGGGCGGCGGTGGCCGCGCCGTAGATGGCCGAGAGGTCGGCGAAGCGGTCGGAACTGGCGAAGCCGGCCGGGCCGCTGTAGCAGGTGGAGAAGAAGTTCTCGGGGTTGTAGACCGGCTGCGGCGTGGTGCCGAAGCCCAGCATCACGTAGGTGCCGCCCGGGGTGCCGAAGTCGTTGGAGCTGAAATAGGTGCCGGAGGCGTCGACTTCGATTTCCTCGAACTCGAACATGTACAGGGCCTCGAGGGCCACGTTCTCGGACAGGTTGATCGAGGCCCAGGCCATGTCGATCGGCAGCAAGGCTTCCTTCAGCTCGGCGCCGGCCACGCGCAGGGCGGACAGGTCGACCGGGTTGATGACGTTGATGCCGTTCTGGATGAAGGTGCCCTCGCCCCAGCTCACCACCTGGCGGCCCAGGCGCACGGTGCCGCCCAGCTGGCCTTCGTCGCCGAGCTCGAAGTTCTTGAACACAAACGCGTCGAGCATGCGCAGGCGCTCGCCGATGCGGTCCTTGGCCTCGCGGGTCAGGTCGTCGCGGTCGGCGTTCTCGATGTCGTAGAAGTAGGTGGCGCGCATGAACGCACCCCAGTCACGCCAGTTCAGGCTCAGCTCGGAGGTGACCTTGAAGGCGCTGGAGATCGCGTCGCCCTTGTCGTACTTGAGGTTGCCGTCGTCGCGGTTGGCCGAGAAGCGGCCCATCGCGGCGATCTGCGCGGCCGAGCCCGGCACGCCGCCGGTGCTGGTGCAGCGGCCCGGGCCGACCGGGATGGCGGCCAGCGGCACGTTCTGCGCGCACAGCAGCGGGTCGAACCAGGACTTGGCGATCAGGTCTTCGTCCTGGTCCTCGACGCGCCAGGAGTAGCCGTAGGACACGGTGGTGTCGAAGCTGCCGCTCAGCTCGCCCTTGCTGAATTCGAAGGCGTGCGCGGCCGGGGCCATCAGCAGGCCGAAGGCGACGGCGGAGGCCAGGCGGGCACGAGCGATCTGCCCGCGGTTTGCATTGTGTTTCTTCATGGGTGCTTCCTCGGGTTCAGATCGTCGGCGTGGTGTTCGGGGCCCCGCCAAGGCTGGCGGGCAAAGATTGCGGCCTTGCGGCCGCGGCGAAAACGTTCTTCATGGCTAGCTGGCTTCCCCCCAGACTCTAGAGCATTTCCTCTAGGCATATTAATTGTTCGTTAGGAAATGGCAATGCTGCTGCGTATGGTGACCGCGTTCACACCTTTGCTGCAGCGCATCATTGCCAGGGGAAGTCGCCGGGCAGCGGCCTGAAGGGCCCGGGCCGCCAGCCCAGCGCGGCCTGCACGGGGGCCGGGTCGTAGGCCAGATCCTGGTCGAGCCGGGCCAGCACGCCGGCCCCGGGGCCGCGCCGGCCCAGCAGGGCCAGGCCGGCGCGGAACAGCGGCGCGGGCAATCGGAGCAGCCGCGCCCTGGGCGCACCCGCCCGCAGGCAGCGGGCCGCCATCTCGTCGTAGGGCAGCGTCTCGCCACCGGGCAGGTCGAAGGCACCGGGCACGGGCAGGGTCGCGCGCAGGGCGGCAAGGACCGCCGCGGCCACCTCGTCCGCATGGATCGGCTGGCGCAGGCCGCGGGCCGTGGCCGGCAGGGGCAGCACGCGCCAGCGCCGGGCCAGCGCCACGAGGCGCGAGAGGTTGCGGTCGCGGCCGCGACCCCACACCAGGGTGGGCCGCAGCAGGGTGAGCGCGCTGCCGCGGGCGGCGCAGGCCGCGGCGAGCCGCTGCTCGGCCTCGCGCAGCCGCGCCGCCAGCTCGCGCTCGGCCGGGTCGGGCGAACCCGCCTTGCCGTGCACCGAGGTCGAGCCCAGCGCCACCACGCGCGCGGGCGCCGCGCCGGAGGACTCGAACCAGGCGGCGAAGGCATCGAGCGGGCCGAGGCTGGCGATCGCGCTGGTGGCCGGCACCCGCACGCGGGCGGGCAGCTCGCCTTCGAGCCATTCCAGTCCGCTGGCCGGCGCCTGCGGATGCCGCGATACGCCCAGCAAGGGCGGGTCGCCGGGCACGCGGCCGGCGCGCAGGCCCTCGCCGACCATGCCGCTGAGGCCGAAGACGAGCCAGCATTCTTGTTTATATGCGCGCTCCATCGCCGCAGCTTACCTGCAGGCGCGAATGCACGGCGCGCGAACAATCGCGTGCGCTATATTCCACGACCAACTCGTCGTGCGACGACTCCCCCACCGCCGCCCCGGCCCCCGGCCGCAGGACGCGGAGCTGCAAGGAACGCGATGCTCGGACTACTGCTGGCCACCCCCTTCGTACTCGCGCTGATCGTCGGCCTGCTGCCGCGCGAGCGCCGTCGCGCCGCCGCCTGGCTGGCGGGGCTGGCGCCCGTGGCGGGCCTGGTGCTGCTGGGGCTGATGACCCCCGACGTGCTGTCGGGCGAGGGCGTGCGCAGCCTCGTGCCGTGGGTGCCTGGCATCGGCCTGCACCTGTCGCTGCGGCTCGACGGCCTGGCCTGGATGTTCGCCGGCCTGGTGCTCGGCATCGGCGGCCTGATCGTGCTCTACGCGCGCTACTACCTCTCGGAAGAGGACAGCATGCCGCGCTTCCTCGGCTTCCTGCTGCTGTTCATGGGCGCGATGCTGGGCATGGTGGTCGCCGGCAACCTGATCCTGCTGGCGGTGTTCTGGGAGCTCACCTCGATCAGCTCCTTCCTGCTGATCGGCTTCTGGAACCACCGCCAGGACGCCCGCGACGGCGCGCGGATGGCACTGGCGATCACCGGCGCCGGCGGCCTGGCGCTGCTGGGCGGCGTGATCCTGCTCGGCCGCATCGCCGGCAGCTACGAGCTCGACGTGGTGCTCGCCGCCGGCCCGCAGATCCTCGCCAGCCCGCTGTATCCCTACGCGCTGGTGCTGGTGCTGCTGGCGGTGTTCACCAAGAGCGCCCAGTTCCCGTTCCAGTTCTGGCTGCCGCACGCGATGGCGGCGCCGACGCCGGTGTCGGCCTACCTGCACTCGGCGACGATGGTGAAGGCGGGCGTGTTCCTGCTCGCGCGCCTGCATCCGGCGCTGGCGGGCAGCGACCTGTTCTTCTACCTGGTCAGCGGCATCGGCGCGACCACCCTGCTCGTCGGCGCCTGGCACGCGATCTTCCAGCACGACCTCAAGGGCCTGCTGGCCTACTCCACCATCTCTCACCTGGGCCTGATCACGCTGCTGTTCGGCCTGAGCACGCCGATGGCCGTGGTGGCGGGCCTGTTCCACATCCTCAACCACGCCACCTTCAAGGCTTCGCTGTTCATGGCCGCCGGCATCATCGACCACGAGACCGGCACGCGCGACATGCGCCGCTTGGGCGGCCTGTTCAGGCTGATGCCGGTCACCGGCGCGCTGGCCATCATCGCCTCGCTGGCGATGGCGGGCGTGCCGCTGCTCAACGGCTTCCTGTCGAAGGAAATGTTCTTCACCGAGGCGCTGGAGGTCGAAGGCCACCAGTTCATGCGCCTGGGCATCGCCGGCGCGGCGGTGCTGGCCGGCGCGTTCGGCGTGGCCTACAGCCTGCGCTTCGTGCACGACACCTTCTTCGGCGAGGGCCCGGCGCGGGTCGAGAAGACCCCGCACGAGCCGCCGCGCTTCATGCGCATCCCGGTCGAGATCCTGGTGGTGCTGTGCCTGGCCGTGGGCATCGCGCCGGCGCTGACCATCGCGCCGGTGCTGCACGCCGCGGCGACGGGCGTGCTGGGCGATCGCGTGCCCGAGTACAGCCTGGCCATCTGGCACGGACTCAACATCCCGCTGCTGATGAGCGCGGTCGGCCTGGTGGCCGGCGTCGGCCTGTACTTCGGCATCCGCCGCCTGATCGACCTCTACGGCGTGAGCTACGACTCGCGCGGCCGGCGCTTCTACGAGTGGAAGCTGCACGAGGTCGCGAGGCTCGCCGGCCGCGTCACCAGCGCGATCGAGAACGGCAGCCTGCAGCGCTTCCTGCTGCTGGTGGTGCTGGCGGCGCTGGCGCTGGGCGCCGCGCCCTTCCTGTCGGCCTCGCTGTCGGCCGGTGCGTCGCAGCCGATGCCGCCCCTGGGCTGGCTGGTCTGGGGCGTGGGCGTGGCGGCCACGCTGGCCACGGTGCTGCTGCACCGCAACCGCCTGGTGGCCCTGCTGGTGATGGGCGCGGTGGGCCTGGCCGTGAGCCTGTGCTTCGTGCTGCTCTCAGCGCCCGACCTGGCCCTGACCCAACTGCTCGTTGAAGTGGTGACGATCGCGCTGATGCTGCTTGCCCTGAACTACCTGCCGGCCGAGTCGCCGGAAGAGCCCTCCAAGCTGCGTCGCTGGCGCGATGCCGCCATCGCCCTGGCGGCCGGCGGCGGCGTGGCTGCGCTGGTGTATTCGGCCATCACCCGCCCGCTCGACACCGTTTCGAGCGAGATCCTCGCGCTGTCGCTGCCCGAGGGCGGCGGCACCAACGTGGTGAACGTCATCCTGGTCGACTTCCGCGGCTTCGACACCCTGGGCGAGATCGCCGTGTTCGGCATCGCCGGGCTGGTGGTGCACGCGCTGCTGCGGCGCGCGCGCATGCTGCCCGAGCGGCGGCCGGAGGCACCGGGCGACGAGCTGCTCGTGCCCAACATCGTGGCCCGCCTGCTGCTGCCGCTGGCGCTGGCGGTGTCGCTGTACCTGTTCCTGCGCGGGCACAACCTGCCCGGCGGCGGCTTCATCGCCGGCCTGGTGCTGGCGGTGCCGCTGCTGCTGCAGTACGTGCTCTCGGGCAATGCCTACGTCAGCCAGCGCCTGGGCTTCAACACGCCGCGCGTGATCGGCCTGGGCCTGGCGGCCGCGCTGGCCACCGGCGTCGGCAGCTGGCTGCTGGGCTACGCCTACATGACCAGCCACACCCGCTACGTCGCCCTGCCGTTGCTCGGCGACATCCCGCTGGCCAGCGCCATGGCCTTCGACGTCGGCGTCTACCTGGTGGTGGGCGCCGGCACGCTGCTGATGCTGGGGAGCATGGCCAGCGTCCGCGAACCCATGCACGGGAGGGCCCGCTGATGGAACTGGCGCTCTCGAGCTTCATCGGCGTGCTGGTGGCGGCAGGCGTCTACCTGCTGCTGCGCGCACGCAGCTTCGACGTGATCCTCGGCCTCACCCTGCTCTCGTACGCCGTGAACCTGCTGATCTTCAGCATGGGCCGGCTGGTGGTGGGCAAGCCGCCGATCCTCGACAAGGCCCTGGACCCGACCCTGGCCAACCACGTCGACCCGCTGCCGCAGGCCCTGGTGCTGACCGCCATCGTCATTGCCTTCGCGATGACCGCGGTGCTGATCGTCACCGCCATCCGCAGCCGCTCCGACAGCCGTAGCGACCATGTCGACGGCAGCGAGCCGGGCAACGGGGGTGGCGCATGATGGCCCACCTCGTCATCGCCCCCATCCTGCTGCCGCTGCTGGCGGGCATCGTGCTGCTGGTGCTGGGCACGCGGCGCATCGCGGCCCAGCGCGCCATCGGCCTGGCCGCGACCGCCGGCGGCGTGGTTCTGGCGGTCCTGCTGGCCGTGCAGGCCGACGACGGCGGCGTGCGCACCTACCTGGTCGGCAACTGGCCGGCGCACTTGGGTATCGCCCTCGTGGCCGACCGCCTCTCGGCGCTGATGCTGGTGGCCACCGCCCTGCTGGCCCTGCCCAGCCTGGTGTTCGCCACCGGCGGCTGGGACCGGCGCGCGCCGCACTTCCACGCGCTCTTCCAGTTCCAGCTGATGGGCCTGAACGGCGCCTTCCTCACCGGCGACCTGTTCAACCTGTTCGTGTTCTTCGAAGTGCTGCTGATCGCGTCCTACGGCCTGCTGCTCAGCGGCGGCCGCGGTGCGCGCCTGCGCAGCGGCCTGCAGTACGTGGCCTTCAACATCACCGCGTCCACGCTGTTCCTGGTGGCGCTGGGCCTGATCTACGGCCTCACCGGCGCGCTCAACATGGCCGAGCTGGCCGTGCGCGTGTCGGCGATGCCGCCGGAGCAGGCGGCACCGCTCAAGGCCGCCGCCGGCCTGCTGCTGGTGGTCTTCTGCTCCAAGGCGGCCCTGCTGCCGATGTACCTGTGGCTGCCCGGCACCTATGCGCGCAGCCCGGCCGCCGTGGCGGCGCTGTTCGCGATCATGACCAAGCTCGGCGTGTACGCGGTGCTGCGCGTGTACACCCTGGTCTTCGGCGTCGATGCCGGCGCCCTGGCCGGCATGGCCTGGCCCTGGCTGCTGCCGCTGGGCGCGGCCACGCTGGTGCTGGCCACGCTGGGCGCGCTGGCGGCGCCGTCGCTGCGCCTGCTGGCGGCCTACCTGGTGCTGGCCTCGGCCGCCACGCTGTTCATCGCGCTGGGCCTGGCCAGCGCCGAGGCCATCGGTGCGGGCCTGTACTACCTGTTGCACTCGACCTTCGTCGGCGGCGCGATGTTCCTGCTGGCCGACCTGGTGCGGCGCCAGCGCGACAACGCCGGCGACAGCCTGCGCAAGCTCGACCACATCAAGCACCGCGGCCTGCTTGGCGCGCTGTTCGCCGTGGCCGCCGTGTCGGTGGCCGGCCTGCCGCCGCTGTCGGGCTTCATCGGCAAGTTCAGCCTGCTGGCGGCGGTGCCGGAGTCGCAGGCCGCGTGGCTGTGGCCGGTGATGCTGGTCACCAGCCTGCTGGTGCTGGTGGCCCTGGCCAGCGCCACCAGCCAGGTGTTCTGGCGCGAGGGCGGCGAGCCGCCGCGAGCGGGCTCGGTGCCGCGGCTGCGCGGCACCGAGCTGGGCGCGACGGTGGCGCTGCTGGCGCTGGGCGTGGCCCTGGCCGTGGCCGGCGGCCCGGTGATGCGCTATGCGCAGGACGCCGCCGCGCAGGCGGTGGCGCCGACGGACTACATCGAGGCCGTGAGAGGCGCGCTGCCGCGCCCGGGGGTGTCGCCATGAAGCGCTGGTTCCCTGCCCCCTTGCTGAGCCTGGCGGTGTTCGTGGTGTGGCTGCTGCTGGTGGCCACGCTCGCGCCGGCGCACCTGCTGCTGGCCGCGCTGCTGGCCATCGTGCTGCCCTTGCTGGCCCAGCGCCTGCGCGAGGACACCGCGCACCTGCGGCGGCCGCTGGTGGCCGCCCGGCTGGCGCTGGTGGTGCTGTGGGACATCGTGCTGTCGAACATCGAAGTCGCGCGCCGCATCCTCAGCCGCGAATCGGACATCCACCCTGGCTTCGTCTGGATCCCGCTGGACATCAGCAACCCGCACGGCATCGCCGCGCTCGCCGGCATCATCACCATGACGCCGGGCACGCTTTCGTCCGAACTTTCGGCCGACCGGCGCCACCTGCTGGTGCACTGCCTGCACCTGGAGGACGCCGACGCGGCCATCGCCCAGATCAAGGCGCGCTACGAGGCGCCGCTCAGGGAGGTGTTCCCGTGATCCAGACCAGCCTCGCCATCACCATGGGCCTGTTCGCGCTGGCGATGGTGCTCAACCTCTACCGGCTGCTGCGTGGCCCGGGCCTGCCGGACCGGATCATTGCGCTCGACACGCTCTACATCAACACCATCGCGCTGCTGGTGCTGGCCGGCCTCTGGCACGGCACCACCCTCTACTTCGAGGCGGCGGTGGTGATCGCCATGCTGGGCTTCGTCAGCACCATCGTGCTGGCCAAGTTCGTCGTGCGGGGGGACATCGTCGAATGAACACCGCCATGGAAATCCTGGTCTGCGGCCTGCTGCTCTTCGGCGGCGCCTTCGCGCTGGTGGGCAGCTGGGGCCTGGCCAAGCTGGGCGACATCTTCAAGCGCCTGCATGGCCCCACCAAGGCCAGCACGCTGGGCGTCGGCGGCGTGCTGCTGGCGGCCATGCTCTGGCAGGCGATGCAGGGCGTGCCGAGCCTGCGCGAGCTGCTGATCACCCTGTTCCTGTTCATGACCGCGCCGGTCAGCGCCTACCTCGTCGCGCAGGCCGCACTGGCGCTGGCGCCGGGACTGCGGCCGCCGGCGCCCGGGCATAAGCAGGACGGCGAAGGCTGATGCTGCGCCGGCTCGCCCTGCCAGCCGGCCCGCTGCTCGCGCTCGCGCTTTATTTCATCGCCGACGCCCAGGGCCAGTCGCACGCCCTGGCCGCGACGCTGGGCCTGACCGGCTGGTGCGCGCTGTGGTGGGTGCTCGAGCCGGTGCGCGCGCCGGTGACGGCGCTGCTGCCGCTGGCTGCCTTCCCGATGCTTGGCGTGCTCGACTCAAAGCAGGTGGCGCAGAGCTACGGCCATGAGCTGATCCTGCTGCTCGGCGGCGGCTTCATGCTCTCGCGCGCGCTCGAGCGCAGCGGCGCGCACCGGCGGCTGGCGCTGGCGATGGTGCGTGCCTTCGGCGGCCGCAGCGGCCGCGCCCTGCTGTACGGCTTCCTGGCCGCGGTCGGCGCCATCAGCATGTGGATCTCGAACACCGCCACCACCCTGCTGATGCTGCCGGTGGCGCTGGCGATCCTGCAGCACTACCCCGACCGCCGGCTGGCGGCGCCGCTGGTGCTGGCGATCGCCTACGGCGCCAGCGTGGGCGGCCTGGGCACGCCGATCGGTTCGCCGCCGAACCTGGTGTTCATGCAGGTCTACGCCGAGGCCACGGGCACGCGCTACGGCTTCCTCGACTGGATGATGGTGGGCGTGCCGGTGGTGCTGCTGCTCCTGCCGCTGATGGGCTGGTGGCTGGGCCGCGGCCTGGCCGGCGCGCCGGCCGCCGCGCTGCCTGAGAGCGGCGCCTGGACGCCAGGCGAGCGGCGCGTGCTGTGGGTGTTCGCGCTCACCGCCGCCGCGTGGATCTTCCGCAGCGAGCCCTTCGGCGGCTGGAGCACGTGGTTCGGCCTGGAAGGCGCCAACGACGCCAGCGTCGCCCTGCTCGCGGTGGTGGCGCTGTGCGTGATCCCCGACGGCAAGGGCTCGCGCCTGCTGGACTGGGAAACCGCCGAGCGCGTGCCCTGGGGCGCGCTGGTGCTGTTCGGCGGCGGCATCGCGCTGGCGTCGGCCTTCCAGAGTTCGGGCCTGAGCGATTCGGTCGCGGCCTCGCTGTCGGGCCTGAGCGCGCTGCCGCTGCCGCTGCTGTTGCTGGGCATCGTCGCCGGCGTGGTGCTGCTGTCGGAAATCGCCAGCAACACCGCCACGGCCGTGCTGCTGATGCCCATCCTCGCCGCCACCGGCATGGCGGTGGGCGTGGACCCGGCGCTGTTCATGTTCCCGGCCGTGCTGGCCGCCAGCGTGGGCTTCATGCTGCCGGTGGCCACCGCCCCCAACGCCATCGCCTACGGCAGCGGCGCCGTGGACGCACGCACCATGCTGCGCGAAGGCGCCGTGCTCGACGTCATCGGCGTCGTGGTGCTCTGCCTCGTGTGCTACGTCGCCTTCGCCTGACGTGCTTTTGTAGGAGCGCTACTTCTTCTTGGGCAGGTAGAGGTCGGTGATCGAGCCTTCCTGGATCTCGGCCGCCATCGCCACCGATTCGCTCAGCGTCGGGTGCGGGTGGATGGTGTGGCCGATGTCGGCGGCCTCGCAGCCCATCTCGATGGCCAGGGCCACCTCGGCGATCAGGTCGCCGGCGTGCGGACCGACGATGCCGGCGCCGATCACGCGCTCGGTGTGCTCGTCGAAGATCAGCTTGGTGAAGCCCTCGGTGCGGCCGATGCCCACCGCGCGGCCCGAGGCCGCCCACGGGAACTTCGCCACGCCCACGGCCAGGCCCTTGGCCTTCGCTTCGGTTTCGGTGACGCCGACCCAGGCGATTTCCGGGTCGGTGTAGGCCACCGACGGGATCACCCGCGCCACC
>ERZ1066122.2545-NODE-2545-length-11835-cov-8.321562_pt1 | contig 11835 bp, 10 predicted proteins | sample MGYA00382769_ERZ1066122 | MGnify/ENA primary metagenome ERZ1066122 (study PRJEB33369, sample SAMEA5778352) | biofilm metagenome | biome: Industrial cooling water; feature: Water cooling tower basin; material: Biofilm | place: United Arab Emirates | collected...
TTTCGGCGGCGCGCAGCAGCGCGGCCGTAATGCGCGAGTCTTCGGCAAGGCGGTAAATCGTCATCTTGATGCCGAGGACGTGCGGGTCGGTGGCGGCTTTTTCGAGCAGATTCACCACCGGCTCAATCGAGTTGTAGGGGTGGTGCAGCAGCACGTCGTGGCCTTTGAGGTAGCCGAAGAGGTTGTCGGCTTCGAGCACCGGCAACGAGCGCGGCTGCACCGGCGCGGGCGCCCGGAAGCCTTTGCCCTTGAATTGCGGGTGCCGCACGACCTGCGTCAGCCCCCGCAAATCGAGCAGGTGCGGAATGTGGAAAATGTTGGCGTTATCGACCCGCAGGCGCTCCTTGAGAGTTTTGAGCAGCTCGGGCGCCGCGCCGCGCTCCACTTCCACGCGCACCACCCGGCCGCGCTTGCGCGTCTTGATGCCGGCCTTGATCTCTTTGACGAAATCGACGTCGATATCGTCGGACTCTTCGAGCGTGAAATCGCCGTTGCGCGTCACCCGAAACACGCTCGCCGACACGATCTCGACGTTGCGGAACAGCCTGTCGAGGTTGTCGCGGATGATACTCTCGATGGGCACGAAAATCACCTGTTCCTTGCGTTGCAGCTCCAGGAAGCGGCTCAGGTTCTGCGGCACCTGCACGAACGTAAGGCGCGTCTGCGATGCCTCCTCCTCCGCCACCCGCGTGAGCACCCCGAACGTGAGGAGCTGGTTCATCAGCAGCGGAAAGCCGTGGTACGAGTCGTACACCATCGGCGTGAGCAGCGGGAAGATGGTGTTGCGGAAGTACTGGTCAGCCTTGCGCTGCTCGCCTTCGGTCAGCTCGTCGGGCGTCAGAATCTGAAAACCGTTGGCGGCGAAGTGCGGCTGCAGCTCGCGCGAAAACGTCACAGCCTGCTCGTTGACGAAGCGGTGCGCCATATCGAGCAGCTTCTTCCGAAACGGCAGCTCGCGCAGGCCGGAGTAGTCGATGCGCTCCTTCCCGTAGTCGAGGTAGTTGTAGAGCGACCCGACCCGAATCATAAAAAACTCGTCCAGATTCGAGCACGTGATGGCCATAAACCGCAGCCGGTCAAACAACGTCTTCTGCGGATCGCGCGCCTGATCGAGCACGCGGTAGTTGAAGCGCAGCCAGCTCATATCGCGCGAGATGTAGCGCGAGCGGCGGATTTGTTCGAGGGCGCGGATGGCGGGCATCAGAGTGGTAGATTGGGTGAGATAGAAACTAAGCGCCTCGTAGCACCGGGCTCCAGCCCGGCGCACGGCAGGCTCTGCGTAGGCGGGCGCCGGACCGCAGCCCGGTGCCCCTACAAGCGGGCGGTGAGTACAAAATACGGCGCCCGGCGCGGAATGGCGCAAGCACCGGGCCGACCCGGGCGTTGCCGGCGTTCGCAGCTACAGTCTAATTGCCGTCGACTCGATTTCCACCAGCAGGCGAGGGTCTATCAGCGCGCGCACTTCTACCATCGTGGCGGCCGGTCGGATATTGCCGAACACTTCGCCGTGCGCGCGGCCCACGGCCTGGTGGTCGCGGGCGATGTTGGTGACGTAGAGGCGCGTCCGCACGACATCGGCGAAGGTGGCACCGGCTTGGGTCAGCGCCTCCCCGATGATTTTCAGCGCGCGCATCAGCGATGGAAGAGGCGTCGCCTTCGCCCGCTACGGCACCGTCCGTCATCGCGGTAGTGCCGGCCACTTCGATTACGTTGCCCACCCGCACGCCGCGCGAGTAACCGACGGTCGGTTCCTAGGGGGCGCCGGAGGAGATGAGGAGGTGTTGCATTTCAGAACCTACAGCGGCTAAAATGAGCGCGAAGGGCAGCCGGATGCGGCTGATTTCCACTACGTGTCGGCAGGTGCAGCGGCTGCCGATGGAATGCGCCGTACGCCGATTGCCGCAACGTTTTCGCTACGTGAATCCGAAATGATTCGGGCTCAATCGATACTTGCTGCAAATCGAACAACGTATGCACATCGGCGCGTAGCAGCAAGCCATTCTGTACGTGATTGGTGGCCGGACCGAGGTACGGCACGATGTGCGCCGCTTCCAGCACAGGCTCAACCCGACAGCCGGTAATGGCGCAAGTGCCTTGATAAGCATCCAGTAGCAATGACCGAAAAGCCGGTTGTCCTTGCCGCCGCACGATGCCGGCGACGACTCGCTTGCGCTCATCCGCTAAGGCGGCCGGGTCGAACGGAGGCAGTTGCGCTATTGGTTTGCTTGCAGAAGTCTTTTCAACGATGCCTGCGTAGGCAATCTGATCCAGATAGGCCGTCAGCGCATATACGCCGTTGCTGACTCGCGTAAAACGCGGGTTCCGCTGTACCAAGGCCTGTATCGTAAACTCAGGAGTTTTTCCGATTACCGTGCTTCGATCCTTAAAATCCCACACGCGCTCGTACAGCACTTTGAGTGGCGCCACATACCCGTGCGCCAATAAGACTGCTTCGATGGCGTCGGCATACGTCATTATGCGAGGGTGCCCGTGGTGGCAAGTACTTTAAATCGTCCTTGCCAATTCGTCGTCATTCCCATCAATTTGGATGCAGGTGAATGGCAAAAAAACTCGGCCACCAGCCGCACGGCGAAATTCGCCGGCGACCGGTGGCCGAAGATACAGAAGCACTTGTTAGGCGCCTACCTGCTGGCACGCAACTGCACCTCGATGGCCGACACACGGTGCTCCAGATCATGCACGACTTTGATTTCGTCGGCCAACTTCGTCACCGACAGCCGCAGCTCGCCGATGGCGAGGTTGGTTTTAGCCTGCTGCTCCTGCAAGTCACGAATGCCGCCTTTCATTTCGCGCATTTCCTGGATGAGCTGATCCTGCCGAATCAACTGCTCTGCCAGCAGTTCGATTATTTTATCCTCGTTTTGCATCAGATTAAGAGCATGTTAAGATTTCACGTTTCGCTCTTTATCTGTTTGTCATTGCGAGCTATCGAGGGCCCCTACCCCCCCAGCGAAGCAATCCTCGTAGGATGGGCGCGCGGCGATTGGGCGCCGAGCATCCGCTCCGAGCACCCGCACCTATCCTACGAAGATTGCTTCGCTGGGGGGGTAGGGGCCCTCGATAGCTCGCAATGACAAACTCCTATTTCCTAACACGCTCTAATTGATTTGAAGCGGGAAAATTATTACACATCCACCTTCGCATACTTCGCATTCTTCTCAATAAACTCGCGGCGTGGCGCCACCTCATCCCCCATCAGCATCGAGAAGAGATGGTCGGCCTCAGCGGCCGAATCGACGGTGACTTGCTTCAACGAGCGCGTGGCGGGCTGCATCGTGGTTTCCCAGAGCTGTTCGGCGTTCATCTCGCCCAGACCTTTGTAGCGCTGCACGTTCACCGACTCGGGCTTGCCGCGGCCGATTTTTTCAATCGCGCGCAGGCGGTCATCTTCGGTCCAGCAGTATTCTTCTTCCTTGCCTTTCTTGACGAGGTAGAGCGGCGGCTGGGCGATGTAGATGTAGCCATTATCGACGAGGTGGCGCATATACCGGAAGAAGAATGTCAGAATCAGCGTCCGGATGTGCGAGCCGTCGATATCGGCGTCGGTCATAATGATGATTTTGTGGTAGCGGAGCTTCGAGAAATCGAGCGGCCCCTGCTCCTCGCCTTCTTCATCGGTGGTGCTTTGGAGGCTCTTTTTGTCGCGGAACAGCACGCCGAGGGCGGTAATCATATTCCGAATCTCCTCGTTTTCGAGGATGCGGTGTTCCTGCGCTTTCTCGACGTTGAGGATTTTACCGCGCAGCGGCAGAATGGCCTGAAACGCGCGGCTCCGGCCCTGCTTGGCGGTGCCGCCGGCCGAGTCGCCTTCCACGAGGTACAGCTCGCAGATGGCGGGGTCGGTTTCGGAGCAGTCGGCGAGCTTGCCGGGCAGCGAGTTGCCGCTCAGCACGCCCTTGCGCTGCACCATCTCGCGCGCCTTGCGGGCGGCGATGCGGGCTTTGGCGGCCAGAATCACCTTATCGACGATGACTTTGGCTTCCTTCGGATTCTCTTCCAGATACTGGCTCAGAATCTCGCCGACTACCGTGTTCACGATACCGCTCACGTTGGAGTTGCCGAGCTTGCTCTTGGTCTGACCCTCGAATTTCGGCTCGGCCACTTTCACGGAGATGATGGCCGTGAGGCCTTCGCGGAAGTCGTCGCCGGTGATTTCGACCTTCGCCTTCGCCACTTCGCCCGATTTCTCGGCGTAGTTTTTCAGCACCCGCGTGATGGCCGAGCGGAAACCCGCCACGTGCGTGCCGCCTTCGCCGGTGTTGATGTTGTTGACGTACGAGAAGATGTGCTCCTGGTACGAGTCGTTGTATTGAAACGCGACTTCGACGGGCACCTGCTCCTTGTCGGGGTCTTTGGGGTCGGGCAGCGGGTCGTGCTTGACGTACACGGGCGCGTGCTGGAGCACCACGCGCGAGGAGTCGAGGTACTGCACGTACTCGGCGAGGCCGCCTTCGGAGTAGAACGACTCGAAGCGCGCCGAGCCGTCGTCGGCGGTGGTGTCGCGCTCGTCGCGCAGGTCGATTCGGATGCCGCGGTTGAGGTACGCCAACTCGCGCAGGCGCCGCGCGATGCGGTCGTACTCGTAGATGGTGGTTTCGTCGAAAATCGCCGGGTCGGGCTGGAAATGCACAAGCGTACCGCGCTCCTCGGGCGTCGATTCGCCGATGCGGCGCACGTCGTACTCGGGTACGCCGATGTTGTATTCCTGCTCGAAGCGCCCGCCGTCGCGGCACACCGTGACGTGCGTGTGCGTACTCAGGGCATTGACGCAGCTCACGCCCACACCGTGCAGGCCGCCGGAGGTCTTGTAGGTATTCTTATCGAACTTGCCGCCGGCGTGCAACACGGTGAGCGCAATTTCGAGCGCCGACTTGCCGAATTTCGAGTTGATGCCGACCGGAATACCACGCCCGTTGTCGCGCACGGAGATGGAGTTGTCGGCGTGGATAGTGACCTGAACGTGATTACAGAATCCGGCCAGCGCCTCGTCAATCGAGTTATCGACGACCTCCCACACCAGGTGGTGCAGCCCTTTCACGCCGGTGTCGCCGATGTACATCGACGGGCGTTTGCGGACGGCTTCGAGGCCTTCGAGTACCTGAATATTGTCGGCGCCGTAATCGGCGGGTTTGACGGCCGTTTCCACGGCCTCGGTGGCTTCTTTCATACGCTGGAAAAGGGCGTTTCCGCCCGGTTTTCGGCCCTTTTGGGCGCCTCACGCGCGCGGGCGCGGGCCGATGTGCAAAGCTACCCCGGAAAGCCCGGAATAGCTAGTAGGAACCCCGTTTTGGGGGGAGAGATTCCCTTTTTCCGAAGTGGGGTAGACCCTGTTGTTAACATTCGCCCTCCCCCCTGTCATCCTGAGCGGAGCCAAGGACCTTCCCGCCAAGAAGCACCGTCGCCCCGCTTTGGCCCACTCCTCTGAAAAAACGCTCTCCCCCACCTGTCATCCTGAACGGGAAGACTGGCCGCTGTTGCGCGCATTCTCTACCGCGTTGAGCGCTTCTCAAACAGTCGGGCCAGAGCGGGGCGGCGGGCCAAGCGGGCGGGAAGGTCCTTCGCTTCGCTCAGGATGACGAGTCGATGTATTTTGGTATTCCCCAGCACCCAACACGCCCTCACATCCCCAACCACTTCTCCCCTGCCCGCTTCTGCTCCTTCGTGCGCTTGGGCACCTCGGCGATGCGGTAGCGCACCAGCGGCGAGGGGGCGGGCGTGATGGTCAGGCTGCGGGGCAGGCCGTCACGCTTGACGTCGAGGCGCACGGGGGCGGTGGGTTGCGGGCGCGCGGCGAGGGCGGCGTCGAAGCTCGGCTCGGTGAGAGCGCGGCCCTCGAAGGCCACGATTTCGTCGCCGACGCTCAGGCCGCCCGCTGAGGCGGGGCCGTCGCGGCGCACGTCGCGCACGACGATGCGGGCGCCGCCGCCCGCCAGCGTAGCGCCGAGCGTGAGGGGCGCGGGTTGGGGCGCGTCGTCGTGCAACTCGTAGCCGACGCCTTTGAGGGCCGCGCGCAGTTCGGGCACCACGTCCTGGGCGTCGTAGATGTAGCGGGCGAAAAACTGGTCCTGATTGCGCCCCGTGAACTCGCTGACGGCCTGGCGGAACTCGTCGTCGGTGTAGCCCCGGTTCAGCTCCACGGCGTAGCGGCGGTAGAGGTGGCGCATCAGGTCGTCGAGGTTTTGCTTGCCGCCGGAGTGGGCGGCAATCTGGGCGTCGAAGATGGTGGCCATCTGGGCGCCTTTCGGGTAGTAGGAAATCTCGACGTTGCGCGAGTTTTCGGAGGGCCGGTAGCTCTTGATCCACGCATCCCACGACGATTCGCTCACCGGCTGCACCCGGTTGCCGGGCTGGTTGTCGAGCAAGGCCTGCGAGGAGGCTTGCGCCGCCAGGAAGCCCTCTTTGGGCTGGCGCCCGGCGCGGTACACGAGCAGGTTGTCGTAGTAGGCCGTGAAGCCTTCGGCCACCCACAGCATATGCGTGTAGTTTTCCTGGTCGTACTTGAAGGGGCCGAGTGCGGCGGGCCGCAGGCGCTTCACGTTCCAGAGGTGGAAATACTCGTGGGCGACGAGTTCGAGGAAGCCCCGGTAGGCGTCGGGGGTATCGTAGGTGGTGCGTGAGACGTCGAGCACCGTCGAGTTTTTATGCTCGAGGCCACCGGAGCCGACCGTGTAGTGATGAACGATGAACAGATACGGGCGCGGCAAGGGCAGCTCGCCAAATACTTTCACGGCCTGCTCGCAGACGGCGGCCATATCGGCTTTGAGCTTCGTGGTGTCGGCGTTGAAGCCCCCACCGGCAATTGCGACGCGATGCTTGATGCCGCGCACCGAAAAAGAAAACTCGGGGTGGCTGCCCAGCTCGATGGGCGAGTCGGCCAGCTCGTCGTAGTCGGCGGCGCGGAACGTGAGCGGGTCGCTGCCGACGGTGGGCAAGGCGGTGCTGGCGCGCGTCCAGCCGGCGGGCAGCGTCACTTTTACCGTCGAGGGTAAATCCAGGCGGTTGGCCACGTACATAAACGTAGCGGCCGGGACGACGCAGGCGTGCTGGTCGTCGCAGACATTGGTGCGAACACTCGGCTCGTTGGCATAGAGCTGGTAGCTGAGATTGACGGCTTGCGTGGCCCCGTGGCGGACCCGCCAGGTGGCTTTGTCGATTTTCTCCCATTTGAGCGGCAGGCCGTCGTCGCCCTTCGCCTCGAAGCCCTCGAGGTGCTTGGCGTACTCGCGCACCAGGTACGAGCCGGGCGTCCAGACGGGCAGCTTGAACTCGGTGGCCGTGCCGGTGCCGCCGGTGGGCACGTAGCGCATTCCCACCTGCAGATAGTGCGAAGCGGGCGCCCGGCTCGCGACGGTGTAGGCCACGGCGGGCAGGTCGGCGGCGGGAGTTTGCGCGGAGGCCGCAAGGGCCGGCAAAAAGGCAGCACCAATGACAAAGGTGCACCGGAGGTGAAAACGGGTCGGCATCAAGCAGACGGGGAAGGGTGGGTGAAATCAGGTGCCCGAAAGTAGGGATGGATAGGGTGTGAGTTGCGCGTCCAGCGATTTTTGCGGGTGGCCTGAACGTAACGCGGAGCTACATCTCCGTCGTCGAACCACATCCGATATGACGATGGAGCTGTAGCTCCGCGTTACGTACGCAGCCCGGCCCCTGAACCCCACTCCCACCCTGCCCCGTACAACGCCCACCATTATGACGCTTCGCTCTATCTGGATGGGTGCGGGTGCGCTGCTGGCCGGTGCGCTGGCAGTTGGGCGCCTCGTCGGCCCCACGCCCGCCCCGCCCGCGCGCCCGCTGGCCCGCGCCGTGGCTCTGCCGCCACGCCCGGCGCCCCGCCCGGCCCTGGCCGATTCGGTGGTGGCCCTCGGGCTGCGGCTGCTCGGCACCAACTACTGCTACGCCGGCACCACGCCCGCCACCGGCTTCGACTGCTCGGGCTTCGTGATGTATTGCTTCGAGCGCTACGGCATCAAGGTGCCGCACGGCTCCGATAACCAGATGCACACCGGCCGCGCCGTGCCGCGCGCCGAGGCCCGCCCCGGCGATATCGTCATCTTCACCGGCACCGACCCGAAGCGCCGCTCGCCCGGCCACGCGGGCATCGTGGTTTCGCAGCCGGGCGAGCCGCTGCGGTTCGTGCATTCTTCCTCGACCCGGAAAAACCCCGGCGTCCGCATCAGCCAAGTCAATTCGACGCGGTATGAAGAGCGGTTTCTGGGGGTGCGGCGGGTGGTGGAGTGAGGTTGGGGGGCTACATTGGGCTTGGTGCGACGGCGAGGGTCGAAGTTGGCTGTTTTGTTGCCTGCCGCCGTGGCCTAGCTGCCGCGGCGGTCGGCCACCGTCCACGGCAGCAACCTATCGTACTGGCTGTCGATGCACTCTGCGCCAAGTCCATTAATAACCCCAGGATGCAACAGCCCCGTGCCAGAGGCAGTTCATAGCTTTGAGCAATGGCCCCCTCTGCTTACCACCTGTCCGGCGCCATACGCGCTGCCCTGCTCGGCCACGCCGTGGGCGATGCGCTGGGCGTACCCGTCGAGTTTACGCACCGCTCGGCGCGGCAGGCCGATCCCGTGACCGGGATGCGCGCCTTCGGCACCCACCACCAACCCGCCGGCACGTGGTCCGACGATGCCTCGCTGACGCTGTGCCTCGCCGAAAGCCTCGCCGCGCACCCGCACTTCGACCAGGCCGACCTGGCTGACCGCATCCGCCGCTGGCTCGAGGCGGGCTACTGGACGGCCCACGGCGAAACCTTCGACGTAGGGATTGCCACGCGGCAGGCCGTCGGCCGATTGGCGCGCGGCACTGCCCCCGCCCTCGCGGGCGGCACCGGCGAGATGGACAACGGCAACGGCGCCCTGATGCGGCTGCTGCCGCTGGTGTTTCACCCCACGTTTCAACAATCGCCGACCGCCTACGCCGCGCAGCTCGCGCTTACCCACGAGGCGGCGCGCGTCACCCACGGCCATCCGCGCTCTTCGCTGGCCTGCTGGCTCTACCTGACCGTGGCGATTGCGTTATGTCAAGCAAAAACACCTGCCGAGGCGGTTGAGTCGATGTGCGTGGCCGCAGCGAAGTTTTTGCCGGCGGCCCCACCGGCTTTCAGGGCTGAGCAATCGCATTTTGACGCGATTCTGGGCGGCGCGCTGCCTACGCTCACCGAGCGCCACGTTCGTTCGTCGGGCTACGTGGTACACACGCTGGAAGCGGCACTCTGGTGCCTGCTCACCGAAAACACCTACGCCGCCACGGTGCTCAAAGCCGTCAACCTCGGCGACGATACCGACACCACCGCCGCCGTAGCGGGCGGACTGGCCGCGCTGGCATACGGCGAGGGCGCCATCCCCCCCTGAGTGGCTCGCCGCCCTGGCCCGCCGCGCAGAAATCGAGGCGCTGGCCAGTCGGTTGGCGCGGGCCCTGACGGCAGCATAACGGTGCGCGGTGCGGCGCCTTACACCGTTTCCGTGGCGTAACGTTGCAGTCTGACGATGAAGCCGATACGCCGTTTTCAGCCTCTGCCACGCCGCCGCGCCGCTTGTCGGCTGCTGGTGGTGGCTGTGGTGTAGCTGCTGTTCAGTGGCACGGCTCGCGCGACCGCCTCCCCCACTCCCGTCGATACGGTGCTGCTCGCGCGGCGGTCCGCTACCGAGCTGCTGGCGGGCTATCAGTACGCACTCGACGCCTTCGGCCCGCCCGCTGCGGCGCCCGCCCGCGCCGCCGAGCTGTGGCGCGCGGGGCGCTTTCGGGCCGGCCCCACCAACGACCGGCCCCTCAACCTCGGCTTTCGGCACGAGCGCCTGTGGCTGCGGATAGTCGTCAGAAACACGCTCCCCGACCGCACCCGCTTCGTGTGGAGCTTCTACTGTTCCCTGGATTCGGCGGTACTTTACCGCGCCGATGCCACCGGGCGGCTGCACCGCCTCGTGGGTGCGAGTGCCCGCGCCGCAGCCGCCGAGCGCGCGTTTCCGGCCCGCTCGCTGAGCTTGCCCCTGACCCTGCGGTCCGGCGAGACTGCCACCCTCTACGCCCGGCTCGACGATACGTCCGGCTCGACGATACGTCCGGCGAGCTGTACGTACCCACCGACCTCACGACGACCGAAGATTTCCTGGCCTGGGAAGCCACTTACCTCACCGAATGGCACTGGGTGTGGCTGCTGGGCTTTTACTTCTGCTCGGCGGCCTTCAATCTGGTGCTGTTCGGGTTCCTGCGCGACCGGATTCACGTGTGGTACGCGCTGTATGTGGCCCTTGCCACGCTGTTTTTGCTGATGGAAGACGGCTTGGCCGCCCTCGTGCTGCCCGGCTGGGCGCACCGCGCGGTGTGGGCCACGGCCCTGCGCGATGCGGCCCGCCTCCGCATCCGCGACCTGCACCGGCGCAACGCGCTGTCGGAACGCCTGATTCAGGCTCAGGAAGGCGAGCGCGACCAGCTCGCGCAGGAACTGCACGACGCCCTCGGGCCGGGGCTGATGGCCGTGCGGCTGGCGTTGCGCGGCCGTGCCCTGCGCGAGGGGTTGGCCAACGCGCCCGCCGCCGCCGAGGCCGTGCGCCGCGCCGACGCCCTTGCCACCGACCTCCACGCCGAAGTGCGGACCCTCAGCCACGGCTGGCAACCCGCCAACCTCGCCCGCGACGGCCTCGCCGGGGCGCTCGGCGCGCTGGCCGCCGCCGCGAACCTGCGCGCCAGCCCGCACGTGCAGACCCATTTCGGCGCCGACCTCGACGCCGACCTGCCGCCCGCCGTGCAACTGGCGGCCTACCGCATCGCCGCCGAACTGCTGCACAATGCGCTGCGCCACGCCCACGCCGCCACGGTGCTCGTGCAGGTGCTTCGCTTCCCCGACCACCTGCTAGGTGATGGTCGAGGACGATGGACAAGGATTCGCCCCCGAAACCCCGGCCGGACTGGGCCTGCGCGGCGTCCGTACGCGCGCGGCCTACGTGGGCGGCAAGGTGGAGATTGACTCAAGCCCGCGCGGAACGGTGGTGACGACGCGGCTGCCGGTGTAAACCCACCAGCCGCTCGCCCGGAGCTGCGCCTACTCCATAGGTGGTATTGCGGCGGCTCGTTCGGCGTTGTTGCTTTGTCGCAGCATTCCTGATTTCTTCGTCTGATGCTTCGCCTGCTCATAACCGACGACCACCGAATGCTGGCGCAGGGCCTGGCGGCGCTGCTGACCGAAGAGCCGGACGTGACCGTCGTGGGCGTCTGCGGCACCGGCCCGGCCCTGCTCGAGCGGCTCGCCGACCCTGCGCAGCCCTTCCCTAGCTTGCTGCTGCTCGACCTGCATCTGCCGGGCGGACCCGACGGGCTGGCGCTGCTGCCGACATTGCGCCGTCAGTAAGCCCGTCTCAAAATTGTCTTGTTTTCGATGAATGCCGCGCCCGCGCTCGTCGAGCAGATCGAAGCGGCGGGCGCGCACGGCTTCGTGCCCAAAACGGCCGAGTTTGAAGAGTTGCTGGCCGCGTTGCGTACCGTGGCCGAGGGGCGGCGGGTGTTTCCGCCAAGTCGCCGCCTGCCGCCCGAGGGCGCCGCCGCCGAAACGGCGCTGCTGCGTATCCGCACCCTTTCACGCCGCGAGCGCGAAATCGCGGGCCTTATCTGCGCCGGTCAGCAGGCCAAAACAATTGCCGAGTCGCTGGAGCTTTCGGCCCACACCGTCGATACGCACCGCAAAAACCTGCTCCACAAGCTCGGCCTCAAAAGCGTGGTGGAACTGGTGCGGTTTTCGGCCGAGCACCAGTTGTGAGGTGTTAGGTGTTAGGTGTTGGGTGTTGGGTGTTGGGGAATACCATAATACATCTACTTTCA